>Ga0196976_1000038_pt1 | contig 92942 bp, 76 predicted proteins | sample S3v_513CmetaG_FD_148644 | JGI IMG/M metagenome (GOLD analysis project Ga0196976, IMG submission 148644) | Soil microbial communities from Anza Borrego desert, Southern California, United States - S3+v_5-13C | ecosystem: Environmental > Terrestrial > Soil > Desert | place: USA: California...
CGGAGGCGCCGTTCCTGGCGGCGTGGGCGGTGGCGGGGCGGGGGCGCGGGCAGCGGGCGGAGCCGACGATCCCGGACGAGCGCCGCCTCGCGCCGGAAGAGGCCTACGTCCCGGCGACGTGAGGAAGGAGCGGGCCCATTCACTTGTGGTACGGCTCGCCCCGCAGGATCGTGAACGCGCGGTAGAGCTGCTCGACGAGCACGAGCCGGGCGAGCCGGTGCGCGAGCGTGAACCGCGAGACCGCGAGCTTCTCGCCGGCCCGGGCGAGGAGCTCGGGCGCGAGGCCGTCGGAGCCGCCGATCACGAGCGTCACGTCCTGGCCGCGCTCGACCCAGCGGCGGACGCGGTCGGCGAAGGCGAGGCTGGTGAGCTCCTCGCCGCGCTCGTCGAGGGCGACGACGTGCTCCCGCGGGCCGAGCTTCGCGAGCAGCGACGCCGCTTCCTCCTCCCGGGCGCGCGGCGTGCCGGCGAGCTTCCGCGCCTCGGGGACCTCGGCGAGCTCGAACTTGACGTACCGTGAGAGGCGCGCGGCGTACTCGTCCACCGCGGGGGCGTAGAGCCCCGAGCGGTCGCGGCCGACGGCGAGGACGCGGAGGCGCATGGACGGTCAGCCGCCGCAGCGCGGGGGCGCGTCGAGGCCGGCCTCGGCGGCGCGCGCGGGCTCGAGCGCGAACGCGGGCACGCCGGCCACGGCGCCGGTGGGCCCGGCGGCGCCGAGGCGGAGCTCGTGGACGCGCCCCTCGGACGACCAGCGGATCGCCCCGAGGGTCCCGTCCTCCTCGTAGAACTGCTCGAGGACGAACGGCTTCCCGGCGACCGCGCCGCGTCGCGTGACCTTCACGACCTCGCCGGCGGTGTCCGCCTCGACGGCGCGCGAGGCCTCGGCCGCGCAGCCCGGGAAGGCGCGCGTCGCCGTGCGGAGCTCGCCCGCGAGCGACAGCCGCTGGTGCCGCGCGATCGGGTGCTCCCGGGTGTAGCCGAGGACGATGGAGCGGCCCTTCTCGGCCTTGCTCGGGCGCGCCGGCTGCTCCCCGCGCGCGACCCGGTCGGCGGCCTCCTCGTCGCGCGCGGCGTCGTCCGGCGCGGACTCGGCGGCGGCGAGGGGCTCGCGGGCGGGGGCGGCCGCCCTGGACGGCGGAGCGGGCGCGGGCCCGGCGCGAGGACCGGCCGGCGCATCGAGTTCCCGCTTCGACTCGAGCGTCAACCGCTCGTCGGCGGACCCGGGCGGCGCGGCCGCCTCGGCGCGCGCGTCCCCGGCCTTCCCGCCGATCGCGGGCGGCTTCTCCTCCCGTCGCTCCAAGGGCTCCGCCTGCTTCCTGGGCTGCGGCGCGCCCTCGGCCTCGCGGGCGTACCGCTCCCGTGCGCCGCCGCCCCCGTCAGCGCCTGCGGGCGCCTGCGCGGCGGGCGGAGGCGCGCGCTGGGCGGTGGTCGCGTCGGGCCGGGGCAGGGCCTCGCGGAGCGCCGGGCTCTCGGGCGCGGGCGGAGGCGCGTTCGCGGGCTCGGCGTCGGCCTGCGGAGGCGGGGCGCCCGCCAGCTCCGTCGGATCGGGCTCGGCCGTGGGCGAGCGGAGGCCCGGCGCGAGCCGGAGCGTGAGGAGGACGACGGCGGCGGCGCCGACGGCGCCGATCGAGGCGCCCCATACCCACCCGGGCAGGAACGGCTTCGGGGCGCGCTCCCGCGCCGCCTCGCGCGCGGCGGCGAGGAGCACGTTCTCGCCGCGCGCGGGGGCGGGCTCCGTCCCGAGCTCCGCCATCGCGCTCCGCGTCGCGTTCATCCGCGCGAGCTCCGCGCGGCACGCCTCGCACGTCTCGAGGTGGGCGCGGAGCGCGCGCGCCTCGCGCCGGCCGAGCTCGCCGTAGGCGAGGTCGAGGAGCTGCTCGCGGAAGGTGTCGTGCGGGGTCGTCATGACGGGACCGCGCTCCTCGGGGTGGTCGCCGCGTCCGGGCCGATGCCGCGGGCCGCGAGCTCCGCGCGGAGCGCCTCCAGGGCGTAACGCATCCGGCTCTTCACGGTGTTCTCGGGCGCGCCGGTCACCTCCGCGATCTCGGCGAAGCGCAGCCCGGCGTGCTCGCGGAGGAGGAACACCTCGCGCTGCTCGGGCGGGAGGGCGGCGAGCGCCGCCTCGAGCCGGGGCCGCACGAGCGCGGCGTCGGCGAGCGCGTCGGGCGCGGGCGCGTCCGAGGCGGGGTCGGGGCGGGGCGGGTCTCCGGCCTTGCCCGCGCCGAGCGGCTCCGCGCGGCGGAAGCTCATCCGGCGGGCCTCGTCGACGGCCAGGTTGCGGGCGATGGAGAAGAGCCAGGTGGTGAAGCGCGCGCGCTCCTGCCAGCCGGCCGAGGCCTTGACCACCTTGAGGAACGCCTCCTGGCAGAGGTCCTCGGCCCGGCCGCGATCGCCGGTGAGCCGGAGCAGGAAGGAGAAGACCGGTGTGCGGTGGCGGCGCACGAGCACCTCGAAGGCGCGCGCGTCGCCGGCCTGGAAGCGGAGCATCAATCTTTCGTCGCTCTCGCCCAAGCACGCCCCGCGGGCCCCACGAGGAGAACGCGCGGGGCGCAAGAAGGATCTCCGCGCAGTGTAGGACGGGACCGGGCGGGGTTCCAGCGCGCGCGCAGGAGAAAGGCCGGGCTCGGGCTCGTCCACGGGGTTGAGATCCGATCTGGTCCTCGCTCGTTCGATCGATCGCGGCGGGCCCACGGTGCCCGCCGGGGATATCCGTCATGAACGCGCGCCCGCACCTCTCGAGAACCTCGCTCCTCCTCCTCGCCGCCACCCTCGGCTTCGCCGCGGGTCCGAGCGCGGCGAAGGATCCCGTCCGCCCTCCCGACGGACCCGGCCCGGGAGCGCTCATGACGAAGCTCGCGACGCTCCGCCGCGGCCCGGTGGCCCTCCCGCACGGCGACGCCGGCGGCGGGGCGGAGCGCTCGCGCGGGCCGTACTTCGTCGTCGCCGGCGGGGGCGACGGCGAGCGCCTGCCGCTCGAGGAGACGCGGGCGGACGTCTCGATCGTGGGCCCGATCGCGCGCGTGCAGGTGACGCAGGTGTTCCGGAACCGCGGGGCGAAGCCGATCGAGGCGATCTACGTCTTCCCCGCCTCGACCCGCGCCGCCGTCCACGGCACGCGGCTCCGGATCGGCGAGCGGACGATCGAGGCGAAGATCGACCGCCGCGTCGAGGCGAAGGCGCAGTACGAGGCGGCGCGCAGCGAGGGGAAGCGCGCCGCCCTCCTCGACGAGGAGCGGCCCAACGTCTTCACGATGCGCGTCGCGAACGTCATGCCGGGCGACCGGCTCGTCGCGGAGCTCGATTACTCCGAGCTGGTCGTCCCGGAGGAGGGCGTGTACGAGCTCGTGTACCCGACGGTCGTCGGGCCCCGCTACGAAGGCGCCCTTCGACAGGCTCAGGGTGAGCGGACCGATCGCTCCGATCGCTGGATCGCGAACCCCACGCTGACCGCGGGGGCGCCGGCCCCGTATCGCTTCGCGTTCGCGGCGCACCTCGAGTCCGCGATCCCGGTGAAGGAGCTCGCGTCGCCCTCGCACGCGCTCGACGTCCGCTGGCGCTCGCCGCGGAGCGCGGACGTGAAGGTGCAGGGGGAGGACGGCGGGAACAAGGACGTGGTCCTCCGCTGGCGGCTCGCGGGCGACGCCGTCGAGGCCGGGGCGCTCCTCTTCCCCGACGGCGACGGCGGCGGCTGGTTCCTCGCGACCGTCGAGCCGCCGGCCCGCGTCCACCCCGAGGCCATCCCGCCCCGCGAGTACGTCTTCGTCCTCGACGTGTCCGGCTCGATGCACGGGTTCCCGCTCGACACCGCGAAGGCGCTCATGGAGGACCTCCTGCCGCGGCTCCGGCCCGCCGACTCGTTCAACGTCGTCTTCTTCTCCGGCGGCTCGTTCGTCCTCTCGCCGGACGCCTCGCTCCCGGCGACCCCCGCGAACGTCCGGCGGGCGCTCGACACGTTCCGCCAGCTCCAGGGCGGCGGCGGGACGGAGCTGCTCCAGGCGCTCCGCACCGCCTACGACCTCCCGCGGGGGGATCCGCGCGTCGCGCGCACCCTGGTGGTCGTGACGGACGGGTACGTCGCCGTCGAGGCCGAGGCGTTCCGGCTCGTCCGCGAGCGGCTCGCGGAGGCGAGCTGCTTCGCGTTCGGCATCGGCACGGGCGTGAACCGCGCGCTCGTCGAGGCGCTCGCCCGCGCGGGCCAGGGCGAGCCGACCGTGGTCCTCTCGCCGAAGGACGCGAAGGCGGCCGCCGAGCGGCTCGAGCGGATCATCGCCGCGCCCGTGCTCTCGCAGCTCCGCTGGAGGGCCGAGGGGCTCGAGGCGCGCGACGTCCTCCCCGGCGCGCTGCCGGATCTGCTCGCCGAGCGGCCCGTGACGCTCCTCGGCCGCTACCGCGGCGCCCCCGCGGGGAAGATCGTCCTCACCGGCCAGTCGGCCACCGGGCCCTACCGCCGCGAGCTCGACCTCTCCGCCGCGGCGCCGCGCGCCGAGAATGCGCCGCTCCGCGTGCTCTGGGCGCGCCGCTGGGTGGAGCTGCTCCTCGACGAGCAGCACCTCGGCGCCGCGAAGGAGCTCGAGGAGGCCATCACCGCGCTCGGCCTCGCGCACCGCCTCCTGACCCCGTACACGTCCTTCGTCGCGGTGGACTCCGAGGTCGTGAACGCGGGCGGCGCGGGCGACACCGTGAAGCAGCCGCTCCCGTTGCCCGAGGGCGTGTCGAACCGGGCCGTCGGCGCCGCCGGGGGGACGCTGTCGCTCGGGTACACCCGCCGCGGGCACGCCCTGGCAGCTCCGGCGACGCCGCCGCCCGCCAGCGCCGCCCCAGAGGCCGCGCTCGAGGAGAAGGACACGGCGCGGCGCGACGAGCCCGCGGGGCAGGACCACGCGAAGGTGGCGCCCGTGACGTTCGTCCGCGAGGCCGAGACCGGGATCGGCGCCGTGGCGCCCGTCCGCGCGGCCGTCCGCGCGGCGCTCGCGAAGCTCTCCGCCGAGGGGCTCCGCGGCGCGCTGGAGCTCCGGCTCACGCTCGACGCCGCCGGACGCGTCGTGAAGGTCGACATCCTCCGCGCGCCGGACGCCGCGACGCGCACCCGGGTCGAGGCGGCGCTGCGCGGGCTCGCGACGGGCGTGGCGCCGACGACCGTGCCCGCGACGTACACCGTGGTGGTGAAGCTCGGGTAGACGTGCTCTCGCCGGCGCGTCGGCTCGCGGCCCGTGAACGAGTCCGGAGAAGCCGGGCTCGGGCGCGGGCTCGGGCTCGTTCACGGGACGGACCCTCCCGCGGGTTGCGCGGCGAGGAGCGGCGCGACATCGAGAGCGCGTGTCCGCCCCGCACGCCACCGTCGTGGGCTCCGGTCCCAACGGCCTCGCCGCGGCGGTCGTCCTCGCGCGCGCGGGCGTGCAGGTCCGGGTGATCGAGGCTGCGCCGGAGCTCGGGGGCGGCGCGCGGACGCAGGAGCTCACGCTCCCGGGGTTCCTGCACGATCACTGCTCCGCGATCCACCCGCTCGCGGTCGCGTCCCCGCTCCTCCGCGCGCTGCCGCTCGCCGACCACGGCCTCGCCTGGGTGGCCTCCCCGGCGGCGCTCGCGCACCCGTTCGACGACGGCACGGCGGCCCTGCTCCTGCGCTCGCCCGCCGACACGGGCGCGACGCTCGGCCCCGACGCGCGGGCGTGGGCGCGGCACGTCGGCGGCCTCGCCGGGCGGGCGCGCGCGCTCGTCGACGACGTGCTCTCGGCCCCGGCCCGCCTCCCGCGCCACCCGCTCCTCCTCGCGCGGTTCGGCCTCGCCGCGCTCCGCCCCGCCGCGGGGCTCGCGCGCGCCTGGTTCCGCGGGCCCCGGGCGCGCGCGCTCTTCGCCGGGATCGCGGCGCACGCGGCGCGGCCGCTCGAGGCGCCCGGGACGGCGGCGTTCGGCCTGCTCCTCGCCGTCGCCGGGCACGGCGACGGCTGGCCCTTCCCGCGCGGCGGCGCGGCCGCGATCCCGCGCGCGCTCGCGGGGGTGCTCCGGGCCGCGGGCGGCGCCGTCGAGACGGGCCGCGAGGTGACGTCGCTCGGCGAGCTCGAGGGCGGCGCGGCGCTGCTCGACCTCGTGCCCCGCGGCGTGCTCCGCGTCGCAGGCCCGGACCTCCCGGCGCGGTACGCGCGCCGGCTCGCGGCGTGGCGGCACGGCCCCGGTGCACTCAAGGTGGACTGGGCCCTCGCCGGTCCCATCCCGTGGCGCGCCGGCGACTGCGCCCTCGCCGCGACGGTGCACCTCGGCGGGACGATCGAGGAGCTCGCCGCCGCCGAGCGGGAGGCGGCGCTCGGGCTCGTGCCGCGCCGGCCGTTCGTGATCCTCGCCCAGCACACCCTCTTCGACCCGACGCGCGCGCCCGAGGGCCGGCACACCGCGTGGGCCTACGCCCACGTTCCCGCGGGCTGGGCCGGAGACGTGCGCGCCGCGGCCGACGCGATCGAGGCGCAGGTCGAGCGGTTCGCGCCGGGGTTCCGCGCGCTCGTGCTCCACCGCGCCGTCCGGCCGCCGCTGCAGCTCGAACGCGAGAACCCGAACCTCGTCGGCGGCGACGTGGGCGGCGGCGAGAACTCGCTCGCCCAGCTCGCCGCGCGCCCGACACCGGGCCTCGCCCCCTGGACCACACCGGTGCCGGGGCTCTTCCTCTGCTCCGCCGCGACCCCGCCGGGCGGTGGGGTCCACGGCATGTGTGGGCGACACGCAGCCGCTGCCGCGCTGCGGTGGCTCGACCGCCGGCGCCACGGGGTGGGGAATCGCTCCCATCCGCTCGGCCGGGCGCTCGATCCCGCCGGTGGCAAAACCGACCCGGCTGTCACGTGAACCCGGAGCACACTTCCGGGGATCTTGGTCTCGTTGCGGACGGTTCCGAGTCGATGAAACGGGCCTCTTCCTTGCAGTCGCCCACGAGCAGAGGTCGCCGCGAGATGCCTACCTGCCCACACGTGGAACGCTGTCTCCTCCGCCAAGCCATCGGCATGCAGGCGGCGCTGAGCGTGTGGCAGAGCTTCTACTGTGACGGTGGGTATCACCGCTGCGAGCGGTTCAAGCTCGTGACCAGTGGCCTCGAGGTCCCCGCGCGCCTGCTGCCCAACGGGAAGCTCCTGGAGGGGCAGGAGGCGCTGGTCGTCACGAGCGCGAGGCGGACGGGCTGAGCGGAGCTTACGGGGTGTGCTGCCCGGCGCCAGCGCGGTGTCGTGCACGCGCCCCTTGCCGCGTCGTCGCGCCCGCGCTTCCATGGGAGACATGCGCGTCATCCGGGCCGCGGGCGGAGTGCTCTGGCGCCTCGACGGCGCGTCGCCGCGCGTCGCCGTCGTCCATCGGCCGCGCCGTGCGGACTGGGGCCTGCCCAAGGGGAAGCTCGACGAGGGCGAGACCTGGGAGGCGGCGGCCGTCCGCGAGGTGCGGGAGGAGACCGGCTGCGGCGCGCGGCTCGGGCGGTTCGCGGGCTCGACCTTCTACACGCCCGGCGGGACGCCCAAGGTCGTGCTCTTCTGGAACATGACGTTGCGGCGCGCCGGTCCGCTCGACGCCGGCGACGAGGTCGACGAGGTCCGGTGGCTCCGCCCGCGCGCCGCGCTCGAGCGGCTCACGCACGGGAGCGAGCGGCGCGTGCTCGCGCGGGCCGTGATCCGGCGCGAGGGGCGCCTCCGCGGCGCGGCGGGCGCGCTCGCGGACGAGCTCGCGGCGGCGCGAGCGCGCCTGCTCCGGCGCGGGCTCGGCGACGCGCTCGGCGGCGAGCGGCTGGGTGCGCTGCTCGCGCGCCTCGACGAGGCGGAGGACGCGCTGTTCGAGCGGCGCCTCGACGCCGCCCGCGCGCTGCTCAGGGCGGGCGCGTTCGCACGTCCGCTCGTGCGGAGCCTCCCGGGCGTAAGCCCCGCGCAGCGGGGCCGGAGTCGAAGGACGAAGCACCGGCGGTGAAGGACTCCGCTCGACCGAGCAGGGGTCGTCAGCGCTGCCCGCCGTCGTACCGCACCAGCCACTCCGCCATCCGCCGGAGCCCCTCGTCGAGCGGCGTCTCCGGCGCGAACTCGACGAGCGCCTCGAGCCTCCGCGTGTCCGCCCACGTCGCCACGACGTCGCCGGGCTGCATGGGCGCGAGCACGCGGTGGGCCTTCTTGCCGAGGTGCTTCTCGAGCAGGGCGATGAACGTCTCGAGCTCCACGGGGCTCGAGTTGCCCACGTTGAGCACGCGGTACGGCGGGGCGTCGCCCGCGGGCGCCGGCGGGCGCGCGAGCACGCGGACGACGGACTCGACCACGTCGTCGACGTAGGTGAAGTCGCGGCGCATCCTGCCCTCGTTGAAGAGCTTGATCGGCTCGCCCCGGAGGATCGCGCGGGCGAACAGGATCGGGGCCATGTCCGGGCGGCCCCACGGGCCGTACACGGTGAAGAAGCGGAGCCCGGTCGTCGGCAGGCGGTGAATGTGGCTCACCGCGTGCGCCATGAGCTCGTTCGCCTTCTTGGTGGCGGCGTAGTAGCTCACCGGGTGATCGACCGGGTCGTCCTCGGAGAACGGGACCTTCTTGTTCGCGCCGTAGACGGAGCTCGAGGACGCGTAGACGAGGTGGCCGATCTTCGCCTTCACGCACGCCTCGAGGACGTTGCCGAAGCCGACGAGGTTGGCGCTCGTGTACGCGCCGGGGTTCGTGACCGAGTAGCGCACGCCCGCCTGCGCCGCGAGGTGCGCGACCGCCTCGGGCCGCGCCTCCTCGAGCAGCCGGTGGACCACCGCCGCGTCGGCGATGTCGCCCTCAGTGAAGGTGAAGCCGGGGAGGTTCCGGAGCTCCGCGAGGCGGGCGCGCTTGAGCGGCACCTCGTAGTAGTCGTTGACGCTGTCGATCCCGAAGACGCGGTGCCCGTCGCGCAGGAGCCGCGCCGCGAGGTGGAAGCCGATGAAGCCGGCGCAGCCGGTGACGATCGTGGTCGGCATGCGGCTGTCTTAGCACGGAGGGCGGGGCGGCGCCGGGCGCTCACCCCTCGAACACCGCCACCCCGCCCGGCGGGAGCGTGAGCTGCACCGCCTTGCCGTTCCGGTCGGCGATCGGGAGCGGGGCGAGGAGCGGCGTCGCGCCCCCGGCCGCGGCGACGGCGGGGTCGAACACGTGGAGGCAGGCGAGCGTGCTCCCCGGCGGGCGGCGCTTGCCCGCGTCCACCGTCACCCACGCCGTGCGCGGGCTCGCGGTGTCCACGTTGACGGCGACGAGGACCTCGGGGTCGTCGTCGAAGAGGCGCGACCACGCCACGATCGACTCGAGCCTCGGCCCGAGCTTCGCGGGATAGCCGAACGAGACGCCGTCGCCCGAGATCGGCCGGAGGTACTGGCGGCCCTTCCGCAGGGCTCGCTTCGCCCCGCGGAGCCGGAGGAGCGCGGCGGCGGCCTGGTACGTCCAGCTCCGCTCGTCGAAGAAGTGGCGGTCGCGGCTCTCGAACGAGCCGTACGCGCCGCCGAACATCGCCTCGCGCAGCGCGCGGTCGTCGCCGCCCTCGCCGTCGAACCCCTGCTCCGTCCCGTAGTACACGCAGGGGATCCCGAGCGTGAACGCGTCGAGCGCGATCGCCCCGACGAGCGCCTTCCAGGCGTCGGTGTCGGCGCAGAACCGGCGCTTGGGCCGGCCGATGTGGTCGTGATCGGCGAAGCCGGTCACGACCGTGGACCGGAACCACGCGTGCGTGCCCTTGGAGACGCCGCGCGAGTTCCGGAACAGGCCGAAGTAGTCGTCCGGCTCGGCCCGCCCCTTCGCGACGTCCTCGAGCAGGCCGAAGCTCGCGATGCCGAGGGCGCCGTCGAGGCCGGTGGTCTCCATCACCTCGACCGCGAACTCGCGCGAGCCCGCCACCTCGCCGAGGAGGTAGAAGTTCTCCTTGCCCAGGCTCTCGGCGTACTCGCGGACGGCGGTGTCGAAGTACCGGGTGGCGTCGATCGACATGTGCTTCACCGTGTCCACCCGGAACGCGTCCAGGTCGGCGAAGGCGATCCAGTACTTCATCGCGTCGGTGAGCGCCTGGAGCGCGGGCGAGGGCACGAACGACTCGTCCCGCCCCCAGCCGTGGAAGATGTCCTTCAGCGTCTCGAAGTCGCCGTCCCGGAACTCGGGGTCGTCGTCCCAGTTCACGATCTTGCCGCGGCAGGTGAACGTCCCGTCCGCCTGGAGCTCCACCGGCCAGACGGCGTCGTTCGCGAAGGTCGAGACGGGCGTGCGGACGCCGCGCCCGAACGGCAGGACGGGCTCGCCGAAGGCGTTCCGGAACCCGCGCACCGGGTAGGTGCGGCCGGTCCACGTCGGGTTGCCCGCCTCGTAGGCGAAGACGTCCCCGGCGTGGTTCAGGATGACGTCGAGCATCACGTACATCCCGAGGTCGTGCGCGGCCTTCGTGAAGTCGGCGAGGTCCTGCGCCGTGCCGAAGTGCGGGTCGATCTCGAGGAAGTCCTGCACGCCGTAGCCGTGGTAGCTCGGGAGGAAGCTCACCTGCTTGAAGACGGGACTCACCCAGACCGCGGTCGCGCCGAGCCGCTTCAGGTAGCCGAGCTTGGTCCGGGCGCCGCGGAGCGTGCCGCCCACCCAGCCGGCGCCCGCGTCCCACCAGCGCTGCCCGTCGGCGGCGGTGCGCGTCGCGTTCCCCGCGTCGGCGGAGGAGAAGAGCGGGGTCGTGCCGGACACGCGGATCCCGCTCGGGCCGAGGAACCCGTCCTCCTTCCCGTCGGAGAAGCGGTCGACGAGGAAGAAGTAGAGGACCTGGTCCTCCCAGGCGGCGGGCGACGGGTGGAAGGTCCGACCCGCGCGCAGCCCGGCCCAGTCGATCTCCGCGACGCTCCTCGGTCCCATCGTTCACCCCCGCGGGCGCACCCGCCCGGAGACCGGACGCTAGGTGAACTGTGCGCGGAGCGTCAACGGACCGGGCGGGGAGCGCGGACGCGAGAAAGCCGCTCGCCCGGGAGGGCGAGCGGCTCGTGATTCCAGAGGGTGAGGCTACGGCTTCTTGGGTGCCGCCGCCCCGTTCGGCTTCATGGCCGCCGCGAGGTGCTCGTACATCGCGTACTTCTCGCGGACGTCCTTCTGCGCCTGCTCCATGAGCTTCTTGAACTGCGCCGGGTTCGCCGCCTCGACCTGGCGGAACCGCGTCTCGTGCGAGACGAAGCTCGTGAGGTCGATCTTCGGCGCGGCGCTGTCCAGCTTGAGCGGGCTCTCCCCGGCGGCGAGGCGGCGCGGGTCGTAGCGGAAGAGCGGCCAGTAGCCGGACTCGACCGCCTTCTCCTGCTGCGAGATGCCGTCGCCGAGGTCGTACCCGTGCGCGATGCAGTGCGAGTACGCGATGATCACCGAGGTGCCCGGGTAGCTCTCCGCCTCCTTGAACGCGTTGACGGTCTGCGCGTCCTTCGCGCCGAGCGCGACCTTAGCGACGTACGGGTGCCCGTAGCTCATCGCCAGCATCGCGAGGTCCTTCTTCGGCATCGCCTTGCCCGCCATCGCGAACTTGGCCGCGGCGCCGAGCGGTGTGGACTTGGACGCCTGCCCGCCGGTGTTCGAGTACACCTCCGTGTCGAGCACGAGGATGTTCACGTCCCGGCCCTGGGCGATCACGTGGTCGAGGCCGCCGTAGCCGATGTCGTAGGCCCAGCCGTCGCCGCCGACGATCCAGACCGACTTCTTCACCAGCGCGTCGGCGATCCGGAGGAGCCAGCGCGCCTCGAGGCTCGTCTCCTTCGCGAGCTTCTCCTTGAGCGCCGCCACCCGCGCGCGCTGCGCGTCGATGCCGGCCTCGGTGGTCTGGTCGGCCTCGAGGAGCCCCTTCACGAGCTCGTCGCCGACCGGGCCGCCGAGCTGCTGCACGAGCTCCCTCGCCTGCTCGTTCTGCTTGTCGAGGGCGAGCCGCATGCCGAAGCCGAACTCGGCGTTGTCCTCGAACAGCGAGTTGTTCCAGGCCGGGCCGCGGCCGCAGGCGTCCTGCGTGTACGGCGTGGTCGGGAGGTTGCCGCCGTAGATCGAGGAACAGCCCGTGGCGTTGGCGATGAGGGCCCGGTCGCCGTAGAGCTGGGTGATCAGCTTCACGTACGGGGTCTCGCCGCAGCCGGTGCACGCGCCGGAGAACTCGAAGAGGGGCGTGAGGAACTGCGTCCCCTTCACGTCGAGCTTCACCTTGGTGCGGTCGGGATCCGGGAGGGAGAGGAAGAAGGCGAAGTTTTCGCGCTCCTTCTCCTTGAGCGGCAACGCGTCCTTCATGTTGATGGCGCGCACGCCCTTCTCGGTCTTGGACTCCGCGGGGCAGATCTCGACGCACAGCCCGCAACCGGTGCAGTCGTCGGGCGCGACCTGGAGCGCGTACTTCGCGCCCTTCACCTCGGCGGACTTGTAGTCCATCGAGACGAAGCCCTGCGGCGCCCTGGCCGCGTGCTCGGCCGCGAACCACTTCGGCCGGATCGCGGCGTGCGGGCAGATGATCGCGCACTTGTTGCACTGGATGCAGAGGCTCGGCTGCCAGACCGGGATCTCGAGCGCGATCGACCGCTTCTCCCACTTGCTCGTGCCCGTGGGCCAGGAGCCGTCCACCGGGAAGGCCGAGACCGGCAGGAGGTCGCCCTTCCCGGCGAGGATGAGGCCGGTGACCCGCTTCACGAAGTCCGGCGCGGCGTCGGAGACCGCCGGCGGCCGCGGCGTGCCGTCCGCCTTCCGGCCCTCGGTCTTCACCACGTAGAGGTGCGCGAGCGTGTGATCGACGGCGGCGAAGTTCTTCTTCACCACCTCGGGGCCCTTGCGGGCGTAGGTCTTCTCGATCGTCTTCTTGATGTGCGGGATGGCCTCGTCGCGGGGCAGGACGCCCGAGACCGCGAAGAAGCAGGTCTGCATGATCGTGTTGATGCGCACGCCCATGCCCGTGTCGCGGGCGACCTTGTACGCGTCGATCACGTGGAGCCTGAGGTTCTTCTGCAGGATCTGCTGCTGCACCTCGCGCGGCAGCTTCTCCCACACCTCGTCCGGCCCGTACGGCGAGTTGAGGAGGAACGTCGCGCCGGGGACCGCCTGCTCGACCATCTCGTACTTCTCGAGGAAGCCGAACTGGTGGCAGGCGACGAAGTTCGCCCGCGTCACGAGGTAGGCCGACCGGATCGGCCGCGGGCCGAACCGGAGGTGCGAGGTGGTGAGCGTGCCGGACTTCTTGGAGTCGTAGACGAAGTAGCCCTGGGCGTAGTTGGGCGTGTCCTCGCCGATGATCTTGATCGAGTTCTTGTTGGCGCCGACCGTGCCGTCCGCGCCGAGGCCGTAGAAGAGCGCCCGCACCACGTCGTCGGCCTCGATGTCGAACGACGGGTCGACCGCGAGCGACGTGTGGGTGACGTCGTCGTTGATGCCGACGGTGAAGTGGCGCTTCGGGCGCGTGCGGGTGAGCTCGTCGAAGACGGCCTTCACCATCGCCGGCGTGAACTCCTTGGAGGAGAGGCCGTACCGGCCGCCGATCACCGTGAGCTGGTGGTGGAAGCGGTCGATGTGCGCCTGCTCCGCCTCGCGGAGCGCGGTGACGACGTCCTGGTAGAGCGGCTCGCCGAGCGCGCCCGGCTCCTTCGTGCGATCGAGCACCGCGATGTGGTGCACGGTCCGCGGGAGCGAGGTCATGAAGGCGCCGAGGTCGAAGGGCCGGTAGAGCCGCACCTTCACGAGGCCGACCTTCTCGCCCTTCGCGACGAGGTGCTCGACCGTCTCCTCGATGGTCTCGCAGGCCGAGCCCATCGCGATGATCACGCGCTCCGCCTCGGGGTGGCCGCGGTACTCGAACAGCTTGTACGGCCGGCCCGTGAGGCGGGCGAACTCGTCCATCGCCTTCTGCACGTGGTCGGCGGCGACGGCGTAGAACGGGTTGCAGGCCTCGCGCGCCTGGAAGAAGGCGTCGGGGTTCTGGGCGGTGCCGCGGAGCTGCGGCCGGTCGGGGGTGAGCGCCCGGGCCCGGTGCTGGGCGACGAGGTACTCCGGGATCATCTTCCGCAGGTCGTCGTCATCGAGCTCCTCGATCTTCGCGACCTCGTGCGAGGTCCGGAAGCCGTCGAAGAAGTGGAGGACCGGGACGCGCGCCTCGAGGGTGGCGCGCTGCGCGATGAGCGCGAAGTCGTGCGCCTCCTGCACCGAGGCGGACGAGAGCAGCATGAACCCGGTCTGCCGCACCGACATGACGTCGGAGTGGTCGCCGAAGATCGACAGCGCGTGCGTCGCGAGGCAGCGCGCCGAGACGTGCATCGTGAACGAGGTGAGCTCGCCCGCGATCTTGTACATGTTCGGGATCATGAGGAGCAGGCCCTGCGACGCCGTGAAGGTCGTCGTCAGCGAGCCCGCCTGGAGCGCGCCGTGCACCGCGCCCGCCGCCCCGCCCTCGGACTGCATCTCCGAGACGCTCGGCACCGTCCCCCAGATGTTCCTCTTTCCCTTGGCCGACCACTCGTCGGCCCACTCCCCCATGTTGGACGAGGGGGTGATGGGATAGATCGCGATGACCTCGTTGGTCCGGTGGGCCACCGAGGCGACGGCCTCGTTGCCGTCCATCGTCACCAGCCGCCTGCTCATTCCCGTTCCTCCTCGCTCGCGCATCCGGTGCGCGGCGCACCCAGGACCCACGCCCGAACGCAGAAGCTGCGGGCTTGATCGAGGTCACGTGGTGGTCTTGCAACAGCCGAGCCTCGCCTGGCGATACCGCGCCCAACGACGAGCCCCAGCGGGGCGGCGAAGTGTAGCAGCTTCGACGGGTCCGGAAAGCGGGGAACGGGCGGCCGTGCCCTTGAGTGGGACAGGCCCGCCGGGCGATGCTGCCGGGCCATGGTCCGCAAGGTCGGGACGGCGCGCATCGTGCGCGAGATCGGCCGCGGCGGCATGGGCGTGGTCTACGAGGCCGTGCAGGAGAGCCTCGACCGCCCCGTCGCCGTGAAGGCCCTCGACCAGAAGCTGGTCCGCTCCAAGGAGCAGCTCGAGCGGTTCCGGCGCGAGGGGCGCGTCTACGCGCGCCTCCGCCACGAGTCGATCGTCGCGGTGCACGACCTCGTCGAGAAGGACGAGCAGGTCTACCTCGTGACGGAGTTCGTGGACGGCGCGGATCTCGCCAAGATCCTCGCCACCGGCGGCGCCCTGCCCGCCGACTGCGTCGCGGTGATCGGCGCGCGCGTCGCCGAGGCGCTCGACTACGTCCACTACAACGCCATGCTCCACCGCGACGTGAAGCCCGCGAACATCATGCTGTCGCGGGACGGCGAGGTGAAGCTCATGGACTTCGGGATCGCCAAGGGCGAGGACGATCCCGCGCTCACCCGCGCCGGGATGCTCGTCGGGAGCCCGTCCTATATGGCCCCCGAGGTGCTCGGCGGGGAGGAGGCCGGGCCGCCCTCCGACGTCTGGGCGCTCGGGGTGACGCTCTACGAGCTCCTGACGGGCGAGAAGCCGTTCCGCGGCTCCAACTCGGACGAGCTCTTCGGCGCGATCCGCCGGGGCCGGTTCCGCCGCGTCCGCTCGCTCGCGCCCTCCTGTCCGCGCCGGATCGCGTGGGCGGTGGAGAGGTGCCTCGCCCGGCGCCCCGTGCGCCGCTGGAAGAGCGCCGGCGCGCTGGCGCGGGCCCTCGACGGCCGCGCCGCCCGGATGCTCCGGCGCATCCACCCCCGCTCGCGCCTCGTCGCGTTCCTCGCGCACCGCGGGTACGCGACCGAGGAGGTGGCGCTCGCGCACGTGGACGGCGCGACGCTCGCGGCGACGAAGCGCGCCGACGAGAAGGGGACCGCGACGCTGGTGGAGTTTCCGGTCCGCCGGCGCGCGCGGAACCTCGCGCTCACGCTGGCGGTCGCGGTGGCGACGGCGCTCGCGGTGTGGATGGTGCCGTGGTGACGCCGTCTCCAACGGCGTGAGCCCACGCTCACGGGACGCAAACGTGTGGGATCCCTGCACGCGGAGGTTCATCTCCGGGAGCTTGCTTCGGCGGGCGCGCGGAACTCCGCGTCCCACATTCCCCTCGGCTTTCGATTCCTGCTACCGTTCACTCATCATCGGCCCCCGATCCGTAGGTGAGTCCCACGGGCTCAGACGAGCTCGTGGCTCTCGACCGAGGGTTAACTCAAGTCGTTCCGGGGATCGTCCCCGGCCCAAAGGAGGACGTTCGTGAAGAAGCTCGGACTCAAGACCGTGTTCGCGGTCCTCTGTGCATCGACCCTCATCATCGCCTGCGACGGTGGCAGCGACGATTCGAACCCGAACCCTGGAAATCACTACCTCGTCGTCGCGCTCACCGATGACGGCACCGCGGTGGCTGTCGAGGGCCAGGGGACGGCCGGCGCCACCAAGCAGTTCATCTACTTCAACACGACGGATGCTGAGTCGAGGAACGTGACGAGCATCTCCTTCAAGTTCCGGATGGAGGAGGCCGCGCCGTTCGAGGGTGGCATGTTCGGCGTCGTCGACGGGACCTGGACCGCCGGCTGGCAGAACCTCCCGGCCGGCGTCAAGACGGGCTGGCAGACGATCACGCAGGCCCTCGCCACGAGCCGCCCCGCGGACGGCTCCAACGGGTTCGGCTTCCAGATCGCGTGCTGGGCCGACCAGTGCAACCCGCTCCCGAACGCGACCGAGATCTATATCGACGACTTCACCGTCACCTTCGAGGGCGGCGGGACGAAGACGTACGACTTCGAGGACGGCGTGGTGCCCGCGGAGCTCGAGACGCGCAGCTTCAACCAGACCGGCGGCGCGTCGCAGACGACGGCGATCGCCGAGGAGTGACGCACGGGCGCGGCCCGCTCGCGCAGCGACGGCAGCACCGAGAGGCCGCCTCGTTCGAGGCGGCCTCTCGCGTTTCGCGCCCGATCGACCCGGTCACGCCAGGGACGTGTTCTCCGCCGCTTCGGGCATGACAGGACCGACGCGCGGCGGGGTCCGCGCGGGGAGGTCTCATGAAAATCGGAGTCCTCGGTTCCGGCGCCGTCGGCCAGACGCTCGCAGACGGATTCCTGAGGCACGGCCACGAGGTGATGCGCGGCTCGCGCGAGCCGGGGAAGCTCGACGGGTGGAAGGAGGCCGCCGGACCGCGCGCGCGGACCGGCACGATGGCCGACGCGGCCGCCTTCGGCGAGGTCGTCGTGCTCGCCGTGAAGGGCACGGCGGCGGTCTCGACCGCGCAGGCGGTCGCGGCGTCGCTCGCCGGGAAGACGGTGATCGACCCGACGAACCCGATCGCCGAGGCGGCGCCGGTCCACGGCGTGCTCCAGTACTTCACCGGGCCGAACTCCTCGCTGCTCGAGGAGCTCCAGCGTCACGTCCCGGAGGCCCGCTTCGTGAAGGCGTTCTCCTCGGTGGGCGCCGCGCTCATGGTGAACCCGAGGCTCCCCGGCGGGAAACCGACGATGTTCGTCTGCGGGAACGACGACGGCGCGAAGCGGCAGGTCGCGGGCCTCCTCGACCAGCTCGGCTGGGAGACCGAGGACCTCGGCCGCGCCGAGGCGGCGCGGGCCATCGAGCCGCTGTGCATCCTCTGGTGCATCCCGGGGTTCCTCCGGAACGACTGGGCGCACGCGTTCAAGGTGCTCAGGCCTAGCAGGCGGTCTCTGCCCCGTCAGCCAGGCGGGCAGAGTACTGGTCCGTACGAGGCAGCCGCGTCGGTCGTTGACCCAAGCGGCACTTGTGACGCGAGCGCCAGGCGAACTTGAGGAGGGGATGTCCTGGCTCACGAAGTGGGGCGCCGCGCGCTTCGTGGCGGCGCTCGCCACCGCAGCCGCCACCGCGGCGTCGGCAGCTCCCGAGTACGCCTACAAGCAGTGTCCCACGTCTTCGGCAGTCGCGAGGTGGGACCTGCTGAGTGAGAAGCGCTTGCCGCCGCCCATCCCGGTGGAGAACGTCTTTCCGGCTTGCCTGCCTACCGTGTCGGGTCTTTACGATAAGTGGAAGGGCGAAGATCTGACCGATTGGGAACGAATCTCCAACGAGTATTGCTCACACCAGGCAGGATGGGTCGAGAAGGTTCCAGGAACGTGTACCGCCGGGGGCCCGCCCCCGATCTGCCCCGCTGACCACTGGAAGCGCGATCCAGACGCGCCTGAGAAGTACGCGCGCAGCCTCGGCGAACTCCAGGAGAAACGCCGGAGTGCCATGAAGGCCGCCGTATGTGCATGCATGGGCGCCGAGCTCGGCGCCGCCGCGAGAGAACCCGCGAATGCAGACGTGACCGGTGCGCCGGGCCGTGAGACCTCCCACCTCGAACGTTGCAACTCGAAGGGCGACTGCCCACCGGGGCTGGATTGCGTCGCCCGCGTCTGCACCGCTCACCCGGTCGTGCCCACGCAACCGAATGAGCTCGAGACATGGCTCTCCGAGGAGGCGCTGAGGCGAGTCGAGGACGAGGCGTTGAGGCGGGCGGAACGTAACCTCGAGACTCTCGCGAAGAAAGCAAGCGTCATCGGTACGCTGGCCTCGGGCGCCTTGAAGGTGCTCAAGGTGACGGAGTCGTTCCCGGCGCGGGTCCTCTTCGGCGTGATCGAGCCCGTCGAGCTGTCGACGCACCGTGCGCGCTATACGGCGAATATCGAGAGAGCCACTCTTCTCGGCAAGGCGTACGTGCCGCTGATCAAGGATCTCGAGGAGCAGAAGAAGATCGCGTCCACGGGTGCCGAACCTCTGCACGGTGCGTGCTACTACCGCTTGCACCTGGCGGACCTCGATCAGCGGGTCGATGGGGTGCTCACAAAGACTCGAGCGGCGCTTGAGGGCATGAAGACCGAGCGGGAGTTCAAGAACAACGAGTGCCCAGAGGTCGTCGAGTTCGTGACTTCGAAGCTCGCGAACGAGCTGGCGGCGGTGAAGAGGCTGGCGAGCGAGGCGGCCCAATCAGGTTTGCCGGAGCGGGGCTCACGCGATTCCGAGCAGTGTCGTTGACGATCTCGTGCGTAGCGGGAGGCGAAGCCGTGGGAACGATTGGTGTTATGTTGGTGGTTCTCGTCTCGTTGGCGCCGGACGCCGATGCTGAGGCGTTCTCGACACAGGAAGCGTTCGCCTCGTGCAAGGCCGCCCTGAATGCGGGCGACCATGGCTACGCCGTTCAATGCCTGCGGGCCCTTCCCCCGGAGGCCAAGGGCGACATCAGCTACGACTACTATCTCGGACTCGCGCTCGAAGGAGCCGGGCATCTCGCCGATGCCATCGGGGCATTCAAGTCCTACGCGGAGCGTCTCGAGGCGACCGGCACGGATGTGCCGCGTGAGGTCACGGACAAGATCGGTGCGCTGAAGTACCGCCTGGACAAGGCGGAGCGCGCATCGTCTCTCGCGGATGCGCTCGACAGGACGAGGCCGCTCTCCGAGCAGAAGCGGCGACTCGAGGAGTTCGAGAAGAAGCACCCGGAAGACCCGAGCGTTCGGTCACGACTTCGTGAGATCGGCTCCGAGATCGCCGAGGAGAAGGCGAGGCACGATCTCTCCGGCCTCTGGGTCCGCCGTGGGAGTCGTCTCAGGGTCGTTCAGAACGGCTCTCGGCTCGTCGCTACATACGACTCCGTGTCCGCCCACGACAGGGAGAGCGGATTTGGCCGCGACGACACGAAGCTCCGAGCAGTGCGCAAGGGCGAGCATGAGGTCACCGGGACGATCACCCTCGGCGAACCGGCAACCGCCACGTATGTCTGCGATGAAGGCGAGTGCACGGCCGACTGCAGCGACTCGAACCGCTACGATGCAGAAGTGCACCTCGTCGTGTCGGACGACGGTAGGGAGATGACTGGCTGGGCCGACGTCCAACGCCTTCGGTACCGCGATTGCTCGCTCCAGGAGGTGGGTCCCAAGAACGAGCGCTGGCAGCGCCTGGTCGGCGTGCAATGAGGTTGCGGACCGCCCCGAACGTCACTCGTTCACCTCATCGGCGCGGATGAGCCGCCACAGCACGCTCTCGAAGTCCCCGAGCGGCGGGAGCGGGATCCCGACGCGCAGGAGCTCGTCGCCGCCGTAGGCGCGCTCGTGGCCCTCCAGCCGGTAGTCGGCCGCCGGGTCGACGCCGCGGAGGCGGAGGCGCGCCGGGGGCGGGTTGGGGCGCGTGAGGAGCTGCACGACGAACACGGCCGCCTCGCGCCGATCGGGCGCGACGTACATCCAGGCGGCGCGCTCGCTGCGCTGCGGGTCCTGGAGGCGGAAGAGGAGCCCGCGGTGCACGAGGTCCCGCAGCGCGCGGTACGTCGCGACCTGCGCGCGGAGCTCGGCGCGCTCGGCCTCCGGGAGGCGCACGAGATCGAGCTCGTAGCCGAAGCTGCCCGAGAGCGCCACCCGGCCGCGCGTCGCGAGCGGCGTCACCCGGCCGATCTGGTGGTTCGGCACCGCCGACACGTGCGTGACCACCGAGGACGCGGGGAAGAGGTAGCTCGTCCCGTGCTGGATCCGGACCCGCTCGACGGCGTCGGTGTCGTCGCTCGCCCAGATCTGCGGCATGTAGAAGAGCATGCCCGGGTCGAACCGCCCGCCGCCGCCCGAGCAGCCCTCGAACAGCACCTCCGGGAACCGGCTCGTCAGCTCCTCCATCATCGCGTACACGCCCAGCACGTGCCGGTGCCCCGCCTCGCGCTGGCGCTCCGGCGGCAGCGCCGGCGACCCCACGTCGGTGAGGTTCCGGTTCGAGTCCCACTTGACGTAGGCGAGCGGCGCCGAGGCGAGCACGGCGGCGATCCGGTCCGTCACCGCGCGGCGGACGTCCTCGCGGCCGAGGTCGAGCACGAGCTGGCTGCGCGTCCCCGTCGGCGCGCGCTCCGGCACGTGCAGGCACCAGTCGGGGTGGGCGCGGAAGAGGTCGCTGTCGGGCGAGACCATCTCCGGCTCGATCCAGAGCCCGAGGCCCAGGCCCAGCGCGTTCACGTCTGCCGCGAGCCCGTCGAGGCCGCGCGGGAGCTTTCGCCGGTCCACGGTCCAGTCGCCGAGCGAGGTCCGGTCGGAGTCGCGCCTGCCGAACCAGCCGTCGTCCACCACGAGCACGTCGATCCCGACGTCGCGCGCGGTCCGCGCGAGGCGGACGAGCTTCTCGTGGTCGAAGTCGAAGTACGCGGCCTCCCAGCTGTTGAGCACCACCGGCCTCGGCCGGTCGCGCCACGGCCCGCGCACGAGCCGCTCGCGGAAGAGCGCGTGGAACGTGCGGCTCATGCCGCCGAGCCCCTGGTCCGAGAAGACCAGCACCGCCTCGGGCGTCTCGAACCACTCGCCCGGCTCGAGCCGCCAGGAGAACGTGAACGGATCGATCCCCAGGAGGACGCGGGGGTTCTCCTGCTCCGCCACCTCGACGTGCGCGACGAAGCTCCCGCTGTAGACGAGCGCGAGCCCGACGACCTCGCCCGCGTCCTCGGTCGTCCCGGGGCGCTGGAGCGCCAGGAACGGGGCCTGGCCGTGGCCGGTCGTGCCGCGCCGGCTCCCGACGCCCTGGATCCCCGGGACGAGCGGCCGGACCACCGGGATCCGCTCGCGCGCCCACGCGCCGGAGAGCGTCACGAGCTCGAACGCCATGTCGGGGAGGTCGAGCGCGAGGCTGTGCGCCGCCCGGAGCGTGAGCGGCCGGGCGCCGCGGTTCACGACGCGCGTCGAGCGGCAGAGGACGTCCCGATCGCGGAAGACGGTGTAACGCACGGTGACCGCGAGCCCGATGGCGTCGTCCGCGAGGTCCACCTCGAGCGTGTCCGCCTCGCCGGGAGACTCTACGTAGGTCGCGGGGAGCCCCGGGAGGCGGGGCTTCCCGGGGACGATCCGGTGGCCGGCGTACGCGAGCTCGGTGATGGCCGAGCCGCTCTCCTGCTCGACGTGCAGGGCCGGCGCGCGGTAGTCGACGTGGCCGAAGGTGGGGAGCTCGAGCTGGGCGGCGTCGAGCGCGAACCCGCGCTCCGCCGGATCCGGGTTCACGCAGAACGCCCGCTCCGCGTCGAACACCAGGTGATCGAGCTCGCCCGCCCGGATCCGCCCGCCGCAGTGCAGGTGCACGAGCCAGCGATCGCGGTGGACCTTGAACAGGTAGCTGAGCGACGGGCCCTGCAGGTGGAACGTGCGGTGGGTGGGGTCGAAGGTGATGGGCATGATCGTTCAGCTCGGGGTCTCCGAGATCACGACGCCCGCCGCGAGCCGCTCCACGAGCTCCCGGTCGCCGACGGCCGTGCCCGGCAGGCTGGCCGCCGCGGCGCCCGCGGCGAGCGCCCACCGCAGCGCCTCCGCGAGCCGGAGCCCGCGCGCGAGGCCGAAGGTGAACCCCGCCAGGAGCGCGTCACCGGCGCCGATCGGGTTCCGCTCCTCGACCGCGGGCGGGGTCGCGCGCCAGGTGCGCGCCCCGTCCGAGAGGACCGCGCCGTCCGCGCCGAGCGTGAGGAGCACGTGCGCGGGGCCGAGGCGGTGGATCGCGTCGAGCACGGCCCGGAGCTCACCGTCCGACTCCGCGGCGGGTTGCGCCGCTCCGCCCAGGGCGAGCGGAGCGAGGGCGATCCCCGTCAGCTCCCGCGCCTCGACCGCGTTCGGCTTCACGAGGAACGGCGCCGCCGCGCAGCCGGCCCGGAGCGCGGGCCCGCTCGTGTCGAGGAGGGCGCGCGCGCCCGCACCCTGGACGATCCGCACGAGCTCGGCGTAGAGCTCCGGGCGGGCGCCGGGCGGGAGGCTCCCGGAGAGGACCCAGAGATCGCCCGCGCGCGCGAGCGCCCGCACGCGCGCGACGAGCTGCGCCTCCTCCTCGGGCCCCACGGTAGGGCCGGGCTCGTTCACCTTCACGTGCCGGTCCGGCGCGACCACGGTGACGTTGGTCCGCGTCTCTCCGGCCGCGAGCGTGACCAGCTCCGTCGCGAGGCCCAGGGCGGAGAGGCCCTCGGCGATCCGCCGCCCCGCGGGCCCGCCGACGAGCCCGACCGCCACGCTCGGCGTGCCCAGCGCGAGCAGCGCGCGCGAGACGTTGAACCCCTTGCCGCCGAGATCCTCGCGGACCGTCGACGCGCGGAGCACCTCGCCGAGCACGAGGGCGGGTACCTCGTACTCCCGGTCGAGGGCCGGGTTGAGGGTGACCGTGTAGATCACGGGGCGGAGTCTATCAGGGCTCCGCCGCGACCTCCCCCGCCGCGGACAACCCGGTCAGGATCTGCCCGAGCCGCTCGAGATCCACCGGCTTGACGAGGTGCGCCACGAACCCCGCCTCGCGGGACCGCGCGCGATCGCTCTCCATCCCGTAGCCGGTCACGGCGATGCAGTGCGGGGGCCGGTCGGGGCTGCGCTCCCGCAGGAGGGCGCCGAGCGCCCAGCCGTCCATCCCGGGCAGGCCGATGTCGAGGATGGCGACCTCCGGCGGGTGCGCAGCCGCCACGTCGAGCGCCGCCTCCGGGTCGTGCGCGGTGACGGCGTCGTGGCCCAGGACGCGGAGGGCGTCGGCGAGGGTCTCGGCGGCGTCCAGGTTGTCGTCCACCACGAGCACGCGGCTCCCCCCGGGCGCCGCCGCCGGCCTCCGGTCCGAAGGCTCCGGCGCCGCTTCCACGCGCGCCGGCGCGAGCGGGAGCTCGACGGTGAAGGTGCTCCCCTTGCCGCGCCCCGCGCTCCGGACGCGGATCGTGCCGCCGTGCATCTCGACCACCGATCGCGCGATGGCGAGCCCGAGCCCGAGGCCGCCCTCGGACCGCGCGAGCCCGCGCGGTCCCTGCACGAACAGGTCGAAGAGGTGCGGCGCGAGCTCCGGCTCGATGCCCTGCCCGTCGTCGGCGACGTGCAGGAGCACGGTCCGGGCGCGCGGCTCCGCGCGCACGTCCACGTGCCCGCCGGCCGGGGTGTACTTCGCGGCGTTGTTGAGCAGGTTCAGGACGGCCTGCACGAGCCGGTGCGGATCCGCGTCGAGGGCCAGGCCCGCCAGCGGGACCTGCACCCGCACCTCGTGGCCGCGCGCCTGGAGGAGCGGGCCCGCGGCCTCGAGGGCGTCGGCGACCACACGGCCGAGCTCCACCCGCTCGCGCTGCAGCGCGAGCTTGCCCTGGGCGATCCGCGCGACGTCGAGCAGGTCGTTCACGAGGTGCTCCATGTGCCGGAGCTGGCGCTCCAGGATCTCGCGCTCCTTGCGGAACGCGTCGGGCGCGCGCCGCTGCATGAGGTGGAGCACCGTGACCATCGGCGAGAGCGGGTTGCGCAGCTCGTGTCCGAGCATCGCCAGGAACTCGTCCTTGGCGCGGCTCGCCGTCTCGGCGCGCTCGCGGGCCCGCTCGAGGTCGCAGACGAGCTGCGTGCGCTCGAGCGCCAGCGAGGCCTGGCTGGCGACGTCGTCGAGGAGCGCCCGGTCCACGGGCGAGAACGGCTGCGGCCGCGAGAACCCGAAGGCGAGCACGCCCGGGCGGCCGGTGCCCGTCTCCAGCGGGAGGGCCGCGAACGCCCCGAGATCCTCGCCGCCGCGCGGCCACCGCGCCTCGAGCGCCTCGCGCGTGCCGAGCACGAGCGGGCGGCCGGACCGGAGCACCTCGGCGATCGGCGACCCCGCCGCGAGCGAGAACGCGCCCTGCCGCGCGCGGGCGGGACCGCCGGAGTCGGCCACGAGCTCCAGGGCGCCGTCCTCGTTCGCGGCGGCGATCAGCGCGCGCGACGCGCCGGTGGCGTCCGCGATGGTCGTGGCGACGACCACCCCGAGCTCGGCCGTGGAGCGGGTGGAGAGGAGCGCCGACGTCACGCGCTGGAGCCGGCTCACGTGCGCGTGCGCGTCGCGCGACGCCGCCATCCACCGGTCGCGCTCGCGCTCCGCGGCCGAGCGCCGGGAGGCCTCGGTCTCGAGCGCCTGCGTCCGGTCCGCGAGCGCGCTCACGAGCGCCGCGAGCGTGGCCTGCGGCGCCTCGTGCGGCACGGCGTGGAGGTGCCGGTGCTCCGCCGCCATCGCGCGCACCTCGCCCTCGCCCGCGGCGTCGAACGCCGCGCAGTCGTAGGTGCAGAGCACCGCCGTGGGCTCGCGCCGGAGGTACGCGTTCCAGACGCGCTCGAGCGCGAGCGCGCCCTCGAAGTCGCCGCGGCGCGAGAGGAGATCGACCAGCTCGCCGTAGACGCGCACGGCGCCCCACCGCGCCCGGAGCCCGGCGAACAGCGGCGGGACGACGGCGTCGAACCGCTCCCGGTCCACGGCGCCGTCGCGGAGGAAGGTCGGCAGCGTCTCCTCGGGGTCGAGCCACAGCACCTGCTCGGTCCGGAGCGCCGCCGCGAGGTCGAGCCCTTCGCCCTCGAGCGCCTCGCGCAGGGCGCGCCCGTGGGCGCCGCCCACGACCACCACGACCGCCTCGCCGGCGCGCAGCCCGTCGCCGACCCACCGGGCGACGCGGCCCGCCGGGAACTCCCCGCGGTAGACGATCGCGTCGTGCTCGAGGTCGCGCGCGGCCGCGGTCCCGGCCACCGCGCCGAGCGTCTCCGTCGCGCCGCGGAAGGCCGCCCAGCTCCCGTTCCGCCGCGCGAGGGCGACGCCGTGGTGGCGGACGACGTCGAGCACCTGGTCGGTCGTGCACCGCTCGAGCGAGTAGCTGCAGAGGGCCAGCACGCGCCGCCGGGCGAACGCCGCGTGGACCTGCCGCTCGTAGGCGTCGAACCTCGCCCAGTCCTCCGCGCGGAGCCACGAGGTGTTGCCCGTCAGCCGGAGCCCCTGCCAGCCGTCGCGGAGCGCCGCCTCCGCGCACGAGAGCCACCGGGCGAGGATCTCCTCGGTGGTGAGCCGCGCGTGCTGGAGGTACCACGCCTCGTAGTCGAGGACCTCGAGCTGCCCGCACCGGACGCGCGCCGCGAGGTCCGGGACCGCCTGGGCGAGGGCGCGCTCGGCCTGCCTGGCGCGCAGCGGATCGGCGGTGATCCAGAGGCACCGCTCCCCGCTCCCCAGCCCTGCCGCGAAGTACGGGACCAGGATCGACTCGAGGTCCTCCGCGGTCCGGTAGAAGTGGCACAGGTGCGTGCCCCACCGCACGCGCTCGAAGCCGGGGAGGCCGACGTCGGTGGACTCGGGAAGCGCGGGCGCGAGGGAGAGCATGACACCTCCAACGACGGAGGTGCCGACGGTAGTCCCCGGTGCGCCCGGACGTCGACAGGCGGGGGAGCGGGCGGTGGGTGCCTTGGCCGTGGGGCCGCGGGGGCGCCGTCCCGCAGCCCGCGGCGCACGGAGGTCGGGCTCGGGCTCGAGAGTTAACTGACCGTGAACCGAGGTGCGTCCGCCCAGAGCCCCTCGAGATCGTAGAAGCCGCGCGACTCGCGGTTCATGACGTGGGCCACGACGTCGCCGTAGTCCACGAGGATCCAGCGGCCGCCCTCGTACCCCTCGACGCCGACCTTCGAGACGCCCTGCGCCTTCATCGTCTGCTCGACGGCGTCGGCGATGGCGCCGGCCTGGCGCTCCGAGTCCGCCGTGGCGACGACGAAGTAGTCGGCGTAGCTCGTGAGCCCCCGCACGTCGAGCACGGTCACGTCCTCGGCCTTCTTGTCCAGCGCGGCGCGGGCGATGAGCATCGCCGTGGGCCGGGCCTCGTCGGGCTGCGGCGGCGCCGCGGGCGCGGGCGGCGCGGCGGGGGCGACCGGCTTCGCCGCCTTCGGCGCGGACTTCCCGCCCGCGCGCTTCGGCGGCGCGGCGCGCCGGGCCGGCGCGCCCTTCCTCGGAGGTCCGGCCCGCTTCGCCTTCTTCGCCGGGGGACGGGAGCGCTTCGCCGAGGGGGCCGCCTTCTTCTTGTTCGCCATGCCGGGTTCTTGCCTCCGCTAGGACCGCACGTGCCCGTCGCCCTCGACCACGTACCGCTGCGTGGTGAGCTCGGCGAGGCCCATGGGGCCGAACGCGTGGAGCTTCGTCGTGGAGATGCCGATCTCGGCGCCGAGCCCCAGCTCGCCGCCGTCGTTGAACCGCGTGGACGCGTTGATCATCACCGCGCTCGCGATCACCTCGCGCTCGAACCGGCGCGCCGCCGCGAGGTCCTTCGTGAGGATCGCCTCGGTGTGCATCGAGCCGTACCGGGCGATGTGCTCGAGCGCGCCGTCGAGGTCGTGCACGACGCGGACGGCGAGGATCTTGTCGAGGAACTCCTTGCCGTAGTCCTCGGGCCCGGCCGCCTCGGCCTCCACCCCCGCCCGCGCGAGCAGGGTGAGCGCCGTCGGATCGCAGCGCAGCTCGACGCCGGCGCCGGCGAGCGCCTTGCCCACGGCGGGCAGGAGCCGCTCCGCGGCGGCGCGGTGGACGAGCAGGCACTCGAGCGCGTTGCACACCGAGGGGCGCTGCACCTTGCCGTTCATCGCCAGGGCGACCGCCTGGGCCTCGTCGGCGCTCTCGTCGAGGAAGAGGTGGCAGACGCCCTCGTAGTGTTTCACCACCGGTACGCGCGCGCGCTCCACCACGGCGCGGATGAGCGAGGGGCCGCCGCGGGGGATGCAGAGGTCGATGAGGTCGTCGAGCTTCAGGAGCTCGTAGGTCGCCTCGCGGTCGGGCGTGGGCACGACCTGCACCGCCGCCGCGGGCAGCTTGGCGTGGGCGACGCCCTCGGCGAAGGCCTCGGCGAGCGCGAGCGACGAGCGGAGCGCGTCCGAGCCGGGGCGCAGGAGCGCGGCGTTGCCGCTCTTCAGGCACAGGGCGGCCGCGTCGGTCGTCACGTTGGGGCGCGCCTCGTAGATCATGAGGATCGTGCCGAGCGGGATCCGGACCTTCTTCACCGAGAGGCCGTTGGGCCGGCGCCAGGTCGAGGTCACCTCGCCCACCGGATCGGCGAGCGCCGCGACCTCGAGGATCGCCTTCGCGATGCCGTCGAGCCGCTTCGCGTCGAGCGCGAGGCGGTCCACGAACGCCGACGGCATGCCGCCGCTCCGCGCGGCGTCGAGGTCCTCCGCGTTGGCCGCGAGGATACGCGGGGTGCGATCGCGGATCGCCTCGACCGCGGCGCGGAGGGCGGCGTCCTTGGCGCGGGTGTCGGCGCGCGCGAGCACCCGCGCGGCGTCGCGCGCGGCCTCGGCCATCCGCCGCATCTCGCCGGAGAGCTGCTGCCCCTGCTCCTTCTGCATCCTCACTCCCGGGTCGCGTCGAGGACCACCAGGTCGTTCCGGTGGATCACCTCGTCCAGGTACTTATACCCGAGCGCCCGCTCGATCTCTCCGGTCTTGAGGCCCGCGATCCGCCGCAGCTCCTCGGCCGCGTACCCGGCCAGCCCGCGCGCGAAGGGGCGCCCGCCCTCCACGGCGATGTCCACCGGATCGCCCACCCCGAACTGGCCCTCGACGGCTCGCACCCCGCTCGGGAGCAGGCTCCGGCCCTGGTCCGACAGCGCGCGCCGGGCGCCCGCGTCCACGAGGATCGTCCCCTTCCCGCGCGCGGCGGCGGCGAGCCAGCCCTTGCGCGAGGACAGGCGCTCGGTGTCCCGGCCGAAGACGGTGCCGAGCACCTCGCCGCCGAGGAGGTCCGGCAGCGCGCGGGGGCGGCGGCCGGAGACCAGCGCCGTCGAGATCCCCTGGGCCGCGAGCCTTCGGGCCGCGCGGACCTTCGTGGCCATGCCGCCGGTGCTCCGCTCGCTCCCCGCGCCCCCCGCGATCCGCTCGATCTCGGCCGTGACCCGGGGGACGTCGTGGATGAGCACCGCGCCCGGCTGGGACGGGTTCCGGTCGTACAGCCCCTCGACGTCGGTGAGCATCACGACCGCGTCGGCCTCGATGCAGCTCGCCACGAGCCCCGCGAGCGTGTCGTTGTCGCCGACCTTGATCTCGTCGACCGCGACGGTGTCGTTCTCGTTCACCACCGGGACGGCGCCCTTCTCGAGCAGCTTCGCGAAGGTGCGCCGCGCGTTGAGGAACCGCTGGCGCGACGCGAGGTCGTCGGCGGTGAGCAGCACCTGCGCGGTCACGAGGCCGTGCGCGCCGAGCGCCTCGCCCCACGCCGCCATGAGGTGGGGCTGCCCCACGGCGGCCGCGGCCTGCTTCGTGGGGATGTCCCAGGGCTTCGCCTTCGAGCGCACGAGGCCGAGCTTCTCGGCGCCCAGGGCGACCGCGCCGGAGGAGACGAGCACGACCTTCCGTCCGCGCGCCACCTCGGCGAGCTCCGCCGCGAGCCGGGCGCAGTTCGCGGGATCGAACCGTCCCCGGGCGTCCGTCAGGGTGCCGGTCCCGACCTTCACGACGAGTCGCTTCACGCGAGGGAGGAGGGTGCGGGGCATGGGGAGGGCGATTCTACTGGAAACGGAGGGAAGAGACGTGGAGCAAGCCCGAGCCCAGGACCGTTCGGTCCTCGGGCTCGGGCCCGGGCCCGGGCTCGTTCACGGGGAGGGCTGCCTCAGGGCAGCCGGTACGTCACCGACGCCGAGATCGGCATCAGGTTCTTCCCCGCCTTGGCCGAGAGCTGCATGAAGATCATGTAGCCGTAGGCGTGGTTGTTCACCTTCTTCGCCGTGATGCTCTCGGTCTGGACCGCCCGCACCTCGGGCGAGGCGCCGCTCGTCGCGAGCTTCGCCATCATGACGTCGTCGGTGCGGAAGAGGTACGCGCCCGCGTCCACGTCGGTCGCGTCGTCCCAGAACGTGTACGAGAAGCTCGAGATCGTCGCGCCCTCGGGCAGCGAGATCGGGATCACGAGGAAGTCGTCCTCGCCGGACGTCTGGTACCGGCCGACGCCGCCGGGCACGCTCGCCTGCGCGGTGGCCGTCGTGGAGATGCGCGTCACGCCGGCCAGCGCGGCGACCGACGTCACCCCGCGGGGCAGCTTCTGGCAGATGACCGAGCCGTCCTCGCCGACGATCCGGATCGCGGAGCCCGGGGCGCAGGTCCCGGTGATGCGCGCCTGCTTCTCCGCGATGAGCTGCTGCGTGCGGACGATCTCCATCGAGTGCGACTGGATCGCGCCGACGACCGACGGCGGCATGCGCTCCATCGTGAGCTGACCGGACTGGATCTGCTCGGCGTCGATCACCGAGGGGCCGGCCGTCGGCTGGTTGACCGGGAGGACGGGCGGCGGCGGAGGCGGAGGAGGCGGCGGCTCCTTCCAGGGCGGCTCGATCGCGAGCCAGGCGACCGCCGTCGCGGTCGCTGCCGTGGCAAAGAAAAGCCCGAGAGCTCCCAAAAGAAGCTTGTTCCCGCGCATCGCTGGCCTCCGAATCGCTCGTTTGTACCCTGCACGGGCCCCGTTATTCAACCGAGCAAGGAGTCCCGCGATGGCCAGCTTTGGCAAGAAGGGAGGAATTCCGTACATGTGCGAGATCGTCCCGCGTGGGCGGTACATCCTGGCGGCGGCCCTGATATCGGCCGTCACGGCCTGCTCGACGGCCCAGCGGCGGAGCGCCGAGACCAAGCTGGCGGAGGTGCTCATCCCGACCGAGCAGGAGAACCAGCTCGGACTGCAAGTGAAGCAGGAGCTCGAGCAGAAGCAGGGGATCGAGTACATCGAGGACGGCGCGGTCAACGACTACGTCCAGCGGGTCGCGAGCCGGATCCTGGAGCACGCGAAGAAGGATCGCCCCGACGTGAGGTGGACGGTGAAGGTGATCAACGACCCGCGGCAGGTGAACGCCTTCGCCACGCCCGGCGGCTACCTCTACGTCTACTCGGGCCTCATCCTCGCCGCCGACAACACCGCCGAGGTGGCGGGCGTCCTCGGCCACGAGGCCGGCCACGTGGTGGCGCGCCACTCCGCCCGCCAGATGGTGAACGCCGTCGGCCTCCAGACGCTCGCCAGCGTCGCCCTCGGCGAGGACCCGGGCACGCTCGCGCAGCTCGCCGCCGGGCTGGCCGGCCAGGGCGCGCTGCTCGCCCACAGCCGCTCCGACGAGATCGAGTCCGACGAGCTGGGAGCGCGGTACTCGGCCGCGGCGGGCTACGACCCGCACGGCATCGCCACGTTCTTCGGGAAGCTCATGAAGGGCGAGGGCAAGCAGCCGGGCTGGGCGAGGTTCCTCTCCACCCACCCGCCGAGCGAGGAGCGGATCGAGCGCGTCAACGCGTTCATCGCGAAGCACAAGCTCACCGGGGAGGGCGGGACGAGCGGGACCGAGATCGCGCGCGTGAAGGACCGGATCAAGGCCATCCCGCCGCCGGCGACGGCGCGCTCCGGGGCCGAGGCGGAGGCCGGGGCGGGCAGCGGCGACCGGTGACCGGCCGCGCTCACGCCCGGAACAGCAGCACCGCCTGCCACGCGGCGAACCCGGCGAGCGCGGCGCCCGAGACGATCCCGAGGGCCCGCCGCGCCGCCGGCCCCGCGCGCGCGACCCCGCCCGCGAGCACGAGGAACGCGGCGTTCCCCGCCACGATGCAGGCGTAGAAGCCTCCGAGGAACGCGAGCGCGTGGCGCGGGCTCGCGCGCCACGCCGCGGCGAGGGTGGGCCCGCCGATCGCGCTCCAGAAGATCCACATGTTGGGGTTCGTGAGGTTGACGAGGCCCGCCTCGAGGAAGCCGCGGGGCGCCTCGGCCGCGGGCTCGTCCGCCGCTGCGCGGCGCGCCGCCCGGAGCGTCGCGAACGCGAGCGCGAGCATCACCGCGATGCCGGCGGCGCGGAGGGCGGTCACGAGCCCGTGCGGGAGCTGGGCCAGGAGCAGGAGGACGAGCGCCATCGCGGGCGCGTCGGACGCGAGCGGTACGAACGCGAGCGGCAGCGAGCGCACCGGCCCGGCGCGGAGCGCGCGCGCGACGAAGAGCGCCTGGAGCGGCCCCGGCGACGCCGCCGCGGAGAGCCCCAGGACGGCGCCCTGGCCCATGGCGGCGAGCTCGATCACTTGAGCGAGAGCTCCAGCCCCATGTCCACGAGCTGCAGCAGCACCTCGGCGTTGCCCTTCGCGTCGTTCACCGGGTGGTGGTCGTGGCCGGTCTTGCGCAGGTGCTTCCACTGCGCGTACGCGTTCTTGACCATGCCGCAGTAGAGGTCGCCGATGCGCCGGCCCGACCAGCCGAACGGGTTCCGCTCGAGGTACGTGTGGAAGTACCAGTTCACGAACTGCCAGTCGTAGGCGAGGTTGTCGGAGAAGAAGATCGGCCGGCCGCGGCTCGTCTCCAGGATCCACCGCTCGAACGCCTCCATCACCGGCCCCGGCTCGTCGAACCGGAGGTGCTCCTCGCGCGTCACGCCGGAGATGGCGAGCGCCTCCGGGAGCCAGCGATCCGAGATCGGCCGCGTCCGGCCGAAGAACGTCCGGCCGAGCCCCGGCTCGACGAGGACCGCGCCGAACGAGACCATCGAGAACTTGCCGGGGATCGGGCCGTCGGACTCGACGTCCACCACGTACAGGGACATGCGGGTCGAGATAACCACGCGGGGTGGGCGGCGTCGAGGGAGGAGAAGCCGGGCTCCGGTTCGGGCGCGGGCTCGGGCGCGGGCGTGACGCTGGACGGACTGGACGTTTCCGCGCGGAGCGTGCTCTCCTCGACCCGTGCTCGCCATCGAGGCGCGGGGGCTCGAGAAGCGGTACGGGGGCCGGCTCGGCCGCCGCGCGGCGCAGGCGCTCGCCGGCGTCGAGCTCCGCGTCGAGCGCGGGGCCGCGTTCGGCTTCATCGGGCCGAACGGCGCGGGCAAGACCACGTTCGTCAAGGCGCTCCTCGGGATCGTCCGCCCGACCGGCGGCGCCGTCCGCCTGCTCGAGGGCGACCCGCAGGACCCGCGGATCCGCGCGCGCGTCGGCTACCTCCCGGAGCGGCTGCGGCTCGCGCCCGCCTGGACGCCGCTCGAGGTCCTGGAGAGCGTCGCGCGGATGAAGGGGGTCGCGCACGGCCGGGCCGCCGCGCTCGCGCTGCTCGACGAGGTCGGGATGGCCGGCGCCGCCCGCCGGCGCGTCGGGGCGTTCTCGAAGGGGATGAAGCAGCGCGTGGGGCTCGCCGCCGCGCTGGTGGGCGCGCCGGAGCTCCTGCTCCTCGACGAGCCGACGGACGGCCTCGACCCGCCCGCGCGCGTGATGGTCCGCCACCTCCTCGCGCGCCGCCTCGCCGCCGGGACGACCCTGTTCCTCAACTCGCACCTCCTCTCCGAGACCGAGCGGATCTGCGACCGGATCGGCGTGCTCGTCGGCGGGCGCGTGGTCCGCGAGGGCCGCATCGAGGAGCTCACCGCGGCCCCGCGGGAGTGGACGGCGCGGTTCGCGCCCGGCGCGCCTGCGGCGGCGCTCGCCGCGGCGGGGTTCACCGCGCGAGAGGACGGCGCCTGGCGCGTCGCCGCCGACTCCCCCGCCGCGCTCAACGCGGCGCTCGATCGGGCCCGCGCCGCCGGCGCGCTCCTCGTCGAGCTCGCGCGCGAGGGGAAGGACCTCGAGGCGGTGCTGGTCGAGGCGATGGCGCCGGAGCCGGAGGTGGATCATGCCGCCTGAGGTGCGCCGCGCATGACCCGCGTCCTCCACGTCGCCCGCGATCTGCTGCGCGAGGCGCGCGCGCGGCGGTGGGTGCTCGCGCTGTTCGCGGCGGCGACCGTCCTGCTCCTCGCGGTGCTGCTCGGCCTCCGCCTCGAGGTGGTGGACGGCGCGCTCGCCGCCACGCGGCTCTTCGGCGGGACGCTGGGCGGGAAGATCCAGGCCGCCGACGTCGCGCTCCGCCCGCTCTTCCAGGGCGTCGCCTATCTCGTGTTCTACGGCGGCATCCTGTTCGGCATCCTCTCCTGCGCCGACTTCGCCCCGGCGCTCCTCGCGCCGGGCCGCATCGAGCACCTCCTCTCGCTCCCGGTGCGGCGCGCGGAGCTCCTCCTCGGGACGTTCCTCGGCGTCGAGGCGCTCGTCCTCTCCGGCGCGACGTACGGCGGCCTCGGCCTCACGCTCATCGTCTGGGCCAAGACCGGCGTGTTCGGGTGGGCGCCGCTCGCCGCCGCGGTCCTCGCGGCGGTGGCGTTCTCGGCGATCTACGCCGCCATGGTCGCGTGCGCCGTCGCGGTGCGGAGCGCCGCCCTCTCGGCCGCGGCGGGCGGCGTCCTGTACCTGCTCGGCGTCCTGGCGAGCTACCGGCGCGTCCTCGCGCCCCTCTTCACGTCCGGCGCGTCGGGGGGCGTCTTCCGCGCGCTCACCGCCCCCATCCCGCGGTTCGCGACCATCGCCGATCAGGCGGCGGCCGTCGGCGCCGGGAAGGTCCTCGATCCGGCCGCGCTCGCGCTCCAGCTCGGCGGGGCGGTCCTGTTCGCGGCCGCGCTCCTCTCCGCCGCCGTCGCGCTCCTCGAGCGGAAGGACCTCTGATGCGCCGCCACCGGTGGATCGCGCTCGCCGCCGTGCTCCTCGCCGCGACCGCGCTGCTGCTCTCGCTCGGCGAGGAGGCGCCCCCGCCCGCGGCGCGGCGCCAGGTCGAGTATCCCCGGTGGTTCGACGGTCCGGACCACCGGCGCCAGCAGGCCCGCGCGACGCTCGCGCTGCCGCGCCCGGCCGGCGGGCGTCCGCCGGCCGCCGGCCCGGAGGAGCCGGGGGAGCCGGAGGGGCTCCGCGATCCCTTCCTCGTCTCGCTCCCCGTGAAGGAGGGTGGGATGGTCATGGTCTTCGAGGCCAACGCCCTGCGCCACTCGCGCCTCGGCGAGCGGTTCATCGCCTGCCTCGAGGCCCGCCGCCCCGGAGACCTCGCCGAGCTCGAGCGCGAGTTCGGGGTGGATCCGCTGAAGGACCTCGACCGCGTCGCGTTCCTCGACGATGCGGTCGTGCTCTCGGGGCACTTCCAGCACCTGAAATGGGACCGGCTCGCGTCCGCGCGGCACTCCACGTACGGCCGGGACGGCCGCGTGTACCGCGACGGCGCCGAGTGGATCGCCGCCTGGCGCGACCAGCTCATCGTCGTCTCCTCCTCGGAGGAGGGCGTCCACCGCGCCATCGACCAGCTCGAGGGGCGCGCGCCGATCCCGCCGTCGGGGATCGACGAGAACTCCACGTACGGTGAGGTGTACGGCGTCATCCCCGGCGCCGCGGCGCGCCGGCTCCTCGGGGGAGACGAGCGGGGCATCGGGAGCAAGCTCGCGTCGCTCGCGAGCCGGATCGAGCTGCACGTGGACGCGATGCAGGACGTCGCGGCGGTGGTGCGGGTCCAGGGGACCGACGCGGGCGGGCTCGAGGATCTCGCGAAGACGATCGGCGGCGCGCTCGCCGTCGCGCGGGTCAAGGCGCAGGCGGAGGGCGATCGGGAGTTCGCGGACCTCCTCGAGCACGCCCAGGTCGAGCACGGGGGCGCGAGCTTCGACCTGCAGCTCGCCATCCCCGCCGATCGGCTCGAGCGGTGGTTCGCCGACTGCGAGCGGCCGCGGCCGCCGCCGTCCGAGGCGCCCGCGGATCCCTGAGCGCGCGCTGGCACCGCGAGTGGAATCGCGGGATGATGCGGGCACGGAAGCGGCTCGGGGCGGGTGGAGGCGTCATGCAGCTCGTCGGATGGGTTCTCGTGGCGATCGTGGGCGCGGGCGGCGCCAAGGCCGCGCGGCCCGCACAGCCCGCGAGGCCCGCCATGCCCGCGGTGGCCCGGTACGAGGCGGCCCTCGCGAAGGCGCGCGCGCAGAAGAGCGTGAACGTCGAGGAGCTGTACGGCCTCGCCCTCGGCGCGGGCGCCGAGGTGCTCCGCGACCTCGTGAAGGTGACGGAGGCGCAGTACGCGGGGAAGGAGGCGAAGCCGGCCGTGACCGCGGTGCAGGGGCTCACGCTGAGCTGGCAGAACGTCCTCTACGCCGAGCCGCAGCCCAGGTTCTTCGCCGCGCTCGCGAAGGAGAAGGGCCGCTCCGTCGACGAGGCCTTCTTCGAGCGGCTCGCCGCGACCAAGCCCGAGGGCACGTGGCCCGTCTACATCGAGCAGCAGACCGACGTCTCGGGGTGCGTCCGGTACGAGGCGCCCGTCGTCGCGCCCGTGTACCGCGGCTGGCTCGAGTTCAAGAAGCGGTTCCCGAAGGCGTACCCGCGGGCCGTGGCGCAGGAGCTGGAGCGCGCCGAGCACGCCCTGGCGGGGACCTGCGCCTGCGGGCGGCAGGCCGACGTCGAGGCGGGCCTCGACGCGCTCGCGAAGGCGCTCGCCGGGACGAAGGCGGGCACCATCGCGAAGCAGCAGCTCGACCGGCTCCGGGCGGGGAAGAGCGAGCTCCGGCTGGAGTGCCGCGCCACGGGCTGAGGGACGGCGAGCATCGACGGCCGCCGGCGCTTGCCTCCGCAGCTGGCCGGCGTGCATGAACCCCTCGCGAACACTGCGGTTCTCCGGGCTCCGGCTTGCCTGCGCCGCACATGTGCCCAACGCGGGAGCCTTGTCCGTGCGACAGGCCTCTCTGCCCACCGTGTGCTACATCCTACGCGCCCGCTGTCTCCGTCGGAGGGGAAATGATCACTGTCCGTGTACTCGCCCGCTCGGCCACGCTCGCCGTCGCCGCGCTGCTCTTCACCGCTTGCCCGGCCAAGGAGGGCGAGGCGGGCCCGCCGGGGCCCTCCGGGCCCTCGGGACCGTCGGGTCCCACGGGGCCGGGCGGCTCGGGCTCGACCGCGGGGCTGAGCTTCCGCGGGCCGTGGACCGCCGAGACGGCGTACCAGGCCGGCGACCAGGTCGTGCACGGCGGCCAGGTCTACCTCGCGCTCCGCGCGAACCAGGGCTACCCCCCGGACTACGACGACGTGGAGGTGGACAACCCGTGGCTCCCGCTCTCGACCGGCGGGCTGCAGGGGCCGCCCGGGCCGCAGGGACCGCAGGGTGACCCGGGCCCGGCGGGGCCTGCCGGGCCGCCGGGACCGCCCGGGCTGCAGGGGCCGCCCGGTCCCGGCCTCGCGCTCCTCCAGACGCCGTACTCGAGCGCCGCCTTCGAGTTCCCGCGCTACACGCACGTCGTGCCCGTGAAGTTCGTCGCGCCAGCGAACGGGACCGCGGTCGTGGTCTTCAACGGGACGTGCTGCGTGGACACGAAGGCGCTGAGCACCGGCGAGACCCAGGACAAGAACGTCGAGGAGCCGACCACGTGGCTCTGGCTCGGCATGAGCGAGACGTTCGAGATCCCCGCCGATCGCACCACGATCGAGGTGCCGAACGCGCCCGGCGCGTCGCTCCACTACTGCCTGCCGACGAGCGCCTCGCGCGCGTTCGAGGTGCCTGCCGGGGCGAATCACCTGTGGGTGAACGCCAAGTCCAGCAACAAGGGCTCGTGCGGGGGGTACGCCACCGTGTTCTTCACGGAGCGGCAGCTCGAGGTGCCCTCGTCCGGCGAGGAGTAGACGGCAGCTTCCAGCGGCCGAGCGGGCGGGGGCGCGACGCTCCCGCCCGTTCCTTTTCGGGACACCGAGGCGGGCAGGCGATTGACCGCCGGTGTGATCCTCCCCCGGGGCCGTCTGATTGCTACGCGCCCGCTGAAATTGCGCTCCGATCGGGCCGCCGATCGGGCGCTCGCGCGCAGCGCACGGGCGCGCGGGTGCTCGAGCCGAGGTCGCCCTCAACCCCAGGGTTCGCCGGAACATAGCCCGTGCGGGGGAAGGTTGATGCGGGAGTCAGTGGGATAATGCCCTGATCACGGGACATTATGGAATTTTCATTTAGGCCCCTGGGGGCCCGGGAGTTCCGGCACGGATATTCCATGGTTGTCCTCCTGGCTCGACCGGAAGACGGGAATTCTCCGAAAGCCCTGAGGGTAAGGATCGCATGCACTCCAATGGCGCGACGGTGATCCGGATGGATGGTGTCTTTGACGTGCCGGCGGCCCAGCGCCTGGCGCACGTGCTCGAGCAGACGGACGCGAACGAGCAGGTGCGGATCGACCTGACGCAGGTCCGCGAGTTCCACGACTACGGCGTGACGGTCCTGGCGCACGCGCTCGCCTCCCGCGGTGCGCGGATCGCGGTGCGCGGGCTCCGGCAGCACCACCTCCGGCTCCTCCGGTACCTCGGGGTGGACACGGGTGGTCCGGCGTTCGGGACCGAGGCGGAAGTGGTCTAGCGGATAGACTTCGAGGTGCGGGCATCACCGGCCCGCGCGCTCTCCGAGGCGCGCGGGCTTTTTCATGTCCGCGCCCCCGCTCGGCCCCGAGGAGGGAGAGGGCGAGCGGGGGCGGGGACGTTCAGCGGCGAGAGGGACGCCGCTAGCGGCAGTAGGGAGCGACGGTCACCGTGCCGGACGTCGAGGCGACGCCATCGGTCGCGACGAACGAGACGGTCTGCGACGGCGGACCGTTGCAGGAGTACTGGACAGGGATCGCGAGTAGCAGCGAGCAGGAAGCCGTGAGAGGGGGACAGGTCGTCAGGACGGCGTTCCCCGCCGTCGGTTGGAGCTCCAGCGGATCACCATCGGGATCGCTCGTCCCGGTCGGCGCGAGCGAGTTGATCGGCCCGAACGTGTACGGCGGGACATAGCTCTGTCCGGTGAGGCTGCAGTTGATGGGAGCGCCTCCACCCGCGATGCCGCAGCTGATCGCGGTCCGGTACACGGTGGCATTGATGACCGGCCTGCGGTTTCCGATCCCGAACGGGACGTTCGCGAGACGGACCGTGGTGAAGGGGTCGCTGACGTCGACGGTCGCCGTCCTGCCGGTCCGCACGAACGCGCTCAGCTCTCCGCCGGCCGCACATTGCAGCCGGACCGTGCCCGTGTCGGCCGTGAACTCCGGGCAATCCGTCGAGGCCGTGGTCACGTCGAAGTCGATCGGATCGCCGTCCGGGTCCATCCAGCTGCCGAGCCGCGGGCTGGAGGTGTACCTGTACGACGCAACGTCGAACGAGTGGTCCGCCGACATGTCTGGCCCGGCCATTTGCCGGGGAGGCCGGTTCGCGATCACGATCGGGAAGGTCGCGCTCGACGAGCCGCCGTTCACGTCCGATGCGGCGAGGACGACGGTCCGCTCGATCCCCGCGGCGATGAGCTCCGCGCTCCTGCGGGTGCCCACGTCGAACCCGACCTGCGTCGGCGAGCCTTCGGCCGGGAGCGGCCACGCCTCGAAGCTGGCCTCGCCGTCTCCCGCGTGCCGGTACGTCAGCTCGTTCGTCACCACGTCGCCGTCCGGATCCTCGATCTGCACGGGGAAGCTGCCGGCGGCGCCATAGGACTGGTTGCTCGCCAGGTACTGATGGTTGAAGCCGGTCGCGGGCAGCACGCCGACGATGATGGGCGGCCGGTTGTTGATGCTCACGCGGGCCAGCGCCGTGTCTCGCACCGTCTGGCCGTCCACGACCTCCACGCGGAAGTGCCAGTCACCGGAGATGGCGGCCCCGTCCGTCGTCACCTCGACCGTGGGGTTCGCCACGTTGGGGCTCGGCAGGAACCGGACCGTCCGGCCCGTGCCGTCTCCGATCTCACGGCCCGCGGGCGGCAGCACGGTCCAGCGCACGGTCTGGAACGACGGGTTCGGCAGCGTGGCCGAGAGCTGGATCGCGGTCGCGGGCCTGCATTCGACGGGGGTTCCGCCGCAGGTGTGCTCGACGGTCTGGGGGTCTCCAACCTCGACCAGCGCGGGCCCGGTCCTTCCAGTCACGACCAGCGGGAGCTTGCTCGGAGCGCTCTCGGCCTGCAGCTCGTCCTTCACGGACAAAGAAACCTCGTAGGTTCCGGCGCAGCTGAACACCACCGCCGCCGTCCGCGTCTTGCTCGCCACGGTGGGCGCGTCGCACTCCGCGCTCGTCCTGGTGACGGTCCAGGAGTACTCCACGATGGAGTCGCCCTGGTCGGGATCGCTCGACGAGGTGGCGTCGAGGGTGACCGCCGCGTTGGCCTCGAGCGTGCCGGTCACGACGAACCGGGCAGTCGGCGGCGAGTTCGCGATACAGGCCGACGCGCTGCAGCGCGCGCCGGCCGGGCACCCGTCGTCGCTCTGACAAGCCGCCGTCGGCGGCGAGGCGGGGCTGGCGCAGGCGGCGAGCGCGGACAGCAACAGAACGGCGGGAAGGACCCTTTCGGTACGGTACATATGGTGTTCCCCTCGAGCGCCGGAGACGAAGCCGGTGGCGATGCAGCCGGCCATTGCGCGGACCGTTCCACAGGCGAGGCCTTGAACTCTCGCGGGCTTGCGCAGATCGCGCGCCGCCGCGAAGGTCCGTGAAACGACCGATGGTCCGTAGGACGGACCTTGTACAGCGTCGCGCCCGCGTCGATCCAGCGTTTCGCGACAGCACGGCGCTTGCAATTCGCGCCGGGACCATGCGTCAATCCCGACCCACCAGCTCGCCGTATGGACGGAGGCGCCCGCAATGAACTTGCCGGGAGCGGTGACGATCGTGCTCGCGCTCGCGGGAGGCGCCGATGATCGGCTCCTCCTGTGCAAGCCGGAGGTGCTGGGCGACCCTGCCCAGGCGCATGGCGAGGCCGTGGCGCAGGCCGCCGGCAAGCTGCCGGGGAAGTTCCTCGACTACGGCGCCGTGTGCAAGGACGCCGCGGAGGGCGCCCGGGCAGCCGGTCGCGCCGGCCTCGGCCACGCCGTGGTCAGCAAGGCGGAGGGCACGACCGCAGGCGCGCGCTTCCAGCTCGTGCTGACGGACGCCCCGCTTCAGGGGGAGGACGAGGAGCCCGTCGAGCCCGGCCAGGTCCGCGCGCAGAGATCGGTCGAGGTGAAGGTCGGCGCCGACGCCGTGCCGCCGCTGAAGGGGGCGCTCAAGGATCTCCTCAAGACGTTGCCGCCGAAGCCCGGGCCCGACCCGCAGCACGTCGCAGCGTGGACCGTCGCCGGGGTGGGCGCTGCCGCGGTGGTCGCGGGGGTCGTCGTCGCGTCGCAGGCCCAAGACGTGAAGCGAAAGGCGCAGCAGGCCGATGACCCGGCTTCGTACACGCGCCAGCGGAAGAAGTTTGATCAGCTGAAGACCCGGAGCAACGTCCTGCTCGGCGCCGGCGGCGCTGCCGTCGCGGCAGGCCTCACCTGGCGGTACGCATTCTGATGGGGGAAGCGATGAGACGGATCGCTCTGATCGTGACGGGAATGCTCGCGCTCGCCGGCTGCGGTGGGGGCGGCGGCTGGAAGGCGACCTGCAGCGCGACCAAGCCGTGCGAGGCGGGGAACTACTGCGCCGATACGCCGGATGGGAATGTGTGCTGGCCGGACAGCGAGCCGCCGCAGTTCGCGAGTACTCCCACGGCGACGTGCAACGGGACGCGAGTGTGCCGGCGGACCGACACCCTTCACGTCGAAGCAGTTGTGACCGATGACGCCAAGATGGGAACTGTCGAGGTCGAGCTCGGACTGGAGCCGGTTGTCACGCGGGCGCTCCAGAAGAGGCCGGACTCGGACACGTTCGAGGCCGACATCTCGCTGGCGGAAGTCCCGTTTGACAGGTTCGACGCTGAGAACGTGGCGGTGACCTTCACGGCAAGAGACGAAGCACAGACCCCTGCTGTCGCGGCCGAAGCAGAAGACATTACGATTACGCGGCTGGCTTGGAAGACGCTGCTTCGGGGTGCGTCGGACACTGCCTACCGGCTCTTCATGCCCGCTGTTCTTGACGACGCCGGTCGTCTTGGTGTGGTTGGAACCGACGGGTCACTTCACCTTGTGACGAATAACGGCGTGGAAGAGCGCGCACCGATCGCGCTCGGAACCCAGGTCGATAGCTCTCCGGCTGCGGGAGCAGGAGTGATCTGGGTAGCTGGTCTCAATGGACAGCTCTACAAGCGTGCAGCGGCCGACGGTGCCGCGATCTCGCTCACGGACTGCACAACAACGACGCCGGCGCCGCTGGTTGGGCCGCCGGCGGTCCTGGGTGACCGGGCGATCGTAGTGTCGGCCGGTAACGAAATCCTCGTTGCGAGGACGACTAATGCCTGCAACACCTCGAATGCGAGCGCTCCGATTACGACGTCGCCAGCCTTGGATTCTGCCGGGCGACTGCTGTTGGGGACTGGTGCGACCCTGCGAAGGTTTGCAATTGCGGCGAACTCAGCCGTATCTGATGCCTGGGGCGGTTTGACGCCGTCAGTCGGATCGGTAGTGGAGCCTCTCGGTATCGGTGACCTGGATGTAGTGTGGTCCGTCGCGACGAACGGCGGCGTGTATCGCACGGATGCCCTCGGCACTGCTCACTTGCTTTCGGAATCCGTGTCCGCGGGCAGTGCTGGAGCTGTCGTCCTCTCGGATGGCACTGCCGTTCTGGCGGATGCCTCTGGAGTGCTCAGGCGCGTGTCGTCCGCAGGCACGCCAACGTGGGGCTCAAGTGTCCGCCTTTCAGGCCAGCCGCGAACTCCCCTAGTCCTCTCAAGCGGCGAGCCGACGCTGCTTGTAACGACGTCGACGGGATCGGTGTTCGCTGTCCGAGCCGCGAATGGAGAGATCGCATGGTCCGGGCGGCCAACGACGTATTCGCTAGCCGCCCCCAACATCTGGACCGAGCCCGGCGCGTCCACCAGCACCGCCTACCTCGCGGGCGCGGACGGCTACCTCTACGCCGTCATCGTGGACGGCACGCTCGACACGAGCGCCCCGTGGCCGAAGGCCTACCACGATCCGCAGAACACCTCGAACGCCAACGGGAACGCCGGAGTCACCCCATGACCCGCGCCGCCCTCGCCGCCCTCGTCCTCGCGCTCCCCGCGGCTGCGCTCTCCTCCGAGAAGTTCGCGATCCTCGCCGTGGGCGATCCGCCTGCGGGGCCGGACGGCGATCTGACCGAGCTCGCGCACCAGCTCCGGGCCGCCTGCCGGGACCGCGTGCCGAACGTCATGGACTCCTCCTCGATGCGCGCGCGCCTGCTCGGCCAGACCTCCAGCGCGACCGAGTCGGAGCTCGACCGCGCGTACGGCGGCGCGCTCGCCGTGTACCAGAACGGCGAGTTCGAGAGCGCCCTCCGGACCCTCCGCGCGATCGTGACCGACCTGGAGTCGCTGCCGGAGACGGACGAGTCGTACTTCCAGTGGAAGCGGGCGCTGCTCCAGGTCGCGGTCGTCGCGAACGCCGACAGCAATCCGAAGGAGATGGAGGCGGCCCTCGCGCGGGTGGCCCGGATCGAGCCGACCCTCCAGCCCGACCCCGATCAGTTCTCGCCCGGGTTCCGCAAGCGGTTCGAGGACGTCAAGGCCAAGGTCCGCGCACTCCCGAAGCGCAAGCTGACCGTCTCCGCCGAGGGGCGGCAGGGCATGGTCTACGTGAACGGCAAGCCGATGGGGCTCACGCCGCTCACGCTCAACCTGCCCAGCGGCGTGTACCGGGTCGGCGGCGCCGCGGGCTCCCTCCGCGTGCCGGGCATCCGCGTCGACCTCGAGCAGGAGGACCGTACGGTGGTCCTCGACTTCGCGCTCGCCGACTCGCTCCGCCTCAACGCGGGCCCGGGCCTGGCGCTGCCCGCGGCCGCGCGTGCGCACGGCGTCATCCGCGCGGGCGCGTGGCTCGGCGTGGACAAGCTCGTCGTGGTCACGCGGGCCGAGGAGGGGCAGGCGCAGTTCCTCGTGGGCACCATCTACGACGTCCTCCGCGGCTCGCTCCTCCGCGAGGGGAGCGTGCGGATGGTGGCCGGGGGCGTGCCCTCCGTGAACCTCTCCGCGCTCGCGGCCTTCCTGCTCACCGGTCAGGCGTCACGGGAGGTGAAGCAGCTCTCGCGGGAGCCTCCGAAGAAGGCCGCGCCGCCCGTCGTCGCTGCCGCGCCGCCGCCGCCGGACGCGACCACCATCACGCCGCCGGCGCCGCCGCGCCCCGAGGCGCCGGTCGCCCTCCAGCCGCCCGTCGCGACCGCGCCGGCCAAGCCCGACGCCGCGAAGCCCGCGGCCGTGCCGCCCGAGCCCGCCGCGCCGCCCGCCGCCACGGCTTCGAAGCAGCCGCCTCCGGACGAGCCTTCACCTGCCGCCGTCGCCAAGCCCGACCTCGACGCCAAGCCTGCGCCCGCAGCCGAGCCTGCGAAGATCGCCGAGGAGAGGACGCCCGGCGCGAAGGCGAGCGGTGGTCGCCGCGGCTGGAGGAAGCCCGCGACGATCAGCGCCGGGGTGCTCGCGCTCGGCCTCGGCGCTCTCGCGCTCCAGCAGAACGCCGCCGCAAAGCAGGCCTACTCCGACGCGGAGGATCAGTACGCCGGCGGCGCCTTCAAGAGCGCCGCGGCCCAGCAGCGCTTCTACGATCTCAACGCGCAGGGCAACCGCTCCGTCACCAACGCCCGGTTCGCGGCGGGCGGCGCGGCCGCGTTCGCGGTGACCGCCGTCGTGCTCGGCTGGAACGCCTGGCGCTCCCGCCCGGAGGACGGGGGGACGCTCAAGCTCGAGTTCTGACCGTCACCCATCCTCATCGAGCTTAGCCGCTCGTGCATTCGACAAGCTCAGCACGAGCGGATGAGCGGGACCGCCATCGGGTCCGGGTTCGACAGGCTCGACGAGCGGGGCCGCCCTCCCCTCCATCGGGAGCACCCGCCTCGAGGGCGACGCGCGCTCGCGTCTCCGCTTAAGAAGCCCGAGCCACGGCGCGCGCCGGGGCGGGAGGACGCATGGCTTACCGCAAGCAGTTCACGGTCCGCTGGTCCGAGTGCGACCTCAACGGCCACGTCCGCAACACCGCGTACTCCGAGTTCGGCATCGACACCCGCGTGAGCTACCTCGCCGAGCACGGGTTCGGCTTCGCGCGGTTCGTCGAGCACGGCATCGGCCCGGTGATCCAGCGCGAGGAGATCGACTACCTGGCGGAGCTCTACCTCGGCGACACGATCGAGGTGGACTTCAAGGCCCTCGGCGCCTCGCCCGAGGGCGGCCGCTTCAAGCTCTCGCACGACTTCTACGTGCCCAACGGGAAGCGCGTCGCGCGCATCGTCCTCGTGGGCGGCTGGCTCGATCTCCGCCGCCGCCGCCTCACCGCGCCGCCGCCGGAGCTCGCGCGCGTCATGGACTCCATCGAGCGCGGCGAGTCGTACGAGGAGCTTCCGCCCATCAAGCGCCCGGACGCCTGAGGCCCCTTCGGGCCTGCACGACCTCCAACCGGATCCCACATTCACTGCCACACGCGGGAACCGGGAGGAGACGCGGATGAACTACGAAGGACGTACGACCGAGGCAGTGGAGAGCAAGACGGCGAAGGTGCCTTCCCTGGTCTACATGGGGTTCGCGGTGGCGTCGATGGCGGCGTCCGCGGCGCTCATGCTGACGGGCCGCAAGCAGCTCGCCAACTTCGTCGGGCAGTGGGCTCCGTCGATCCTGATCATGGGGCTCTACAACAAGGTCACCAAGGAGCTCGCGCTCCCGCAGCGCGAGGGGATGGCGCGGTTCAGCTCCGGCCTGTCCTCCGGGGCCAACCTCGGCTCCCCGGCCGGCGCGTCGGCTGGCCTGTAGAACGGCGCGGCAGGGCGACCGGTACCAGACGCCGTCGCGCTGGTACCGGAGCTCTCCTCGTCGCGTCCGCTCCCCGGTCCGGCGCCGGGATATGCTCCCGGCCGCGGCCCGCACGCATCCCCGGGCCCGGGAGCTCGACCACGTGGACGTGAAGCAGACCTTCGACGGCGCGGCGGCGTCCTACGACGCACTCCGGCGGCAGCTCATCCCTTGCTTCGACGACTTCTACGGCACCGCCGTGGACCTCGCCGCGATCGCCCCCGGCCCAGCGCCGCGCATCCTCGACCTCGGCGCCGGGACGGGGCTCCTCGCCGACCGGATCCTCCGCAGGCTGCCCGCCGCGCGCCTCACCCTCCTCGACTTCTCCGAGGAGATGCTGGCGCGCGCGCGGACCCGGTTCGCGGGCTCCCCCGCGACCGTGGACATCCGCGTGGGGGACCACGCGACGGCCGACCTCGGCGGGCCCTGGGACGCGATCGTCTCCGCGCTCTCCATCCACCACCTCCCGGACGCCGACAAGCGCCGCCTCTTCGAGCGCGCCTTCTCCGCGCTCGCGCCCGGCGGGGTCTTCGTGAACGCCGACAACGTCACCGCCGAGGACCCGGCCGTGCAGGCGCGCGACCGCGCCGCCTGGATCGCCGCCGTCCGCGCGAGCGGCCTCGGCGAGGCGGAGCTCGCGGCGGCGATGGAGCGGACCAAGGTGGACATCCTCGCGCCGCTCGCCGCGCAGCTCGCGTGGCTCCGCGCGGCCGGGTTCGCCGACGTGGACTGCTCGTACAAGTGGCGCCTGTTCGCGGTGTTCTCGGGCCGGCGCCCGGCGTGACCGGCTGCGCTACTCGGGCAGCGGCAGCTCGACCACCCACCCGTCGTGCGCGACGTCCACGGGGCCCGGGAACACCTCGCGGGCCTGCGCGAGCAGCGGCTGCCACTCGCGGTCGTAGCGCGAGGAGAGGTGCGTGAGCACGAGCCGGCCGACGCCGGCCTCGCGGGCCACGGCGGCGGCTTCCCGCGCGGTGGAGTGCATCGTCTCGACGGCGCGGGCGCTCTCGGCGTCGCCGAACGTGCAGTCGTGGACGAGGAGGTCGGCGCCGCGCGCGGCCTCGACGGTCGCCGGCGCGGGCCGGGTGTCGCCGGTGACGACGACGGAGCGGCCGCGCCGCGGCGGCTCGAGCACCTCGTCGGGCCGGACCACGCGGCCGCCCGGGAGCGTCACCGGCTCGCCGCGCTGGAGCGCGCCGAAGAGCGGGCCCTTCGGCACGCCGAGCGCCTCGGCCCGCTCGGGGTGGAAGCGGCCGGGGCGCGCGTCCTCCCGCAGGGCCCAGCCGACGGAGGGCGTCCGGTGGTCGGTCGCGAACGGGACCCAGGCGCAGCCCTGGCGCCGCACCGCCTCGCCCGGCTCCACCTCGTGGATCCGCACCTCGAAGTGGAACCGCTCGGCGCCGGTGAAGAGCATCGTCTTGAGGAGCGCCTTCGCGGGCTTCGGCCCGTAGACGTCGAGCGGCTCGGTCCGGTCCTGCATCGACAGGGTGCGCAGGAAGCCGATCGCGCCGAGGTAGTGATCGGCGTGGAAGTGGGTGAAGAAGATCGCCGACACGTCGAAGCCGGCGCCGTAGTGGATCATCTGGCGCTGCGTGCCCTCGCCGCAGTCCACGAGCCACATCTCGCCGTCGCGGCGGACCGACAGGCCGGTGAGGTTCCGCCGGAGGGTGGGCTGGGCGGCGGCGGTGCCGAGGAAGGTGAGGCGGAGCATGCGGGGGCTCTCGTCTACCTCAGGAGGACGCGGACGTGTAGTGCCCGATCGAGCGGAGCCACACGAACCGCGCCGCGACGGCGAACAGCGCCGCGCCGGCGGCGGTGGCCGCCACCTCGAGCGGGCCGATCCGCCCGAGGAGCGCCGCGGCGGGGATCGTGGTGAGCACCGCGAGCGGGATGACGAAGGTGAAGACCGCCCGGAGCGCGACGGGGAACACGTCGGCCGGCCACCGGGCCGCGTCGTAGAGCGAGAGGAAGAGGAACGAGAGGTTGTCCACCTTCACCACGAAGAACGCCGCCGAGACGACGAGGATCCAGAGGGAGTAGAGGATCACCGTCGCGCTCGCGAGCACGAGCGCGGCGAGCGCGACGCCGGAGACGCTCGGCGTGCGGCCCATGAGGCGGAAGGCGATCGCCATGATCACCCCGCCCGCGAAGACGTCCACGATCCGCCACGGCTCGAACTTGGTGGTCGAGACCAGGAACTGCGCGTCGGCGGGCTTGAGCAGCACGAAGTCGAGCGTGCCCTTGCGGATGTGCTCGACCACCGCGGTGAGCGACGGGTTGACCGCGCCCTCGAGGATCCCCTTCACCAGGCCAAACCAGCCGATGACCACGAGCGACTCGGGGTACGTCCAGCCCGCGACCGAGCTGCGGTCGCGGAAGAGGACGAACAGCGGGATGATCCCGAGCACGGTCCAGAAGATCGACAGCACGCCCGAGACGAGGAACTCGACGCGGTACTGGGCGGCGACCGTGAACGAGGCCCGGAGCTGGATCCCGAGGAGGCGCAGGTAGCGGAGCACGGGTCAGCCTCCGAACGCCGAGTACCGCTCGAGCCCGGCGCGCCACGAGGCCCGCGCCGCGAGCGCGAACCCCGCCACGAAGAGCCACTGGATCCCGAGCTCCACGAGCGCCTGCCCGCGCGGCGTCATGCCGATGAGCATCTCGACCGGGAACGCCAGCACGTAGCGGAACGGCAGGAAGCGCGCGGCGTGCGAGAGCCAGCCGGGGAAGATCTCGAGCGGCAGGATGTAGCCCGAGAGGACCGTGAACAGGCCGAACCAGACCTGCGCGACGGAGACCGCCGAGTCCACCCAGAACGCGAGCGCGGCGATGACCGAGAGCGCGAGGAAGGTGATGAGCCAGGCGCCGAGCACCGAGACGGGGAACAGCGCCCAGAGGAGCGGGTCGCGCGTCACGTGCGTCCCGCCGGCCACGAGGAGGAGCACGCCGGCGATGGGCAGCGCGATCGCCGCGCGGAGCGGCATCGCGGCGACGTTCTCCGCCGCGTAGTGGACGAGGGGGTGGATGGGGCGGAGCAGGCGGAAGGCGAGCGTGCCCTGCCGGATCTCCATGTTGGCCTCCCACACCACGTACGCTCCGGTGAGGAGCCGCACGACGAGCGTCACGAGGTAGTACGCGACGAACTGGCTCTGCCCGAACCGCCCCACCGGCGCCTCGCGGGCGACCGCGGTGGTGATCGCCATCATCACGAGCGCGAGGTTGGTCGAGAGCAGCCAGACGACGAGCTCCGCGCGGTACGCCAGCGCGTCGGCGAAGCCCACGCGCAGGAGCGTGGGCATGGCGCGGATCGTGCGGATCACGCGGCCGCCTCCGCCTCCAGCCACGCGGCGAAGGCGTCGAACGCGTGCGGCCGCCCGAGGAACCGCTCGACGAGCTCCGCCGCCGGCCGCGAGCCGCCGGGCGCGAGGATCGCGTCGCGGTACCGGCGCGCGACCTCGGCGTCGAGCAGCCCGGCCTTCCGGAACGGGCCGAACAGGTCCTTCGCGATGACGAGCGACCACATGTACGTGTAGTAAATGGCCGAGTAGCCGTCGAGGTGCCCGAAGGACTCCTGGAAGTACGTCCCGGGCACGTGCCGGAACGGCGTGTAGCGCTCCTGCAGCTCGGCGACGACGGCGGTGGTGTCGAGGCCGCGCGGATCGCGGCGGTGGAGCTCGAGGCTCGTCGCCGCGTAGAACATCTGCTGGCGGACCATGAGCCCCTTGCCGTACTCGTCCGCCGCCTTCATGCGCTTCACGAGGTCGGCGGGGATCGGCGCCCCCGTCTCCACGTGGCGCGCGAACCGGGCGAGCACCGCCGGGTCCCAGACCCACTCCTCGAGCATCTGCGACGGCGCCTCGACGAAGTCCCACTCGGTCGCGACGCCGGAGTGCGCCGCCCAGCGCGTGTGGCCGCCGAGCACGTGGTGCAGGAGGTGGCCGAACTCGTGGAAGAACGTCCGCACGTCGGAGTGCTCGAGGAGCGCCGGCACGCCGGGCGCGGGGCGCGGGAAGTTGCAGACGAGGACGCCCTCCGGGAGCCGCTTGCCGTCTTGCCCCGACGCCAGCGTGAACTGGGCGTAGTGCTTGTACTTGCCCTCGCGCGGGTGCATGTCGAGGTAGACGCGGCCGAGCCGCCGCTCCCCCTCGACGACGTCGAAGACCTCCACCTCCGGGTGCCAGACCGGGGCGCCCTCCGCCCGGCGGTACTCGATCCCGAAGAGGCGCGCGGTCACGTCGAGCACGCCGTCCTTCACGCGGCCGTACTCGAAGTACGGCCGGACCGAGAGCGAGTCGAAGCCGTACTGCTCGGCCTTGATCCGCTCCTGGAGGTAGGCGGAGTCCCAGGGCTCGACCCGCTCCGCGCCGGGGTCGTCGGCCCGCTTGCGGGCGAGGAGCTGCTCGTAGTCGCGGCGCATGCGGGCCGCGGAGGCGCCGGCGATCCGCTCCACGAACTCGGCCGCAGCACGATCGCTGCCGATCATCTTGTCCTCGGTGACGTACGCAGCCCAGCTCGGGTACCCGAGCACGCGGGCCAGCTCCGCGCGGCGGTCGAGGAGCCGCCCGAGGACCTCGAGGTTCGCGGGGTGGCCGCGCAGCCGGTAGAGGCGCCACAGCTCGGAGCGGGCGCGCTCGCTCCGGGCGTAGGTCATGAAGGGCACGTAGTCGGTGTTGTCGGTCGAGATCGTGACCTTCCCGTCCGGGCCGGGCGGGTGGGCGCGGCGCCAGTCCTCGGGCAGGCCGTCGAGCTCCTCGACCGCGAGCGTCAGCCGCCGCACGTCGTCCTTGATGTTGCGGCCGAACTCCTGGCCGATCCGGACGAGCTCGTCCCGGAGCTCCTTCACGCGGCGGCGCGTCGCCTCGTCGCGATCGACGCCCGCGCGGCGGAAGTCGCGCAGGCTCTTCTCGACCAGGTACCGCGTCGCGGGGTCCTGGCCCGCGGCGTCCACGCCGAGCAGCGCCTCGTAGAGCCCCCGGTCGAGCGAGAGCTCCGTCGAGAGCGCGTCGACCTCCTGCTCGGCCAGCTCCGCCGCGTCGCGCAGCTTCGGATCGGGGTGGACGTTCCGGGCGAGGCTCGCCCGGGCCGAGGCCCCGCCCAGGGCCGCGAACGCGTCGTCGAAGGCCTCGAGCAGGGCGAGCCCGGACGATCGAGCCTGGGGCCCCAGCGTCCGGGCGCGGTCGGCGAGGGCCCGCGCCTGGGCCATGTCGTCGCGACAACCCTGCGTGAACGTCTCGGGCGTGGAGGTGAGCGAGCGGGCGGCGTCCAGAGCGGGAAGGTCGGGCTGGGCGGACATGGGGGAGGGTTGTACCGCGAGAGCGCGCGTCGCGCAGCCGCCCCGACCGTTTCCGGCCGGCGCACCCCGTCCGGCGGCGTCACAGCTTCTCGTCCACGACGTGGATGTCCAGCACCTTCGGCGGCGCGCGCGGCGCCCTCCGCGGCTCCACCCAGGCGGGCTTGCCGTCGTCGAACCTGTAGACGAACCGCGCGGCGTCGAACTGGAGGAGCTGGGCGCCGTCCGCGCGGACGACGCGGAGCCGGCGCCAGTCGCCGTCCACCGCCTCGAGGCGGTCGGTGGGCGCGAGGCCGGGCTCGAACCTCGCCAGCTCCCGGAGCTCGTTCGCGACGTAGCCCATGAGCGTGGTGAGGCTCGGCCGATCCGAGCGAGCGGCGGTGGAGAGCGCGAACGCGCGCGTGCCGAGGCGGATGCCCTGGAGCTGGAACAGGTAGTGCCCATCGTTCGGCTTGTACGCTCCGAACAGCGCCTTCTCGTGAACGGCCCGCCGGCCCTGCGTCAGCCGCACCAGGATGTCCATGCTGTACTCCTGGCCGTCCAGCTGCACGGGGTGGTTCGTGGCGCGCGCCCGAGGAGCAGAAGCTCGGCAGCCTCTCGTTCCCCTACTTCGACGCGATCGCGGCCGGAGACGCCGACGCGGCGAGGGCCGTCGCGGAGGGCTCGCCGCGGGCGCACGCCCGCGGGCAGGAGTACGAGGAGGACTTCCTGTTCGTGGAGTACGTGATGCGCCGCTTCTCGCTCGGCGCGCCCGCGCCCGAGCGGGAGGCGCTCCTCGCGCGCTGGCAGGAGGCGCTCCGCGGCGTCGAGGACCCGCGGCTCGAGCTCTGCCGCGCGATGGAGGACGGGAACACGCGCGCCTTCGGCCAGGCGCTCGCGGTGGTCCAGAAGGAGCGCGAGCGGTCGCTGCGCGCGCAGCGCAACTCGCTCGGCCCGGAGGTGCTCGCCGGGGAGCAGTGCCTGTGGGTCGAGGGGGTCGCGCTGGCGCGCCTCGCAGACGGGCTGACGCTGCGGTTGGCGAAGGAGCTTCCGCTCGTCCCGCGCGCGGCGCGGACGGCGAAGCCGGTGAAGGTCCCGCCCGACGCCTGGAAGGAGCTCTGGCGGGCGAAACCGGACGACTGAACGAGGAGGGCGAGCGGTGGCGTACTTCGAGCTGAAGGGAATCGGTGACGGGAGCGACGAGAGCCTCTGCTTCTTCGACGGGTTCCCGAGGGGATTCGGGTACCACCTGGGATCCGGGGATGCGGTGGGGCACGAGTACCCGAAGGACGCCAAGCTCTACATGCTGAAGAGGCACCCGGGCACCCGGCTGTGCTCCTACATCGGCAACACGTCCGGCATGCTCCTCGTGTCGAAGGAGCTCCGCGCGCTCTTCGAGAAGCACTGTGCGCCGGGCACGGTCGAGTACCTGCCCGTCACGATCATCGATCACAAGAAGCGGCCGTACAGCAGCGACTACACGATCGCGAACCCGCTCGGCACGTACGCCTGCGTCGACAAGGCGGCGAGCAAGATCCAGTGGCACGAGGGCAAGGTCCTCCTCGTCGAGCAGCTCGTGCTCTCGGAGGAGAAGCTGAAGCGCGTTCCGCAGCTCTTCCGGCCGGACGTCTGGCCCCGCACGTACATCTTCGGCCCCGAGCTCGTGGCCGACATCCGCGCGGCGAAGCTCACGAACGTGTGGCTGCGGCCGTTCGAGACCACGCGGTGATGGGGCTCGAGGTCTCGTCCGTGTATCCGGAGGACGCGAAGCTTCACATGGAGAAGAAGAACCCGGGTGTTCGGCTCGCCTCGTTACGTGATCCTGCACGACCTCGAGACCACGCCCTGATGCGCTCGCGGCGCTCTCAGATCCCGAGGAGCCGCATCAGCCGCTCCTGCATCGAGCGCTTCCGCTTCTCGTCCTTGCAGGTCTCGACGGCGCGGGCCCACGCCTCGCGCGCGGACTGCTGGAACCCGAGCTGTTCGTACGTGAGCGCGAGCACCTCGTGCGCCTCGGGCACGTCGGGGCGGAGCTCGGCGGCGCGGGAGAACGCGGCGGCGGCCTCGAAGAGCAGGCCCTGCCGCGCGAGCGCGTGGCCGAGGTAGTAGTGCGCCTCGGCGGAGAGGTCGTCCTTCGACGTCGCCTCGCGGAGGAGGTGGATCGCCTCCTCGAGGCGGCCGGCCTGGAGGAGCTTCGCGCCCTCGCGCCAGGCGGTGGCGGCGACGGCGCGGGCGGCGATCGCGGCGGGGTCGCCGGCGGGGCCGAGGAGGAGGAGCTTCAGCGTGCGCTGGAGCTCGTCGGGCCGGTACGGCTTCTCGAGGAACGCGTCGGCGCCGAAGGCGATCTTCGCGTCGGCGGCCACGGTGCCGCGGTGGATCGCGGAGGTGAGGACGACGCGGGTCGGCCGGAGCACGGGGTCGCCCTTCACCGCGCGGCACACCTCGAAGCCGGGCATCATCGGGAGCATCGCGTCGAGGATCACGAGCTCGGGGCGCGCCTCGCGGATGAGGTCGAGCGCGGCCTTGCCGTTCGCGGCCTGGAGCGCGGTCGCGCCCTGCTTCTTCACCGCCGCGGCGGCCTCCTCGCGCGTCTCGGGCACTGCGTCGGCGACGAGGACGAGGTACCCCTTGCCGAACCCCTCGAGCCGCTGCGTGGTCGAGCCGTCCTCCGGCAGCGGCGTCGCCGGGATCGGCGCGGGCGGATCGAGCTCGGGCGGGCGCGACCGGCGGGCGGGGGTGGGCGCGGAGAAGGGCGTCTCCGTCACCTCGCTCACCCCGACCACCTCCATGGTCGCGGTGATCTCGGGGAGCTCGATGCTCCCGGTGTCGCTGCTCTTCTTGGCGGTGGCGTGCACGACGCCGACCCACGCGGCGATCGGGTCGGGGAGCGCGGGGGCCTGCGCGCCGCGCCACGTCGGCGCGCCCCGCTTCCGCTCGCGCACGACGCCGTCGAGCGTCCGCTCGAGCGCCGCCGGCACGGCGACGTACCGGAGGACCTTGCGGCCGGTGACGAACCGGATCTCGTCGGCCAGCGCGTGGTCGTCCGGGTCCGCCATCGCGAGCACGAGCTCGGCCTTGCCGAGCGAGAGCGGCAGGACGCGGCGCTGCCGGCAGAACGCGGGCGCGACGACGTCGAGGTTGGCGGTGGGGATGACCGACTTCGAGAAGTCGACCCCCGGGCAGCCACCCAGGTCGGCGAGCGCCCGGACCAGCGCGCCTTCGGCGGCGAGGCCGAGCCGGAGCGCGGCGGAGGCGATGTCCCCGTCGTGCGCCGCCGCGAGCGCGCGGGCCGCGGCGTCGGGGGTGAGGACACCGGAGCGGACCAGGTGGGCTGGGACGTCGGGCATCGCGGGAAGTCTAACCCGGAGGCAGCGTTTGTCCCGAACGCGGCCGGTGCGCCGGATGTAAGGCTACAGGCTACAGGCTACAGGCGAGTGAGAGGCTTCAGGCTCGAGGCTTCCCCCTCACCGCTCCGGCTTGGTCTCCCGCATCATCAGCGCGGTCACGGCCTCGCGCGGCGGCACGTTCTCGTGCAGGAGCCGGTACACGGTCTCGCAGATCGGCATCTCGACCTCGAGGCGCTGCGCGAGGGCGTGCACGCTCCGGGCGTTGCGGATGCCCTCGGCGACCTGGCCGAGCTCGCGCTCGATGTCGTCGAGCCGCTTCCCCTCGGCGAGGCTCCGGCCCACGGTCCGGTTGCGGGACAGATCCGAGGAGCAGGTGAGCACGAGATCGCCGAGCCCCGAGAGGCCGGAGAGCGTGAGCGGGTTCGCGCCCTTCCGGACGGCGAGGCGGGAGATCTCGGCGAGGCCGCGGGTGATGAGCGCGGCGAGGGCGTTCGCCCCGAACCCGAGCCCGTCGGAGATGCCCGCGGCGATGGCGACGACGTTCTTCACGCACCCGCCGATCTCGCAGCCGACGACGTCGCCCGAGGTGTACGGGCGGAACGTCTTCGTGTGGAACGCGTCCTGGACCTGCCGCGCGATCCGCTCCCACCGCGCCGCGACCGTCACCGCCGTCGGCAACCCCTTCGCGACCTCCTTCGCGAACGACGGGCCGGACATGACCGCGACGTACGGGTGGAGCGGGACGGGGAGCACGTCCTCGAGCACCTCGGTCATGGTCATGAGGGACTCGAGCTCGATCCCCTTGGCCACGCACACGAGCGGCGTGCCGGCGTGGACGAGCCGCTTCGCCTCGATCGCCACCTGGCGGATCGCGAAGGACGGCACCGCGAGCACGACCAGCTCCGCGCCCTCCAGCGCGCGGGCGAGATCGGGCGTCGCGTGCAGGTTCGCGGGGAGCGCGAGGCCGGGGAGGTAGCGATCGTTGCGGTGCGCGCGGGCGATCTCGTCGAGGACGGCCGCGTCCTTGTCCCACGTCGTGACCGGGAACCCCTTCGCGGCGAGCAGCGCCCCGAGAGCAGTCCCCCACGATCCGGCACCGAGCACCGCGCAGCGCATGGATGAGCTCCTCCTGTCCGGCATCGTATCCGCGAGCCCCGGGCGCGCCGCGGGTTTCTCCGGGGGTGCACCACGCAACATTGACGCACCGCGTCAAGCGCTACGGCCCGCAGACCCAGCCCGTGAAGAGCAGGAGCGCCGCCGCGATCGCGAGCGCCGTGAGCGCGGGCCGCCACGGCTTCGCCTGCCAGGCGAACGGACGCTCGTGCCGGCGGTGGAACCGCGGCAGGGTCCGGTAGTCGCGCCACGCCTCCTCCCGGGCGGTCGCAGCGCCGGCCGCGTCGCCCAACCCCGCACGGGCGCGCGACAGGAGCCAGCGCCCCTCGACCGACCCGGGCCGCTGCTCGAGCAGGCGCTCCAGCGCCTCGCGCGCGCCGGCGAAGTCCTTGCGCGCGAGCCGCTGGCGCCCGAGCTCGAGGTCGAGCTCGCCCGCCCGGAACCGCGGATCGGCCTGGCGCACGAGCGCGAGCGCGCGCTCGGCGGGCTCGTACGCGCCGCTCCGGCCGAGGGCCGCGCCCATCACGAACGCGGTGTGGGCGTCCTCGTCGCCCGCCTCGACGTTGGGCCGGAGCGTCTCCGCCGCCTCCCGCGGCCGGCCGGTGTCGAGCAGCCGCTCGGCCAGCTCGTACCGCGCGCGGCGGTCGTGCGGGTTGACGGCGAGTACACGCCGGAGCTGGCCCATCCGCCGCCACCGCGCGAACCACCGGAGCGGGTCGGGCAGCACACGAAACGTGAACCGGTCGCTCGCCCACCAGAGGACGAACAGCACGACGAGCGCCGTCACCGGGCTCCCGGTGAACCACGAGACCAGCCACCAGAGCGGGAACCAGGACATGGAGAGACCCCCATGCCGCCCACTGAACCACATTCGGGGGAGGGCGTCGACGGCGCGGGGCCCCGCGTCCACGAGCGACACGCTGAAGCGAGCGGGCCGCCTTCGGGGGACACCGACGCGCAGGTCCGCACGGCGGAGTTGACCGCCTGCCGGGGCCGCGCGAACGTGGGCACGCTCGAGGCGCCGCTCCGGCGCCGGAGCACTGCGAGGTCCGCGATGGCCCAGGAATGTGCGCGGTGCATCCTCACCGACGAGGTGCCCGGCGTCGTCATCGGCGCGGACGGGACGTGCTCCGTCTGCAAGGGGCACGACGCACGGCACGGCGACTGGCCGAGGATCCGCGCCCGCCGGGCAGCGGAGTTCGAGGGGCTGCTGCGCGCCGCGCGGCGCGCGGGCAGGACCTACGACGCCCTCGTCCCGCTGTCCGGAGGGAAGGACAGCACGTACGTGCTCTACCTCGCGCGCCGCGTGTACGGCCTGCGGACGCTCGCGGTGACGTACGACAACGGGTTCCTGACGCCGCACGCGCGGAAGAACATCACGCGCGCGCTGGACGCCCTCGGGTCGGACCACGTCATGGTGCGGCTGGGGTGGCCGCTCCAGCAGGCGCTGTACCGCCACTTCTTCCTGAAGACGGGCTTCTTCTGCCCGGCCTGCATGAGCGGCATCGGGTACGCCATCGACACGGCCGCCGCCTCGCACCGGGTGCCGCTCGTCCTCACGGGGACGTCGCAGCGCACGGAGGAGCACGTCGCGCCCGAGTTCTTCGTCCCCTCGAGCCCGGACTTCTACCGCGTGGTGGTCGAGGACGCGCCGCTCCGCGAGCAGTCGCCCATCCCGCTCTCGGTCCCGTGGGGGCGCCGCATCGCCAACAAGTTCCCGCTCCCGCTCCGCGTGCGGTTCTACTGGGGCACGACGGTGAACGCCCCGGACTACCTGGACTGGGACTACGACGCGATCTTCGAGACCATCCGGCGCGAGGTCGGCTGGGAGGCGCCCACCGCCGACGCCGAGCACTCCGACTGCGCCGTCGACCCCGCGGTGAACCACATCCGCCAGCGGAAATACCCCGCCGTCGTGCCCGAGCTCACCCGGTTCAGCAAGCTCGTGACGCTCGGGAAGATGACGAAGGAGCAGGCGCGCCAGCGGGTCGCCGAGGCGCGCACCAGCGGTGAACCCGCCGCCGTGGGGACGCTGCTGCAGGCGCTCGACGTCAGCCGGGAGCAGTTCGAGGCGGTCCTCGCGGACCGCGGCCGGCACCTGCCGTTCCTCGCGCGCCAGTACGGCGTGAAAGCGGGCGTGCGCAAGGTGGTGCGGAGCGTGCTCGGGGGTCGCGGCGAGGAAGACGGCGGCGACCGTTCACGGCCCGCGTAGCGGTCCCGCTCACCCCACCGCGGCCGCGACGATCCGCTCGAAGGCGGGCCGCTGCGCGCCGGCGAGGCCGAGCACGCCGCGGCGGAGCGCGGGGTGGCGCGTGAGCAGGAGCATGAGCCGGGTCCACGCCGCGTACGTGCGGTACCGGCGGCGCCAGGCGCGCTCATAGCCGGCGAGCGCTGCCGCGTCCGCGCCGCGCGCGAGCGCGCCGGGCAGGATGGCGGCGAGGTCCTGCGCGCTCCCGAGCGCGAGCGAGATGCCCTCGCCGGTGACCGCGTCGAGGTAGCCGGCGGCGTCGCCGAGGAGGACGAGGCGGTCGGCGACGCGCGCGCGCGCGCGCCGGGCGAGCGGGCCGGCGCCGAGGACCGCGGTGTCGGGACGTGCGCCGTCGAGGCGGCGCTGGAGCGCGGGGAAGAAGGAGAGGAGCTCTTCGAACCGCTCGCCCTTCGACTCCGGCCGCCGATGGCGGCCTACGCTCAGGGCGAGCGGACCCTCACCCGACCGCCTCTCCTGGGCGAACAGGAACGCGAGCCCGACGCGCGCCGGGCCGACGGGCGTGAGGTAGGCCTCCACCCCGGGTCCGAAGTGGACCTCGACGGCGCGGCTCCACGGCTCGATGGCGAAGTGGCGGCGCACGCCGAACCGCGCGGGCCCGCGGGCGGGGAGGTCGAGCCCCTCGCGGCGGCGCACGGGGGAGGCGAGGCCGTCGGCGGCGACGAGGACGCGGGCGGCGACCTCGGCGCCGTCCGCGAGCACCGCCACGATCCGGTCGCGCTCGCGCCGGTGCTCGACCACCTCGGCCCCGGCGCGGAGCTCGGCCCCGGCCGCCGCGGCGCGGGCGCGGAGCGCGGCCGAGAGCGCGGTCCGCCGGATCCCGACGCCGCCGCCGCCGGGGAGCCTCACGCAGAGCTCGTGCCCGCGGTCGCACCAGCGGAGCTCCTCGATCGGCGCGGCCGCGCCGGGGGCGACGAGGGCGAGCGCGCCGAGCCGCTCGAGCGCGCGCCGGCCGGCGGGGAGCACGCCCTCGCCGCACGCCTTGTCGAGCGGACCCTCGCGCTTCTCCAGCACGACGACCTCGAGCCCCCGCGCGGCGGCGTCCGCGGCGAAGGCGAGGCCCGCCGGGCCACCTCCCACCACGACGGCGTCGCGCAGGCCCATCACGATCCCCCGGGCGGCGGCGTCCGCCGCCTTCGCGCCCGCGCGAACGCGAGCTGCGAGCGCGCCGCCATCGCCGCGAGCCGGAAGGGACCGACCTTCTCCGGCGGCCGGAGCGTCCCGGCCTGGAGCCGCCGGAGCGCCTCGCCGCGCCGGAGCTTCCCGGACGACGTCCGCGGCAGCGTGCCGGGCGCGAGGAGGTGGACCTCGTGCGGCTCGACCCCGGTCGCCTCGAGCACCGCGCGGCGGACCGCTGCGGCGAGCCCGCCATCCGCGGGCGCGCCGTGCCCGTCGGCCTCACGCTCGCCGCGCGCCCGCTCGGCGAGAAGGACGAGCGCCTCGCCGTGCCCGTCCACCTCCGCGCCCACCGCGACCGCGCAGCCGGGGCGGAGCCCGGGCACGCCGGCGAGCGGCGCCTCGAACTCCTCCGGCGCGTGGTTCGCGCCGCGGACGATGACGACGTCCTTCGCCCGGCCGTGCACGTACAGCTCACCGCCGAGGACGAACCCGAGATCGCCGGTGTCGAGCCAGCCGTCCGGGAGCGCCCGCGCGGTCGCGGCCGGATCCCCGAGGTAGCCCTGCATCAGCGCCGGCCCGCGCACGAAGATGCGCCCGAGCCGCCCCTCGCCCAGCGGCGCGGCGCCCGCCGCGCCGGCGCCGTGCGGGCGCACCGCGACCTCGACGCCCGCGACCGGCGTCCCGACCGACATCACCTCGCGGTCGCCGGGCGCGACCTCGCCGTCGCGCGCGAGCCGCACGGGGTCGACGCGCCGCCCCTCGAGCCCGCCGCCCGGCCGCGCGAACGTGACCGCGAGCGCGGCCTCGGAGAGGCCGTACACCGGGACGAGCGCGCCGGGGTCGAACCCGTGCGGCGCGAGCAGCGCCGCGAACCGGCGCATCGCCTCGCCGGAGACGGGCTCGGCGCCGTCGAGGGCGAGGCGCCAGCTCGCGAGCGAGAGGCCGGCGAGGTCGGCGGGGCGCACCCGGTCCGCGACGTACGCGTAGGCGAAGCTCGGGGCGGCGGAGATGCTGCCGCGGTGGCGGGCGACGGCGCGCGGCCAGAGCGCGGGCCGCGCCAGGAAGTGCTCGGGCGCGAGGAGCACGAGCGGGCCGGGGTACGTCGCGGGCCCGAGCAGGCCGCCGATGAGCCCCATGTCGTGGTAGAGCGGCAGCCAGAAGACGAGCGCGTCGCGGCTGCGGTCGGGCCGGGTCGAGACGACGAGCGCGCCGACCATCGCCCCGAGCGCGCCGTGCGTCAGCGCGACCGCCTTCGGGTCCACGGTCGAGCCCGACGAGAACTGCACGAGGGCGAGATCTCCGGGCGCGGGCAGGCGCGCGGGCGCGGGCGGCCCGGCGCGGAGGCCCTCGGCGTCCACGCACCCGAGCGGCGGCCGCGCGCGCTCGATGACGCCGCCCAGGAGCCGCCGCGTGCCGCCGCCGGAGACCACGAGCCGCGCGCCCGAGACCTGGAGCATCCGCGCGGTCGCGGCGATCCACTCGTCCATCCGCCCCAGCCGCACCGGCGGATAGAGCGGCACCGGCACGGCGCCGCACCACCAGGCGCCGAAGAACGCGTCGAGGAAGGCGGGCTCGGTCCGGAGCACGATGGCGACGCGGTCGCCGGGCGCGACCCCGAGCGCCGCGAGCGCCGCGCCGGTCCGCGCCGCCCGGTCGGCGACCTCACCCCACGCGAGGAAGGTCTCGCGCTCGTCGAGGCCGACGAAGGTGACGCCGCTCGGGTCGCCGGCGGCCGCGGCGAACGCGTGGACGAGCGTGGGCCAGCGCGGCGGCGGGAGTGGCGGTCCGCGCAGGATCACGGCAGCACCTCCGGGCTCGCGCGCGCGGCGACGAGCCGGGCGAGGTCCTCGAGCGAGCGGGTGGTGGCGCCGTCGTCGTCGGTGAGCGCGATCCGGAACCGGTCCTCGACCGCGACGACGAGTGAGAGGAGGAGGAGCGAGTCGAGCTGCCCCGCGAGCGGCGCCGCGCCGGCGGGCGGGGTGCCGAGGCGCAGGTCCTCGCGGGCGATGCGGAGGATCTCGTCGGCGACGCGGCGCTCGAGATCGGTCACGGCTGGCTCCTCGGGCCGGGGACGAGCCGCGGCATTCCGTCGAACGCCTCCCGCCACGCCGCCCCCAGCGCCCGCTCCTCGGCGCGGATCCGGACCGCGAGGAGGAGCGCGTTCGCGAGCGTCGCGACGATCGCGGTCCGCCACGCGCCGGCGGCGAGCGGGAGCGCCGCCACCTCGACGGCGACCGCGAGGTAGTTCGGGTGCCGCAGCCAGCGGTACGGCCCCGCCCGGACCGGCGGCGCGCCGGGCGGGACGAGCACCTCGGTCGTCCAGCGTTCACCCAGGGTCCGGATCACCCACCAGCGGAGCGCCTGCGCGAGCGCGACCAGGGCAGCCGCGGGGAGCGCCGCGGCCCACGGCCACCGTGCGGGGAAGAGCGCCGGCTCGGCGACGCACGCCGCGAGGAGCGCGGCGTGGAAGGCGACCATGACCGGGTAGTGGCCGCGGCCCGCCTCGATCGCGCCCTGCGCGCGGAGGCGGGCGGCGTTCCGGCGCGAGACGAGGAGCTCCGCGACGCGCTCGAGCGCGACCAAAGCCACGAGGACCCTCCCGATGTCGAGCGCGGTCACCACGCGAGGAGCACCAGCTCCGACGAGAAGCCCGGGCCCATCGCGGCGAGGATCCCGAGGTCGCCCTCCTGCGCCTCGGCCGCGTCGAGCACGTCGCCGAGCACGAACAGCACGGAGGCCGACGAGAGGTTCCCGATCTCCTGGAGCGAGCGCCAGGAGCGCTCGATCGCGGCCGGGGGGAGCGCGAGCGCCGCGGCGAACGCCTCGAGCACCTTGGGCCCGCCGGTGTGCGCGATCCAGTGCTTGATCCGGCCGCGCGTGAGGCCGTGCGCGGCGAGGAACGCGTCCACGTCCGCGCCGATGTGGTCCTTCACGATCTGCGGGATCTGGGCCGAGAGGACCACCTTGAACCCGGAGTCGACCACGTCCCAGCCCATCACCCACTCGGTGTCCGGGTAGAAGACCGAGCGCGTCGCGACGACCCGCGGCCCGCGGCGGGTCGGGTGCGTGCCGCCCGCGAGCACCGCCGCCGCCGCCCCGTCGCCGAAGAGGCCGGTGGCGATGATGTTCGCGACCGACGCGTCCTCGCGCTGCAGGGTGAGCGAGCAGAGCTCCACCGAGAGCAGCACCGCCACCTCGTCCGGGAAGGCGCGGAGCACGTCCGAGGCGCGGGCGAGGCCGGCCGCGCCCGCCATGCAGCCGAGGCCGAAGATCGGGGTCCGCTTCACGTCCGGCCGGAGCCCGAGCCGGTTCACGAGGCGCGCGTCGAGCGACGGGGTCGAGATCCCCGTCACCGTGACGAAGAAGAGGTGGTCCACGTCAGCGGGCGCGAGCCCGGCGCGCGCGAGCCCGTCGCGGATCGCCGCCTCGCCCACCTCGGCCCCGACGCGGAGGAACGCCGCGTTGCTCTTCGCGAACGAGTCGAGCGCCGCGTACTCGGCGAGCGGCAGCGCGAGGTGCCGGCCCCCGACCCGCGTCGCGCGGTGCAGCTCGGAGAGCCGCTCGAGGTTGAAGTGGTGCTTCCGCCAGTGCTCGGCGAACGCGGCGATGAGCGTCTCCTGGTCGGCGTAGTGCGCGGGCAGCGCCCGGCCGACCGAGAGCACGTGGGGAGGGTGCGCCATCCCGCCCAATGTAACCGTCGCCGGGGCGGTGCGGTCCTCTCGCGGCGCGGCCTCACCCGCCCGGGCCGGACGCGTGGAGCGGACCGTGTCCGTCGCCGCCCGCACACGCGTCCCGCCGCCCACACCCGGCATCCGGGCCGAGCAAGTGCCGGCAACTCCGGCGCGCGCGCCGGCTGCGACGCTGGCGCGCCGCTTGCCATCTGGCCCGTCCGGGAACTCGGGGTATCATCCGATGCGCCGGGGCGGGGCGGCACGTCCCGTGAACCGATCGGAGGGGGATCCATGCTCGCTGCTGCTTTGCTCTCGCTGCTGCTCTCGGCCCCGGAGGTCGCTCCCGCCCGCCAGACCGGCGTCCCGATCGGCCACGGCAAGGAGAAGCCGAAGGTCCGGCTGACGGCGCCGCAGGGCGGCTGGATGGTGGGCCGGATGCTCTCGGTCGAGGGCACGGTCTCGGACCCGACCGTCGATCCGATCCTCATCTCCATCAACGGCGACCGCTACCTGCTCCGGACGCAGAACGGCCAGTTCTCCCGGAAGTTCCCGGCGGCGGCCGGCAAGAACGTGGTCGTCGCCATGGCGACGAACCAGGGCGGGACCGGGACGGCCCAGGTCACCTGCCACGCGCAGGTCGCGCCGATGCCGCTCCGCGCCGTGCTCACGAGCGACACGGACGGCGTCTACACCGACCTCCACATCTACGAGCCCACCGACGGGTCCGAGACCGGCGGGCGCGTCGAGCTCTCGAAGATGGCCCACGTCTACTGGGCCGACACCGAGAGTCCGAGCGGCGGGACGTTCTACCTGAACGAGCAGGGCGGCGACTTCGACCAGCCCGGCTACGGCCCCTACCTCTACGTCCACCGGGCGCCGCCGAAGGGCGTGTTCCTCATCGCGACCAACTACTGGCCCTCCGGCGACAAGGCCCACACCGTCGGCACGCTCAACCTCACGCTGTTCGAGGGCACGCCCGCGGAGGCGAAGCGGACCGTCCGCATCCCGCTCGCGACGCCGGGCACGACGCGCGTGCTCGCCTGGGTGAACGTGCTCGGCCCCGGCCAGGCGGACATCTACGTCCCCGGCCAGGACCCCGCGCCGACGACCGGCTGGCCGTCGAACCTCGACGCCGTCGCGGAGCAGATTGCGCAGACGTCCGGCGGCGAGGGGGAGTAGGCGATGCGGGAGATCCTCCTCGCGGCGCTGCTCGCGAGCGCCGCGGCGGCGCCGCCCGCCCGCGCCGACGCCGGGGCGGAGGCGGTGCTCCGGCGCCTCGTCGCAGAGACCGCGGTCGCCCAGGCGCGCCGGATCGACCCGGGCTGGGAGGAGCGCCAGCGCGACTGCGCCGGCCTCGTCCGGTTCGCGTACCGGCGCGCGTTCGCGCGGCTCGCGCCGGAGCGGGTCGCGGAGGGGCTCTTCCGCGACGCCGACGGGCGGCCGGCGCAGTTCGCCGACGCGGCCACGCTGCTGCGCACGACGTTCACGCCGCTCGGCCGCGGCGAGGACGCGCGCCGCGCGCTCCGCTCGGGCGACCTCGCCGCCTTCGCGCGCGACGAGGACGGCGTGCCCGTCTACCACCTCATGCTGCTCGTCGTGGCCGACGATCCCGCCCACGCGCCCGCGCTCGTCGTCTACCACCCGGGCGCGCCGGGCGCCGAGGTGCGTTTGGGCCGGCTCGACGCGCTCGCCCGCGACGCGCCCGGCGGCTGGCGGCCCGTCCCGGAGAACCCGCTGTTCCTCGGCTTCTACCGCTTCAAGGAGTGGACCCGATGACCCGGAAGACCAAGCTCGTCGCCGCGGCGGGGGCCGCGGCGGTGCTCGCGGCCGCGGCCGTGATCGCGGTGCTGCTGGTGCGCCGCGGGAAGGACGCGTCGGCCGCCGCCGACTCCCGAACGGCGGACCCGCAGAAGCAGGTCCTCGTCGTCGGGACCGTCGCGGCGGCGCCCGCCTTCTGGGTGGACGTGCACGCGCCGGCCGCGGTGTGGAAGGCGACGCGCGAGAACCCGTGGGTGAAGAAGGTCCTCGCCGAGCCGCTCGGCCAGGGCATGGGCGCGGGCCTCGCCGCCTTCCTCGGGACGCGCGGGACCGACCTCGCCAACGCGTTCGAGGGCACGGTCCTCGACCTCGTGACGGCGAAGCTCCTCGCCGACCCGTTCCGCGTCGTCGTGATGGGCGGCGCGGAGGCGACCGGCGCGCCGGTGATCGTGGTGCCGGAGCCCTCGTCCCCGGCCGAGGCGGCGTTCGACCTGCTCGAGACCGCCGCGGCCAACGGCACGTACGAGGCGCAGAAGTGCCCCGGCGCCGACGCCCCGCTCGCGGAGGCGCTGTCCGTCTCCCGCTGGCTGGTCGCGGATCACGCCGTGTTCGCCGGCCGGATGGACGGCCGGCTGGCGCTCGCCCGGAATCCGGTCGCGGTGGTCCAGGCCCTCTGCGCCAAGCTGCCCGCGCTCGCGCCGCAGGCGGGCGTCGACCTCGCCCTCACCTTCGCGCGCGCCGGGCTCGGGCGCGAGCCGCTCCTCGGCGCGACCCTGCTCGGCCTCGGCGAGACGACCACGCTCCAGTTCGGCCTCGAGCAGGGGGCCCTCGTCCCGCGCGGCATCGCCGGCGCGCTCGCGGCGGGCGAGCGGCTCGGCGCCGCGGCCCCGCGCGACGAGCTGCTGAAGGTCCTGCCCGGCGACGCGGGCGTCGTCCTGCTCACGACGCTCAACCTGCCCGAGGCGCTCGACGGGACGACGCTCTCCGCCCACCTCGGCGGCACGTACCAGGGAAAGCGGCTCGCCCGCACCGTGGCGGTGCTGTGGAATCCCGGCCCGGGCACGACGCAGGTCGCGGTGGTCTGGCCGGAGCGGGACGCGGCCTTCCTCCGCGAGGCGTTCACGGGTCCCAACGAGCTCATCCGCGTGCAGGCCTGCGGCCACGTGGTGCTCGCCTCGACCGCCTCGCTCGCCAGCGCGGCGCAGCGGTCGTGCGGAGGGAAGTCGCCGTCGCTCCTGAACGCCGCGCCGGCGGTCGTGGCCGGGCTCCGGCAGCCCACCTCGCTCGGCGTGAACGTGAACGCCGGCCTCGTGCTGTCGCGCGCGCTGGCGGAGGCCTGGGCCGCGGAGAAGGGGAAGAGCGCGGCCTCGCCGGAGATCGAGTCCGCGCGGCGGCTCCTCGAGGAGCTGCCGTCGATGGGGCTGCGCGGCGTCGCCAAGGGCGGCGCCCTGCAGCCGGGAGGGTACAAGTCGTGATCTGGACGCTCGCTCGCAAGCTCGCCGCCGCCGCCGTCGCGGCGCTGGCGGTCGTCGCCGGCCCCGCCGCCGCCAAGCCGGTCTACCTCACCGTCCCGCGCGCCTTCGGCACGCACGAGGCGCCGACCATCGACCTCGCCTTCCAGGCGCGCGGCCCGGTGGAGCTCCGCATCCTCCAGCCCGAGCCGCTCGATCCGTTCCTCGCGAACCAGCTCGACCTCCGGCGGGCGTACGTCGCGCCGCCGGTGAAGGACAATCCGTTCCGGTATCTCGCCCGAGGGCTCAACGAGTCGCGCCTCCCGGGCACGTTCCTGTACCGCGCGCTCGGCGAGGACTTCCGGCGCGCGCTCTCGCCCACGGTGCCGGGCCGGACGGCGGAGCCCTCCGATCGGCAGGTGGTCCGGCTGCTCGAGGGGCCGGAGAAGCTCGTGGACGCGCCGCGCGGGACGAAGCTCGTGAAGCGGCTCTGGCTCAACCTCGATCTCGGCGGCACGAACCGCGACTACAGCGTCCCCGGGTTCGAGATCTGGGGGTCCGACTCGGCGTGGGAGGAGCGGAAGGTCACGCTCGATCCGCTGCCCGCCGGCATCTACCTCGTCCAGCTCGTGCAGGGGAAGGTCGAGGGCCAGGTGGTCCTCGTCGTCACCGACCTGCGCGTCCAGGTGAAGCAGACCGACGGCGAGGCGCTGGTGCGGGTCGCGGGCAAGGACGGGAAGCCGGTGCAGGGCGCCGAGGTCCGGCTCCGGACCTCCGCCGGCGCGGGCCCGGCCGGCAAGACCGACGGCCAGGGCGAGGTGCGACTCAAGGTGAAGGAGCCCCGCCTCGTGGCGGTCGTCCAGGCGGGCGCGGATCGGGCGCTCGTGGACACCGACTTCTACTCGACCCTGGCGGCGGCGCCCGACGTCTTCGTGTACACCGACCGGCCGATCTACCGGCCCGGCGACGCGGTCCGGTTCCGGGGGATCGTCCGCCAGCCGGACGCCTTCCTCTCGCGGCTCTTCCGGCCGAAGGCGCGCGAGGTGTCGGTCGCGCTCGCGCTCGCCGCGGGCGAGGTCACGGGCAAGGCGCGCGTGGACGAGTTCGGGGCGTTCTCCGGGCAGCTCGTCGTCCCCGAGGACGCCGCGACCGGCGTCGTCCGCGTCACGGCCAGCCTCGACGGGAGCCCGCACGGCGCCGACGCGCGCGTCGACGAGTACGTGAAGCCCACGTTCTACGTCGAGGTGTCGAGCGACGCAGAGACCGTCCGTCCGGGCGAGTCGATCACCGCGAGGATCCGCGCCCGCCGCTACTCCGGCGGCGCGCCGGAGGGCGCGCGGTACGAGGTGTTCCTCTACAAGGCGCTGCTCGAGAGCCCGAGCTGGGTGGACGACGCCGGCCTCGGCGCGCAGGGCAGCGCCGTCACCTACGGCAGCGCGTCCACCACCGAGGGCAAGCTCTCCGTGCCCGACCGGCTCTACTCGTCCATCGAGCAGCGCCAGGCGGCCTACAGCGAGGACCCGTGGGCCACGGCGCCGGTCTTCGACGAGAACGGCGAGGCCGTGGTGACGATCCCGGTGCCGCCGCTCGCCGCGGGCGACGAGCGGTTCCCCTGGCGCTACAGCCTCTCGGTGCGCGCGCGCGACGATCAGGGCACCTTCGCCTCCGCCGGCCGCCCCTTCTTCCTCGCGCCGAGCGAGGTGATGGGGACCGTCCGGCCCGGGGCGATGGTCACGCTCGCCGGGGGCGAGGCGCCGCTCGCGGTCCGCGCCACGACGCTCTCCGGCGCGCCGTACCGCGGCGCGACCGGCAAGGTCGCCTTCGTCCTGCGCAAGGCCGACGGCACGGAGGACGGGATCTCCGAGGCGTCGTTCACGTGCGGTGACGACGGCGTCTGGCGCGGCACCATGCCGGCGCCGAAGGCCGGGACGGTCGTCGCCCGGGTGACGCTCGCCGACAAGGCGGGCCACACCTGGTCGGGCGAGGGCTCGATGCTCGTCGTGGGCAAGAAGGGCGAGGAGTCCGTCCGCGTCCCCGCGCTGCAGCTCGGGGGCAAGGGCGACGCGCTCGTCCCGGGCGACGAGGGCGAGCTGGTGGCGCTCTTCCCGGCGGGCTGGGGTCCGGACCGCAAGGACCAGGGCAAGGTCTGGGTCACGCTCTCCGGCACCGGCATCTTCGACACCAAGGTGATCGAGGTCGACGGGCTCTCGCTCGTCCACCGCTTCCCCGTCGAGCGCCGGTTCGGGAGCGCGGTGTACGCCTCGCTCGCGTACCCGACGGCGACGGGCCGCTGGGAGGAGCGGACGGTTCCGTTCCGGATCGTGCCCCCGGAGCGCGTGCTGTCGGTGAAGGTCTCGGCGGAGCGGCCGGAGGCCGAGCCGCTCGGGCCGCAGACGCTCGCGCTGCGCGTCACCGATCACCAGGGGCGCGGGGTCCGCGCGCAGGTCTCGATCGGCGTCGTGGACAAGGCGATCTACGCCCTCCAGGGCGAGCTGCGGCCGCGGGCGCTCGACTTCTTCTACCCGCTCGTCCGGAACAACGTGGCCACCTTCACCTCGGCCGAGTTCCAGGGCTACGGCTACGGGGAGCTCCTGGCGCGCGCCTTCCAGGGTCCGGGCCACGCCTTCGCCGCCGTGAAGCCGCCCACCAAGGTCCGCGAGGTGGACACCGCCTACTGGAACCCGGCGATCGTGACGGACGAGGACGGCCGCGCGGCCGTGACGTTCGCGCTCCCCTCGAACCAGACGATCTGGACCGTGACGGCCGTGGCGGCGGACGCCTCGGGGCGCTTCGGGGAGTCCACGGCCGAGTTCACCGCGCGTGGCGGCACCGTGCTCGTCGCCTCCGCGCCGCTCTTCCTGCGCGAGGGCGACACCGCGGTCGGCTCCGTGCGGCTCTCCCGGCCCGAGAAGGCGACGAAGAAGGCGGAGAAGGGGCCGATCCAGCTCACCGTGAACGCGCAGGGCGCGCTCGCCGGCGCGGCGGTCCAGGAGGCGGTGACGCTCGCCCCCGGCGCGGAGCGGGTCGTGCCCGTGGCGCTCGAGGCGAAGCAGAGCGGCGGCGGGCGGGTGGTGCTCGCGCTCGCGGGCGGCGACCGGCCGCTCTCGGACCAGCGCGACGTGCCGGTGCGGCCGGCGGCCCTGGAGCAGGTGGTCACCGCCGCCGCGTTCGGCGGCGGGAAGCTCGAGCTCGCGGTGCCGGCGGGCGCGCAGGTCGAGAGCGTGGAGCTCTCGCTCCGGCCGTCGTCGGTGGCGCTCGCGCTCGCGCAGCTCGAGGACCTGCTCACGTACCCGCACGGCTGCCTCGAGCAGCTCGTCGCCACCACCGTGCCCAACATCGCCCTCCACCGCGTCCTCGAGACGACGGGCGCCGCGCAGGGGCTCGACCCCGCGTCGCGGGCGCTCCTCGCGGAGGCCCGCTCCCGCGCCGCGCAGGGCGTGGACCGGATCCTGGCGCTCGCGAAGCCGGGCGGCGGGTTCACCTGGTTCTCCGGGGCCGAGGAAGCGTCGGTCCCGCTCACGCTCATCGCGCTCGACGGGCTCGCGCACGCGATGGAGGCCGGGCTCGTCGCCCGCGACGACCCGCGCGTCACCGCCTCGGCCCGGTGGCTCGAGAACCTCGACGAGCTGCCGCTTCCCCTCGACGCCACCCGCGCCTGGGTGCTCGCCCGCCTCGACGGGCCGCGCCAGGCGGCCCGCGTCCGCGCCCTGCTCGACCGCATCGGCGACGCGCCGTCGGGCGACCTCTACCCGCTCGCCATGGCGGCGCTCGCCGCCGATCGCGCGGGCATCGGCAAGGAGCCGCTCGTCCACGCGCGCATCGCGGCCGCCGCCGCCCGCTCGAAGCAGGCGCTCGTCCAGCCCGCGGCGCTCCGCCTCGAGGGCGAGGACTACTACTCGTACCCGCTGCGCCGCGCCGGCATGACGGCGGTGATCGGTCACGCGGCCTCGCTCGGCGAGGTGGACGTGGCCGTCACCCGCCGGCGCCTCTTCGAGGCCCTCGGGGATCCGCGCACGCTCTCCACGTTCGAGCGGTCCACGGCGATCCTGCACAGCCTGTGGCTCGTCGAGCGCGACGCCAAGGCGCTCCGGACGACGGACGCGCCGCGCGTCGACGCCGGCGGCGGCCCGGCCCCGCGGTTCGAGGTGCGGGGCGCGGCCCGGTGGGCGCGGCTCGCGCCGGGGGTGAGGGCGGTGACGGTGGCCAGCTTCGACGGCCAGGCCGAGCTCCGCGCGCGCGTCCGCGTCCCGCTCACGAGCGTGAAGGCCGCGGCGGAGGGCATGTCCGTGGAGCGGCGGTACCACCGGCTCCTGCCCGGCGGAGAGAAGAAGCTCCTCCGGCCGGGCGACAAGCTCGCCCAGGGCGAGGAGGTCTGGGTGGAGCTCGTGATCGACGCCCACGAGGGCGACGAGTGGCGCTCCATCCGCTCCGCCTACTACGTGGTCGAGGACCCGGTCCCGGCCGGCTTCACCCCGCTCGGCGAGGACAAGGCCTACCAGGGCGCGCCGTACGAGCTCCCGCTCGTGCACGAGGCGGTGAAGCGGCGCTCGCTCTCGCCGGAGCGCGCGCTCTTCTACCTCTCGGAGCCGGCGTGGTGGAGCCGGAGCCCTCGCACGATCGGCTACGTGCTCCGCGCGCAGTTCCCCGGCCGGTTCGCCGCGCCGCCGGCGACGATCGAGGACATGTATGCACCCCGGGTGCACGGGAGGAGCGACCCGGCCGTGCTCGAGATCGTCGCGACCGGAACGAAATGAGGCTTTCGCCCGAGCCCGAGCCCGGGCCCGGTAGGCGCTGCCCCGGACGGAGCTCACTTGCCGCCCACCGCCGTCCTCGCCCTCCTCCTCGCCGCCCCGGCCTTCCGCGCCGAGGGCGGCGTGCCGCGCGAGGCGGAGGAGGCGGCCGCCCGCGCGTGGGACGCGGCCGCGCGCCTGCTCGCGGCCGAGGGGGTCCGGGCGCCGCCGGAGCCGCGGCCCATCCGGATCGTCCCGGCGCGGCTGTCGCCGGCCGAGGCGGGACGAGCTTCACCTGGCGTGCTTGCGGTCCGGCCCGAGCTCCCCGCCCCCGCGCGCGAGGCCACGCTGCGCCACGAGGTCGCCCACCAGCTCCTCCTCGAGGCCTGCCCGCCGGCGAGCGGCGACCGGCTCTTCCACGAGGCCGTCGCGCTCGTCGCCTCCGGCGAGCTCGACGCCTGGGCGGCGGGCGAGGAGCGCGGCCCCTACCTCTCCCTCGCGCGCGCGCTCGAGATCCTGGAGCACGCGGCCGGCAGCGGCGCGGCCGGCGCGCAGCCCTCGCTCGATCTCCCTCGCGCGCGGCGTGCGCTGGCGAGGCTCCTCGCGGAGGCGCCCGCGCGGGCGGGCCGGTTACCGGAGGTGCTCGCGCGCCCCCTCGCGCGCTGCGAGGTGGGCGCGACCTGGACGCCGCTGCGCCCGCAGGACCTCGCCGGTGAGATCCCGGCGGCGGACGCGCTCGTCGTGCTCTCGAGACACTCGGGCGAGGTGCTCGTCGCCCAGGGCGCGGCGCAGGCACCGCTCCCGTTCGGCTCGACGCTGAAGCCGTTCCTCCTCGCGGGCGCCGCCGGTCCCACGCCCACGCTCCGGAGCGATCCGTCCCGGACGGAGTGGCGGTGCGGCCGGCCGACGCCGCCCCGCATGGACGCTTCGGCGGCGCTCCTCCTCTCGTGCAACGGCTGGTTCCTGGACTGGGCCCGTCGGGCCCCGGAGGTCGTCCGCCTGGGCACGTGGGGCGACGCGCTGCTCGGGCTCGGGCTGTCGGGGCTGCCGGGCGACGCGGCGGAGGCGATCGGCGTGCGGCCGTCGCTCCGGATCGCTCCGGTGGGGCTCGCGCACGCGTACCGGCTCCTCGCCGAGGCGCGGCCGGACCTCCTCGACGTGCTCTCGCGCAACGCGCGCGAGGGGACGCTCGCGCACCTGCCCGCCTCCGACGCGCTGCGCGGGGTGGCGCTCAAGACGGGCACCGTGCTGGACGCCGGCGCGCGGCCGCGGCTCGGGCTCGTCGTGGCGGTCACGCCGGATCTCGTCGTGGTGACGGTCCGCGCCGGCCGCGTCCCGCGCACGTTCGCGGCGGACGTCGCCGAGCGGCTCCGGCGCGAGGCGACGCCCGCGGCCGCGGCCGCCCGCGTCCAGGTGCTCGGCCTCCTCCCCGCCGACGCCGTCGAGGGCCGCTGCGCAGGCGCGGGGTTCGTGGCCTCGCCGGCAGGACCTCGCCCGGCGCCACGGGGGTTCACCGGCATCGCCGCGCTCGCGCGGGCCGGCCCGCTCGTCTGCGCCGGCGGCCCGTGGCTGCTCCGCTATCCCGGCCTCGCGGAGGCGCGGCCGTACGCCGGCGTCCTCACCCGCGAGCCGCCGCCGGAGGCCCGCCCGCCGCGCGCCCCGGGGCCGCCGCCGACCCCGCGCGAGCAGCGCGCGCGGCGGGGCTCGGACCTCGTTCTCCGGACGGCGCGCCTCGCGTACGCGGCGGGGGTGGTCGAGGCCGAGGACGCGCGCCTCCGCGGCGAGCCGCGGATCGCGCTCGCGCGCGTCGCCGACCGGAACGGGCTCGCGGCGTCGGAGCGGCACCCCGGCCGCCCTCCGTGCGACACCACCCACTGCCAGGCGTTCCGGGGCACGGCGACGCCCCGCGCCGAGGACCGGGCGGCGCTGCGCGCGCCCCTGCCGCCGGGCCCGTGGCTCCCGTTCTCGCGGGGCGGCGACGAGCCGTGGCGCGCGGAGCGGCCGCGGGCCGAGGTGGAGCGCGCGCTCGGCCCCGGTGCGCAGGGGCTCTCGTTCGCGAGCGGGAAGGTGACGTACATGGGCCTGGCCGGCGACCGCGAGGCGCCCTTCATGGAGCCGCAGAGCCTCCCGTGCGAGCGCCTGCGCGGCCCGCTCAAGCTGCCGTCGTGCCCCGAGCAGGCGGAGCTCCGCGGTCACGCGTGGCGCTTCACCGGGCGTGGAGCGGGCCACGGCGAGGGACTGGACGTCGAGTGGGCCGCCCGGAGCGGCCTCCGGGCCGAGGAGATCCTGCTGCGCGCCTACGGCCCGGCCGTGCGCTGAGCCGCTTCACCGGCGCGCGCCAGGGGCAGGTGGATCGTGAAGGTGGTGCCGACACCCTGGGTGGAGGCCACCTGGATCCGCCCGCCGTGCGCCTCGACGAGCCCCTTCACGATGAACAGCCCGAGCCCGAGCCCCTCGCCCTCGTGCCGGTGCCCGCGGTAGTAGCGCTCGAAGATCCGCTCGAGGTCCGCCTCCGGGATCCCGGCGCCCCGGTCCTCGATGGTGAGCCGCACCGCGTCGCCGTCCCGCTCCCCGCCGATCCGCACGGGGCCCTCGGCGTACTTGAGCGCGTTCCCGAGCAGGTTGACGAGGATCCGGTCGAGCCGGTCCGGATCGACGTCGAGCGGCGGCAGGGCGGGGTCGACGAGGTTCTCGACGCGGCTCGACTCGAGCACGCCCTGCTCCACCTCCAGCAGGTGATCGACGAACGGCCGGAGCTCCACCGGCTCGCGCGCGAGCCGCAGCCCGCCGCCCTCGAGCCGGGCCGCGTCGGTCAGGTCGCGCAGCATCCGCTCCATCCGGCGGCCGGCGAAGCGGATCGCCGCCACCGGGCGCCGGAGCCCGGGGTCGTCCGGCGCGACGCGGGAGATCCGGTCGGCCTGGAGCAGCACCACCTGGAGCGGGTTGCGCAGGTCGTGCGAGACCGCGCGCAGGAAGTCCTCGCGCTGCTCGCGCATGCGCTCGAGGCGGCGGATGGTCACGACGAGCTCGTCCTCGACGTGGGCGCGCAGCGCCTCGAGCGCGCGGTACGGCCGGAGCAGCGCCGCCACGAAGAGCGCGTCGAAGAGGAACCAGAAGCCCATCGCCAGGTAGGCGTGGCCCGCCATGTTGAGCAGGTCGTGCGGGTGCCGGTAGAGCGAGAAGCAGAGCTCGGCGACCCCCATGAAGACGAGGGCGACGGAGATCTTCGAAAGCGGCCCCTCGCCCGGGATCGAGCGGCCGCGCCGCGAGGCCAGAAGCGCGCCGGCGAACGAGCCCGCGGCGAGGGCCCACTCGTACGCGACCTTGAGGGGCGTGAGCCCCTTCCCCTCCACGAAGAACCAGGCGTGGTCCGGGGGGAGGGACGTCTCCACGGCGACGAGCGCCGCGACGAGCGCCAGGGCGCCCGGCACCAGCCAGCGCCGGTGGAGGAACGGGCTCTCGCTCTCCGGCTTGAGCCACAGCACGGCGAGCAGCGCGAGCAGGGTCCAGGTCCGGGCCGCGAACCAGTAGAAGATCCCGCGCTCGACCGACGAGGGCCCGAGGAACCCGGGCATGCCCGGGAACACCAGCAGGTGGAGGAGCTCGAGCAGGCCCATCCCCAGGAACGACGCCCCGAGGAACCGCGCCCGCGCCTCGCGGAACATCCGCGTCCCGCCCGCGAACCACTGCACCGCGAAGGTGGCGAGCGCCACCGCGCACATCGCGATCTCGAAGGCGACGTGCAGCGGGAGGTAGAAGCTCGACGACAGCGTGACCGGGTGCTCGTAGAGCCCGAGGCCGGCCAGGACCACGAACGGGGCGAGCCCGAGGGCCAGCCAGAGGGGGAAGCGCCGGGCGCTAGGCTCTGGGGTGGCGATCAAGCGGGACGACCTCGGAGGGACCTCGGGTGTGCGGGATCCGGTCCCGTTGTACCGCGGATGGCGCGCCGCTTGCCAGGGCGTCCCCGCGCGTTACGTTGCGCGCATGAGAATGGACAGGCTGACGGTCAAGGCCCAGGAAGCGATCGCCGGCGCGCAGGGAGAGGCGCGCCGCCGCGACCACCAGGCCATCGACGTCGAGCACCTCGTGCTCGCGCTGCTCGCGCCCGAGGACGGGATCGCCCGCGCGATCCTCGGCAAGGTCGGCGCCGATCCGGCGCGGCTGCTGGCGCACGTCGAGGACGAGCTCCGCACCGTCCCGAAGGTCAGCGGCGCCGCCGAGCCGTACCCGGCGCACCGCCTCATGAAGCTGCTCGACCGGGCGGACGACGACGCGCGCAAGCTCAAGGACGAGTACGTCTCGACCGAGCACCTCCTGCTCGCCGCGGCCGAGGAGAAGACGGGCGCGGGGCAGGCGCTCCGGAGCGCGGGCGTGACGGCGGAGCGGGTCCGCGCCGCCATCCAGGACGTCCGCGGCGGCGCGCGCGTGCAGAGCCCGGAGGCGGAGAGCCAGTACCGCGCGCTCGAGAAGTACGGCAAGGACCTCACCCAGCTCGCGAAGCAGGGAAAGCTCGACCCGGTGATCGGCCGGGACGAGGAGATCCGCCGCGTGATCCAGATCCTCTCGCGGCGCACGAAGAACAACCCGGTGCTGGTCGGCGATCCCGGCGTCGGCAAGACGGCGATCGTCGAGGGCCTCGCGCGGCGGATCGTGGACGGCGACGTCCCCGAGGGGCTGAAGGGGAAGCGGCTGCTCGCGCTCGATCTCTCGGCCATGGTCGCGGGCGCCAAGTTCCGCGGCGAGTTCGAGGAGCGGCTCAAGGCGGTGCTCAAGGAGGTGACCGCCGCCGAGGGCCAGATCGTCCTCTTCATCGACGAGATGCACACCATCGTCGGCGCCGGCGCGGCCGAGGGCGCCATGGACGCAGGCAACATGCTGAAGCCCGCGCTCGCGCGCGGCGAGCTGCACGCCATCGGCGCGACCACGGTGGACGAGTACCGCAAGCACGTGGAGAAGGACCCCGCGCTCGAGCGCCGCTTCCAGCCGGTGTTCGTGGGCGAGCCGTCGGTCGCGGACACCATCTCCATCCTCCGCGGCCTGAAGGAGCGCTACGAGCTCCACCACAAGGTCCGCATCCAGGACGCGGCGCTCGTCGAGGCGGCCCGGCTCTCGAGCCGGTACATCGCCGACCGCTACCTGCCGGACAAGGCGATCGACCTCGTGGACGAGGCGGCGAGCCGGCTCCGCATCGAGATCGACTCCATGCCCACCGAGGTGGACGAGGTGCGCCGCCGGATCGCGCAGCTCGAGATCGAGCGGCAGGGGCTCAAGCGCGAGCAGGACGAGGCGAGCCGCACGCGCCTCGGCGCCGTCGAGAAGGAGCTCGCCGCGCTCAACGAGGAGCTCACCGCGCTCAAGGGCCGCTGGGACGCGGAGAAGGCGGTCCTCCGCGAGCTCAACGACGCGCGCCAGCAGGTCGAGGCGCTCCGGAACGACCAGGCCCGCGCCGAGCGCGAGGCCGACTTCAACCGGGCGGCGGAGATCAAGTTCGGCAAGCTCCCCCAGGTCCAGCAGCAGGTGAAGGCGGCGGAGGCGCGGCTCGCGCAGCTGCACGCGTCCGGGGCGATGCTCAAGGAGGAGGTCAACCCCGAGGAGATCGCCGAGGTGGTCGCGAAGTGGACCGGCATCCCGGTCTCGCGGCTCGTCGAGGGCGAGGTCCAGAAGCTGCTCCAGATGGAGGAGCGGCTCGCGGCGCGCGTCGTCGGGCAGCGCGAGGCGGTGGACGCCGTCTCCGCCGCGGTCCGCCGGGCCCGGTCCGGCCTCTCCGACCCGAACCGGCCGATCGGCTCGTTCATCTTCCTCGGGCCCACGGGCGTCGGGAAGACCGAGACCGCCCGCGCGCTCGCCGAGTTCCTCTTCGACGACGAGGCGGCGCTGGTCCGGATCGACATGTCCGAGTACATGGAGAAGCACGCCGTCTCGCGGCTCATCGGCGCGCCCCCCGGCTACGTCGGCTACGAGGAGGGCGGCCAGCTCACCGAGGCGGTGCGGCGGCGGCCGTACTCCGTGGTCCTGCTCGACGAGATCGAGAAGGCCCACCACGACGTCTTCAACGTGCTCCTCCAGATCCTCGACGACGGCCGGCTCACCGACGGGCAGGGCCGCACGGTGGACTTCCGGAACACGGTCCTCATCATGACCTCCAACCTCGGCTCGGCCGAGATCCAGCGGCTCGCCGGGCGGCCCGGGGCCAACGTGGCGGAGATCCGCGAGGCCGCGCTCGAGAACCTGCGGGCGGAGTTCCGGCCGGAGTTCCTGAACCGCGTGGACGACATCGTCGTCTTCCGGCCGCTCTCCCGCGCGGACATCGGGCGGATCGTCGAGATCCAGCTCGCCCGCCTGCGGAAGCTCCTCGCCGAGCGGCAGCTCACGCTCGAGCTCTCCGAGGGCGCGCGCGAGGGCATCGCCGACGCCGGGTACGATCCCGTCTACGGCGCCCGCCCGCTCAAGCGGGCCCTGCAGCGGCTCGTCCAGGATCCGCTCGCCACCAAGGTGCTCCGCGGCGAGTTCCAGCCGGGCGACCACATCGTCGTGGACGAGGGGAAGGACGGGAGCCTGGCGTTCACGAAGGGTCAACCTGCGCCGGTGACCATGCACTAGGCTGGGCTCGTGACCGTTCCCGCTCGTGCTTCGACAGGCTCAGCACGAGCGGAGGTTTGGAGAGGCCGCTCACCCCGAGCCTGTCGAAGGGTGAGCGGTTCATCGAACAGCCTGGCGACCCGCGGCGCACGGGCATGACGCCCCGTCGGGCATGCGCTATCCTCTCCCCATGCCCTTCGACACCCCGCCGGTTTCGCAGCGCCCCGCCCCGTCCTACATGGCGCAGGACCGGAGCGACGTGGAGCGCCGCTTCATGTCCGCCGTGTACCGGTGGATGACGCTCGGCCTCGTCGTCACCGCCGGCGTCGCCGCGTACGTGGCGTCGAACGAGTCGCTCCTGCAGCTCGTGTTCGGGACCCGGTTCGCGCTCCTCGCCCTCTTCGTCGCCGAGATCGGCCTCGTCATCGCCATCGGGCGCATCTCCCACCGGCTGTCGGGAGCCGCCGCGGGCGCGCTCTTCGCGCTCTACGCGGCCCTGAACGGCGTGACGCTCTCCGCCATCCTGCTCGTCTACACCGGCGAGTCGATCACCCAGGCCTTCCTCATCACCGGCGGCATGTTCGCGGCGATGAGCGTCTACGGCACGGTGACGAAGCGCGACCTGACGAGCTGGGGCCAGTTCCTCTTCATGGGGCTCATCGGCATCGTCATCGCGAGCCTCGTGAACATCTTCTTCCGCTCCGAGATGGTGAGCTGGGTCGTGTCCTTCGCCGCGGTGATCGTCTTCACCGGCCTCACCGCCTACGACACCCAGAAGCTCCGCGCGCTCGCCGCCGCCGGCGGCGGGACGGCCGGCCTCGCCGTCAACGGCGCGCTGATGCTCTACCTGGACTTCATCAACCTGCTGCTCGCCATCCTCCGGCTGTTCGGCCGCCGGCGCTGAACGTCGAGACCAGGAAGTGAACGCCGCGACGCGATCGGGCAGGGGACCGGGCGACCCCCGGCGTCGTCACCCGGGCAGCGCGAGTTGCGGGAGCCCGCCGAGGAACGGGAGCCAGGTGAGGACGGCCGCGAGGACCAGCATCAGCCGGATCCAGAACCACCCGGCGCGGCTCCGGGCGACCTCCCCGATGGCCGCGGCCGTCCCGATGCCCGCCACGCCTGCGTAGCCGAGCGGCACGGCCTCGCCGTCCCGGAACGCGCCGCGCGGGAAGACCGTCCACACCGCGATGGTGTGGGCCACGAGCGCGAGGAAGGCGAAGGCGCTCCCGAGCTCGAGGTGGAGGAGCACGGCCGCGACGCCGAAGTAGAAGACCGCACGGATCTTGGCGAGCAGCCGCGTCGATCGCCAGTGCGCCGCCGCCCCGACGGCGGTCGCGAGGTCGAGGGCGACGCCGGCCAGCGCCCAGACCGGCCCGGCTCCGACCCAGGTCGAGGCGAAGAACGTCAACAGGAGCGTTGCCGCGAAGAAGAGGTGGAGCAAGACGACCAGGAAGTCCGTCGGCGGGTGCGCGGCGCCCTGCGGCGCGAGCGTGCTCGCCGCTCCCCGTTCGGCTGGGCAGCACGGACACCCGGCGTCGTTGGTCGGCAGGTACCGGAGCCTGCATCGGGGGCAGACCGCGTACTCCATGGCGCCTCCTCCGGTCGCAGATGCTACTCGACTCCGCGATCGAGGGGCGAAGCGGACTCCCGACGTCGTGCTCGCGGGTCTTCAACGAGCGGAGGAGCCGCCCGGCCGGGCGGCTCCCTCGTGCTGCGCTGCCTTCGCTGCTCCGGCTAGTAGACGTTCGTCGCGCGGCTGTACCCGATCACGGAGTCGTCCGTCGTGAAGCAGGTCTCGTCCCAGCCCGGCGTCGTCACGATCTCACGCGTCCAGTACTCGGTGCCGTCGCCGAACTCGTGCCGGAGGCAGCGGCTCGGGACGTCGTCCGCCGTGAGCCACTCGTAGTCCCAGCCCGGATCCGAGTAGCTCACCTGGCGGGACCACGAACCCCACTGCGTGTGGCCGGCGGGGTAGGTGTTCACGACGTACGCGCCGAACCAGTCCTGGCCGATCTGGTCGTCGGGCGTGTACCAGACGCCGTCCCAGCCCGGCGAGACGTAGCGGATGCGCTGCGCCTCCGCGCCGTTCGGGTGGAGCACGCGCTTCAGGTAGCCCCCGAGGACGTCGTCGGGCGTGCGCCAGGTTCCGTCCGGACCGGCGTCCGTGTAGAGCCCGTTGAGGACGCTGCCGTCCCAGGGGTCGTACGCCGAGGCGAACTCCTCCCAGCTCGTGATCGGGTCGTCATCGCTCACCCAGATGCCGTCCGCACCGGGGCCGGAGTGGTTCGTGCCGTACTGCTCGTCGTCGTGCTGCCACCACCAGCCCATCGGGACGTCGTCCTCGGTGAACCAGAGCTGGTCGGGGCCGCGCCCGTCGGTGGTCGTGCCGAGGGCGAACCACCGATCGGTCAGGCTGTGACCGGCCTCGGTGAACTCGACGTAGCTGTAGCCGGCCACCTCGTCGTCCTCGGTGAAGAAGACGCCGTCCCAGCCCGGGCCGTAGTGGACGCGGGTGGCGGTCTCCGGACCTTCGTCGATCCGGAACGTGAACGCCGCGTACCCGAACTGCTGGGGCGAGCGCGCCGCGACGGGGAGGACCTCGACCGCCTGGCTGTGCAGGACGCCCGGGACGACGTTGAACGGGATCGGGAGCGGCGTCTCCACGGCGCCGACGAGCTCGGGATCGACCCCGGAGCCGTCTGCGTTCGGCGCCGCGTAGATGGTCTCGTTCTGGGCGTCGACCACCAGGAACCGCGTCAGGCGGTAGCGACCCACCGGGAGCTGGACGCGCTGGCTCACGTGCGTCGGCCCGAAGGCGTAGACGTCGAGCCGCAGCATGTCGTGGACGACCTCGCCCGCCTGCGTCTCGATGGAGAGGACGACGGCGGCCGGCGGGTTCGGGTCCGCCGCGGCGGCGAGGGCCGACGCGAGCCGGCTGTCGCCGTCGCCGAGCGCGAACTGCACGTCCGCGGTCTGCGTCGCGGGCGCGGACGAGTCGCCGCCGCAGGCGCCGAGCGCCGCCGCGAGGAAGAGGCCGAGCGCGATCCGCGCCGGCGCGTACCGAGAGGCAACCATGTGATCCCCCTTCTGGCGTGGGTGATGCGAGGGCCGGGTGCGGCCCTCCGGTCCAGGAGAGGAGGGGATCGGGGGGAGGAATGTGACTGCGACCTGGCGTCAGGACGACCGCGAGGTCGCGCGCGCCAGCGCCGCTGCGATCCCGGGGTCGTCCGGCGCGACGCGGGCCGCCTGGCGCAGCAGCGTCTGCGCGACGTTGGGCTGGTTCCGCGCGAGGCGCTCCAGCGCCCGCGCGTAGAGGGCCTCGGCCTCGGGCGAGCGGCCGCCGAACGAGGGGATCGCGTCGTTGCGCGGCGCCCAGGCGTCGGCGCCGAGCATGGGCGGCGCGAACGCATCCTGCCGCGGCGCGTCGCCGAGCACGTGCTTCCACGCGGCGGGGTGGACCGAGGCCCCGCGCTGCAGGGTCGCGCGCCGGTGCGCGAGGAGCGAGAAGAACGTGGGCTGGAGCGCCGTCCACCGTTCGAGGAAGCGCTCGTGGAGCGCCTTGACCGTGGTCCCCTCGCCGATGGCGCGGACGAGCTCGAGCTGCTCGTCCGAGAGATCCACGATCAGCCGCGGCGGCGGGCCGAGCCACACCATCGAGCGGAGCGCGATCCGGTCCGGCACCCGCGGCTGCGCGCGCAGCCCGGGTGAGCTCTGGACGAGCCGCGCGAACCACGCGTCCGTCGCCTGGCGCGCGTCCGGGTCGAACGCGACGCCGAGGCGCCACGGGCTCAGGTCCGTGGTCCAGGCGACCCGCGCCGGCACGCGCAACCCGTCGGAGAGGCCGTGCGCGTACAGCCGGAGCAGGATCGGCTCCCCGCGGTGGACGAAGCGCGGGGAGGAGAGCCGGCACCCGGCCGCGCCCACGTCCTCCGTCTCCGCGTCGAACGTGCGCCGCGCCGCGGTCACCGCCGCGAGGCACCGGGCCATGACGCGCGGCGCGCGCCGGGGGTTCTCGATGTAGTCCAGCATCGGCCGGGCACCCTACTCCCCGGAGAGGCCAAGGCTGGAGAGGCGGGCGAGCGGGCGGTCGGCGGCGAGGACGAGGAGGCGCTCGCGGCGCAGGCGGGCGGGGACCCCCCGCCCCGCGTGTGTCCCCGCGGCGGCGCTGCGGCCGCGCCGGCGGCCGGTCATCTTTCTCGCGGAGGGATGCCATGGCCCCGCTCGTCGTCGAGCTGTCCCTGGACATCGACGCGCCGCCCTCGCGCGTGTGGCGCGTCCTCACCGATCCGGCCGTGACCCCGCGCTACATGTTCGGCTGCGCCGCCATCACGGACTGGAAGATCGGGCACCCGCTCCTCTGGCGCGCCCGGCGCGAGGGCAAGGAGCGGATCTACGTGAAGGGGACCGTGCTCGGGTTCGAGCCGGAGCGGCTGCTCCAGTACACGACGATCGGCGTCGGGATGGGGATCGACGACGCGCCGCGGAACTACCTCACCGTCACGCACCGTCTCACCCCGCTCCCGGGCGGGCGCACGCGCCTCGACATCACGCAGGGTGACTTCGCGGCCGCCGACGACGGCCCGAAGCGCCACCGCGAGGCGATCACGAACTGGCGCCACACCGCGGAGCGGCTGAAGGCGGTCGCCGAGGAAGGGGACGTCGAGCAGGTGCCGGTGCTCTGACGCCGCGCGCGCGGCGCTACCGCACCTTCTCGAACCGCAGCTTGACCGGCAGCGCGCCGTCGACGCCCCCGAGCTCGTCGTCGAGCTCGAGCGCCGCCAGCAGGCGCGAGGCCTGGACGGCGGCGATCAGGGACGGCAGCCGGTAGCGGCGGGTGACGACGGTCCGCTCACCCCGCAGGACGAGCCGGAGCCCGCGCAGGTAATCCTCGCTCGCGCGGTCGCCCGCCGAGGGGCGCCGGCTGGCGTCGTCCGAGACGGCGACGAGCTCGAGCTTCTTCCCCTCGAGCGCGGTGAGCGCCGCGCGGCGGAGGTCGTACCGGATCGTCTCGCCGCGGACGTTCTGCACGACCGTCACGACGCGGACCTCGTCGCGGACGACCGACGCCTGCACCTCGTACACGACGCCGCTGCCCACCTCGACCCGGTACGCGTGCGTGCCCTCCTCGGGGCTGAGCGGCATCGGGTTCGGCGCGAGGCCGGGGATCCGGTAGGCGCCCGCGGCCGGCCGGGCGAGCACGGACTTCGTGCCGCCGCAGCCGCTGAGCGCGGCCAGCGCGGCCAGGGCTGCGAACACGGCGAGGGCGGGGAGGGGGGTGCGCATCGAAGCCTCCGGTGATCGGACGCCCGGAGGAGAGCACGAGGCGCGGCGAGCGTCGAGCGCGGAGTGAAGCCGGGGCGGCTCGCCCGCGCGGGGCGGGCGAGCGGCGCTCCCGGTCGGATCACTTCGCCTTGATCCACCCCTCGGCGGTCAGGAGCTCGGCGGTGAGGACCGCGCCGCCGGCCGCGCCGCGCACGGTGTTGTGCGAGAGGCAGACGAACCGGTAGTCGAACAACGGGTCCGGCCGGAGCCGGCCGATGGTGACGCCCATGCCGTTGCCCGCGTCGCGGTCGAGCTTCGTCTGCGGGCGGGCGTCGTCCTCGAAGTAGGTGAGGAACGGCGCGGGCGCCGACGGGAGCTTCAGCGTCTGCGGCTTGCCGGCGAACGTCTTCCAGGCCTCGAGCACCTGCTCGCGCGACGGCTTGCGATCGAAGCTCACGAAGACGGCGGCCATGTGGCCGTCGGAGGCGGGGACGCGGATGCACTGCGCGGTGATCACGGGCTCGGCCGAGGGGACGATCCGGCCGTCGGCGTACTTGCCCCAGATCTTGAGCGGCTCCTTCTCGCTCTTCTCCTCCTCGCCCTTGATGAACGGGATGACGTTGTCGACCATCTCCGGCCAGCTGTCGAACGTCTTCCCGGCGCCCGAGATCGCCTGGTAGGTGCAGACGGCGATCCGCTTCGGGCCGAACGACATGAGCGGGTGGATGGCGGGCACGTAGCTCTGCAGCGAGCAGTTGGGCTTCACCGCCACGAACCCGCGCGAGGTGCCGAGCCGGCGGCGCTGCGCCTCGACCGCCGCCGTGTGCTCCGGGTTCACCTCCGGGATCATCATCGGCACGTCGGGGGTGGAGCGGTGCGCGGAGTTGTTGGAGACGACCGGCGTCTCGGCCCGGGCGTACGCCTCCTCGAGCTTCGCCGTCTCCTCCTTCGACATGTCGACGGCGCAGAAGACGAAGTCCACGGCCCCGGCGATCTTCTCGACCGCGGAGGCGTCCTGGACCGTGAGGCCCGCGGCCGCGGCAGGGATCGGGGTCTTCATCGCCCAGCGGCCCTTCACGGCCTCGGCGTACGGCTTGCCCGCCGAGCTGGGGCTCGCGGCGACGAGGCTGACCTCGTACCAGGGGTGGTTCTCGAGGAGGGCGAGGAAGCGCTGACCGACCATGCCGGTCGCGCCCAGGACACCGACCTTCAGCTTCTTCTGGCTCATTGTTGGCTCCGCCGCGGTGCGGGAAGGGGGGGAATAGTAGCACGAGCCCTCCCGGGCCCGTGAACGAGCCCGAGCCCGAGCCCGGGCATTTCGTCTCAGTCCTCGCCCGCGTCGTCCTCCGCCTCGGCGGCCGTCCCGGCTCCGTAGAAGACCTCTTCCAGGAACAGCCCCTGCGGCGGCGCGGTCGGTCCCGCGCGGGTCCTGTCGCGGCCGTCGAGGAGCGCCGGCATGGACGACGCCGCGCGCTTGCCGAGCCCCACCTCGACGAGCGTCCCCACGATGTTCCGCACCATGTGCTTCACGAACGCGGTCGCCTCGATCACCACCTCGATCCGTCCGCCCCGCTCGCCCAGCACCTCGAGGCGCCGCACCTCGCGGACCGCGTGGCGGCAGGCGCAGTCGCTCGCCTGGAAGGCGGCGAAGTCGTGGCGGCCGACGAGGTGCGCCGCGGCCTCCCGCATCGCGCGGGCGTCGAGCGGCAGGAAGTGCTGCCAGGCGTGGAGGCGCCCGAGGGGGGAGCGGATCGGGCCGTTCTCGATGACGTACCGGTAGCGCTTCCCGCGGGCGCTGCGCCGGGCGTCGAAGCCGTCCGGCTCGAGCCGCGCGGCGCGGACCGCGACGTCGGGCGGCAGGAGCGCGTTCATCCCCTGCACGTACGCGCGCAGGGGGAGCGGCGCGGGCTCGGGGAAGGTCGCCACCTGGCCGCGCGCGTGCACCCCGGCGTCGGTCCGGCCCGCGGCCGTGACGCGGCGCGGCTCATGGTGGAGCGTGGCGAGCGCGCGCTCCACCTCGGCCTGCACGGACGGGCCGTTGGGCTGGACCTGCCAGCCCACGTACCGGCTCCCGTCGTACTCGAGGACCAGCGTCACCACGGGCACGGGAGGGAGGCTAACACGCACACCCTCCCGCGCGCCGGCCCTCCCGTGATGGCGCGACGCGCGGGGGTTCGCGCTCCGGGCGCCGCGGCGGGTCCGCTACACTGCTCGTGCCGGTCGCCGGGGTCGGGAGGGATCGATGCCGTTCGATGCGCCACCTGCCGTGCCGTCCTCCGAAGCGCAGCCCTCCGGCCCCGACCTCCCGCCGGCGCCGCAGCGCTCGGCGCCCACGCCGCCCTTCGTGTTCATGGGCCTCGTGTGGCTCGCCCTGTTCGTGCAGGCGTGCGGGCACACCCACGGCGCGGTGCAGCACCTGGCAGGCCGGCCCGTCCACCTCGGCGCCATGCTCCGGGCCGGGTTCGGCCGGTTGCTCGCGGTGCTCGGGCTCGTGGCCCTCGGCGTCCTGGCGTACCTCGGCTTCGCGCTCGTCCTCGTCTCGGTGGGGGCCGTCTTCTCGCACCTGGGCGGCAGCGGCTTCGTCGCCGCGGCGCTCGCCGTGATCTCCGTCCCCTTCCTCCTCGTCCTCGGGACCGCGCTCTCCCTCACCATCCCGGTCATCGTCGCGGAGCGCGCCGGGCCCATCGGCGGGCCGCGGCGGAGCTGGGCGCTCACGCGCGGCCGCCGCGTCGAGCTCTTCGTGGCGCTGCTGGTCGTCGTGCTCGTGCTGGCGGCCGTCTTGGCAGCCCAGGTCGGCCTGGTCGTCGCGACGCAGCTCGACGCGGGCGGGATCCCCGACACGGGGCCGGCGATCTCCATCGGCCTGATGCTGCTCATGCTCGTCGTCTGGATCCTGGCCGCGCCGCTCCTCTCCATCCTGCCGGCGGTCGCCTACCACGACCTCCGGCTCGAGAAGGAAGGCTCCGCCGACCTGGCGCAGGTCTTCCAGTGACGGGGCGTGGAGCGGGGTGCGGCGCCCGGCTCGTGTAGACTCGCGCGCCGTGCCCACCCCCGAGCCGCGCCTCGCCCGCCTCGGCCCCGCCGCCGCCGCGCTCGCCACGTTCGTCCTCCACGCCGCCGCTGGCGGCCGCTACGGCCTGTTCCGCGACGAGCTCTACTTCCTCGTCTGCGGCCAGCGCGTCGCGACCGGCTACGTCGACCAGCCGCCCGGCATCGCGCTCGTCGCGCGGCTCGCCGGCGCGCTCTTCGGGACGTGGGTCCCGGGCGTCCGGCTCCTCGCCTGGGTCGCGACCGCGGGGACCGTGTACCTCGCCGGCCGGCTCGCGGCGCGGCTCGCCGGGCGCGGGCCCGCGAGCGGCGCGGCGGCGACGATCGCCGCGGTCGCGACGTTCGCGTGCCTCGTCCTGCGGGGCACCGCCCACTTCCTCTCGATGAACGCGTTCGAGCCGCTCCTGCTCGTGGCGCTCGTCCTCGTGCTCCTCCGGCTCGCGGAGGGCGAGGACCGGCGGCTCTGGGTGGCGGCGGCCGGCCTCGCCGGGCTGGCGGTCCTGATGAAGTACAGCGCCGCCGCCGTGGTGCTGGCGCTCCTCGCCGGCTTCGCCGTCTCGCCCGCGCGGCGCGCGCTGTGGAGCCGGTGGGCGCTCGCCGGCGCCGCCTTCGGCGTCCTCCTCGTCCTCCCGAACTTCCTCTGGCAGGCCGCGCACGGCTTCCCGTTCCTCGAGCTCGTGCGGACCGGCGTCCAGTACAAGAACGTCTCGCTCACGCCGCTCCAGTTCTGGGGCGGGGTCCTCCTCGAGGCCAACCCGGGCAACGCGCCGCTCTACCTGGGCGGCCTCCTGTGGCTCCTCCTCGCGCCGCGGGCGCGCGCCGCGCGGTTCGCGGGCGTGGGCCTGCTCGTCCACCTCGCCGCGCTCACCTTCGGTCACGCGAAGCCGTACTACGCAGCGGCGATCCTCCCGCCCCTCCTCGCCGCCGGAGGCGCCGCCTTCGCGACGCTCGTCCCCTCTCGCTGGACGCAGCGCGTCTATTGCGGCGCGCTCGCCGCCTCGGCGCTGGCCCTCGCGCCGCTCGCGGTGCCCATCCTGCCGGTGGAGGCCTTCCTCGCGTACCAGGAGCGGATCGGGATCCGGCCCGCTGCGACCGAGCGGCACGCGCAGAGCGTGCTGCCGCAGACGTACGCCGACATGCACGGCTGGCACGAGCTCGTCGAGGGCGTGGCCCGGGTCTACCGCACGCTCCCGCCGGACGACCAGGCGCGGGTGGCGGTGTTCGGCGGGAACTACGGCGTCGCGAGCGCGGTGGAGATCCTGGGGCCGGCGCACGGGCTCCCGCGCGGCCTCGCCTTCTCGGGCCACAACAACTTCTGGATCTGGGGGCTGCCGCCAGGTCGCGGCGATCCGCTGATCGTCGTGGGGCGCCCGGACGAGGACTGCGGGGGGCTTTACCAGCAGTGGGACGTCGCGCTGCAGCTCCCGCGGACGCCGTACGTGATGCCCTACGAGGACGCGCACACGCTCACGCTGTGCCGCGGCGCGCGCGAGCCGCTCACCGGGATCCCGCCGATGCTCAGGCACTTCGAATGATCGTTGCGGCCCCCGACCCCCCCGCGCTATATCGCTTCAACTTTCGTTGAAGACCCGAGGCCCGGAGGACCGGCGCAGCATGCCCAGCGAGCAGGTGATCCTCTCGCAGCTCGACGAGAGCTCGAAGCGCGGCGTGCGGCCGGAGCGGGCGCGCGCCGCCCTCGCGGGGGTCGCCGCCCTCGAGCCCACGCTGCGCGCGCTGGAGGCCCAGCTCGAGGAGGCGACGCGCGACGCCGAGCCGAAGCTCCAGGCCGCGGCGCGTCACCTGGTCGCCGCGGGCGGGAAGCGCGTGCGCCCCACCGTGACGCTGCTCGCCGCGGGCGCCTGCGGCGGTGATCTCGCGGCGGCGGTCCCCTACGCCGCTGCGGCCGAGCTCACGCACTCCGCGACGCTCCTCCACGACGACGTGATCGACGACGGCCCGGAGCGCCGCGGGCGCCCCGCGAGCCGCGTCCTCTGGGGGAACGCCGTCTCGGTGCTCTCCGGCGACTGGCTCCTCACCCGCGCGCTCGAGCTCGTGTCCGCGGCGCCGGCCCGATCGGCCGCCCTCCCGGCGCTGCTCGCCACCATGCGCCGCCTCGTCGAGGGCGAGGTGCTCCAGCTCTCGCTCCGCGGCACGTTCGCCGCGACGGAGAAGGACTACCTCGACGTCGTCGCCGGCAAGACGGGCTCGCTCTTCGGCTGGGCCGCGGCCGCCGGCGCGTGGTCCGCGGGGCTCACCGGCCGGATCCCCGAGGCGCTCGCGCGGTTCGGCGAGGGCGTCGGGCTCGCGTTCCAGCTCGTCGACGACGCGCTCGACTACGCCGCCGACCCGCGGCTCCTCGGCAAGCGGCTGGGGACGGATCTCGCCGAGGGGAAGGCGACGCTGCCGCTCCTCCGCGCCTGCGCCGCAGAGCCGGCGCTGCGCGATCGCCTCGCGGCGGTCCTCGAGGGCGAGGGTCCGGAGGCCGAGGCCGAGCGCGTCGCGGCGGAGGTCATCGCCGCCGTGCAGCGCGCGGGCGGCGTCGAGGCGGCGCGTGCGCTGGCCCGGCAGCACACCGACGCCGCGCTCGATGCCCTGGCGCTCCTGCCGGACGGGCCGTACCGCACCGCCCTGCGGGACGCGGCGCTCGCGCTCACCGAGCGCGCGTACTGAGCTCCCTGCGCCGCCGAAGCTCCCCCTCACGATCTGCCGCATCGGGTCAGCCCGACGGGTCCTCCCCCGTCGCGCCGGGTGTCCGAAGCCCCAGCCGCCGTGACGCAAACGAGCGGGATCCCGGACCATCGCGCGTGGCCTGGGACTTGAAGCCGCTCCCGGGTCGGGCACCGCCCGGGAGATCGTCATGCTCTACCGACTTCGGACGGGGGCGCAGCTCCTCGTCGCCTTCTCGTTCGCCCTCGCGGTCGCCGCCGCGGTGGGGTTCGTGGGGCTGGTGGGCTCGGTGGCCGTGAACCGCCGGCTCGACGCGCTCGCCGCGCGCGACATCCCCTCGCTGGGCGCCATCGGCGCGCTGCGCTCCGATCTGAACGCCGTCGCGGCGAGCATCTCCGCGACGCTCGACCGCCGCGTCCTCACGAACGCCCTGGGGCAGGCGGTGCAGGAGCTCGAGGGCCGGCTCGCGCAGATGAACGGCTCGGCGGCGGCGTACGAGGCGCTCCCCCGGAGCGCGGAGGAGGACGCCCGCTGGAAGGACGCGAAGGCGAAGTACGAGCGGTGGCGCGAGAACGTGGTGCGGTCGATCGAGCTCACCAAGCGGCGCCACGCGATGCTCGAGGACGGCCTCACCCAGGCCGACCTCGAGGTGAACTCCGTCGAGATGTCCACCTGGCAGCTCTCCCTCGCGAACGCGCCGCTGCTCGCCGAGACGGACACGGCGCTCGCCGCGCTCGCCGTCGAGGTGCAGAGGAAGGCCGCGGAGGGCCAGCGCGCCGCCCGCGCCGCGAGCGGCGCGGCGATGCTCGGCTCGCTCGTCGCCCTGCTCGTCGGGGGCGCCGTGCTCCTCGTCCTCGCGATCTTCCTCTCGCGCCGGATCGGCCGGACCGTGCGGACGCTCGCCGGCGAGGCGGCGCGGCTCCGGGAGGCGGTGGCCGCGGGCGAGCTCGGCGTGCGCGGAGACCCGGCGCTCCTCCCGGCGGAGTTCCGGCCCATCATCGACGGCCTGAACGAGACGATGGACGCGTTCCAGCGGCCGTTCGCCGTGACCGCCGAGGTGGCCGAGCGGATCGGCCGCGGCGAGCTCCCGCCGAAGATCGAGGACGCGTACCAGGGCGACTTCGACGCCCTGAAGCGGAGCCTCAACGCCTGCATCGACGCGGTGAACGCCCTCGTCGAGGACGCGGGCACGCTCGCCCGGGCGGGCGTCGAGGGGCGGCTCTCCGTCCGCGCCGACGCGGCGCGGCACCAGGGCGACTTCCGGAAGATCGTCCAGGGCGTGAACGACACCCTGGACGCGGTCATCTCCCCGCTCGCCGAGGCCGCGCGCTGCGTGGACGACCTCGCCCGCGGGCGGATCCCGCCGCGCATCGCGAGCACCTTCCGCGGCGACTTCGAGGCGCTGAAGACCAACCTCAACCTGTGCATCGACGCGGTGAACCTCCTCGTGGCCGACGCCGACGCGCTCGTGCAGGCGGCGCAGATCGGCAAGCTGGGCACGCGCGCCGACGCCGCGCGCCACCAGGGCGACTTCCGCCGCATCGTCGAGGGCGTGAACGGGACGCTCGACGCGGTGATCGGGCCGCTCACCGCCGCGGCCACCTGCGTGGATCAGATCGCCCGCGGGTCGATCCCGCCCAGGATCACCGCCGGCTACCAGGGCGACTTCGCGCGCCTCCGCGACAACCTCAACACCTGCATCGACGCGGTCAACCGGCTCGTGGCCGACGCCGACGCGCTCGTGCAGGCGGCCGTGGCCGGGAAGCTCTCGGTCCGCGCCGCCGCGGCGGAGCACCAGGGCGACTTCCGGCGGATCGTCGAGGGCGTGAACCGCACGCTCGACGCGGTGGTGGCGCCGGTGAACGAGGCCACCCAGGTGCTCGAGCGGCTCGCGCACCGCGATCTGCGCGCGCGGGCGACCGGCGACTGGCGCGGCGACCACGCCCGGCTCCAGGAGGCGATCAACGCCACCGCCGCCGCGCTCCACGACTCGATGGCCCAGGTGGCCACGGCGGTGGACCAGGTGTCCGGCGCCGCCCAGCAGATCGCCGCGTCCGCGCAGGCGGTCGCGTCCGGCGCGAGCGAGCAGGCGGCGACGCTCGAGTCCACGACCGGCTCGCTCGCGACCGTCTCCGGGATGGTGCGGCAGTCCACGGATCACTCGCAGCAGGCGAACGCCCTCGCCCAGGCGGCGCGGTCCGCCGCGGCCGAGGGCGCCCAGGCGGTCGAGGAGATGCAGGGCGCGATGGTCCGCGCCCGCTCCGCCGCCGAGGGGACCTCGCAGATCATCCGCGACGTCTCGGACATCGCGTTCCAGACGAACCTCCTCGCGCTCAACGCCGCGGTCGAGGCGGCGCGCGCGGGCGAGGCGGGGCGCGGCTTCGCGGTGGTCGCCGAGGAGGTCCGCTCGCTCGCCCAGCGCGCCAAGGAGGCCGCCTCCAAGACGGAGGAGCTCATCCGCCAGTCGGTGAAGGAGGCCGGCGCGGGCGAGACCGCCGCCCGGCGGGTCGCCGACAAGCTCGGGCAGATCGTGGGCGGCAGCGAGAAGGTGACCGCGATCATCGGCGAGATCGCCGCGGCCGCGCAGGAGCAGCAGCGCGGGATCGAGCAGGTCCGCGGGGCCGTCCACGAGATGGACAAGGTGATCCAGCAGAACGCCGCGAGCGCCGAGCAGTCCTCGGCCGCCGCCGCCGAGCTCTCCGGCGAGTCGGAGCGGCTCGCCGAGATGGTGGGGAGCTTCCACCTCGAGCGCGGCGCGGTCGCCGCGCGCGCGCGCCCCGCGACGCCGGCGCTCCCCGCGCGGCGCAGCGGCGCCAGCGGGAAGAACGGCGCCCACGGCGCCGCGGAGAAGCTCTTCCCGATGGCGGACGGCGACGCCCTGAAGGAGTTCTAGGCCCACGCGCCGCGCGCCCACGCCTTCACCGCCTTGCGGCCGTGGCGGAGGAGCTTCCGGCGGACGTGGGGGAGGCGGAGCGGGGCGAGGGCGTCGAGCGCCATGCCCCGCCGCAGCTCGGCGAGCGCGTCGGACCACCGGCCCTGGCCGGCGAGGCGATCGAAGAGGCGGACGTGCCGCGACGCGCGGAGGCGCCGGACGTGGGGCCGGACGAGGTCGCCGTGCGCCGAGGCGAGGACCTTGCCCAGCACGGCGTTCCACCCGACGTCGCCTGCGGGCATCTTGAACGAGTACCGATCCGGCAGGAGCCGCCGGACCGTCAGCCGCTCCGGGAGGAACGTGAACCGCCCCAGCGGCGCGAGGCGCAGGAAGAGGTCGATGTCCTCCGTCGTCGCGAGCGCCTCGTCCGAGCCGCCCACCGCCTCGAGCGCGGCGCGGCGGATGACGCAGCTCGAGAGCAGGGCCGGGAACCGCCCGTCGAGGAGCTGCACGAGCAGCGCCCCGAGGTCGTCCGCGGGCGGTGCGTCCGGCAGGTTCGTCCGCTTCGCGCCCGCGTACCCGAGCCGCGAGCACGACATCACCACGTCCGGGCCTGCGTCGATCGCCGAGACGTGCTTCGCCAGCGCGTCGGGCAGGAGCTCGTCGTCGCTGTCGAGGAGCATGACCAGCTCGCCCCGCGCGATCGCCGTCCCGGCGTTCCGGGCGGCGGCCGGGCCGCGGTTCTCGGCGAGGCGGAGCACCCGGACGCCGGGGCGCGCCGACTCCACCGCGGCGGCGGTCCCGTCGGTCGAGCCGTCGTCGACGACGATCACCTCCACGTCCCGGTACGTCTGCCCGAGGACGGAGTCGATCGCGCCGAGGATCACCTCGCGGCGGTTCAGGACGGGAATGACCACGGAGACGCGCGGAGCAGCCATCGCGCCGGGATGCTAGCCCGCGCGGATCCGGGCGCCAACCGCGTACCATGAGCGCGGGGTACCCGCACGCGCGGCGGCGGACGCGGCTACACTCGCGCGCGTGCAGACGGACCCGACGACGGTGGCGATCCTGGCGAACCAGTTCGGCGATCCCAAGGCCGGCGGCATGGGAGGCTTCGGCTGGGCCGCGCGGGAGACGGCGCGGGTCTTCCGCGCGTTCCCCGAGGCCGGCGTCGAGCCGATCTTCATCCACGCCGGCCGCTGGTACGAGGGCCGCGAGCTCCACGGCGTCCGGATGGTGCCGCGCGCCGGCTCGAGGCTCGGCTACCACGCGCGGGTGCGCGCTGCGCGGCCCGACCTCCTGCTCGCCGTCGACTGGCGTCCCAACTATCTCCGCGCAGTCATGGCGTTGCCGCGCACGCCGCTCGCGGTGTGGGTCCGCGACCCGCGCACGCCCGCCGACGTCCAGCGCCTCGCGGCCATCCGCGATCCGGCCGCCCCGGAGCTCGCCCCGGCCGGGCTCGAGCACATCGACTGCACCTCGCTCGCCCGCGTGGCCCAGCTGGCCCGGTTCCTCCGCCGGCGGTTCGCGCTCGTCACGCCGGAGCCGAGCCTGGCGGCGAAGGTCGAGGACACCTATGGCCTGTCGGCCGAGGTCCACCTGCTCCCGAACCCCGTCCCGCTGCCCGAGGGCCCCTTCGTGAAGAGCCCGCGACCGACGGTCGTGTTCCTGGGCAGGCTCGATCCGTACAAGCGTCCGTGGCTGCTCGTGTCGCTCGCGCGGGCGATGCCCGACGTGGAGTTCCGGGCGGCGGGGGCGCCGCACTTCGTGGGCGCCGGTGGATGGCAGCCTCCGGCCGCCCTGCCCCCGAACCTCCAGTTCCTCGGCCACGTCGACGGCGTCGAGAAGCAGCGGCTCCTCGCCGGCGCGTGGGCGCTCGTGAACACCTCCCTGCACGAGGGCCTCGCCGTCTCGTTCATCGAGGGCCTCGCGTGCGAGACGCCGCTCGCGGCCTTCGTGGACACCGGCGGCGTGGTCTCTCGCTTCGGCGTGTGCGCCGGGCCCGAGGAGGGGACGGGCGAGGCGGGCATGCCGCGCCTCGTCGCCGCGCTGCGGCGGCTCCTCGACGACGGCGCGCTCCGGGCGCGCCTCGGGCGCGAGGGGCGGAGGTGGGTGGCGGCGACGCACGGCCCGGAGCGGTTCCTCGCCGGGTTCGACGCGCTGTGCGGGGTGCTCGGCGTGCGCCGCCGGCGGGGTCGGGCAGCGGCGGCGGGGTAGAGCTCGGCGGCCGGCGCCGCGTCCTCACGCGTTCCGCCAGGCCCGCTCGGCCTGGAGCACGGCGTTGGCGAGCGGCACGTCGAACGGCCAGGAGTCCATGACGAGCCGCCCGAGCCCCTCGGCGCGCTCGCGCTTCGGCGGCAGCTCGCCGCGCTCGAGCGCGGCGAGGTAGCCGCGCAGCGTCTCGATGCAGGTGTCGAGCTGGGCGGGGGCCAGCTGGTACCGCGGGGCGCGCCGCTCCGCCTCGACCTCGACGAGGGCGACCTGGATGAGCTCGCGGGCCCGGTCGCGGCGGGAGGGTTCCATCGGGGCGCCTAGACTAGACGGGCAAGCGTGAATTGGGAACCGGTCTGACGCGGCGGGGTGGGGGCCCCGCGCGCAGCGCGGGGGAGGGGCAGAGCCCCTCCTCGCTGGGTGCCGCGCAAGCCGCCCTTCCTCAATCCGTATGATCTCGGCGGCGCAGCGCGGCGGG
>Ga0196976_1000039_pt1 | contig 91832 bp, 78 predicted proteins | sample S3v_513CmetaG_FD_148644 | JGI IMG/M metagenome (GOLD analysis project Ga0196976, IMG submission 148644) | Soil microbial communities from Anza Borrego desert, Southern California, United States - S3+v_5-13C | ecosystem: Environmental > Terrestrial > Soil > Desert | place: USA: California...
CGATACGTTTGGAAGGCCGAGGGTGCGGCGATCCTCGAAAAGATCAACCGCGCCCGAACGACCGCAGCTGCAGAAACTGTATAGCTATTTATGAATCACTACACTAGCGAGCATCGCTCTCCCTGCCGAGCAGCGCCAGAAATGCATCCTCGAGCGAGCCGCCCAGCTCGTGCGCCGCCCCCTCGAATCGCACGCGCCCGCGGTCGATCACGGCGATGTGCGTGGCCACCTTTTCGACCTCGGCCAGCAGATGACTGCTGACGATGATGGTCTTGCCCGCGTCGCGCAGTTCCGCGAGCAGCCGCCGCATGCCGATGATTCCCTCGGGATCGAGACCGTTGGTGGGCTCGTCGAGGATCAGCAGCGGCGGGTCGTGCAGCAGGGCGGTCGCCAGCCCGAGGCGCTGCTTCATGCCGAGGGAGTATTGGTTCACGCGGCGGTCGGCGGCGTGCGCGAGGCCGACGCGCTCGAGCACGGGGCGGGCGGAAGCCCGCGCCACCTGTTCATACTCCGCGAAGACGCAGAGGTGCTCGTATCCGGTCAGATGCTCGTAAAGCGACGGCGACTCGATCAACGTCCCTGAGCGCGGGGCGGGCTTCAGCCCACCCTGCTGCGGCTTCAGCAACCCCGCCGTCAACTTCATGAGCGTGGTCTTCCCCGCCCCGTTCGGCCCGAGCAGCGCGTAGATGCTCCCCGGCGGCACGGCCAGCGTCACGTCGTGCACGCCGGACCCCGTCCGCGGATAGACGTACGTCGCGTCCTGGAGCTCGATCACACCTGCAACTTAAGTGCGGTGCAGCCGCTCGTCTTGAACGATCGCAACGTCGGCCGTGGCCAGGGCCGCGAACGCGCCCGGCGTGACGCCGGTCATGCGCCGGAAGACGCGGCACATGTGCGCGTGATCGGCGAAGCCGCTCTCGTGCGCCGCCTCCGCCAGCCGCGATCCGCGCGACACGAGCTGCGCCGCGGTGCGCACGCGCTTCATGTGCAGATAGTCGGCGATCGACGTCCCGTACCAGCGCCGGAACTCGCGTGCGAGATGCACCGGATGCACGCCGCCGATCGCGGCGAGATCGCGCGGCCGGTCGCGGCAGTCATCGAGTGCCTCGCGCGTCAGCCGCAGCCAGCGCGGCGGCGCCCCGGCCGCCGGCTGCGCTTCCGCCAGCGCCGCCACGACATCGGCGAGCTCCACCTCATCCTTCCGCAGCGCGAGCCGCAGCAGCGCACGGGCCACGGGCGCATTCCCGTGCAGCCACCGCCAGCGTCCGAGCGGCAACTCGTCCGGCGCGAGCGTGACCTGCAGCGTGCGCGTGATCTCGCCGCCGAACAGGTTCGCATGCCGCACACCCGCCGGCTTCACCGCGACGCTCAAGGCGCGCGCCGTTTCGTCGTCGCGTCCGACGCTTTCCCGCAACGCGCCGTCGAAGACGAGCGTGATCTGGGCGACGTCGTGCACGTGCGGTCGCAGCGAAACGTCCGGCGGGTAGAACTTGAACGCGACGTCGGCAGCGATCATGCCGACGATTCTACGAGCGCGACGCGCGCCGCCGCGAGCTGACCAGCTTCACCACCGCCGCCACGTCGGCCGAGTCGATGACGTTGTCGACGTTCGCGTCGCAGCCCCACGAGCCGCGGTAGTCGCCGTTCTGCGCGTCGATGCGGGCGCCGCCGTTGCTGTCGTCGACTTCCCGCATCGTCGGCAGGATGTCGCGCGCGTCGGTCAGGCCGTCGCCGTTGCAGTCGCCGCGGGAGGGGACGTGCAGCCGGTGGATCGAGCTGTTGCTGCCCATGGCCGAGGCGAAGAAGACTTCGCCCTTCGGTCCCTCGGTCACGTCGAGGATGAACTGCGGGAACCCACTCACCACCGCCACCGGCGGCGCGACCGGCGTCGCGCCGAGGTCGTTGAAGAAGTAGATCGCGCGCGTGACGAAGCCGCACGAAAAGTACCCGTGCCCGAGGAGCGCGTTCGCACCACTCAACCGCGCCAGCCCCGTGGGCACGACCGTGTCCGGGAAGACGTATACCGGTGGCACCGAACCCTCGAACGGCGGCTGGTTGCCGTACGTCTCCGGCCACCCCGCGTTCGCGCCGGCCTCGATGATGTGGATCTCGTCGCCCGCGTGCCACCCATTGTCGGAGAAGACGAGGCGTCCCAGGAGTGGATCCCAGGCCAGATCGTACGGATTGCGCACGCCGCGCGCGAACTGCTCCGCGTTGCCGTCGCGGTCGATGCGCCAGATCTTCCCGCCGTTCCACCGCACGTCCTGCGCGGGAGCGAACACGCCGTACTCGCCGATGCCCACGAAGATCGACCCGTCCGGCGCGACGATGGGGTTGCCGCCGTGATGCTCGTCCGACACGCCGCGCTCGCGGAACTCGATGTCACCCGGAAAGGCCTTGATCACCCGCAGCGCGCCCGTGGCCAGTTCCACCTCGGCGATGACGTCGTCGAGGACGAACGGGCCTCCCTCCTGCCATGTCGTGTAGTGCACGACCGCCGTGTCGTCGTCGAGGAGCGCCATGCCGAGCAGCCCGCCGTTGCCTCCGGCGCGCGTCGGCAGCGAGACCACGGGGACGTTCTGCCCCCCCTCGATGCGATGGATCCACCCGTTCGTCGTCGTGCAGTAGATCGTTCCCTTCGAGTCCGCGACCACCGAGCTGACGAAGCCCGGCACGCTCGCCAGCGTCTCCACGCGGAAGCCCGGCAGGATCTCCGTCTCCGGCTCCGGCTGCGCGTGGAGCGAAAGGGCAAGAAACACGACCAGGGAAAGGAGTCTCATCCGAAAGCGCACTCAAGAAAAAATCGGGCCAGTCTCGTCGGAATACGGTTACGGCTCAGCGAGTTGTACGGGGCCTTGACGCGAGGCAGAGCGGGTGAGATCATCCGCGCCGCTTCGCCGAGACCACCTGACGCGGGGTGGAGCAGTCTGGTAGCTCGTTGGGCTCATAACCCAAAGGTCGTGGGTTCAAATCCCACCCCCGCAACCAATGAAATCAATGAGTTACGGCCACCGACGAGGTGGCCGTAACTGTTTTCTCTAGGTCAAATCTAGGTTGGTCGCACGTTCGTCGCCGATTTTACGCCCGATTGGCGAACATTCCTGATGCTGGTGGATTCGACTCGCCGCGCCCGCAGCGCGAACCTGAAGCATCGCGCTCCTCCCTCCCACGGCTTAGCCTCTCGATGGGCACCGCGATGGTCCAGCCAAAGGAGATCCGCCTTCCAAGCTCGGAGAAGTGCACCCGAATTCTAAAGTTTAAGAAAGACACGTTATTGACAGTTTGAGTTAAACCACTTATATTCCAGTTGTGCATCACACTACCACCCATGCAGATCAAGCCGTTCTCGATGCACTGGATCGAGCGATGTCGTTCGTCGGCGTGATCTATGGACCAAGTCCGAGGGAACCGTTCTCTTCTTGGGAGGCGGTGTTCGTGCCAGGGCGGGGCAGTCGAACCCTCGGGGAAGGGTTTTGAATCATGCTGGATTACGCATCCCGCGACCCGTCGTCTGACCCGGCAGCAGTTCGCATCGCGCTCACGCCCGAAGAACGCGGCTGGCAGCCAGAACCTTACTCTATCCTCCGGCAAGTCCTCGGTCCCGACTTTCACGGTCCCTCCAGTTCCCACACTGCGGCTCCGCAACTCATCGCGCTGAAAGCACGTGAGCTTCTTGGCGGAACTCCGGATCGCGCGTACGTGACGCTGTACAACTCGTTCGCGACAACCGGCAAAGGACACGGTACGGATACGGCCATCATCGCCGGCCTGCTCGGCCTCGCCACGACCAACCCGGACACGCCGAATGCTGACGCGATTGCGAAGGAGAAGGGGTTGACGATCGAGTGGGAGACGCGGCACGACGATGCCGACTACCGCCATCCGAATGGGGTCGCGCTCGATCTCGAGCGGGACGGCGTTCGGCTACAGATGTACGCAATCAGCACGGGCGGCGGCAACTTCCGCGTACTCATCATCAACCTCAACGCGTCCGCATTGGCCGCATGAAAGGGCATGAGCATGAGTACCGTTCGTCCTCAGATTCCATATCCGCAGTCGTTTGACTTCGACATTCCTTTGATCGAGCCGCAGCTTCGCACGGCTACCATCGCGCCGATCTCCTTCTCAACCCTTAAGGAGATCGGGATCGAATTGGGCCTTTCGCCCGCCGCGCTCGCTGTGGCGCTTGAGGCACTTCAATTGAGCGACCGCAGCAGCGGAACCGTCGCTCCTCAGGACGTGTGGCAAGAAGCCGTGGTGAAGTACGTCACCGTCATGCGCGCTGCGGTCCGCCGAGGAACGGAAGCGAAGAATGACCTTCGCTTCCTGAGCGGTGACTGGGCATTCACGCTTAAGTCGGTCGCGTCGATCCTCGGCGTCGGCTGGTACGCCTTCGTCGCGGCGATCGCCGTGCAGGAACGGAACGCGGCACACGGTTTGATCTCCGCAGCACCGACTGGAGGCGCATCCGGCACGCTGCCGGGCACGATCGTGGCTGTCGGTGATGCGCTCGGCCTATCGGAGGAGCAACAGATCGAAGCGCTTTTCGTCGGCGGACTCGTCGGTCGCGTGGCGTTCGGTCGCGGCGCCGTGAGCGGCGCACAGTCAGGATGCGGTGGCGAGATCGGTATCGCGGCCGCGATGGCGGCAGGAAGTGTCACGCACCTGCTCGGCGGAAGCTGGCAGCAGATCGATGCTGCCGGTGCGCTCGCAGCTACTCCGTTTATCGGCGTCGAATGCTCGCCGGCGTTCGGCCTCGTCGAATATCCGTGTGTCCCGCGAAATGGCTTCGCGACGCTCTGCGCAATCGCCGCCGCCGAAGCGGCGTGCGCCGGCATTAAGCCGCCGTACTTGCTCGACTACACGCTCGATGCCGTCTTTGGTGTTGGTCGGCTGCTCCCGAAGAGCCTCCGCGAGACAGAGGACGGCCAGTGGACTGAAACAGCGCGCGGCGAGCGTCATAGATGCGCCGACGCCCGCTGCACCAAGTGCACGCACTAGAGGATCATCAACTATGTGGGACATCCACATCTGCGAAAAAGACCCCGAACTCCTAGCCGCATCCCTGGAGCGACGCGGCGTCGACTTCAATGGCAACCTCGCCCAGCTTACGGATGCTCTCAAGACACGACGGCGCCTCCTGTCCGAGATCGAAGCCGCCAACATGACGCGCAACAAGATCGCACGCGGCGAGGACGCCGTCGCCGCGGACATTGGTCGCGAGCTCCGGGGGCGCGTCGCGGGGCTGAAGGATTTGCTCGACGACGTCAACGGCGTCATTACGTCGATCGTCTCGTCCCTGCCGAACCGGCCTCACGAAACAGTACCCGACGGCGCGAACGCCGACGACAACATCGTTGTTCGCACGTGGGGCAAGCCAACAAAACTAAGCTTCCCCGTCAAAGATCACGTAGTCCTTGGTGAAGCACTCGGCATCATCGATCTTCGACGCGGAGCACGTCTTGCCGCAAGTGGCTTTCCTTGCCTCACTGGACTCGGTGCACGCCTGAGTCGCGCACTGATGAATTTCAAGCTGGATCTTCATCGCGAACGCGGCCATTATCTGGAGATCGCCCCGCCATTTCTGGCGAACCGCGGCGCGTTCTTCGGCACCGGACAACTGCCAAAATTCGAGGCCGACTTGTACTGGACCGCTGACGGGGAACTCGGATTAGTGCCGACGGCCGAAGTGCCGCTCACCAACATGTTCGCCGGCGAGATCCTGCGCGAAGCGGAGTTGCCGATCAACCTCACAGCCTACACGCCGTGCTGGCGCCGCGAGGCCGGCGCCTACGGGCACGATACCCGCGGCCTCATACGTGTCCACCAATTCGATAAAGTCGAGCTGGTGAAGATCACGACGCCCGAGACGTCATATGAAGAGCTGGACAGAATGGTCGATGATGCCGAAGAAGTGCTTCGGCGCCTCGATCTTCCGCATCGCCGGGTTCTGCTCTGCTCAGGTGACCTCGGATTCTGTTCGGCAAAGACATTCGACATCGAAGTGTGGCTACCAGGACAAGGCGCGTATCGCGAGATTAGCTCCTGCTCGAACTGCGAGGACTTCCAAGCTCGACGCATGAATCTGCGGTTCCGGCGCGCTGCCGGTCACGTCGACTTCCCGCACACGTTAAATGGATCCGGCCTCGCAATTGGCCGGACGCTCGTAGCGATCATGGAGAATTACCAGCAGGAAGATGGCTCGATCGTGATACCGAAGGCACTTGTCCCGTACGTTGGCGTCGAGCGCATTATGGGTATGAACTGATTGCACTTTGTAGCCGCACTGTAGATGCAGTGCGGCTACAATGCCTCGTTGTCGTCCTCTTCAACGTGCGGCAGCGCATGAAGGTACAGCCCGGCAAGCGCCTCGCCATACAGGCGCAACGAATCGACAACCGTCTTCCCGGCGATCTCCGCCGAGAGCTTTGGAAAGCGCTGCAGGAGGACCGAAATCTCGGTAAGCGCAACCAGCACGCGTTTCGTCGGCACGCCATCGCGCAGCACGTTGCGCAGGAGGTTGAGAGCCTTGCTATCTTTCTCTCCCCGATCCAACCGCTTTACGAGGTATCCGAGTTCTTGCAGATCGGCGTGCGCTCTCTCACTCACGGCCTGCACGCCCATGCGCTTCAGCGGTCTATACGCGCTGAATTCTCCCAACCCTGCGACTATCGGTATACCGATAATCGTGAGGTCGTCGCACGGCGCGCCTGCCAAGTGGTCTATAACGACCTCAGCCATCGAGATGAACTTTGCACCGTGCGGTCCAGCACGTTCGCGAATCCGATCAGCAAAGACCTGCGTCGTATTACACGCCAAAGCTATATAGCGCACTCCTGCCGCGCAGAATTGATCGACGGCCCCAGCAATGACATCCCACACATCCTCTTCCCGCGCACCGAGTTCCATGGATAATCCCATTTCTGGCAGCGAGTGCACGAGAACGCGCGGATAGGACAAGTCGCCGACGAGCCTTGCGTCGCGCGAGAGCTGCGCATAGATCGCATCGTTAATGTGACGCCAGAGTGCTATCCCGCTCTCCGGGCCATTTCCGGTGATGATACCGAAGCTCGGCAACTCCGCGGCGCTGAACTCACGATTCGTTATGCGGCCCACATGGACTTCAGTTTCGCGAGCCAATGCCTGTGCGACATCCCTAGGACGAAACTCGACAGACCAAGTGTGCTCGCCGGCGTTCGTCATCATCGTGTGCGGCGGCGTATAGCTCACGTCAATGCTCTCGTCGAACACTTGGATAAACTGGGCGGGATGGGTAAACGGATTCACGGTTCCATAGGTGCACCCGAATCTCTCGCGCAATTCGTCGCCCGCCAGCCGCGCAAGGGGACGCGTCGCGTTCAGGACAACCCGCGCCGCATCTAAATCGAACCGCGTGTTCGCACGGCAGTGCAATAGGGCGTACTGCCGCTCTTCGCCACGATAGACGACAACACACAGGGACTTCAGTTCGTCGTAAAGCGGAATGCCTCTGGCGCCTAGCCGTCGCCGTCGCGCGGCAGCGTCACGGCAACTCGTGGCCACACTGTTTCGCCCCAATCGGTACCACAGCCTATGCCGCTCAAAAAACTCGGAGGTAGCACGCACCGGAGCCGGCACCGCAGCCACGTCGCCAACGACGTCGGTCATGTCACGTTAGCTCCGTCGTATAGATGTTAAGTTCTGCTGCGTCCCACGCGAGATAGCCGTCGCCCCGCGGCTCAAACTCGATCGTAAAGCCGATCTTTTGACTCGCCGCGATGCGGCCACTTCCGGCCTTGCCGACGAACCGCTCTTTGTATGGTGTCAAATCGAACACCAAGCTTTCGCCGACCGTGTCATCCTTGACAAGGGCTTGTGCCGGAACCTTCCCGCGACGGAACGTGCCTACGGGGAACCCATCATCGATGAACAGTCTGACGGTCGCGCGCTCGGTGGCTCCAGGCTCCAGCCGCGCACCTTTCAGCCGTAACATGACCTTCTCGATGCGCTCGACATCCGTAACGCTAAACAGTTGTTGCTTCACCAACTCCGTGTGTTTCGTTACGCCGTCAACTCGTCCCTCACCGGGATAATCTGTCGTCTCAAGACTGAGCCGCTGCTCGCCAGCCAGCGATTGCTGCATCAAGCGTTTGACTTTGTCTACGTCTTTGCCGTACGTCCCGATCAGCATCATCAACTTACAGAGAGCGGCCTCGGGCGTTAGGTCGAATCCGCCGATAATCCCTCGATCCAGGAGGATCTGACTCGTCTCATAGAGGCCCATCACGACCTCGCCTTGGGGCACGCTGGTTACGTTGACGACCACTCCGCCGCGGTCGATGAAGCTCTTAAAAAGATTCAGGAACGGCGGGTCCGTCGGAATGTTACCCGCTCCGTATGACTTCAGAACCACGCCACGCAGATTCTCGTCACGAAGGATGTTTTCCAGAATGCTCGAATGCTGCATGCCGGGGAAGACTTCCAGCATGATGACGTTTGTGTCGAGTTGATCGAAGAGCTGCAGGTCAGTCTCCGGCATCGCCCGCACATGTTTTCGCTCGATCGACACGTATTCGCCCGCGATGCCGAGCAGCGGATAATTCAGTGAACGAAAACCCTGATAACCGATGACATCGACTTTCTTTGTGCGATTCCCGCGAGAAATAACGTTTCCGAACGCGATGAGCACCTCTGGAATCGGATGCAGCTTATTCGCCGCCGGATTTGCGAGCATGATGGCGGTAATGATGTTCTGATGCGCGTCGTTTCGCGGGCTTGCGATTCCGGCGAGCTGCGCGCCGGTGATAACGACCGGCTTCGCCAGGTCCACCAACATGAACGACAGCGCCGATGCCGTATAGACCATCGAGTCTGTACCATGCAGGATGACAAAACCCTCGTACTCGTTGTGGTACTTCGCGATAATTCGCGCCATGGTTCGCCAGTGCTGCGGACCGACATTGCACGAGTCGAGCGGCTCGACGAATGCGATCGCATCGACGGGATATCCAAGAAGGCCGAGTTGCGGCGACGCGTTCTTAAGGACTTTCCACGGTTTGACGACTTGCGGGCTGTCAGGGTCATTCATATCGCGCGGAGCGCTGCCGATCGTCCCACCCGTATATATGACGAGAACACCACGCGTCCGCGCCATGTGCTTGGCTGCAGTATCTAAAGCGATCGAAACGTACTTCTCCAACTCCGGCGCTACGGCCCCGAGGAGATTGCGGGCAACGCGCTCGAGCGAAGCACGGTCTTCAAATCGCATCGACGACAGGGACCGGAGGACCTCGTCCACGGCACCTTTTCTGTCGTCGCTTAGCTCGTTGTAGCCACGCTCCTGGACAATGATGGCACCGAGCTGGCGCTGCAGTTCGTCCACGCGCTCGTCACGCTCGAGCTCCGTCGTGGCGACGGTATCATTGAACTGTGGTTCGTTCATGCATTCCTCCACTGGCCAAGGCCGCGTCAGGCGCCTCGTACTCGCTCTGTTCGCCGACGAAATTCGTTTTCATCCTCCCGCGGACCGTGTCGAGGTACAGCTTGCTATCTGGTGCGGCACCAAGCTCGCTCCGCGTCCAGCCAATCACCCACCCAAACTTCGCGACCGCCGCGGTCGGTGTAATGTTTCCGGTCAGGATTGCACCGTACTCCTCGGGTACTCGCGCCATCTCATACTGAGCTTGTGTGTAGGGATTAATCGGGACTTGGCTCGCAATGAGAACGGGAATTCCGGCGCGGACCGTGTCATGAATAAACGGGCGAAAGCTGTACCCCTCCGTGCTTGGAATGTTGCCGACTCCGGGCGTCGTGATAATCACACCGTCAAGCGGCCTGCCGGATTCGATGGTGTCGAACACCATCCGTTGGTACGGATCAGGACGGAGGCCTGGCACGATTGGAATTACCACGATCTCTTGCGCGATAAAGGGGCGAAATTCCGGCGCTTCTTGGGTGGGACGTCCCCCCAAGGCATACTCGTTAATCAGCAGGTGCTCGGTTACCCGTGCCAGAGGCGGCCAAGCCGGACTGCGGAAGCCATCGAACAGACGGTCGTCAGCTTTCTCGGCGCGAACCGCCCGAAGGACTAGATCGCCAAAAAGTATCTGCACCTCATGGATTGCTTGCGGGTGTGCGGCGACATAACAGGCGCGCTTGAGATTGTCACGAGTGTCGCCATGCTGAAGGTCGATCGTCGTCTGCGCACCCGTAAACACGATCGGCACATCGAGTCCTGGTCCGAACATGAATGCAAGCGCGGACGCAGTGAAAGCTAGGGTGTCAGTTCCGTGCGCAACGACGAAGGCGTCGTAGTCCGCGCGATGTGACGCAATCCAATCCGCGATTCGTTTCCACTCTCGTGGCGCGACGTTAATCCCATCGAGAGGCGGGTCGAACAACTTGATCGCCCTAACGTCCGCGACCCTTCTGAGTTCTTCGTGGATGAAGGCGTTCATCTCCGTATCTGCGCCTTGAAACGTTGACTGACGACCCTCTGTGACCATCCCTATGGTTCCACCAGTCAGAAGGAGTGCGATCCGTTTGTCCGTTTGCGTGACAGCAGGGCGTCTGCGCCTCAGTGCTCCTATTTCATACTGCTGAACGACTTCCCCCATCCATCGTGTGGTCAAATGCCGCTCATAAATCGGACACGTGCTCCGGTACTCTCCGTGAAGTAGCCGAACTAGCCCAATGTTCTCCAGCCGTATAGCGCTCATCCCACCACTGTCAGGTGTAACACGCAGGCCACCAACAATTTTGTCGTAAACGTCCGCGATACCGTAGAGCGCGTCCCCACTGTCAAGCAGTTGTTTACGAATAACGTCGAAGTGGCCTTGTAGATCTGCGCCGGACTCGACATATTGCGGCGTGAACTCCGCAAGTCGCTGCTGACGGTCTTCTGCTGCCTGGAGTTCGCTAAGGAGCACGCATGTGAGGTAGGGTTGTCCGCCAGTCAGCCGGAGCACTTCCGCAATCATCGGCTGCACCTCGTCGAACGGAACGTCTGGGAATCCCTGTCCGGCAAGCTGCTGGTGAATTGCTCGCTCATTTGCGAATAGAGGCAGCGATACGTCCTGCGCCAGATAGGGAGCAACTCCTCCAGTGGGATGACGTGACACCATGTCGACTATGGTGCGCACAGATACAAACAACAGCGTTACGTTCTGCTGCGGTGAGGCCTGACAGTATTCGCGCAACGGATACAGAAATGCTGCGATCTCCTCGGGATGGAAGCGTAACAAAGCGTCCATTTCGTCAATAAAGACAAACAAGCGCCTTCCTTGTGGAGCTGCTGCCTCGAGACTGCTCAAGAAGTCGACAAAGAAATCGCCCGGTCCACCTGAGGCGGTCCGCAGCGGCAATTCCTCGCCTCCTGCAAGTCGCGCAAACTGGCCGGCCAACGTCGCCACCGTACGCCCTATCGCCGCAATAAGGTCGGCGGAGTTAACCGCGTGCACATGAAACGCTGTTTGCAAACACAGATGGTCTCGCGCCTGAAGCTCGCGCATTACCTTGCGCATGATGCTTGTCTTGCCACCCTGACGACCAGCACGGAGGTTGCAATGCGTGCCACTCTCCAGCAATCGGGGCAGCAATCGGTCAGCCGCACGCTGCACGTATACGTGACGTTCGGGATCCACTGGCCGTATCGTTTCAAATCGCTTCACCTATTCGCGTCTCCGTCTTCGCACGCCAGGGTCTCTTTGAATTTCGCCTGAATCCACAAGCCGCTTGGTCGCACCTCGTCCGTTAAAGTACGCACCTTCGCGCGCTCGATGAGGCCGCTTTGCACGAGAATGTTGCTTGAGGTCGTCGAATCACATTCGTACACGCTGTCGCTGGAACCGGCCGTCAGTAACAATTTCCAGTTCCGCTCGGACCACCGCTCCCGGAGACAGTCCAGCAGTGTCAGCCACGCGTCGTCGAGCACCTGTGCGTCCTCTCCCCCCACGTGCACTCGAATCCAGGCTTGCGTGAGAAACGGGTGACCGCCGCACTGCTCGATTGCTGCACTTGCCTTCGCGTTTGCCTCAGTCGTGCTAAGACCTCGCTGCTCGAGCAGCCGCGCGACCGAGCCACCTGAGAAGTTCGTGGTTCGAATCACGTTCATCTCAAAGCGCATCGAACTGAGGCCACGACCAACCTCGTCAAACGCCTCGTGCGCGTTGTCGAACGCAAAGAGAAACTTGCAACGATCAAAGCGAGAATCGTCGTAGGTCTCATTCAAGTAGTCGTGAAGTGCCGTAAAAAGTGTTTCGAGATCGCCATGGGGCCGGAGCATAGCGACGCCCTGATCGCCCGATTCTCGGGCCTCTGGATTCCATAACTCTTCCAAATGATCGAGAAGGAACGCACAACGTCCGGCTTCGCTCGCGGCGATGATGTTGCGCTCCAACCATTCGTGAAAATTTTCCGGTAGAGACAACAAGTCTCGGAAGGGCTTCCCGACTTGCAGTTCGCACTGCTGCGCGAACCAGGGAAGGATGCCGATCTCAGAACCTTTTCTTTTCTCCGCACGATAGCCGGCGAAGTCGATCTGCACGAGCAGAATCGGCGAGCGCGTCGTACTGCGGCGCTTGAGTTCCTGCGCAGCCCGGAGAAGAAGGCTGCTCTTTCCCATCTTCGGGCCGCCGAGAATGCTCGCCCACAGCGGATCGACGCCCAACCATGAGAGGAGTCGCCTGTCCTCGACCCGTTCAACGTATCCCGGGTCTCGCGAGGAAAGCGGCTCCCCATGGACGGTTCGGGGAACCTTCCGTTTCGCCAGGTGCGATTCCAGCACCCGAATAACATCGGCAAGTTGCGCGCGATAGTCGCGCGAGTCTTCCTCGCTAACATCGCCGACAAGCTTGAGAAGCGCGCGAATAATGTTCGCCTCTCGCTCGTCCGACAGAGGGCCTTCCCGGCGGAGCCACGCACTCAGTTGCCCACGGTTGACCTTAAGCCCCGCGAGACTTGCCTCGTCAGCGAGACGCTTCTGCGTCAACGCTGGTACCTGGCTCAGGACGTGGTTGATCGCATCTTGGACATTCATTCAGGCTGATTTGATGATATCACCTGAACCGCTTAAACTGCCGAATCGGCCATCATGACAAGCTGCGACTCTCACCGACGCGGAGCCGTTAGAGCTGGGCGAAGTCTCTTCGTCGCGGGAGCTGCTTTTTGATCGCCAGTCCCCTAGGAGGCGAGATTCCGGTAGAAGCCCTCCGACGGCGACCTGCTTCGTCGGTCGTCCTGAGCCGAAGCGGTGGCCGTGAGCGTGTATGTCGTGGTCCGCGACGGTCGAACAGCGCAAACAGACCGGTTTCGGGCAACGCCGCCAACTCTCCGCGCTCGGAACCGTTGATCAGGGACACTTCTTGACGGTGACGATCTTCCCGGCCGCTCCGAAAATTGAAGGACACCCAAGCCGGTCTCGCATGCTGGCGATGTACCAGCCGGCCGACGTGGTCGAAAAAGAATCCGACCCTCCAGCTTGGACGAGCGTGAACTTATCGAGCGTGCATTGATCCTGCGGCAATGCGCAGCGATACACGCGATAGTCGGAGAACGGCGGGCCCGCGGATGTCGTGGTCGCGGAGCCAGGGTTCGCTGGAACTTCGGATGACGCCACGATCGTGAAGGTGAAGGTTTCACCTTCACAGATCTCGGAGGATTGTGTGGATCTGGTGAGTGCTAAGTAGTCGCACATGAAGAACGTCGTCGTGTCGGTGCCTTGTCCGCACGGCCCTTCCACGCGGAGCGTGAGCGTCTCCGTTCCGGGTTTGTCGAAGGAGCTATGGCGCAGACGCGGGTAAGCGACGCGCGCGGTGCCGGTTCCGCTGCACTCTGGCTGGTTCAGCGTGTTTCCGAGCGCCGAGGTCAGCGCGCACGCGGTTGCATCCTTGAACGACACACGAAGTTCGCCGCCTTCGGTCAGCGACACCGGGTCCGGCGTGATTGCCACGGACGCGGATGGTGTCGAGAGGATCTGTACGGTCGCGCTGCCGAAGCTCCTGCCCGAACACGCCGCGTCTTCAAACGCATCGATCCTGTACGTCCCGCTCGCGCTCACGCTTCTCGTGATTTGCGATGTCGTCGTCTGGAAAGTCGCACCGTCCGACCATCGGCCGCTGAATGGAGGCGTCCCCGTGAACTCCGCACGGATCACGGCGGAACCGCATGCGGTTCCGCCGCCGATGACGGTCGCTGTAGGCGAAGAGCACGGCGGTTTCACGTGCAGGTCTCGGCGCGTCTCGACATAGCTGCATGACGACGCGCGCGGACCGTTACCGCTGCGGACCGCACGGCGCCTCGCCCCCATGCGGAAGAGGGCACTGGAGAGCTTCACCGTCTTCGTCCCTTCCAGCGCCGGCGTGAATGTGTACGAGCGCGCCTCCGGCGCGAGGCGAATCGGCGCTACGCCATCAGGGAGCTCGAGGATCTGCGTCAGCACCGGCTCTGCGGTGTTGTAGCTCCACGTCAGTCGAACGGGCGTCCCCACGTTCGCGTCCGGTGCTGACATCGTGGCGTTGAGCGGATCTCGTAGATTCAAGACCGCTGCGCCCGCGGAGACGCACCCGTTCTGCGTCACCGTTACGCGCGCGACGGCGGAGCGTGCGCCGCCAAAGCCGAGGAGCACCGACGGCGTTCCGTTACCCGATACGATCGTCGCGCCCTCGGCGCTCCACGCGTAGGTTGCGCCGGCGATCGGCTCAACCTGCGCCTCGGCGGTGCCGAAGCGGCATGCGAGCAGCGGCACGCGGACGGCAACGGTCGCGTCGCACGCGGTGACTGCCGGCTGTCGAAGCAGGTGCAGCTCGTCTGCGTCTTCTCCATCGAGCGGGCGCCGCTCTACCGCGAGCACTCCCGCGGGAAGACGCAGGGTCGCGAGCTCGTGCGCGCTGATCGTGACATCGATCGCCGCACCCGGCGCAACCAGCCACGCGGTGCCGCCGATGTCGATCCGCTGCTCCACATCGAGCGCGTTGTGCACTCGAACGAGCCGTGCTTGCTGCTCCTCGGCGGTGGCTCGCACGGTCACGAGCGCAAGGGCGACGACGAACGTCACCACCACGGTGCGGAGCGCCTTTACAGCGCCCGTCCGCACGCGCACAGTGGAGAGAGCATCTTCCATCCCACCGCTGTGCGCGAGTTCACGAAAACGAGAATAAACGTGATGATCGGCGCTCCGGAAAAACACCACGAGCAGCCGTCACCAATGCCCTTCGCACCGAACCTGCCCTTCTCTTTCATGACGAAAGAAGAGACGGAAGCCTTCTTCGCGGCGATTCCCATCGAGAAGCTTCGCGACCGCCTGCTCTTCGATGTCATTTACCGTCACTCGCTGCGGCGCGGGAAGCCACGTTGATCCGCGTCGAGCACATCAAACGCGGCCGGGCGCGATGGGAGATCGGGATCACACGGCTCAAGCGCGGCGAGTCACGCTACTACCCGGTGTTCCCGACCACGAAGCGCTACCTTCGCGCGTTTCTGGAACAGCGAGGCGACGACGGCAACCCCTACCTCTTCCCGAGCCGCCAGCGGCCCGGGTATCCGATCGCCGGAGCCACGATCTACGCGCTCTACCGGCGCTATGCGGAGGCCGCGGGGTTGCCTCGGCATCTCTGCCACCCGCACACCCTTCGGCACTCCTCGCCGACGCATCAACTCAACGCCGGCGCCGACCTGGTTGATGTGAAGGATGCGATGGGTCACCGCAACATCGCATCGACGACAAAGTATGCGCAGGTCACCGACAAGCGCCGCCAGCAGCACTACGAGCGGATGCGCAACTCGAAGGAGATCGCCACCACATGATCGGACTTCACGTTTATTCTCGAAAACGTCAAGTTTCCTAACCCAACCGCACATGCCAGCGGCAGCGCGCACGAAGAAAGATCTGCTCCGCCAACTCTCACGTGGGCTGGCGTACGTCCACGCGGTGTCAACCGCGACGAAGTTCCATGTCGCGGTTCCGGGCGACCCCGATCCGGATGGCGGGATCTGGATCTACATCTCAATGGACCGCGGGTTCCGAGCGGAGACGGTTCTCGCCGCGCACGCACGCCTCGCCGGCCGGAGCATGCGTCTGACACGCGCCGAGGCAGCCCAGGTTGCGCGGTACATTGCGAGGGCGATCGGTCGCCGCGAGGCGCCGTGGCACAGCGGCGTGCTTCATGACAATGCCAAACAGGAGCGACGCACACAAAAGCGGAGCAGTGGCTAACACCACTGCTCCGCCGATTCAGGGACATGCCGAATTTCATTCGTGGTACGCGTCATGACACGCCTTCGAGCAGAACAGGCCGTCGTGCCAGGCGATACGTGGGTGCAGGGCATCACGCTCCGTGCCGTAGCGGTACAGCGACGCCGAGCGCGATCGCCGAGAGGTCCGCATACCTCCACACCACGCGCAGCTCTCGCGGTGCGCGAGTGGCCCGACCGTGGCGCGGACGAGCGTCTGGCGCGCGAACGGATCACGCGTGATTGCTCGCATCGCGGGACCTCGTTCACGCCGCGAACGACTGGCGTCGCATTGCGGTGAGCAGAGGAATCCGCGGCGGGGAACGATGGGTCGGGCCGATCGCGGCGCGCGCGGATTCGACCATGAGCTCGAATCGCTCCAGGAGTGCGTTGCGCGCATCCGCTGGCAGTTCCGCGAGGCTGGCGACGAGCTGCTCCTCGCGCGTGCGACGCGAGATCGCGTCGGGGTCGAAGAGTTCCTCGATGGCGCGGCTGAAGAACTGCTCTTCGGTGACGCCGTAGATGCTGAGGAGCTTCGAGAGTTGCGAGAGCTTGAGCGCGCCGATGCGCTCGCCGGTCTCGAATGAGCTGATGGTCTTCTCGCCGACGCCGGAGAGGCGCGCGACATCCTTCTGACTGAGCCCGCGGAGGTCGCGCAGCTCGCGGAGCTTGAGAACGAGGTCCATGCGGAAGTCTCCTTTCTGTTGTTGTGTGGATGGAGCGCGCGTCACGCGATGTGCGTGCGCGCGAGCGCCTGGCGCACGGTGCGCTCTGCGATCGGGAAGTGGAGATCGCGCTCGATCGAAAGGCCGCGGACACGCGTCGACCGGAGCTCGTTGAGCGAGGCGTAACCCCACTCGTCGCAGTCCTCGCCGAACGGGGAGAGGCAGTAGCCGAACAGGCGCACGTCGTCGTCGCAGGTCTCGGCTTCAGTGACGTAGAGCGTGTAGCGGCCGGCCGGGAAGAAGTACTTCACGACGACGACGGCATCCATGCCGCGGCCGTCCTGCGAGCCGAGCGGGAAGCGCGCGAGTGCCGCGCGCACGTTGAGCGGGAGCAAGTCCATGACGGTACCTTTCGAAGATGAGCGGTCTGTGGGGTCACGGGAGGGCCGGTGAGGCCTTCCTGTGCGTTGAGGGGAGAAGAAGGTCAGCTGAAGAGGGCGAGTTGCTGCGCGGGAATCGCAGCCTGCGCGAGTTCACGCGGGGCGCGGACATAGTCAGCGATCTGTGCCCATGTCACGACGCCCTTGCGGTGGCCGTAGATCACGGTGAGCCCGCGGCCCTTGTTGACGCGGTCGCGGAAGCCGGAGATCTGCTCCCCGAGACTGCTCATCCCGCCGCGCGAGCACTCGCGCCGGGCGACCACGATCGCGTCCTCGCGCGTGGCGGCGGCACGGATGCGCGCGGCGATCCAGCCGTCCACCACGAGATGCGTCGCAGCTTCGATCGCGCGGACGATGTCCTCGGGCGTGAGACCGCGGTCAACCTCCGTGCAGCAGGTCGGGCAGCAGTCGCACGCGCGGCACCAGTCGTCGGGGAGGTAGCCGAGCGGTGGCGTGCGGTAGAAGCGCGCGCAGCGATCGCAGGTGACGCCGAGGATGCCGCACGCGAGACAGACGAGGAAGGGCTTCACGAGCCCACGATCGGACGGATCACGGGTGTGCGTGGTGTGAGGACAGGTCAAGGAATCTCCTTTCGAGTGCAGAGCGAACGGCCCTTGCGACGCGGCGGAAGCGGCGTACGATGGTGCCGATTACCCCTCCTCGCTATGGCGTCCTCGGTCGTGTGCGCGAACTGCGGATCGGTCGACAAGACGAAATCGTTCACGCCCGGCAGCATCCTGCTTGAGATCGTGGCGTGGTGCCTGTTGCTGATTCCGGGCATCCTCTATTCGTTTTGGCGACTGTCGGCGCGCCGGAAGGTGTGCGCCGTCTGCGGGTCGCCCAACCTCGTGCCGGCCGAGAGCCCGGTCGGTCGGCGACTGATGGCAGAGAAGCCGGCCAGCGGCACCGAAGCGATGACGCACGGCTAGAGCATCGACCCGAAAAGGGCAAGCTGCACGGGCTTCATGCGTGGCAACTGCGCCAGCGCGATGAGCGGCTCGTGCACCGCGGTGATAACGGGTGCAACGGGGAAGGGCAGAACATTCTCAATTGGCGTGGCCGCCGCTTCGAGGTCAATGACCGGCTGCGGCACGGGCAGCAGCGAGATGCGCTCCAAGCGGCGAGCGATCTCGAGCTGCACGTCGCCGGTCGCTTTCTGGAGGATCTCCGCCACGTCGAGGAACCGCGCCTTGCCGTCGATCGCGTGGCGGATCGCCTCCGCCTTCTGCGTCACGACCTCCCACATGATCTGGTCGATCGTGTCGCGCGAGAGGAGCACCTGCACGTAGACGGGCTTCGTCTGGCCGGGCCGGTGCGCGCGGTCGCCGGCTTGGTCGGTGGCTTCGGGGCTGTACTCCAGGTCGACGAGGAGGACGTGGTTTGCGGCGGTGATGGTGTAGCCGCGATTCAAGCAGTTGAGCGAGGCGACGATGCAGTTGAGCTCCGGGGTGCGTGAGAACTCCTGAATGAGCCCGAAGCGCTTCTTCGTCGGCACCTCGGCCGTGATGGGGAGGACGCCGATGCCGTGCTGCTTGAGGTGCGCGACCATCGCGCCGACCATGACGCGAAGCCCGGAGAAAACGATCGCCTTCTCCCCGCGTTCGGCGGCGCGCCGGACGTAGGTCAGCACGTAGTCGAGCTTGTTCCAGCTTGGGACATCGAGCGTCGGGTCGAGGTAGTCGATCGCGACCGGGCACGTCGCGGCGTAGCGGAGCTTCCAGAGGGCGTTCGAGATCACGCCCATGTTCGGCGTGCCGTCGCCCTCGCGGAGCGCCTTCGCGATCGCCTTCTGCGCCCAATCGGCGTACGCGTTGTAGAACGGGCGATGCGGGCCATCGAGGTTGAGGACGACGATCTGCTGGTGCTTTGTGGGCAAGTCGTAGATGTCGTCCTTCCGGCGGCGGATGGCGAACGACGCCATGAGCCGCCAGAAGCGATTGAGGTTGGAGACTTCGGGGAGAAGCTTCGCGCGCCCCTCGTGGAGCGAATCCTCGAACTGGCGGTCGACGAACTCGTAGGTGCCGAACTCGTTGAGGAATCGCTTCGAGCCGCCGCGGTACGCGTAGGGGAAGAGGGGATTGTCGAAGCCGAGGAGCCACGCGACGTTCCAGAAGATGTCCGTCGCGTAGCCCTTCATGAGCGTGCAGGTGAGGATGAGGCGGCCCTTCGGCCGCATCGCCCGCACGGCGCGTCCGCGGAGCGTGTTCTTGGACTTCGCAATCTGCGCTTCGTCCACGAGCACGGCGCCGAACAGTTTCTTGATGCGTTTGTACGCGGGCCACTGGCGCGCGTCGCGCGTGGCCGACCATGCCTGGTGCGTGCACGCGCGGCAGTGGCTGCCGCTCCACTCGCTCACCTCACCGCACGAAGGGCAGGAGTCGACGACGGACTCGTACGACCGCTTACATTCTGGACACGCGGCCCTCGTAATGCCGGTGATCTCGTGATCGATGCCGCCGTCCTTCGTGAAGCGCTTGCACGTCCACGCGTCGAACGTGCCGGCACCGCGAAGCGAGAGGAACTCGAACGAGGTGATGTAGAACGTGGTGTCGTCCGGGAGAAACCTCCTTCGTTTCTCCTCCTGCAGCACGGCGATGCCGGCGTGCGTCGTGAGACGCTGCGCGCGGAAGCCGAACTGCTGGAGCTCGCTCATCCAGTTCTCGATGAGGCCCGAGGGACAGACGACGAGCACGCGCTTGAAGCCGCGCGTGCGCGCCCACGATGCGGCGGTGACGGTCTTGCCGCCGCCCTGCTCGTAGCCGAGGTAGCCGAAGGGCTTCACGGCCATGCGGGCGACGTCTTCGGCTTGGAAGGGAAACAGGAACGCGGACCGGCGCGCGACGGTTGCGCGGTGCTGCGTGATGCGCGCGGGGACCGATACTTCGAGGTCGGCGACGTCGGGGAGCTCGAACGCCGCGGTGAGGAGTTCCACGTCCGCGGCATCAATCTCACGGAACGTCCGCGGCCCGGCATCCGTCAGCACCTCGAACGCGAGGTAGCCACGATCCACCTTCGTGATGAGCGTGACGTCCTTGTCGTCTTGCGTCACGGTTTCGACCTTCGCAGTCTCGCGATGGCGTACCCACGACGGCCGCAGGTGGTAGCTGCGGCCAGCTGTGAAGCACGGCGCATCCTCGGCCGTGTTGACGGTCGCCTTCGCGGTGTAGCTGCGATCGTCGAGGTACGCGAGGCGCTGGTGCGGTTCGGGCGGGTAGAGCGGTGTGCGGAGCAGGCGGAACTTCTCCTGCAGTCGCGCGATCGTCGCGTGGTCGGCGTCGCTGATCGCGGGCTCGAAGCCGAGCCATGCGAGCGTCTCGACACCGGCACGCGGACCGAGCGTGAGGATCGAGGCCGGTGAGAGCGTCGCCGACACGATCCCGTGCTCGATGCCGCGGACCGGATCGAAGGCGGAGACCACCTCGTCGAGGAACGCGAGCATGCCCTCCGCATCCGGCGCGCACTTGAGGCCCTTCGGCGTGACACGCACGGTGTGCGACGGGGAGACGTTGAACAGCCGCGAGAGCACCGGCAAGGGCGACGGCTCCGCATCGGGTAGCGTCGAGTACGTCTCTGCATCGAACGCGCGCCGGAATGCGTACCGCAGATCGTCCGTGACGCTCTCCGGCCGGATCGGGATCGTAAACGGCTGCCATGATGAGGATGGAACCCGGCGCGCGACGACGAGGTCCACCGACACGCTGATGCCGTACTCCTCTTCGAAGAGGTTCGGCAACGTCAGGTGGAGGAGCCCCTTGTAGTTGGTGTAGAGCGTGTCGCGGAGCGCGCGGTGCCGGGTCTTGTCGAAGGTGGTAGTGGGGATGATCGCGACGAGGACGCCGTTGTAGCAGAGCGCCTTCGTCGCGATTTCAAGTGTTGCGCCTTGCGACTCGATCTTGCCGCCCGCGGTCTCGCACGCCCAGAGCTCCCCGGCATCTGGCGGCGTCCACCAGAGGCCGTACGGGGGATTCGTGACCACGAGCGAGAAGCCTCTGAGCAGGTGGCGGTAGTCGAGGATGTCCCCGGTCCGCACGTTCGTCGTCCCGAGCGCGAACCGTGCGTGGTCGGCCGCGAGCTCGTCGAGCTCAATCCCGAGAACGCTCGCGCCGATGCGCTTCCACGGCGCGAGGAGCCGCCCCGATCCGCACGTGGGATCGAGGACCGCGAGTTCGCCGGGACCGCGCGGCGGGACGAGGGGCTGGAGGACCTCGCAGAGGAGTTCTGCGAGCCACGTGGGCGTGAAGTACTGCGCGTGCTTCGAGGCGCTGAACTGCCGGAAACCGAGAGCGTGGTTGGCGTCCCGGCCCGCGTACGCGGTGCCGGATGACACGTCGACCGTTGTCACAGTGGGACTCTCCTTTCTCGTACTGAAGTGGGTGCGCGGGTGCGCGCGTTGACGTAGTGGTTTGGGCGGGTGGATAGTCCGTGCGTCACTAACCGACCGTCGTGCGAGGTGAGGAAGACGACCGCGCGCAGGAAGCATTCAGCGCGCTACTCGCGCACCTGCACCCGTTCGCGCAGCAGATGCTGCGCAAGCACGGTACGTTCTACCCGTTTGCTGCGACGGTGACGGCGAGCGGCGCGATCGCGGGCGTCGCGGTACAGATGCCGGATGAGCATCCGACTTCCACGGCGGTCATCGCGGCACTTTGGGAGGGGCTCACGATCGAAGCGCGCGGAAGGACGTCACCGCCGTTGGCATCTGCGCGGACGTGCGGTTGACCGCACCCGGCGGGAGCGAGGTGAGGGACACGATCTCTGTGCAGCTTGAGAGTCGCACGGGCATGGCGATCGAGGTGTGCGTGCCGTACCGATGCGGCTTGCTCGGTCGCTTCACGTACGATCGGCCCGTCACCGCCGAACGGGAGGCAGCGATCTTCCGCAGGTAGACGCGATCAGAAGAGCTGCTGCTGCGCCGTGGATTCGATGAGCGGGATTCCGAGCGCATTCACCGGGCCATCGTCAATGTGCGCTTCCAGCTCGACCGTCGCGACGTAGACGCCGACGAAGTGATCATCGGCATCTCCGTAGTGGGCTTCGAGCTTCGCCGCGAGCGCATCGGCCTTCTCTGCGTGGACCGTCGCCCACGCGCCGATCTGGTCGCCTTCGACGTTGAGTGTCACGAGGAGAATTTGCATGGCGGGCGACCTCACGTGAACGGCGTCGCGGCGAGGACGTAGTGCTTGCCGTTGATCTCCGTCGTGTCGAACTGCCCTTCGTTCCCGAAGAGGCAGATGTACGTAAAGTCGCTTGCGAGTTCCGGGTTCAGGGCCTGCTGCTCGCCGTTCACGGTGTGCACCTCGATCGCTTCGAGATGCATCATCGTGCCCGAGATGTTGATGACGCAGTGGAGCTTCGACGCATCGCCGCGGTCGTCCCGCCACATGCGAGGTGGGATGAGGATGTGGATGATGTCGTGCTGCACGCAAACCTCCTCCATAGATCGGTGGATGGTGGTGGACGGTGGATCGGAAGGCGATGTCACGCGGCGAAGATGCGCGCCGCGTCGTCCTGGTCCCAGTAGCTCAGGACGTCGAGCGTGACGAGCTTCGCCGGCGAGAGCGCGCCGTCGTCCGCCGAACCCCAGATGTGCGGGGACGGAAGATCCGCACCCGTCGCGAAATCGCCGCTCTTCGCTGCGAGTTCCGTCTCCGACAGAGCGAGGCCGAACCGGCGCGCGAGGTAGCGAAGCGCGAGGTAGTACGAACCGTCTGTCGATCCTCCGAGGAACGCGAGCTTGCGCGTGGCGTCGAGCCGGTAGTCGAACCAAGGCTTGCGCCACGCCGTGGCGAGACGGTGGCCGCGATCACGACCGGGGATGACCACCCAATCATCGGACGGCAGGTCGTCGCGCGTGAGCGCGGTGCGTCCCGCAACCTGGATGAAGAGCGGTCCGTGCTGGCCAGGCGCGAACCAGCGGTACACGGCGAAGTCCTTGCCGTTGATGACGGTGTAGGGCTGCGAGTTCACTTTGATGATGCGCACGATGTGATTGATCTCCTTTGGGCGCCGCGTCTCGGCGCCCCCGCGCGAACGACGCAGATGAGCCAGCGCGCCGGCGCGGTCGATCGGGGTGACCGTGGCCACAAGATGATCGACGGCCGGTCGCGACTGGGTCCGCATCGCCCGCGCAGGGACGCCGAACGCTCGCGATGACCGATGGCGATAGAGTCGCCGCGTCACTCGGTCCACACGTGACGCCCAAAGAGATTCGTTCACGCCGCCTGGCGCTCGGGATGAGTGTCGAAGAACTCGCACGCGCGCTCGGACTACCCGCAGCAACGGTGCGCGACATCGAGAACGGGGAACGTCTGATGATGAGCCTCGCGCTCTTCGAGCAGACGTTCACGCGGCTCGAACGCGCGAAGGCCGACGGCGGCGCGTGAGCCGAGAGAGAGTGTGCCTTGTGAAGGTGCATCGATCGCTGTCGACGCGCCTATTGAACCGCGGCCGGGCGGTGTGGCCGAGATCGCGACGGCGCATCGTGGCGGCCTGCCACAGCAGGAACGGCAGATGGATCGCACGCGGCGATGCCGTGCCGCGTGGCACGCTGCCACCCGCCCTCGGTCACGGAGCGATGAGGTTTGCGTGCTCAAGGCAACGCGACGATGCATGCGTTGGCGCGTGCTCGACGTCGAACCAGATCGCCCCGCTCGGTGCGTCGAGCGCCCACGAAGAAGCGGTGAACCGCATCATCGAGGCACCGTAGGTTCGCCGCGTCACAGCGAGGAGCGCGGTGAGCCTCTCCAGCGGCTGCGCGCACTCGACGACCACCCACACCTCGAACGACCGGAAGCCGGTGAGGCGCTCGAGGATATCCGGCGACGCCGCGAGCCCGGCGTAGCGTTCGGATTTCACGCGCGCGAAGGTCGCGAGCGGTTCGTGCCCGCGGTCGACTTCGCCGAGGATGAGCGAGCACGCGGAACCCTGCTGCCGCACGAGGACGAAATCCGGTTGCGGCAGCGGAAGGCCGCTGATCGCGTTCGGGAGCGGCCGGTGCCACGCCGACGCCCACGTGACATCAAGTGGCGCAGCGAGCGCGAAGCGCGTCACGAGCTCGTTCGTCGCGCGCTGGTGCGGGAACCACACCGGCGCGGTGGACGGCGCGAGTCGGAGCGGGTTCCTGCTCGCGCCGGCGAGCATGTGCCGGACGAGCGTCGTGTGCGGCGCTGAACCAACCCGCGCAATGAGCTCTGTATGGCCCCAGGCGATCCCCGCGGCGGTGGGAACGAGGTAGCGCGGGTGGCCGCCTTGCGGAAGCCGGTCCTCCCACACGGTGGCAAACCCCAGCTTCTCGAGCACGACTGCACGGCGGCCGACGCCGGAGAAGTGGTGTCTCGGCAATGCGAGTGCGTGGAGCTGGCGAAACGAGGCGACGCGGAGGGTCACAGCGCGGAGGAGCATCTCGCGATCGACCGGCCGATCCGGCCCACGATGGGCGGAGTGGATCTCGCCGTCGAGGACTTCTTGCAGAGGATGTTGCGGTGCTTCGTGCACGCGACCATCCGTGCAAGAAGCACAAGCCGAATCTGCAAGCGTACGTTTGCAGGTTGCACGAGACGTAGTGGCTTCGTCGTGCGATCCGTGCTCCGGCAACCACTCGCGCGTAATACTCTCGTCCGCCCGCGCCACGCCGGCTGCAAGAACCGCCTCAATGGCCGTGCGCAAGTCGAGCACGTTCGCGCGCGGCGCGGGCGGCGCGGAAAGAGCATCGGGCGGACTCTCACCGGCAGGTGTCGGCACCGGGCGGCATGCATCCATGAGGGTTTTGGGAAATGACGCGTGCGATGGTAGCGCCCACGTGCGGCGTTGCCGCATGCGCTCGGCGGCGTCGTGGCTGGACGCCACGGCCGCTCCGCTTCGAGACCGCGCCGCGGCGCGGTGCGCGCGTGGCACAGCGCCACGCTTCTTCGAGTTGTAAAGGACGTCGACACGGGGATGCGACGCGTGCGGCTTCTGAAAGCCTCCCAGGCGCGCCGCGTCGCGGCACAGTCCGTCCTCCTCCCGACCTGCCCTGCGCGCATCCGTAGAATCAGGACGAAACAAACGTTTCATGCCCCGCTTGCCGAGCCCCCGGTGCCGCGTGGCGTCCTGCCACACTGCGCCGCCTTCGGACGGGCATGTGGACGCGAAACCCTAGTGGCAGGGTGCCACGAACGCACGCACCGCTCTCTCCCGGACGCCCTCGCGCCGCGACAATGGCCATGCCACTAGCCCCTGATCGTGCAGCCAAAGCCTCGCATCATCGCGCTCCTCCTCGACCGTGCCCACGGGTGGGGCTGGTCGACGGAGCGGCTCGCGCGGGAGCTCGGGATCGACCGCACGACGCTCGTCCAGTACGCGTCCGGCCGCCGCAGGCTCACGATGCGGAGCTTCGCTGCGATCCTCCGGACGTTCGGTGACGACCGCATGGTGCGGCACCTCGCGCTCCACTACGCAACGGTGGAGTTCGAGCGGAAGCCGCGCGTCGAGCCGGCTGTGCCCCTCGCCGGCAATGTCGCGGCGTCAGAGGCGATCGTTCGGTACGTCGACCGCTTCGCCGACGAGTCCATCCACGGCGGACGCGGACTCTTCGTCGTGGGACCCGCCGCCGCCCTCTCCGAGTCCGTCCGCTTCATCGAGCAGGCGTTCGGCCGCGCGGCCGTGCGGCTCTGCCGCCTGCGCGCAGACCGCCGACCATCACCCGCGGACACGCAGGCGGCGCTCGCGGCGGCGCTCCTCGTCGTCGAACGGGTGGATTTCGCCTGTGACGCCGTCGCGGATCTCCTCGCGCAACGCGCGAACCTCGTGCGGCCGATCGTTGCGACGAGCATGCAACGTCCGGATGCGCTTTCGGCTCCGTCGCTCCGGCGCATCTTCGCGTCGATGGCGCACCTCGTGGACCTCGGCCCTGTCTCCATCCCGCCCCATGCTGGAGTTCTTCCTGCCGCCGCCTAAGGGCGCCCCGCATCCGCGGCCTGACCATCCGCTCCAGGATTCGACGCGGCTCCGGTTCCTGACGCCGCGCCCGGAACCACCGGAAGGCATCTCGACCATGCGCGCCGACCTCTCTGCGTTCTTCGTGGTCGTGGACGCCGTGGGCCGCGATGAAGCCCTGCTCCTGCTGCTTGCGAAGGCGCTCCGGCAGAGGACGGGGCTCCTCGCGCTCCGCGTGAACGACCTCGCGTGGATGCTCCGTGTGTCGAACCGCCGCGTGATCCGCTGGCTCGACCGGCTCACGCGCTCGGGCCATCTCATCTATCACGTCGAAGACCTGTGGGGGATCGACACCGTGCTCGTGGAGATTGTCGCGGGCGTGCAGGCCCGCCACGCCGAGCGCACGGTGCAGCAGGATCTTCCTACGCACTGGTTCGTGCAGGTGTTGCCGCTCGTTGGGCGAACGACCTTCACCGTGTACCTCTACCTGCTTTGGTGCGAGCCGCACCGGCCGGCATCGCACGTCGACCACATGATCGGCATGGTGCGGCTACGGGGACGGGTCCATGCGCGCTGGCACCTCCGGAAGCTCGAACGCCGCGCGCTCCTCCGCAGGCACCCGGAGCACGGGGGACTCGTCGTTGCGGACCCCACCCCGCCGTCGCGCTCCGAGCGCCTACTGCTTCGCTACCTCGCGATCCCGTTCCTCCGGCGTGCGCTCGTGCATCTCGCGGTCCTTGCGACCGCCATCCTCCTGCTCGTGCTCTTCCTCGCCCTCCTCGCACGCACCCCAACCTGAATGTCCATGCCCATCCCTTCGTTCGGTCTCACCCTGCTCGCGGTCCTCGCCGGATGCGTCGCGGTTCTCCGCCGCCGCAGATCGCCACGGCTCCGTTCGGATCGAGACGTGCTCTCGCTGACCTTCAACACGTCCACGGCTAAGGCACGGCAGGGCTGGGCGGCGTTCTGGGCACGCGATCCGTTCGTGCAGGCACAGCGAAACCGCACCGGCATGGCCTTCGGCACGTACGCCGTTCCCGGCGGCGACCCGATCACGACGCACCTCGCGCCGAACGACCTGTTCCACCACACGCTCGTCCTCGGCGCGACCGGAAGCGGCAAGTCGTCGCTCCTCGAGCACCTCGCCGAGTACCACGTCCGCGAGCAGCGTGGCTTCACGCTCATTGACCTCCACGGCGACCTCTTCGCGCGCGTGGCGGCGCGGGCGGTCGCAGCGCCGCCGCCGCGGCTCGTGCTCATCGACTTCACGCGACCCGAGAGCCTGCCCGGCTGGAACCTCCTTACGCCCCTTCACGGCGTCGATATCGGCCGGCAGGTGGATCTCCTCGTTGGCGTCCTCAAGCGGCTCTACGCGGGCGAAGACGTCGCATCCTGGAGCTGGGGCGTGAAGGTCGAGGAGATCACCCGCTACGCGCTCCGGGCCTGCATCGAGAGCAAAGAGCCCATCACCCTCGTCGAGCTCCGGTCGTTCTTCCTCCTGCCCGCCATCCGGCAGCGCGTCCTTGCCACGGCGAGCGAGGAAGTCCGCGGCTACTTCTCCTCGCGGTTCGGCGCGCGCGAGGAGATGTACGTCTCCGCCGTCTTAAACAAGCTGGAGCCTTTCCTCGGCTCGACGGCCGTGCAACGGTTCCTCGGGCAGCCAGAATCGACCATCGACCTCCTCGATGTGATCGACCGCGGCGACACGGTGCTCGTGAACCTCGCCAAAGGCTACCTCGGGCCAACCGCCGATGTGGTCGGACGGCTGCTCGTGAACGCCCTCCAGACGGCTGCGCTCCGCCGCGAACGCATCGCTCCCGACCAGCGGCGACCGTACTCGATCCTGCTCGACGAGGCGCATGTGCTCGCGGCTGCGGAGAGTGGTCTAGAAGACTTCCTCGTCGCGGCGCGCAAGTACCGCGTCTTCGTGACGCTGGCTGCGCAAGGACTCTCGCTCTTCCCGCCGAGCTTCCGCCCGCACCTCCTCGGGAACACCGGGCGGCAGTTCTTCTTCCGGCTCCCGCACTCCGAGGCACGGGCGCTCGCGCGCGACATCTTCGAGCCGCTCGGGAATGTCTGGCGCGAGCAGACGCGCCCAAACGAACGCATCGACGAGCCGCTCCTCACCGCGCCCGAGGAGATCGCGTGGCGCACGGCGGACCTTGCGAACCTCCCAACCGGCGCCTGCTACTGGGTGCTCAAAGGACGGCCGTACAAGGCGCGGCAGGTCCAGGTGCTCAAGCCGCACGGCTGCACGCCTGATCGCGAGAGTGGCGTGGGGATCGCAACGACGGCACGAGACGCGTTCCATGCTGTGATCGCCGCCCGCTCGGCACGACGAAACCACGCGGCCGGGATCGACGCTGACGCCGACGCGGCGTGACGTGCGATCGTCCTCGCTACCCGGTGGTCGACCCTCGCTGCCGCGGCACTGTGATCCTGCTACTAACCACACCCGTACATGGCTGAACTGGAATCGAGCACGCCCGGACCCATGCTGGAACCTGCTGCGGCGCCGCTGCCGTGGCTCGCCTTTGGGAACCTCCCGGCGGCCCCGCCACGTCCTCGCGCAACGCGTCCGTTCCAGTTCGCCTCGCTCATCGACCTGGACGAGGAGGCCGCGCGTGCGATGCAGCATGGCCTCGCGGTCCAAGGCTTGAGCCCCCAGACGATCCGCTGGTGGCGCATCTCGTACGCGCAGTTCCGTCGTTTCCTCGCGGACGAGGACCGTGCCTTTCGGTTCCTGCGGGGAGAACCGGACGCGCAGGCGCGTGTGCTCGAGGAGTGGATCGCGGAGCTGCGGAGACGCGGCGCGAAGCACGGGACCGTGCGCGCCTACTGGTCCGCCATCGTCTCGCTCTTCGACCGCTTCACCACGATGCACGGTGTGTGGAATCCGCTGCGCCAGTTTCGGCGCCCACGAGCATCGCGGCCGATTCCGCGGGCACTCTACAAACCCGACGCCGAACGGCTGCTCGCGCACCTCAGCCATGCACGCGGGACGCCGTTCCTCGTTGCACGCAACCTTGCGCTCGTGGGCTGCATGGCGCTCGCGGGACTCCGGCGTGGGGAGGTGTTGCGGCTGAACTTCAAGGATGTGCAGGTGGCAGCGCGGACGCTGCGCATCATCCGAAGCAAGGGGACGGACGGCGGGAAGTCGCGTACCGCGTATCTGCCACAGCAGCTCGCGAGCCTCCTGCGTGCCTACGAAACGGAGCGCGAGGCCGTGGGCTTCGCAGTGGCGGAGCCGTACTTCCTCTCTCGCTGCGGGCGGCGGCTCAAGGAAGGAGCGGTTGAACGGCTCTTCGAGACGATTCGTGCGAAGACGGGTCTCCGCGTCTCGCCGCACGTCTTGCGACACACCTACGTCACTTTGCTTCGGCAGTCGGGTGCGGATGACCGCGTCACGATGGACCTCGCAGGACATTCGAGTCTCGCGATGACGCAGCGGTACTCCGCGGTGTTCTCCGGAGAGCACCTCGCGACGGCCGATCGCCTGGAGCTCGACTTCTGACGTTCCACCCGGATGTGCCTTCAAGCGACGGCTCGGCACGCGCGGGAATCAAGGTCAGCTCACGAGATACGCGTCGCGCGGCCACTCGGCGTCATAGCGCATGCCAATGGGTATTGTCTGTATCTCGAGGTCCGCGAGCGCAGCGATCTGTGCAAGGGTGCGGAAGAGGTGGGCGCGCAACTGCTCCAATGCTCGAAGGTACCGTTCGCAGTAGAAGAACCCTGGTGCCGGGAACCCCGCGTCTTCGTCGACCGCTCCTCCTGAGAGCCTCCGCGCGTGCTGTTTCGTGCGTTCCTCGAAGGTCAGGAACTGGCGAATGCCTTCGAGCGCGATGGAGATGAGGAGGAAGAGCGGCCGATCGTTCACGTCCGCGAGCTGCACCTGTTTATCGACGAGCAGCGCCCGAATCTCCTCCAGCGATGCGAGTGCATTCGAGATGCAGCTATCGCAGCACTCGCGGCTATTGAGGACGCGGCGATCCGCAAGCCGGATCACGATCTCGCGAGCTACACGTTTCTCGATGTCGTCGACCTTCACGTTCACCGAAATCCCTGGGAGGCGGATCGAGACGCCATCGACGCGAGCAACGGCTCGGAGTCGTGCGATCGACTCTCCGATATCAAACCGGAAGGGCGGCGTCTTGTCGTCTGCGTGATGCAGCATCATGTCCACTCTACGCCCGAGGAGCGACAACAGGCAGCTAGTCTCACTGATGGCGTAATCGCGTGCCATCGCTTCGGGATCTCTGCGCGTGAGATCTTTCGCGCCGAACAGCCGCGGGTGTGATCGGCAACACCCGCGGCTCCGGATCGGCGATCAGAGCGGGCGCCGATCGTGCGGATTGTCGACGGCTCGGTACTCGCTGAGTCGTTCGTCGCGGTAGTAGCGGCGGCCGTCGATCGTGACGATCGGGAGTTGCTTGGCGCGCCGCCGCAGCCCGTCGCGCGCTGCTTCCATCATCGCTGCGTACCCGATGCGGTGCTCTGAGGCGGCCCGGAGCGCGATGAGGGTGAGCTCTCCGTGCTCCTGCGCCTCGCGGCGGATCAGGGCGAGGGCGATTTCACGTTTGGTCATGGGAGTGCAGAGTTAGGGTTTATTGCATGCGCAAACGACCGACGGCCGCGCGCTTGTCGGTATCGAAGACACGGATGTAGTTCATCGTGGTCTCGATCATCGTGTGGCCGGCGAGCTCGCTCGCGACCGGGAGCGGCACACCCGACCGGACGAGCCACGTGACGTAGCTATGCCGGAGCGTGTGCATCGTGAACTTCACGCCGGAGGCCGCACGGACGTAGGTGACGAGCCGCTTGAGCGTGTCCTGCTTGATGCCACGCCGCAACGTGAGCGACGCGAAGTAGTCGGGGCAGACGAGGTGCGCGGCTGCCCGCGCCGTGTTGTAGTTAGCGAGCAGGCGGCGAAGTTCGTCCGGCATGTACGCAACGCGCTCCTTACCTCCGCCGCTGCCCTTGCCGTGGCGAACCCGGATCGTGCCTGCGTTCACGTCCACGTCGCGCACTTCGAGCGCGAGCAGCTCGCTCTTCCGAAGTCCCGCGAGGAGCGCGGTGCCGAGGATCGCGAGCGCGCGGGCGCGGTGGAATGGCGTTTCCCACGGGTAGTTCTCGGTCGCGGCGAGAATGCGGCGGCATTCGTCGGGCGTGTGCGCCTTGGGGACGCGCTGCGGTCGTGCGGGTGGGCGCTTGCCGGCGAACGGGTGCTGGACGCCGTCGCGCGCGGCAACGTCCTTCCAGAACCGCTTCACGGCGCGCCAGTAGCCGTGCATCGAGATGGCCGAGAGCTTTCGGTCGTAGAGGTTCCACCGGACCCACCCGTCGATGTCGTAGATTCGCCGCTGGAAGTCGTCGGGTGGGAGCCCGAGGCCGAGCCGGAGGAACGCCACGTAGTTGCGCATGGCGTCGCGGTACCACCGCACCGTCATGCGGCTTTGGTTCAAGACGTGGAGCGCGTAGTCGGCGAAGCATTCGAACCGAGCGACTACTTGGCGCAGCAGTTCCTCGTTCTCCGGCCGCGCGTCGCCCGAGGACGGCAGTGTGGACGTGCCGAAGAGGGGCGGCGGTGGCGGGCTAGAGGACGCAGGTGGGACCGGAATCCCGAACTGCGCAGGTGGGAGTGGAGAGGAAGAGGGGAACATGGGAGGAAGGGGTTAAGAGCCTGTCCTCCCCTGACGATTTCTCTGCATCCAGGCACCGTTTTCACCGCGCGACGCCGCTGCGGGTGCACCCGCAGTGAACTGCGATTAGCAGCGTGGGTGTCTCGGTGTGGCAGGCGTGCTTTCGATTTCCGCCGTGAGCGACGCACCGAACGCGAGAAATGGCTTCCTCATGCGCAGAACGGCGTGTTGACGACACGCGAAAATCGTGTTCTAAAGCTTGGGCTCCCCCCAGGCAGGTGCGCTAGGCGGGGTTCTCAGCTATTGGCGTCCGAAAGCCCCAAACGGTGGATTCGAGGCCGCGGAGAGCGCGCCTGTCCGTGTGCAGCTGGCGCGCTGGATGCGAGGAAGTCAAGGAGAGCTGGCACGCACTTCGTAGCACGAGTCGGTGCAGGTCGTAAATCGCACAACGGACCGTTCGATGCAGCACCGTCAACACGAAGTGCCCGCGACGCGAAGGCCGCCGATCTCTGATCGGCCGCCTCCGCGTGCTATCGGGGCGACAGGATTCGAACCTGCGACCTCTTGGACCCCATCCAAGCGCGCTTCCAGACTGCGCCACGCCCCGCAACGGAGGAGCGTCCGCGTCGCGCCTCCCATCCTCATAGTACGGGTCTGCACCGGGATGGCAACCGTCAGCGGGTGAGAGTAGCTGTGACCCACTCCTGTCGGCGCCACTTGGCAGCGGCTTCCCTGCAGGGGCCTTTCAAGGATTGTTACCCACTCAGCGCAGGGCCGAAATGAACGTGCGGCGGTAGGGACTTCGCGTTCTACGTCACTCCTTCCGTGAATGCCCCAAGACGTCCAACAGGTCGATTTCGTCATCATCACCGCCCTCGAGGAAGAGCGCGACGCGGTTCTTGCCAAGCTCGACTCCTACAGCCGGCTTGAGAAGGACGGTCTCGACACGCACACGTACTACGAAACGGACGTTCGATCCCAACGGTCCGACGGCGTTTCGTATCGTGTAATCGTCACGTCTCTCGCCATGATGGGACCGATCATGGCTGCGCAAAAGGCACAGGCGGTGGTCGCCCGATGGCATCCGCAGAATGTCCTGCTCGTCGGCATCGCCTGCGGTCTTCCGGAAAGGACGAAACTCGGCGACGTTCTCGTCTCGACGCAGATCGCGGACTACGTGCTCGGCAAAGTGCCGCCGAAAGGGCCGCGAGAGATTCGATGGATCGTGCATCAAGTTGGCGCGAATCTCCTCGACACCGCGCTGAATCTCGCGCCGGGCGAATGGATCGATCTGATTACGGTCTCGCGGCCGGGAGAAGGTCAGCCCACGCGTCACGCCAATGTCATCGCGTCCGGCGGCGAGGTCGTTTCGAACGCAGTGCTCATCAAGTCCTGGAAGCGTCAGTGGGCGAAGCTCGTCGGCATCGAGATGGAGGCCGGCGGCGTCGCAAGCGGACTTCTGAACACGCCGGATCATCCCGAGTTCCTCATGATCAAAGGCGTTTCCGATCATGGCGTCGGCAAAGAAACAGTCGAAGCGTGGAGACCATACGCGAGCGATGCCGCCGCCGCGTTCGCTTTGGCGGTTATTCGCAGCGGCGTGGGCCCGGCAGTGAGCAAGAAGCGGCGGCGATCTACCTTCATTGCGATCGCAGTCGTTTGCGCCATCCTGGCGATCATCGCGACGACCGCATGGGTCCGCGATCGGCGAGTAACCACCGTGCATCGGCATGTCGAGCAGGGAGTCGTTGCCCTAAAAAACGGCGACGATGCAGCGGCGCGCCGATCGTTCGATGCCGCGCTGAAGCTCGATCCCGGCAACGCAAACGCACACGCAAATCTCGCAACGCTCGATCTGCGCGAGAGCCGAACGGAGTCCGCTGTCGCACACGCGGAAGCCGCGGTGAAGAGCGCGCCCGACGTCGCGCTGTATCACTACAACCTCGGACGCGTGCTGGTGGAGAACGGTCGGTTTGAGGACGCGCTGCGCAGTCTTGCGCAAGCGATCGCACTCGATCCCGGGAGCGCGGCCGCATACAACGAGATGGGCAACGTCTACCTCGCGTTGAAACGACCGGCCGACGCGCGGAAGGTTTTGTCGGATGGCGTGCGAGTCGATCCGAACTTCTGGCCGCTCTGGAAAAACCTCGCACGCGCGGCCATCGAGGATGGGAAGCCGGCGGAGGCGCTGGAGCACCTCGGCAAGGCAAAGTACCCCCGGAGTGATTGGCGCGGCAACGCAGAGGCCGCGTACTGGAAGGCGGCGGCCACTGCAGCGATGCATCGCCGCGACGAGTCTTGCGGACATCTCCACGACTTCCGCATGCTCGATCGCGACCGGGTCACCGAATTCGCCAGCAACGTCGACACGCTCGCGCGCGGCCAGGAGTGTCCGCCGTGATGATCGCCGTATTCGCCCTCGCCACCGCTATGGCAATCAAAGTCGAAGGAACTGTTACGGTCTCGCCCAGCGTGCGCGTTCTCAAAACGCACGCGCAGGTCCGCGAGGGGGAGACGCTCAGCCTCCCGAAACAATCGAGCGTCGTCCTGCTCTGCTCCTCTGACCGCTGGATCAGCATCACAGGACCGCGAAACTGGCTTCTCGACGCGAAAGCGTGCGAAGTCGGAACGCCGGTAACCGCAGGCTCGTATCGCGAGCTCGCCGCCGAAAACGGGCGCATGCGGTCGCTCAAAACCGGCGTAGCCATCGAGATCGAGACGCGCGCGGACGCGCAGGAAGAATTCGTCCCGATCCTATTGACGCCGCGCAACACCGCGGTCGTCAACGTACGGCCGGCCGTCTCGTGGACGCAAGTTCCTCGCGCGACCGAATACGCAATCGAATGGCTCGGCGACGGCGCGACGACCACGCGCATCGCCGCGGACAAGGCGCAATGCACTGCCGGCGTCTGCACCGCTCCGTATCCCGCGGACGGCTTGCCGCTGAAAACGGGCACGCCAGCGTTCATCAGCGTCGCATGTCGCATCGGCATCGCATCGCCGTGGCGGCGAGAGAAAGATGCGGCCGAAGTTCGCCTGCTCGATTCGCGCGCACAGGAGACCCTGCGCCACCGTCTCGATGCGATCAACGCGGTACCCGCAGATAATGACGTGCGCAACTTGCTCGTCGCCGGCGCGTACGCCCACAGCGGCGTGCTGCACGAAGCGTGGCAGCGGTATTCGAAATCCGCGGCACCGGCGGCGTGGGTCACCGCGGGCGATCTCGCGCTCCAAATGAACATGCCGGCGATCGCGGCTCGCGAATACACGCGCGCATCGGACTCGAAATCACCCACCTCGGTGCGCGCCGCCGCCGCATTCGGACTCGGACGCGTCACGCTCGCACGCCGGCGCTACGAGGAAGCGCAGCGCCATTTCGAATTCGCGCGACAACGATTTGCATCGCTCCATCTCGCCAACGAGGAAGCGGAAGCGCGTGCCGGTCTCGAAAAAGCCACGCGCATGCTCGAACGGAAATCACGATGAAGATCTTCTTCTGCCTGCTCTTGCTCATGCCGGTCACGCTCCACGCGCAAACGATTCCGGAGCTCCTCGCCAAAGGCGAATCGAACCTGGCCCTTGGCAATCTCGCCACGGCCGACAAGGCATTTCGCGACGCGTTGGGCGCGGCGTTGAAGACGAAGGATCGCAAGAGCGAGGCAGCGGCGCGCAACGGAGTCGCACGCGTCTTCGCCGGTAATCGTTGGGAGGTGCTCGGCAATCTCCAGCTCGCGCTCGCGATCCACCGCGAGTTGAAGGATGCGAAGGGCGAAGCGTCCGATCTCGCCCGCATGGGCGAGATCAAGTTCCTGCACGGTTTTCGCCTTGATGCGATCGCGTCGCTTACCGAAGCCGCCGCGATTCAGGAGCGACTCGGCCTCGCCGAGGAGCGCGCGGCGACGCTCGAGCACCTCGGTGTCGTGCTGCAGAGCACCGGCGCGTACGAAGAGGCGGCGACGCATCTCGCGACCGCGGTCGAGCTGCGTCGCCGTGGCTCGGTGCCGACGTTCGAGCTCGTGCGCGCCGAGGTGCGGCTGGCAACGCTGCAGACGCTCCTCGGACTCGACGAATACGCCGTCCAACATCTGCAGGCAGCGAAGGAGACCATTCGCCGGTTTTGCGCGCGGATTCCAGAGAAGAAGTGGAACGCGATGCGCGCGGCGTGGGTCAAGCACGGGCAGAACTTCAACAAGGGGATGGGCCCGATGGCGATGAACCTCGCCGAAATGATGACCGGCGGCGGGGTGCAGATGGCGACGGAGGACGTGGAGCTACTCGATCTCATCGCTCCACAGCTGGAGCTTCTCGGACAGGGACGGGAGATGCCGGACGACGCGCCGAAGTTTCCGGAGCCGCCGAAGGTGGATTTCTTCGCACCGGATGACCCACGCGGGTACAGCCATACCCGTTTGCGTTGGGAAGCATTCCTGTCGACGCACAGCGGCGAACTGCTGTTAGCGTACGCATCGGAATCCGCCAAAGACGCCGTTGCGTGGCTCGTGGAGGAAGTGGTCGCGTTCAACGAAGAGATCGGCTCACCCTCGGACACCACCCTTGAAGAACAGGCGCGCGACCTCAACCGTCTTCTCCGCGAGCACAAAATCAAAGGCTCTGTCACGGCGAAATCGCTCGCCGGCCGCGCGAGTCAGGTCGCTGACGAGCGAAATTCCAGTGAGCCCGCCAAGTTGTCGAGGCGAATGGCGGCCATGTCCTTCATGGCGATGACGAATCAGGTCATTGGCTGGATGCTCCGGCAGATGGAAGACATCCGGAAAGACCTGGTGCGCCAGTTCGATGCCGCGGACGTCGTCCTCGCGGAAAAAGTCTGGGCCGCGCAGCCGTGCGAGATGGAGATTCAACGTAGGCTGCAGCACATCCTTAGGCTGGACGGCCAACAGGAGCAAGCGAAGGCGGAGAACCAGCTCGCGTGGACGCTGCTGGACAAGCAGACCGCGGAGAATACGAGTCTCACCGGCGCCGACACGGCGGACCGCGTAGCCGAGCAGCGGCGCGCCGCGCGAAAGCTTGGCCTGCCGATCCCGCCGATCTTCACGAATCCATGCGACGGTGTGCTCAGCGCGGCGAAAGACACGCTCTGGGATGCCGACGTCGCGGCCGCGCAAGGAAAAACTGACGAGGCGATTCGCCTCTACACGACAGCGGCGAGTGGCGCTCCCGCGATGCGTGCGACAGCGCTGACGCGCATCGCCTTTCTTCGCGACACATTTGACGCCTACCAACAGGCGATCGATGCCGTCGAGCAGGTGCAAGGACGCTTGCGGCTCGACGAGCTGGTGACGTCGTGGGCCGGACAACAGGTGCCGTTGTATTCGCGCGTGATCGCGCTGTCACTGGAGCGCAAGCAGCCCGACGTCGCATTCGCATACGCGGAGCGCGCACGGGCCCGCGCGTTTCTCAATCAAGTCGGCAATCGGCGGCTCCCTCCAGCGGTTCAACCGGCGCTCGCGGCCGAACTCCAGGAAGTTCGCGGGAAGCTCATCGCGCTTGAGACGCCGCAGCCGGAGCCGCCACCCCTGCCTCTGCCGATGGCAAACGTCTACGCCAACGTCGGAGACCCGCGCAAGCTCGAGCGTGAACAGCTGCAGAAACGCTACTCCGAACTGCTGGGACGCCTCGCGCAGTCGAATCCCGCCTATCTCTCGCTCGTGCAGGTGGAGCCGGTGAATCTCGCGAAGCTACAGCGCGAGGTCCTGCCGGCCGGCACGACACTCGTCGAATACTTCGTCCTCGACGACCGCGTGATCGCGTGGGTGATCGATCGCGAGAACGTGCGCAGTGTCGAGCTGAAGATCTCCGCGAAGGACTTGAACGGGCGCGTCGGCTACTTCAGAAACCTGATCACGGGTCGCAAGCCGGAGTGGGTGGCGACCGCGAACGAACTGTACGCGACGCTGATCGCCCCGCTCAAGCAGCACATTCGCAATGCGAGCCTGATCATCGTCCCTCATGCATCCCTGCATTACCTCCCGTTCGCGGCGCTGCGCAACGACGAGCGCCATCTGGTCGAGGAGTACGCCTTCACCGTCGCGCCGAGCGCAAGCGCGCTTCGCTTCATGAGACCCTCCGGTAAGCGCTCCTCGTCCCTCCTCGCCCTCGGCGATCCCGATCGCACGCTCCCGCACGCTGAAACGGAAGCGCGCACGGTCGCGAAGCTGTACGGAACGTCTGCATACGTCGGCAAAGAGGCAACCGAGAAGCGGCTGCGCAGCGACGCCGGACGCGCGGGATTCGTGCACGTCGCGGCGCACGCGACGTATGACCCACTGCGTCCGAACTTCTCGCGCCTCGAGCTCGCGCCAGCCGGCGACGACGAGAAGGCGGACGGGAAGCTGCATGTCTACGAGATCCCCGACCTTGACTTCTCCTTGACGCGGCTCGCAGTGCTCTCCGCATGCGAAACTGCTCTCGGTCCGCGCAGCAGCGGCGACGATCTCGTCGCCCTCACGCGTGCATTTCTCGCGGCTGGCGCGCCAGCAGTCATGACCACACTATGGTCGATCGATGATCCTGCGAGTTCAACGCTTATGGAGTCGTTCTACCGCCGCATGCATAAAGGCGTCGCCCCCGCCGCGGCGTTGCGCGACGCGCAACTGCAGGTCTTACGCGACAGCGGATTGAGCCATCCGTATTACTGGGCCGCATTCACATTGACAGGGAGATTCGATTGACCGACGCGCTCTCTCGTCTCCGTGCGATTACGCGCGAGAGCTCGGGTTCAATACGAGGCAAAAAAGGACGCCTGTGAAACGGATCCCCGCCTGGTCGTTGGTGCTGCTGCTGGCCTGTTCCGAGTCGCCGGCTGATCCCCGGCGTAGTGGCGATGGCGCGGCGACCTCCTTGCCGAGCAACGAAGCTCTTACACGGCAAGAAACCCGCGTGGACAAGCTGCGACAAAGCAAAGGCAGCGGAGATCCGGAGACCCTTGTTGCGTTAGCTCTACTGATCCGGCTGCGCGCTGCCAGAGGGGACGTGGACAGCAGCGAACGCCTCTTCGATGAGCTTCTTGACTTAGATCTAAGGCGGTCACCGGTCCTTGTGTACGGGACGCCGCCGATCAGGGTAGCCCGCGAGCTTGGCGGTCTTGGCGAGTTGGCTGCGGCCAGAGATCTTCTCGAAGACGCTGTTCGTAAGATCAAGGATTACGGCTTCACGCTTCCTGATGAGGAGGCGCTGGCGCTGGAGGCTCAACGTGCGTTGGCCCGACTTCAGGTGGCGCTTGAGGTTCCGCAAGCTGTGGCGCGGCTGCAGGAGATTGAGGCCAAGTGGGCGACATCCGGCGCCCGTTCTCCTATCTCCGCAGACCGGAGTAATCGGCCTCTCTATTCCGAGAGGGACGACGAGAACCGGGTGGGGCCATCAGACCCGGCATTCTGGTGGGGCCCTGAAGGCGATTCGGGACGCTTGGACGCCGCTAACCATGAGCATTTCGACAGGATGCTCCAAATTTCCCCTGGCGCAGCCTTCGAGACGGCGGAAAGGTTTCGCGCGACCCTCAGCCCCCTCAAGGACTTGAGCCTGCTCACCCGGATTCGGCGAATTGGAAAGGGCCGGGAGAAGCCGTCGGCGCCGCCGGAACCGGCGCAGATGCTCGGACGTCGACCGCGTGAGGGACCACCGCCAACCAGCGTCGAGCTCGTAAGGATGCGCGCCCACGTGCACGCGGTAACTCGTGCGCTCGATCGCATTCCGATGGAAGACTCCCGCTTCGAAGCTTTGCGCGCCGAGCGCGCTCGTCTACAGCGCCTGAGGACAGACCACCTCAACAACGTTTGGGAGTCTGTCGAAGAGGTCTACATCCCCGTTACCTCCAACGAGTTTCAAAAGCATCTAGACGTTGGCACGGTGCTCCTCTACTACATGGTTGCGGCAGACCACACCGACCTCTTGGTCCTCGCCAATAAAGGAGACGCGACCCACCACCGCATTCCCGCAGGCAGGGCCGAACTTGAGGGAAAGACAAAATATCTGCTCGAGGAAATTAAGCGTGCGCCGGCCTGTGGAGGAGAACCGGTCGACGGCTCGCCACCACCGGAAGGTGGAGGCGCACGTAGCGAGAGCATGGCCCGGCGACTCTTCGATACCCTGCTTGCTCCGGCGGAGCGAGAGATTGATGCTGGAAAGCGGCTGTTGATCGTCGCCGATGAGCCGCTTCATCGTCTTCCGTTTGCCGCTCTCCAACGTCCGCCGAAGGAAGGACGTGTCCAATACCTGGTGGAGTGGAAGCCGATTCACTTCGGGCCCTCGGCAGCCAGCTATTCGGCGCTTCAGGAAAGTAGACAGCCGAATCGGAAGCGATTGAGCAGTCTTGTGGCCTTTGGCGATCCTCTCTACGATCGATTGGAGACAGGTGCGGACAAGCGACCGTTGCCATATGTAGTCCGCTCTGCGGCATCCCGTGGCTATTCCGGACGCCTCGATCCGTTACCCGGCTCGGGGAAGGAGGTCGAGCAGATCGGCAAGCTCTTCAAGGAGCGAGGGCAAGAGGCGCGGGTCCTGCTCCGAGGCAAAGCCGAGGAAGGCGCGGCTAAGAACGCGGTGAAAGCCGCATTCCTGCACTTTGCCGTCCATGGCATCCTGGACGAAATCCAGCCCGAGCATTCTTTCCTGGCTCTCAGCCTGCCGGACGCCGTGATGGAAGGGAGCGAGGACGGCATCTTGGAGGTATGGGAGATCGAAGATGAGATGCGTCTCGACGCCGAACTCGTCACGCTGTCGGCCTGCGACACGGGTGTGGGTAAAGAGCGTGGCGGGGAAGGGCTCGCAAGCCTCAGCCGCGCCTTCCTTGGCGCCGGCGCGCACTCAGTGCTGGCGACGCTGTGGAAGATCGACGATGCGACCACCACTGATCTCATGACTCGTTTCTACGGTCATCTCTTGAACGGCAGTACGAAAGACGAGGCCTTGCGTTTGGCCCAACACGAACTCCTAAAGAGCGCGGCGTGCAAATACCGCGCGCCGTACTTCTGGGCCGGCTTTCAACTCACCGGCGATTGGCGGTAATCCCGGCCAGCGTTCACGTCGCTCCCTACAGCGCCTCGACAAAGTAGGCTTCCACGATCGGCACTTGCCGCGACCCGCCGTCAGTCATTTCCAGCGCTTGTGCTCCTTGGCTGAATCCGTAAAGCATCACGGTTCTGCCCACGTCCACAGACGTGGTTCCTTCGAGTTCGAAGTAGACGAATCCGTTCTGCGCTCGCACCCCGGCATCCCACATGTCGATGCCGCCCCATCCACAGTCCGCCGCGATCTCCTGGAACTGGGTCAATTGGCCCCGAAGTTTCACGGGACTTCCCGTCATGGAGATGGCGTTCCGCAGTAACCGCTGGTAGTCCGTGTCCGCGGCGTACTTTCGCCAGTCGTCGAGTGTCTTCATCTTCCGATGAACCTCGAAGGGAACGATGCGGCCGGATCCCAGCACGAGCTTCGCGTTGTTCTTTCCGACCTTCGGGACGGCGACATTGGAGAAGACATACTTCGTGCCGTCGCGGCGCGCGAGCTTGTACTCCGCACCCTCCAGCCGAAGAACGATGCCCGGATCATCAGCGTCGAGCCCGACGTACGACGCACGCTTGCGGTCAACGCGCCCGAGCTCAACTACGCCGTACACGTCGAGCGGCCCGAAGTAGTCGCCCTCGTCCGTCTGCGCGATGAGGTCACTGATCTGCTGCCACGATGCGCGTTTAGACGGCTCTTCGAACGCGATGTCTTTCGTGACTCCGCGGTCCGTCTTCTTGTCAGGATCATCTGAGTACTCCATGACGAGGGTATCGAAGCTCTCGCCCGCCCGCGCTCTTGCTAGGAGGTCTTCGGCGAGTTCGTTGGCAGCAGCTTTCGTGCGGGACGTTGTTTCGTCAGCACCCGCTCCGCCCACATAGGCGAGGAAGATTCTCGTCACGTCGGCAGTCGCGGGGAGTCGCGCATCGACCACGAGATCCGCACTCTGCTCCTCCATCGCTGAAATGAAGGTATCCCGCACTCTCATTTCGCCTTCATGCCGAGGCTTAAGAGAGGTTGAGGAACACGCAGCGAGCGAAAGAACGAGGAGGAGGATGCCGGAACGCCGCATCTCGGTGTGGGGTGAATCCCCCAAACAATACATATCCAGCTCCACGTTGCAATCGCACCCTTGCGTCACAGCGTGGGCGAGCAGGAGGACAGGGACTGGGTCCGTCAAGAATCCCTGGTAGGAAGCGCGGACGGTATCGACCCCGCGAGGCTCGCCGGACGCAGCCTGAGTTCACGGTGAATCGCCTTTGCGCGCTCGAGGAGCTTTTCGTCGTCAGTCAGGGGCAGCAGGGTTGAGGCTCGCGCAGCGTACGTCGTGCCGGGATTGGACGGCGTTGCTCCCCGAGAGGGCCAGGCGTCTTACAACCAGTCGCCGATCAGCGTGAAGGCAGCCCACAAGTCCGGATGCACATGACCTGCGGCGATCGCGTCCCGTTGCGCACCGGCGAGCGCGTCGACTTTAGGCTCACCGCGTACGACCCAGCGCTCGTAGAACGACCGCATGAGCTCCGCCGATACCGCATCGTCGATTGCCCAGAGCGTGGTGATGAGTGAGACTGCACCAGCGTGCAGGAGCGCCCGCGTGAGGCCGATGATCTCATCGCCCGGATCGACGGCACTCACGCCGGTCTCGCAGGCACTGAGTGTGACGAGTCGCATCGCGGTACGCGGAGCTGCGAAGAGATCACGGGCCGTAACCACCTGCTTCCCGGCCGCGACGAGGCCGGAGCCCAGCGGATCAGCGCTGTTGAAGAACGCATGCCCCGCGAAATGCACCGTCGATGCAGACGCAGGCGCAGCGAGGACGCGATCGCGTGTCGCCTCCGCCCGCACCGTCGGCTTGACGGCAAGAAGATTGGCAACCGCGCTCGCTTCCGCTTCCGCGTGACGGAGATCGCCCGTTGGGTTGCTGAAGACCGCTGCGCCTGATCGCCGCTGCGCCTCCGCGCGTCCGCGTATGCAAGAGCGCAGGATCGTCGCGCTCGGCGTGTAGAAGATCGGGTTGCGCGCGATGAGGGCATCCGCGCCAACGCGCACCGCGTGGAGCGGGACATAGAAGAGCGGTCCGGCCGGCACAATGCAGACGAGATCCCCCGGGTTTGTCCACTCCACGATCGGGAGTGCGCACGCGAGCATTGCCGGCCGCGCGAGGACGCGATCGAGCTTGTTCGGGTTGGCGATGCCTTCACGTATGTCGCTCTCCACGTCGGAGAGGCGGACCGACAAGAGCCGCAGCGCGGGATCGGGTCGATCCGATCGCGCGCCGAAGACGAGGAGCTGGTCGCCGTGCGCCACGTACTCCACGAGTAGGACATCGCGCGCAAACGCGGTGCTGGCCTCTCGTGCCATCGACTCGAGGAGCGATCGCAGCTCCGCGTATCCCATCGTCTTGCCGCGTCGGAGCGCTACGTACTCCTCTGCGCCGGGGACGCGCTCGAGGGCGTCCCACACCAAGTCGAGCGCGCGCTGCGCCTCCCACGCCTGTGCGAACGTCGTCGCGGCCGTGAGTGCGCCGAGGGCGTCGCGCTCCGAGGCCAGCAGGCGGGGACTCGTTCCATCGGGTGGCTCCATCGCCGTGCCGATGAGGAGCTCGGCGAGAGCCGTCGCTTTCGTGCGTTCCGCCCACTCGAAGAGCTCCGCCGGTGCCTGGAGATCCTTCGCGAGGATCTCGACTGCGAGCGATGCACACGCTCGCGCCAGCGTGCGCACTCCGCGCCGTGCCGCGTCGGTTGCCGCCGCGCTGGGATGCCAGTAACGCGTCCGCACCCCTGCGAGCCACCGGTCGGCGTGCTCGAGCCACGCGATCGCGCTGCGGTAACAGCGCGAATCGTTCGTGAGGCGGCCGCGCTGGCGGTCGATCAGCGCAGCTAGCCGTGCCGCCGCTGCGAGACCGAGGGGCGAGTCACGGTTGATGAGGATCGCGAACAGTGCGTCGACAACTTCCGCAGCTTCCTGTGCGGCAGCGGCATCGCCTTGCACCGCACGCGCGAGGAGGCTCACCAACAGTATCTGCCGCCGCCTCGCGCGCTGATCCACGGTTCCAGCCACGTCCGCGCCGCGAATCGCCTCCCGGAACGCAGCCGCTGCGCCTTCGAGGTCTCCGCCCGCCTGCAGGACGATGCCGCGATACTCCGAAAGGTCGAACGCAGCGGCGCGCGCCTCCGGTGTCGCGATGCCCACGAGGTCACGCGCGCACTTGTTGAGCACGTCGAGGGAGCGCGTAACGACATCCGCGGGTGCGACCGTGCTCCCCGGATGCAAGAACGCGATGGCGCGCCACAGCTCAAGCTGCGCACGCCGCGTGAGCGCGCGTACGGCGTCGCCCGATGCCGTCGCGAGATCGATCTCGCGCTCGACCGTCGCGTACCCCGCGCGCGCGTCACCGCCGACGAACTGTGCGAGCGCAGCCAGCGCGAGCGTCGACGCGCCCGGTCGTGCTGCAGCGAGATCCTGCACCTGCTCGAACTGCCCGACCTCAAGGTGGAGCGACGCCAACGCGTCCACTGCACGCTGCTCGATGTCGGGGGGCAGCGACGGCAGATCGAAGACACGTTCGAGCTGCGCGAACGCACCGGTGTAGTCGCCCTTGTACTTGAGCGTCGCTGCGAGGCCGATCCGCACAACGGCTTCGTCGCCTGGGGACGTCGCGTGGTGGAGGGCAGTCTCCAGCACGCGCATCGCGTCATCAAACTTCCCCTCGTCCCAGAGCCGCAGCACGGTGGGGAACATCTCGGAAGACTCATGGGTCTCGTCGGACATCGCTCTTCGCCTCGGCTTACTCCGCGAAATCGTCGTCGCTGAAGATGCTCATTCTTGCGGCTCGCGCATTTTTCTATCGGTTACCCTGCTACGTCCGGCCGCAAGGCCTATCCTGAGCGGACGCGCGATTGCAAGCCGTGCACATGGTGTGCAATCACGTGATCAGCTATCCGTAAAGAGCTGGTTGATCGCCGCCGCGACCGTGGCGAACATACCGATCGCCGCCCCGGGCGCAAGGATCATCGCGTCCTGCGCGTGTGTCGTCACATTTCTGAATCGTCGAATGTGCGACCACGCATCATGGTCGCTGTCGGTCAGCATGTTGCGCGCACGGAGGTCCGCCAAAACCTCGTAGTACGTACGGTCATTCGGTATACCAAGCTGCGCAGCTTTCGCCCGCGCAGCGGCTTCGCTCACGCGGAAGAGCTGTTCGAGCCCGAGCGTGAAGAGTGGGTAGAACAGCGACCCATAAATCATTGCACCCCGTGCGATTTCCACCTGGTCGCGTACAGAATCGGGAACCGCGGGGGAAATGTGAATGTCGAGCAGCCGCGCGGTCCAGTCATCAGCTGTAAGTTCCGCAACCGTCCCGCCAGCAGATTGGATCCGGACGAAGATGCCGCTCGCGATGATCGGGTCGACCGCCAGCCAGTTATCCACTGTGAGCTGCTTCACGGGATCTCCCTCGCCGCGTTTCGTAACGCGGGCGCCCGCACGCCGTGGTCACCCGCCGCGCACGTGCCGTTACTCTTCCTGCCGCCCCTGCACGTCTTCCCATCGCGCCGGTTCACGCCATGGCGGCGCTACCTCGGCGAGATCACGCACGCGGTAGCCGAGGAAGTTGTCGCGGAGCGCGGAGTCATCGGGTTTCGCGCGCACGCCCCACAGGAGAAGTGTCGCTTCCGCGCGTCGCGTCGGATGCGCGAGTTCGCGCTGTCTATACAGTACGTCGTCTGTCCAGAACGGCGTCGCGGCGTCGGCGCACTCGAGGAACAAGCGCCCTGCCGCCCAGCGGCGCTCTCGACTGCGCTCCGTCAGAAACCGATCAAGCCACTCGCGCGCCCATCGCTCGCGGTCGAGGCGGTGGATGGCACGCTGGCCGATACGCTCGACCCAGCGCGACGGATCGGGCGCGGCGAGGCGAGCGCGCAGCGCTGCATCCTCCGGCATCCAGCCGGCGACGAAGCGCGCCCGGGCGCGAGTGGCCGGGTTGTCGCTCGCGAATCCGTCCGCGAGAACCGACGCAAGGCGTGTCGTCGACCGGAGCCGCGCACCGAGGGCGACCGAGACGAGTTCGGAATCCGAGCGACAGTCCGCGATGAGGTCGCGAAGGAGCTCCGTCGCGAGCGTGTCATCGAGCGTAGGGTCGTGGATCAGGCGGAGCGTCCAATCGAGCCTACCTTTCACGGTGAACCGCGTGCCGAACGCCATGCGAGTCCGTTGGAATGGGTAGGCGATCGTCCACAGCTCGCGCGCAGCAACGTGCCCCGTGCGCAACGCGCGCGGGACGGCGGCCATGAGGACGCCGATGTGGGCATGGCGCGCGTGCCGCGGGAGCGCCAGGAGCAGATGAACCCACTCGTCGAACACGGCATCGCTGACCGCGTTCGCGATCGTTTCCGGGAATTGTTCGCTCTCGCCGAATGCCGGGTTCGCATGCGAGCGCGCGAGGTCATCGCGCACCTCTGATGCCAGCCGCGCTATCCCGTCGGCGACCGCGACATCATCCGATACGTCCGACGCTGCACCGCGGCGGCGCGCGGTCTTGGGTGCGGCGAGCGCGCGCGCGAGGCCGAGGCCGGTGAGCGGACCGCGGTGTCGGTCCCGATCGAGGAACGCGCTGTACTGCCACGCCGCTTCTGCGGTCGATTCGGCAGCGAGTACGAGCGGGCCGAACGCCGCCGACGGCGTGTTGTCGTCGACGCGCACGTTCCGGAGCAGGAAGCGCGCTGCGTGTTCGTCCTCGTCAGGCGCGTCAGGCACCGCGATCGCCTCACCGAGCCGGGCCACGTCCGCTGCCGTGAGCTCGGCGCCGAGGTATCCGAGGAGGAGGCGTGCGCGCCGCAGCCGAAGCGCATCGCGCTCGCGCCGGATGGTCGTCAGAGTCCGTTGCCGCAGCCTCTCATCGTACGGCGCCGCAGCCACTTCATAGAGTTTCGTCCACTCCTGCTCGAAGGGGTGTGCGAGCAGGAGACGGAGGCGCTCCGCTGGAGGTGCGCCGGCGAGCACACAGTAATACGCGCGCTCGAGCGCGTGGCGCGCATCGGCGTCGTCGTTCGGCGGAGTGCGGACGAGTTCCAAGAGCATGCGCCGGTCCGCGGGCCTGAGCAGAGCTGCGTGCCCTTCGACGGCCCACGACCAGCTCTCCTCCTTCGCTCCCAGGCGGCGCGGGATGTCGGCGATGAACCGCCGCCAGATGCGTGCGCCCGCGCCGGGCGTCCACGCCGCAAGGGCCGGCTCCACCTCCTCGAGGTCGAGGTCGTCGCGGGATGTGCAGTTGAAGGCGTGGAGCGTGGTCGAGCCCTCGAACCGTCGAACGGCAGCCGCACCCAGCGCGGCGCGCCAGCGGCGCGGCGGCTCCGGGACCGCCGGATCCAAGGCGAGCGCGTGCGCCCGCCCCGCGAGCCGCAGCATCTCCTTGTCATCGTCTCCGGGCGTGAGCTTTGCGAGCTCGGACAGCGTGAGCGCACCGTTCGGCCATCGGTGATACGTGGGCTCCGGGAGCACGTCGAGGAACTCGCGAAGGTCACCCCGGTCCGCCGCGACAATGAGCTCGCGCAGGCGAACCGTGCGCGTGGCGGTCGGCCGCGCCGCCCACGTGCGGACCTCGTTCGCGAACCAAGTTGCGTCCGCGTCGCGGAGGATGATCCGGACGGCGTACTGCTCGCCCTGACTTAGATCGTCGCTGCTCGCGTGGCGTGCTGCGAAAAGCGCAAGCACGTCCTCCGCAAGGAGGAGCGACGGCCATGTCGTCGCCAGGAACAGCGCGAGGCGCTGGCAGGCCCGGACGGTTCGCCCGCTCATGCTTGTTGGCAGCGCGAGACAGAGATCCGCGAGCGACGGCTCGGCCATCCGCGCGCGTACGACGGCAGGATCCTCCCCCTCGCCGTCGCCGATGTAGCGTGGAAAGCCGATCGGCACGACGCGGCACCAGCGACGGACGGTACGAGCGACCGCGCCCTCGTCGGCAGCAATCCCCGCCGCGATGATCGGCTCGGCGAATAGGAACACGATCTCTGCGCGTGCGTCCGCCGCGGAGAGCAGGTCGAGCACCGGCAGCAGGAGCTGCGGTGCGAGCACGCGTAGATCATCGAGATCCGCCTGCGCGAAGTTGCGCGAGGCGAGCCACGTGCCGAGGAGCGTCTGCACGACGTGCGGGTGATCGGCGATATCGCCCGCGAGCACGGACATGGTCACAGCGGCGCGAAGCCAACGCACCTTCTCGTCGTCGTCCGGGTGCGGCTCGAGGAGATCCGAGAGCGTCTGGCCGAGTTGCGCGGCGTCCGCGACCGCGAGGAGCCGGTCGCGGAGGAAGAGACCCATGCCGAGCGCGAGGCGCTCGAGGTCTGGTACGAAGGTGCCGTCGGCGCGCGGCGTGAGCACCCCCTCGGAAGTGAGCGCGCGCAACGAATGTTCGACGCGTTCCGTGACACTCCGTAAGTCGGCCCAGACGTCTGCGTGCGTGAGGCGACCGCCTTGGATCCAGCGGTCCGCGAGGCGTGCGAGGAATGCCTTGAAGGCGGCCGGGTCCTGCCGCACCGCTGTCGCCTCACGCGATGCAACTTTGTCCGAGGCGTCTAGATAATGCAGGACGTCCGCAGTTACCGCGCCAAAGCGCGCGACGTCCGCCTGGTGACGGAGCATCAGGTCCAAGTACCGCGGCCGGTGGACCATCTCCAGCGCCGATGGCGAAAGATGTGCGAGCTGCTCCGGGGCAAGACCCCGCAGCGCGAGCGCCGCGCGGAACTCCTCCGCGTCGTAGGGGCCGAGCTCGATGCGGCGCACAGGTCGGGTGCCGAGCCACGACGCGTCGTGGTCGAAGTCCCGCGCACGACACGTGATGAGGAGCCCGCATCGGCGCAGGTCGTCAGGCGCGTCGTCCTCCCGCCGTTCCGGATAATCGACAACATCCGCGCTGCCGCCCTCCGCGAACGGCTGGACTGGCGGTGGCACCGCCCAGAGGATCGCGCCGGCGCGCGCCTCGGGCGCGGCGACGTACTCGTTCGCGCCATCGATGATGACGAGGCACCAAGGGCCAGCGCCGCTGCGGCGCGATCGGTGGCGCGCGAGGACGTCGGGCGCGTGCCGCGCGAACCGCCCGAGCGCGCGTTCGCACTGGCGAACGACGAGCGTCTCAAGGTCGCCGTGTGCCGCCTGCACTTGCTTCGATGAGAGCAGGAACACGGGGACGCTGAAACGCGGCAGCGCTGCGGACAACCAACGGTACACCAGCCACGTCTTCCCGTCGTACCGGTCTCCCGTCACGACGCCGACCTCGCACGCACGCGCGTTCGCACACGCATCCCACCACGCTGTGAGGTCGTCTTCCGCAGCGCGCGGAACTGCCTCGGCGGGCTCGTACCGGGTACCGAACGCGTTCGCGGCATCGCCGATGATGAGCGAGCGGAGCCACGCATTCTGCGACCGTACGAGGTGGCGCCAAGTCGGGAGTTCCTGCAGCTCACGGCGCAGCCGCGCATGCCACGCGGCGAAGTTCGGGAAATCGCGGATCGCCGTGAGCTCGCGCCGGATGGCAGGGACATCGGGCGTGCGGCGGCCCGTCCGCCATGTCGGGTCCGCGAGTACCTCGAGTGTCGTGCCCACATCGGTGGCTGCAAGTAAAGCGAGCGCGCTAACGCCCGGCAGGTCCGGCTCGGCCGCCGACGCATCAAGTATGAGCACCCCAACTCCTTGACGTAAGCCGGCGTTCACGACGGCGTCGCGCGTCTGCGCGCCGACAGCGCACGTGGCAACAAGGACCCAAAGCTGCAGGTCGGGGTGCGTTCCCGCGGCGCTCGTAAGCCCGCCCTCGAGATCGCGGCTTCGCACCGCTCGGGCGTAGCGCTTGTCCTCGATGGCAAACGGAATCTCCGCAAGCGCGTCGACGCCGCCCTGCGTGCCCGCCGTGCATCGGCGAATCCGTTCGCCGCTGAGCCGCGAGAGTAACCGTGCGATGAGTTCCTCGAAGCTCCGGTCGCCGCTCGCGCGGAGCGTCCGCATCGCGTCGATCGTGGGAGAAATGGTTCCGTGCAGATCTGGTGTCGGCTTCGTTTTCAACCGACGCCGAGCCGGTCGTTTGGGGAGTTTCGCGTGAGGCATCGTCCCGCATGATGAGGACTCGAAACCTCTTCGTCTAGATTGGGCGGAGAGGTGGTCGTGCTGTACGTGCCCGGCGGTTTGCGCAAACGTGGTGCGACCACTGTTCTACTGCGGAGGCGCGACCGCTGTATCAGTGGGGGATGGCCAAGAGGTGCCGCTTTCGTACGCAGGATGACGCGGCTCGGAACGCGGCCGGCCGTGCTCGAGTCGCCAGCCCTCGATTCGCGCCAGGAGGTCCGCCGCAGAACGCCTCCGTCGAACATCGTGCCGAGCCATCTCAAATAGTCGTGCGCGAATGTCGCCAGCCGCGCGGGGCACGAGGGTGTACGCGTTTGCGATCTGCTGCGACGGGCGCTTTTCGAGAAACACTCCCTCAGCGGCCTCGATAAGGTCGTACGGAATCGGTGGCACGCCTGCATCATCGAGGAGATCCAGACCGGCGTACAGCGCTTCGGGCGTGCCGAGGCGTCCGCACACCTTCGCGAGAATCATTCGGGCTTGCGCGGCGGGAGCCATCGCGCAGAGCTCAAAGAGGCGAGCAACCACGTCGCGATCACCTCGCGCGATGTTGGCGAGAATCTCAGCAAGCGTATGTACCGCATCATCCGGTAGTGTGACGTTGCCGATTCCGTCCGGCACATCTGAATCGATGAAGCTGAGCAGGACTTGGCGCGCACGCCGATGCGGGCTAGCGGCGACAGCGGCAAGCCAGTCGTGGACCACGTACTCGAAATCCGTGCCGCTCTGCCGCGCGATCTCGGAGAGCAGGACGAGGCCATCCTCGGCCGCAGACTGGCCGAGCGCGACGAAGATCTCGCGCTGTTCGTGCGCGGCCAGCCGAAAGTCCTCCATTAGCGCGCGTGCGCGTGCAACGCCACGTGAAGCAGGGTCGATGAAGGGCAGAATGCACGCCGCGTGCTGCACGAGACTCGCATTCTCGTTGTATGTTCCGCGTGTCCGCAGGTGTTCCACCAGGGGCTCGATAATGGCGAGCGCGCCGTCCGCTTCCAACGTCGCGCCGCCGAACACAAGCGACTCCAAGAGACCGAGTGCGCTCCACCGATCAACATCGAACGGGATCGCCGCCACCTCCAAGATGAGGTCTGCGGAATCGTGCGGATCGAGCGCAGCGAGTGGGTTGGCGAGTTCCTTAGCGCGCCAGTGGTTTGCCCTCGCGGTATTCGGTGCCCGATGGCTTTCCTCCAGCAGATCCGCAATGCGCTCGCCGATCGCACAGGCGTACGTCTCGCGACGAGCGGCGTCGAATAGCGTCACCCATTCTCGCGGTGTCTGCCGCACAGTTCGATAGTCTCGCCGAGGTCCGCCGAAGAAGCGGCCGTCGACTTTCCGACGCGCACCTAATTCTCGCTTCGCCAACGTGCGGAGCGCCCACGCTGCATCAACTTCGTACTCGGGCTCACCGAGCAGCTCGCACAGAATCGGCTCCGCTCGAGTCGGGTCGAGCCGTACGACAGCTTGTACATGCCAGAACGCCCATCGCATGGCCGCGCCGTCGCCCTGTGGCGTGTGGACGCCGCGTTGCCGAAATTCGCGGCCAGCTCGTACGCGCTCGATGTCGGCGCGGAGCAGCACGAGGAGATCATCGACATCGTCGGGATCGCCAACCTCCGCGAGTGCCGTCGCGAGATGCGCCTTCGCTTCCCCGCGAAAATCATCTCGTGCGAGGACGTTCGCAACGGCCGATTTGAGGTAATGACGGAGCTGCTGTCGCGTTGTACTTGGCAGTACGGGATCGGCTTCATGGGTTTGTCGCCCCTCGCCGAAGATTCGAAGCACGATATCGAGATCCTCGTCGCGAGGTGCCACACGGAGGATCGCTGAGAGCCCCTCAACGAGAACGTGCGCAGGGATCGCGCGCACAAGCGCGTTCAGTCGCCGTTCCAGCGTCTGCGCACGCTCGTTCTGCGGATCGCCGTGGAGCGATCGGCGCTGCTCCAGAAACGCGTCGAACGCGCGTTGCGCGAACGCCGGATCAGCTGTCGCGGCGAGCACGCTGACTGTGTCGCCCGATGTCACCTCATCGGCGACTGCACGCCGAAACAGTTCCTCGCGGAGTGCTGTCGGAATCGCCGTGACGAATGGCAACCACGCGCCGGACCATAGCGTGCCTTCAGCAATCCAGCGCGCAACCCGGCCGCTCACCCACGATTCATCGCTGTGGCGAACGATCTCGACGGCGCGTCGCAACGAGTAGTTGCTCAGCTCCCGTACGAGCGCCACCGATAGATCCGTGAGCGCCTGCTTGAGACGATTTACGCCATCCGCATCACCCTGCTCCGCGAGCCTCAGCGCGAGCTGGAAACGCGCCCTCGCATCATCCATGGCTGCGAAACGTTCTGCGTACAACCCGAGCGCCCGCGTCCGGAGATCCCGCGGCAGCTCGTCGAGGTCAGTGTCATCGATTGTCTGCATGAACTCAGCGTCTGGCAGCGATCGCAGGAGACCGGCTGCGTCATCGCGCTGTCGCATCCACAGGAGGAGCCGGATACCTTCTCGGCGGACCGCCAAGCTTCGGTCCGTTCGCGCCAACGTCGACGCGACGTGCAGGTGCCCGTGATCCATCGTGAGGTGCGACATGAATTCCATTCGATGCTGCTCTGCCCATGACGCGACGACCGCCTGCCACTCCGCGCCGACGCTCGTCGGGTAGATGTCGGGGCCAGCGCGATACGTGGTCAGGCGGAGCTGCTGATCGGGGCTCGTGAGGCGGGAAACGATGATGTCCGCGAACTCCTCATTAGCCGTTGCGAGCATGGCGGCGACAGCGAGCATTTGGTGATGTAGATCTGATGACGCATACAGGGTCCGAAGGCGTCCATGGACCGCCGCACGAACGTGGGTCCATACGTGCTGCCCACTCAGCCGGGCGAGGCGCGCCGCCAAGACCGGATCGATGCGGAGCGCACCCTCGATGAGTACCCGCCCAACGGCAACATCACGCTCGCTGTCACCAAGGTCATCGGCCAGCATGTCGAGCGCCTCTTCCCACGCTGGCACATTGAGGTACTGCCGCGCGAAGGCGTCGCGTTCTGTAGCGTCATCACGTTCGACGATCGAAACAAGCGTGCCACGAAGCGCAGCAGCGGCGTAGTACTCCTGGAATTGCTGATGCTCGAAGCGGAAGCTCACCCGCGGGTACTCCACGCGCTCGAGTACGTGGTGAGATACGAGCGTCGCGAGAATAAGGCTTGGCTCCGGCGGTGTCGCGATCTGGCCCGCGACGCGCAGTTGCTCACTCACGGTGGCGCAGATCGTCCGCGCCTCGGCGTCGTCGATGAGGACAGCACCTCGCGCGGTCGGCGCCATCGCCAGGGCCTGGAGGTAATCTCCAGCGCGGCCAAGAAGTGGCGGCGTCTCCAGCGCGCCGCGGTGGTGTTCCGCCTGTTCGTTCATCCGGACAATTGCTGCGAGCACGCCGAATGTCGTGCGCGGGATCGCCTGACCCGCACCGAAGAGGTTTGTGATCTCAGCGAGGATAAACGGCGTCCGCGTCACCTCATCGAGGACAGGGTCATTGTCGAGTTGAGCCTGCAACTCGCGAGCTTGTTCCCCCGCGAGCGCGGAGCCGACATACGTCGCGCGCTCACGCGCCGTTAGCGGTAGCAGTTGGACCTTGAGTGCACCCGGCAGCGGAGGGCGGACGTGGTGCGCGCGCGTGGCTACGACGATGCCCGCGGTCGGGAACGCGCGCTCGAGCGCTGCTAGCGCCGTCACTGCGTCGTCGGTATATGCCTCCGCGACTTCGTTCCATCCGTTCAGCAGGAACAGGAACGGATTGGCGCTCGCGACTCGCGCTAAGTCGTCTGCGCGAACGCCGCGACCGCGGAACGCGGGGTGCTGCGCTGCAAAATCGAGAATGTCGCTTCGTGATCGCACCCACGCGGGCAGGTCGATTTGAATCGGGATGCCTTCGGTCTCGGCGCACGCCTGAGCGATGTGCACGAGCGTTGTTGTCTTGCCGCGTCCTGCGGGCGCCTCGAGGATCACCCGTCGCCCTTGCAGCAACAACCTCCCAACGTCACGTGCGGGAAAGCGTTCTGGGCTGTCGCCACGGTCGTCCTGCACAGCCACCGTCAGGGTGATCTGCGGCCGGCCAGCGAACCGCTCGGCCGCCGTTGCGGTCAGTGCGGCGGCAGCCTCGCGAACCTGGCGCACGACATCCGCAAGAGGTTGCTGATACGGGATCGTGAGTTTTAGATGACTCCTGCAAATCCCCGCGTTGTCGGGGAGCTGCAAGCTGGTGATGAGATCCTCGCGCGACATCACGATGAGTTCCAGTCCGAACCTTTCGAGAATGTCCTTCCGCCACGGCTCCTCTGTCTCCTTCGTGACCTTGGCGGGTGTCGCGAAAATCAGAATCGCGATCCCTTCGTAGTGATCCGTGGCGGCCTTCGCATCCTTCGCGATCTTCGTCAGTGTCGGCGTCGTCGAGCACGCGAGCCCCTTTCCTTTGCCATCAGGGGAAAGCGTCGGGCTCGCGTACGCGTCAAGGCCGCGATCCTTGTGCCGCTCGCACGCGATCAGCTCAGGCCATCGCAGCTTCGCAAGGACGACCGCAAGGTTCTGAAACCGCATGCCCTCTTCGTTCGAGACGATCTCATCAAGGGCGCGTTCGATATCGATTCGTTCGACCATACGTGACGCGCTTCATCCTGAAGTGAGATCGCCGAGAAGACAAGTTGATGGAGCGATCGCGAAGGCGGCGGGCAGATGGAGTCTTCGTCGTTGGGTGTTGGCTGTGAATTGACGAAAATGTGGAAAAGCGTGCGTTCGCTCATCGCCCGTCCGTCCTGGCGATCTCGCGGGAATGGAGCGTCGCCTTGTACCGCGCCTCGCGGCGCTGGTTCGTGACCTGTGCGTAGATCATCGTCGAGGAGATGTGGCGATGTCCGAGCCAATCCTGCACGTCTGCGATGTCCCACGCGGCGTTCATGAGGTGAACTCCGATCGAGTGGCGCAGCACGTGAACGTGTCGCCGGCTCGCCGGTAGATGCGCCAAGGTTGCGTAGCATGTGAACAGCCGGTTGATCTCGCCGCCTGATAACGGCGAGCCGTTCCGACGCCGGCCTCGGAACAGGTAGTCGCAGGGATCGGACGGACGAGTATCGAGGTACGCCCGCAGGAGTTGTTTGCTTCGCGGGTGGAGCGGGTAGCCACCGGGAACGCCGCGTTTGAGGCGAGCGATCCAGATCTTCCCGCCGCGCACGTCATCGAGCGTGAGCTGTGCGGCTTCTCCACGCCGTAGGCCGTGGCGATAGATGAGATCGAAAAGCAGCCGATCTCGGATCTTGCGCTGCGGGATCGCGCGAAAGAACTCCTCGACCTCTTCCCGCGTGAGATACGAGATCGGTCGCTGAGCAGGAGGTTGTCTATCTGCCATCCAGTCACGGATGGCGATTCTGACGCTTTTCCACATTTGCGTTCGTTGGGGGAAGACGACCCTCAGTCTGCGACCGCTTCGCGGACGTGTAAACGTCACCGCTACCAAGCTGCGCGCGTGCGACGAGAGGTAGTCACCCCATGCCGAGTCGCGCAAAGGCCGCTGCCCGCTCCATCAAGACTCCTAAGTGAGGCATCAGCGATCGCGCGTTGATCCGCGAGCTGTTCATCAAGCGTGTCCCGCTCTATCCATTCGCCGATGCGCTCCGGCTCACGCGTACATCGCAGGCGGAAGTGGATGCGGCGATCGCCACCGGTGGAATCGGGACAGAGACATTCGGTGGACAGCTCGTCATTCCTTGGGACGACGTAGCGAAGCTCTCGCTCGATCGGTGGACGCCGAGGATGATCGACGGCGCACTCGGCTCGACCGATCGGCTGACCGTCATTCCGCTGCTCAATCGCGTCCAACAAATCGAGGTCTTCCTACCGGTCTACCAAATCCGGCTCCTCCACTACCTCGCGGAGATGGAGCGCGGGCAGTTCCGAGCGCCCCTGAACGCGAGCGATGTTCTCGAACAGCGTCTCCTTGACCTCGCCAGTGCCGTCAACGCCGACGAGTTGGAGCTCGCGATTCCTGGGTTTCGTGCGGCACTCGATTACCCGTACTTCATCCCGCGCCAAGACGACCGTTTCACCGCCTTCTGCTGGTACTGCGGGCGAGTGAGCGACGTCCCCGGCCGGCAGGTCTGCAGCGACTGCCATCGACGCCACGAACCACGACCGCATCTCGGCGAAGACGGCATCCCTGAACTGGATCAGGAGGAGTGATGCCGCAGGCGCGGAGGACGAGTTGCGTTCCCTTTTTTTGGCCCCGAAAGACACCTAAAGGAGTCGAGACTATGCAAGACGAAGTCACACGACGTGGCGTCCTACAGCTCTTTGCGGCGCTGACGGCTGCGATGCCGGTCCTAACGCGCGGTGCCTCTGCGCCCTTGCTGCCACCGTCCGGCGCACAGTCGCCGGAGACACTGGCAGCGGAACTCGTCGGTGGCCCGTCGCGGCCCACGCTGTTGGAGTCGTACCTGCGGAGCCGGGGCGTGCGGCCGGCGCACCTCGCGCGCGAGTGCGGGTACGAACGCGCACACCTGCTGCGCATCCGCATGGGGCGGATCGAGCCAGCGCCTGCCTGCGCGGTCGGGATCGTGTACGCGCTCCGGCGGCTCGCGCGCGAGGAGGTAGTGCTCGCGGACGTGTTCCCGCCCGCGATCGTAGAGGCGGCGTGGCGCGAGCGGCGCGCCATCGTCCGGGAGTATCACCCCTTCGAGCACCGCGCGGTGCGCGCCGTATTCCGGGAAGGCGGTCGCCGTGGCTGAGCAGGTGCGGTACGAGCGCATCGGGCCGCCGCGGAAGCTCCGGCGCCGGACGCGGCGCACGACGTGGCGCTGCCGGATTTACCACGTGCCCGAAGAACGCTTCCACCGCGCCGACGCGATCCACGTCGCGGCGCACGCCGTAGTTGCCTCGGACTTCGGCATCCCGATCAGGCGCGCCGTCTTCGACGGGCGACACCGCGTCTTCGAGGCCGCGTGGGCGTCGCTTGCGTACGCGCGGGATGACGCGAGCACTGAAGCGCGCATCGCGCTTGAGCGCGACTGCATCGCGGTGCAGTGCGGTGTCGTCGGGCGGGCGCTCGCGCTCGGGTGGTCGCACAAGGTGTGGGGCTGGGATGACCAGTCGCTCGCCTGCGACCTCATGGAGCGCTTCGAGTACGACAGCGGCGTGGTCACGGGCTGGTTCAACTACCAGCGCGAACGCGCGCGCGTGCTCCTCTGCGACGGCGCGACGTGGACGCGCGTTGAACTCCTCACGCAGCGCCTCCGCGAAGTTCGCGCGATGGACGGAGCAGCCGTCGCGGCGTTCCTCGCGGACCTGACGACAGACGCCACGGTGGTGCCATCCGGTGCCGCGTGGCGCACGCCGCCGACACCCGGCGTGGAATCGAATGCCGTCTTGGTGTGGCGGCGGCCCACGCTCACGGAAGCGCTACGTGGGATGGACGGCTACCAAGCGGCGCAGCAGGAGGAGTGGTGACGATCGCGCGACTCCAACGGGGCATCACGCTCGCGGACGTATTGGTGCACGAGGCGGGGCACGCCGTCGTTGCGTGGGAGCTCGGTGTCCGCATCGGCGCGATCCATGTGCACGTGCGTGTGCGTGAGGGTCGGATGACGTTTGCCAGCGACGTAGGGCTTGGCCGCTTCCCCGCCGGGTCGGACGCGCTGCGGCTTGCGATCGAGCGCGAGATGATCGTCTTCCACGCAGGGCTCATCGCGCAGAAGCGTTTCCACTACGAGGGCGCGTGCGGGCTCGTGCCGCGCACCGACTACGAAGGCATCCTCGCGACCGCGCTCCAAGTGGAGACGGATCTGCGGCTCATCGACGAGTGGTCGGATTACGCCGAGGAGCGGGCACGCGCCCTCATAGAACTCCCGCAGACGTGGCGGCGCGTGGAGGCGCTCGCGGTGGAACTCGCGCGACGGCCGCTGCTCCACGGAGAGGAGGTCGACGCCTTCCTCGCGGGGGTGTGTGTCCCGCGAGTGACGAACGCGCGGCTCGCGTACCGCAGGCGCGAGGCGAAGGAGCGCTACTGCCTCACGCACGACCCAGAGGAACGTGAGCCGGTGGAGCGCGCGATCGCTGCGGTGCGAAGGAGACGACCGTGACCGACGCGTTCTTCGACAACCGCCCGAGCTTCATGTGTACGTGCGCGCACAAGAAGAGCCGGCACTGGAACACCGCGACACAGCCACGCGGGCCATGCCGGGACTGCACGTGCACCGCGTTCACGCCTGAACCCCTCTGCGTCTGCGGGCACGGCAAGCGGGCGCACGAAGTGACGGCAGACGGCCGATGCAAGGAGGCGTACAAGTGCGGGTGCCAGCGGTTTCGGCGGAGACCCGCGTGACGACGCGCGCTGGCCTGGGGGTGAGGAGCTGATGGAGTCCAGCGGCCACGATCCAGAACGGCTCGACGCACACGTGACGTCGATGCTGCGCCGTCTCGGCACGAGCCGGCGGGAGTACGTGCACCGAATGCGGCGGTTCGCGCGCGCCGCGGAGATCCTCCTCAAGCCGCGCGGCGCGGTTTTCGCGATGGCAGACCCGATCAACGGCATCAGCGCTGCGGAGCTCTACGGCGGGCTGTGGCTGCTCCTCATCGCGGATCTGTTCCGCGACGACGGTCATCGCGCGAGGTTCGCCAATGAGGTGCTCGAGATCACCGAAGACGAGTGGAAGGACATTCTGCGTATCACCTCGCTCGTCTCCGAGCGGTACTTCGGGGTCCCCGTGCAGCCCGAGTAGGAGCGGGGTCACCCGTGGCAGCGTGCCGGCGCGTGAGCCGGCTCTGGTCCACGTGTTCCGCGCCGAGGATGCATGTCGTAACATCGAAGTAGACGACGAGAGAGGAGACCGCCTGCCGTGTTCAGCTTTTTTCGCACTCGCACCGGACCAGCGGAGTTTTGGGAGATTCTCGTAGCTAAAGACGCGGTTCCGGAGGCCGAGAAGCGCTTCGGCCGAGCGCTCATGTACCGAGGGGGTACGGACCCGGAGGACATGACGTATCACGAGGTGGGCAAGCTGGTCGCCGTCGTGACGGACGAGAACGCGGAGTTCCTGCTCGCGCACAAGGATCTCACCGACGACGAGCAGCGCAGGCTCGCGCAAGAACTGGAGCTCCTCTTCGGCCAGCAGGTATGGGCGGGCGGCGGAGAGCCGACGAAAGGCTCGTATCTCCACGACACGCTGAAGCCGTGGACTTCACCGCCCAGTGTGGCGTAGGCGCGTTGGCGATCACGGAGCCGCAAGCTAACTCGCCGGGTTGCGTTCGAGGAGCTTGGTGACGATGGTGATGACGTCGTTCTCGTAGCCGCGCTTCGCGAATGTTCGAACGCCCTGCGCCAGCTCGGATGGTGTGATGAGGCGCCATCCGCACTCCTCGCAGCGAACGCGCACATTTGCCTCGTGGTCCGAGTAGATCTTCCCGGCGATGAGGATGAACTGGACCGAGGGATCATCGCCGACGATCAGCCCTTCTGCGCGGAGTTGCCGGACGAGCGCCGTGACGATCGTCGCGCGCAACGCGCCGCGGTTAAACAGCTTGAACTTGTCGTTCTCAGTATCTTCCCGTCCGTGCAGATGCTCGACGCGCACGCCGGTGGAGTCGAGGTAACTCTTGCACTCGATAATGAGAAGCTGATTCGTCGATGGCTTCCACGCGACGACATCGATCTCCGGCCGCGGCATCGACGCGTTGTTGAGCGCGACCTTCTCGGGCTTGGTGATCTCCACCTTCACGCCGACGCGCGTCCAGAACCCTTGCACCTCGAAGAAGCGCGCAGCGATGGTCTCAAAGGCATCCACGGAGGAATTCTACGGGTGCCCGAGCTCACGGAGGCAGCGAACGCAGTAGAACCGATCGGAGTCCACGTCGCGCCCATGCCCCTTGCAGGTTGGCTGCTTGCAGCGGTCACAGTCTGCATAGGACGGGCGCTGCTCCTCCGGCTTCTTCGGATAGTTGAACACGCAGATGTAGCAGAGCTGAACTGCCACTTCCGAGTCTCCCTCCGTGCTGTGGATTCGGGGTGTGGAGTCGATTCACACCTATTAGCCTCTAACTCTCATCGTATATAGGAGCTTTAGCCAGACGCGATACCCGCCTTTTTCCTCCTCACTGCGAGCTTCGCGATGCAGGTTCTGTGGTGCCCCATCCCCGTTCACCTCCTCCGATCGGTGAACCGCGCCCCACCATGCGCGCGCAAGTAACTCGCACGAATCGACTTCTCGCGCATCAGCTGTTCAGTCGTCCAAACATTCCTACTACACAGCCGCGTTGCGTCCTGAGATAGCAGCACTATGACATCAGCTGTGATCCTCACCGCAGGAATCGGAAGGTCGCTTCCAGCTCCGCAAGGCCCGGTCGCCCCGGCGCGCGCGGGAGGAGCTCGACCACGATGGGGAGCGACAGCGCAGCCGATGCCGCCATGAGCGCATCGCGGCGGCGGGCGCTGCTCGTGAGGAGCACGATGACCGCTGTTGCGTCGCCGGCCCAAGTCGCAAGCATGCCGCAGAGTTTCTCAAGCTTCGGGAGAAAGACCGATGCGAGCTTCTCCGAGCCGCGGTCGATCTCGACCGCGAGAAGGAGCGGCAGCTGATCTGGTGGCTGCGTGAACGATGCGAGGACGTCTGGGATCGCGGCGGGCCGCGGCACAAAGCGACGCTGGAGGGCCCACGCGGGCAGGAGCACGTCTGGCGTCCGCGCTGCGCGCGCGAGCACGATCAGCGCGTCGACGATCCAGAGCTGGTGCTCGATGAACCCCTCGGCGACGGGCGCACGCGGCACGAAGAGCTCGTCCGCGCTCACGCCGCGGGCAACGAGGAGTGCGCGGCCACGCGGCATGAGCCGAATGCGATTGATCCCAATCCCCCGCCAGCGCGCCACCGCGATGAGTTCGCGCTTCGCCGCGCGGCGCACGAAGCGCGAGACCACCACTTCGCTCACGGCGCCGAAGACCGCTTCGTGGAGCTGGTACTGCGCGAGCTCGCCGGCGCGGCCGATGAAACGGAGTGCCGTCAGGTCCCGCGCACTTACAGCCGCATCGCGAGGGTCGACGCCGCGACGAGTACCGGGCCACTCCGCTGTCCCGGAGATGGGCTCCGCGACGAGCGCGTCCAGTGGGCGGCTCGGGTCCGGAGCGCCGTTCGAGCGGAGTGGCGCCGGTGCATCGCTCGCTTGGAGGAAGGGACTCGACATCAGAACACCGTCGCCCGCGTCGGGATGAGTTCGAGGAACGCCGCCTCCTGGCGGAAGAACCGGCGGATGAAGCTCTCGATTCGGGCGATCTGCTCGTCTGCCTCCTCAGCAGGGAGCGTCACGACGTAGGACCGAGACCGGTCGCGCAGGACGTCGCCCGTGTCGGGCGAGCGCCACGCGCCCTCGACGTCGCCGCGGCGCGTGTAGCCGCCGCAGAGGATCGTGAGGAAGTGCTCGAGCGTGTCGAACGCGGAGTTTGGGAACGGTCGACCCTCGTTGTCCGCGAGCGGGACGAGGATGTCGACGTGCATCGTGGGGCGCATAGGCGCGGTGGTTAGGGAGTCGCGCAGCGCGCCGGTGCCGGACGGCGAGCCCTCCACCCAAGCAAGGTGGCGATCGGAGAAAACTGCGCCGCGATCCCGCCGCGCCCGCAGACGCGGTTCCGTTGCATCGCGCCGCGCTGCTGCGCCGCAGGCGGCGGACAGCAGGGAAGCGACGGACGTGCGCGCGCCGGCGCGGGTGGGCGGGACCGGGAGCAGCTTGAGCGTGAAGGTGGATGCCCGCATCGAGCTACCTCCCCACCGGCACTCCCAGCTGCTTTGTATGACTTTCGATGATCTCGTTCACGAGCGGGTTGATGCGCTCCTTGAACGCCTCGACGCGTTCCTCGTCGAGCGTGACTTCGATGGAGTAGTGCGCGAACGGCACGTACGGAAAGCCGTGGTACGCGCCCGGCTCGGGGTGGAGGTGGAAGCTGATCTCAGCATCGAACTCCTCCTCTGCAACGTGCGCGACGTCGGCCCACGCGAAGTACGGGATTTCCACGCGATCGCCATCGTCAGTGATGACCGGGATGACCCGGCGGATAGTGTGAGTCATACAAGTTGGGGTTAGGACCATGGGGCAAAGCAGCGTGTGCGGTGCGGTAGTCGTCGTAAGCGGCATCCTCCTTTGGCTCAAGGCGTGGATTCGGTAAATACGACAGCGCACGGCGCCGCGCCCGACGCCACGCGAAAGAGCGTCCAGCGTGTCGGGTGCGTGGCACTGCGCCCCCGACAAGATCCGGCACTGCGCTCCCGTTACGGGACAGCCGGACGCGCGGTCGACGACGGCAAGTGTCGGTGTCGACGTTCGCGCAGTACTTCGGATCGGTCGGGAAGCAACAGCTTGAGCGATGAGAGCGGCGGAGTCACTCAGTCTGCGCGGGAGGGCGGATGCAGGCCGCGACGCGTTCCAACGTGAATGTGTGTAGGAGTTCGACCGGGTAGATGATCTCGTATCTCGGAAACTCGACGTACACGTTCCCGTGGTGTCGACCCTCCGTTTCCTCCTCGATCGTGAGTGCCTCGAAACGAGCTTCGAAGTACGCATGCAGGCGACGCCACTCGTCATCGGTGAATGAGGCGAGGTGACGTCCGAGCGGCGAGTCCTTCGGAACAATCCAGAGAACGTGTGTGACGGCAGGCATAGGCGGTAGGGGTTACGCGCAGCGCGAGTCTCTGCCCTCCTTTCGCTCAAGATCAAGGTCGATAGGGACGATCGTCGAGACGTCGACCGGCACGCACGGCACGCGACACAGTTGCGCTGCGCCTCGCTGCGCTCGACGCGTTCCATCTGGGCGGCACATCGCATCACAGCACTTTGATCGTCGCGGTGCAGCGGTCGCACGCGAACACCTTCGAGAGTTGCTTGCAGTTCGTGCAGTAGAGCCGTGAGCCGAATTCGGTCGTCCCGCAGCGGCGGCACGCGGCGAGGATGTCGAGCGCGTTCCGGACGCCGCAGTGCGGGCAGACGATGAACCCCGCACGGACCGCCGGCATGCGCCCGATCGCCTTCAGGGCCTTCCGTAGCCACTGGACGACGAAGATCGGCGACGCGCACACATACAGAAGGCCGAGCGCGATCCGGCCGAAGAGTTTCGGGCTCATTCGTCCTCCTCGTCCGCCGCGAAGAACCGCTTAAGTTCCGCAAGGCTCGTGATCGCCGGTTTCTTGTTGGACTGCGTGGGCACGGGTGGCACCGCGGCCTGCTCGACGACGCCCGCCTCCCACTCCTCGATGAGCTGCATCGCCGTCGCGGTCGGAAGCATCGATCGAACCGCGATCTCGCGCGTGAAGACATCGCGGAGCTCATCGTCGCAGATGCCCGCGAACTCCGAGGGGTGGGGAACGTCCGGTGCGCGGAGCGGGAGCGCGGGCTCGCCCTTCACGAGGAGCACGAAGTGCTGCCGCGCGAGGTCGTGCATCGTGCGCTCGAACGCACGCCGCTGCTCGTCCTCAGGCCGCCGGTCGGACGAGTCGCGCACCACGTGTGGCCAGAAGATCCGCGCGTCCTCGTTCGCGCGGAAGCCCGCGATCCACGTGGTGTTGAGGAGGATCGTGCGGACGACGGTCGCGGGGAGCGAATTCGTGAAATCCTGCGCGGAGAGAACGATCCCCATGTTCACGGACCGCAGCGTGCGGAGGCCCGTTTGCAGCGCCTCGACGTGGTCCGCCGTCGGATCCTCGAAGAACTTCACTGCCTCCTCAAGGACAAACGTCTTCGGCCGGCTCGCGTCGCGGCGCGGGGCGGCGCAGAGCACGTCGACCGCGCGCCACGCGGTCCGCTCGGTGCCGATCGCCTGCGGCAACGTCGTCGTGCACGCCGTGTTCACGAGCGTGATTGGCGCCTCGCGGAGGAGGCCAAGGCGGTCGAGCGCCGCGGGTGGCACGCATATCGACGCGCGCACTTCGGGGAAGCTCGTCGCCCACTGCATGCGCCGCAGGACGGCGTCGCGCGTCTGCTTCGGCACGGTGAGGTCGAATTGCGAGAAGTAGTAGCGGACCTCAGGCTCCGGGACGCGCGCGAGGATGTCGGCGCGGAATGCTGCGTCGTGCAGGAAACGTACGGCGAAGCGGTAGCTGAACGGGAAGCGGAGCTCGATCGCGAGCCACGCGAGCATGTACGCGAGTTGCTTCATCGAGTCGGTGTACGTGTGCGCGCTCGACCGCACAGTGACGTCGGTGCGCAGGTGCGCCAAGTACGCGTTCGAGATGTCCGTGAAGTGGTTGTCGTACGGAGCGATCGGCGCGATGTGCGCCTTCTGCCAGTCGATCACGCGCACCGAGCGCGCGAGGAGATCGCGACCCGCAGGAGTCGCACGCAGCCAGAGCGCCGCAATGTACCGGGAGGCGAGCGTGTACGTTTCCGCCTTGGGATCGACAAGCTCGACTTCGACGCGCACGTCGCGGTGCGCGCGCGCGTTGATGCGGAGGTCGTCGATCACCTGCCGGAGGGGCGCGAGGAGCAGCGACAGGAGGAAGCGCGACTTGCCGGCGCCAGTCGCGCCGAGCACGAGCGCGCTCATGAGCGCGACCGCGCGCCGCACCCGCACGACCTCACCGCTCTGGAGCGTACCGAACGTGAGCGGCTGTGGCCCATCGAGCCGCCGGCATGCCGCCGCGTAGGCGGCTGCACGACTCACCGGGGCGTCGAGGAGGCGCGAGCGCTCGTTCACGAGCGCCCGCGCGTACGCCCGGTCCTTCTCGAGCCGAAGCGCGAGGTCCGGTCGGCCGATGGCGATCGCGACCACCGCGAGGAACTGCTTCAGGATCTCGCCCACGGCTACGGTCCCTCCTCGTCGAAGAACGACGGTCGGCTGCTTGTCCGCGCGGACGTGTCGACGGGCCGCTTGCCGGACGACCGCAGCTGCACGTACTCGCTCCACGCGTCTTTCGCGCTCGTCCGCAAGCGCTTCCGGATCGCGAGGATCGCGTACGAGACGACCGCGAGGAGCACGAGGCCCCCGAAGACCGTGAGCGCGTTCGCGCCGCCGCCTGATTCGCCACTCACAGCCCCGTGGCGCACGTCGAGAATGCCGAAGAACAGGGACGGTGCGAGCGCGAGGAGGAAGAGCGCACCCGCCCATCTTCGGAGCGTCGCTCCGATTCCCGTCTTCCCGAGCGGCAGCGCGATGACAAACACGAGGCAGGCCGCTGCGAGACAGTACGCGATGATGGCGCTGAACATCGGCGTTAATCCGTGACGTACACCGGGTAGCTCGGCGTGATCGTGTGCTCGGTGATCCGACGAATGGCCGCGTCGAGGCTCGGCCACGTGCTGTCGCCGACGCCTGCAGATGGCACCGAGGCCCTGCGGAGTGCAACCTGCCGATCCGCGCGCCGGAGCCGAGCTTCATGGAGCCGCACGTCCTGCTCGGGCCCGATCTCGGCGATGAGGACGTCGGTGCCTGGAGCGACGGGCGTGCGCGGGCGCGCGAGAAGATCGCGCGCGAGCGTCTCTGGGTCTCCCCAGGTCAGCTCGCTCGTGTGGATGTACAACGGCATCGTCGCTTTCCCGTCTCGTGTGACTTCGATGGGCGCGCTCTCGGGTGGGAGGTTGTACGCGAGCTTGTAGACGTTCGCGAGCATGTGCGCGGCGAACCACTCTCGGAGGAGCGGCTCAAGCTCGACGTGCCGAGGCGACGCCCCGGCGCCGAAGACCGCAGTGGAGCCGGTCCGCACGGTCGAGAGGCTGAGCGCGTGGAAGAACGCTGCGAGATCCTCAACGAGGCCGCGGTCGGCGTTCGTGAGCACCGCGCGCAACCCGAGAAGGTCACCCGTCGCGAGCAGCACCGCCACGTAGAGGAGGATTGGGCGTCCGGTCGCGGCGGCCGCGCGGAGTGCGCCGGCGATACTCGTCGGCCCGTCGATGAAGATGCCGAGCGGCGCGTTGTCAGTGCGCATGGCGAGGGCGGCTTCGATCGGGCGCTGTTCGGTGGTCAGGCGGAGCCCCCGTGCTGCCGCGAAGCTCGCGAGGCGGGTCAGGTGCGCCCCGTTGGGGTCGACGGCGTGGACGGTGAGCTCCACGCCGTGCGCACGCACGTTGGCGTCAGCGAGCACCTCCGCCATCTTCGTCCCGCCGGCGTTCGCACCGCCGAAGATCACCGGCAGTTCCGTGGTCATGGTGGTCATCGTTCGTCTCCTTTCATGCTTCGTCTGTCGCGATGGGTAGTTCCGCAGGTGCGGGAGGCACGCGCGGATTCGGCGGATCGGGGAGCGGCGCGTTGCGCGCGAGATCCCACGCTCGCCGGTACGCGGCGCGCGCGATGGCGCTCGTTCGCAGCCATGCCTCGCGCTCTTCGGTGCGGCGCTCGACCGCCGCGTCGGCCTCGGCGATCGTGGCTTCTTGCGCGCGCAACTGCCGCTCGACGGTGGTGAGGTCGCGCCGGACGCGCAGCGCGCTCGCGGCCTTCCGCAGCACGACTTCGCCGAGGAACGCGGGACCCAGCGACAGCACGAGGAGCACGACGCCGCTCGACAGGTCGGTCGGGAGATCGCTGTCATCGGTGGCGACTTCGTGGACCCGCAACACCGTGAGCGCAATGACGAGCAGGGCGAAGGCCGCGACGACGACGAGGTAGACGCCCTTCCGCGTCGGCGTCCGCGCGCAGTACCCGGCGAGGGCGAAGACACCGGAGGCGAGCGCGGCGCCGAGGACGACCGCTGCGGCGGGCTCGCTCCCTTGGCCGATGAGGACGCGTGCCGACGCCCACCACTCGATGAGGAAGAGGAGCACCGCGAGGGGGACTGCCGCGAGTGGCGACACCTCGGCCGCGCGTGCCGCCTCGCGTGCGTGCTGGTCCTCCGCGAGCTCGTCGCGCAGCGTCGTGTCGAGACGCTGGTGCTGGAGGCGGCGGTCCTCGTCATTCTTGAGCGGATCGAAGTCGCGTGGCGCGGGCCCGAGGAGCGTCGTCACGGCCGCGAGTTCGTTGTCGATGCCGCGTGCCGCGTCGGCACGCGCCATCGCGGCGATGCGGAAGCGGAGGAACAAGTCCAGGAAGATCGTCACGCGCCACCTCCGCCCTCGGTCGGCACGTCGATCTGCGGAGCATCCGTCGTGAACGCGATCGATGTTGCTCCCGCGGCCATGAGCGCGGCGCGCCACAGCTCCTCAACGCGCCGCGCACGCGCGAGTGTCACCGGGCACCCACGTTTCGGAATCGCGGCGAGAGCCACGAAGGCGAAGTGCACATCCGTATGCGCAAGGGTGCCCGGTGAGAGGATTGCGTCCTCATGCAGACGCGCGACCCAGGTCTGCGCGTCGGGCAGCACGCGCTGGCATTCGAAGTCGATCCTCCGCGGGCCAATGCCACTCACCTCGCGAGCGTCCGTGATCACGATCAGCAAGCGACGCCTCCCGGTGGGCACGCGCGAGTAGGCGACACGCGAGATGCCCTCGGCGATCGGCGACTGCGTCTTTGCCGGGTGGTCGAAGATGGGCGCAACCGCTTGGAGGAGGAGTGCGCGGCTCGTCGCAACGAAGCGATCCGCCTCCAATGTTCGCGCACGCTCGCCGCGGCGTTTCGGCGCCGAGCTCGTGACTGCCGCGAGCATCCGGGTGTCTGCGAGCTCGACGCCGAGCGCCCATAGCCGCAGCTCGCTTCCGGGCCTCGCAGCGACGTAGGGAAGCACGATATCGAGCGTCCCGCGTACCGTTGCGACACATGCGGGGCTTCCGTCCGACGCGTCGATGACGATATCGATCACTTCTGCCGGGAGCGGCGGCGCGTCGCCGAGGCCGATCGCGTTCGAGAGCGAGCCGAGCATGTTGGTGTGCTCGCCCTCACCACCGCACGCGGCGAAAAGCGCGAGCGAGAACAGGAGAAGGGTTGCGGCGCGCTTCTTACTTCTCACGGTGCGTCTCCCCACCGGTGGCTGCCTGGGGTCGCGGCGGTGCGGCTGCAGGTCGCGGCGCCGGCTTCTTCGGCTGCGCGGCGCGCGGGAGAAATTGCTCCTGGATCTCGTGGAGCGCTGCGGCGACGCGCGCGCGGCCGGTGTCGTCGTCTGCGACATCGAGGTGCACGTCGTACTTCTGCGTTGCGTTGCTGACAGTCGCTATGAATCTCATCGTTGTGTCTCCTTTCACTTCAGCTCTGGGTGGAACCGGATTCGACAAGCTGGCTCCCGCGACTCGTCACCGGCGCGAGCGACCGTCTCGGTCGAGCAGGTGCGCGGATGCGTCGGTGAGGCGGTCGCGCCGCCAAGCGCACCGAACGGCACGCTGGAGCGGCTCGGCGCAGCGATCTGCGATCGCGCTCACTCATGCTGCGCCCCTTCGTGGCGGGCGGGTGTCGTTACGGGCGCGTGGTGCAACCACGTCGCGATGCGGCACGGGTCCCACCGCGGATTGCCGGGCCGTGCAAGGGGAGGCGGCAATTTCCCGCGGCTCTTCTCGGAGTACACGGTGCTGAGCCGCTTGCCGATGAACGTCGCGAGTTCCGCCGGCGTGAGAAACGGCGAGACGCCGCTTGGCAACGCGACCCCCTTCGGCTTGGGGTGGTCAAAGCCACACGCCGCGCAGAGCGACACGGGGAGCGCGGCGGGTGTCTGTGCATCGCCGCTCCCGGACGTGGATGGTGAGTGCGCCGCCACCTTGCGTGGTGCGCGAGGCTGCTTTACTGTGCGGGCGTTCCTCGTCTGTGCCATGGAGCTTTGACCTCCTTGGTCTCAGATGCGGGACCGGCGACACCGGGATTCCGGTCGGCCGGAGCGGGACGGCGCGGGTACGTCGTCCTGCTTGACCGTGGTCGCTATTGACCGTTGTTCATTCGGTTGGTCGCATCGTGCGTTCGCTTGTACGCGTCATCAGTCCTTCCGGCCAGCAGGCGGACGGCCCAGCGCTCCGAGCACACGGTGCGCTCGGAGCTCGCGGAGCTAGCGGCAGAATGGGTTTGGAGCATGCGTAAGCCGTGGCGGACGAAGAACTAAGACGCGCGCTGGAGATCGCGCTCAGAGACGCGTTGCGCGCGCTCCGGACCTATCGCTTCCAGTGGGGAGGCAAGCAGCGGAAGTTCTCGCTGCGCGAGCGACGCTTCATTGAAGGGGTATTCCTCCGGCTCTGGCTGGCCCGGCAAGCGCTGCACCCCCGAGGCATGGTGATCGAAGCCGGCACGGACGACCTCAAGGCGGCATACGGGCGCCGCGGGTTCAACCTCACGGACGCGGAGCGCGACAACGCCGTGTCGCATCTCCGCGCGGCCCTTCGAGAACATGACTATGTCGTCGAGACGCAGCTCCACCGCGTCTACTTCCACGAGGAAGAGCGTGAGCCGGACGACCGCGGCTACTACGAGTTTGGCGTGATCGGTGTCGAGCGTCGTCGTGGTGACACTTGGGAGGAGATCTACCGCAAGGACGACCCCGACTGGGTTCGTCTCGGCGACATCATCGCCCCGTCGCCGCTCCATCAGTTCGCGGCCCAGTTCAAGTCGTACGCGGCATTCGAGGCGAAGCTGCACACAATCTGGAACGAGGTGCACGACCGGACTTCCGCGCCAGCGCGCCGGACCTTCGTGATCGTCGTCGGAGTTCTGATGGTCGGCTTCTCGCTCGAGCTCGCAGCCGCGATCGACCCGCGAGTTCCAGCGCTGAGCCATCTCGTACGCCGAATCGTCGGAAGAGAAGAGCCCGAGTCACGTCGACCGCAAAGATCGTCGAAGCGCACGAGTCCCGCCGCAGCACCACATCCGCCAGCAACGACCACGGTCGCCTTGGCGAACGCGGACGTACAGGCGCTGTTCGTAGCGGAGTCGCACGTCTACATCGCTGCTGAAGCGAGTGGGCTCTTCGTCGTGGAGGTCGGCAACCACACACGCGTCCTTAGCCACGTGCCGATCATGCCAGCACACGATGTGGTTGTATCGCGGGGTGCTGCGTACGTAGCGACGGGCGGAGGAGGAGTTGTCATGGTCGACGTGCGCGATCCGAACGCACCGCGCCTGCTGCCCGCCACACTGCCAACCCTACGAACGACGAGAAACGGTATCCCATCCCAAGGCAGCAGCAATGCGGTCTTCGTGCATGACTCGCTCCTCCTTATCGCGCAAGTGAATGGATTTTCCGTTTACGACATCTCGGATCCATTAGTGCCGCGCCATCTTGGTGACTACGTCGAGCAGCAGGACGCCATCGTGATGGATGTCATCGCATACGGGACTAACGCAATCACCGCGGCGGTCCCCCGTGCGAGTTCTGGCGGGTTGATGCTTCAAAGCTTCGACATCAGCACGCCGCATGCACCGAAGCTCCGCGCTTCATTGGGAAGCGCGTCGGGAGTGCCGGCGTTCGCCGTCCACGACCACTTCGCGATCGTGCCGCGCGACGACGGACTCTGGATCTTAGACATCAAGTCGGGAATCCCCGATACCGTCGCCGACTTCTCGGGGCCCGCAATCGGCGCCCCGGTCACGGCTGTCACCGTTTCGGGGGACGAGGCATTCGCGACGACGCTGGCCGGCGGCGTCATTGTGGATCTCTCTGACTTGCCGCGGCTGCGCGTGTCGGAGCGCGTACCAGACGTGACCGGCCCGATGGCGCGCATCGGCTCACATCTGTGCGCCGTCGTCGGGCCGCGCGGGTCGCAGCAGCTGCGGTGCGACCGCAGGTAGTGACGATGAGTCAATCGAACGCGGCGTTAAGCCAGCGCTTCTGTTCCTCATTCTCCGGCAGGAAATGGATGTACTGCGTCATCGTGAACGCGGCGGACGTATGGCCGAGCTGCGTGGACACGTACTTGAGCGCCGCGCCCTTCGCGAGGAGCTTCGAGGCGTAAAGGTGCCGGAGGGCGTGCATGCCGAAACGCATCGGCGAGATCGTGGCCAGCGCGGGATGCCACTCGCGCTGCGAGAAGTTCCTGTCATTCAAGACAGGCGGGCGCTCGCTGCCGTTTGGATCGCACGGCGTGTCCGTGACCGGGAAGAGCCACGGCTCGTTTTTCAAGACCTCGCCCGCGTCTTGCCGTGTGCGGTACTGCTTCAAACGAGCCGTGAAGGCGTCGGGCAGATCAACGCGGCGGATTGACTTCTGTGTCTTTGGCCGCACGATCTTCCCGGAAACTTGGTCGATCGAGCGCTGGACGGTGATCTTCTGCGTGTCAAAGTTGATGTCGGACCACGTGAGCGCGATCGCCTCGTTGATCCGCAGACCTGAATTCAAGATGAGGTCCGCTAGCATTTGCGACACGGGATCGGCGACAGCTGCAATGGCCTTCACGGCGACGTCATAGGGAGGCACGGTCACGATGGTTGCCTGCTTGGACGGGAGTTCGAGGAGCTCGGCCGGGCTGCTTGCGATGTACGAACGGCGTACCGCATCGCGCAGGATCGCGCGCAGCAGCATGAGCACTTCGCGCTTGGTCTGCCCGCTCACGCCCTTTCGGAGCAGTTCGCCTCGGAACTTCGAGAGCCTGTCAAAGGTGAGGTCACGAAGTGGGATGTTGCCGAGAGGTTCAGCGAGATGGCAGTTGTACCGCGCTTCGGCCGCGCGACGCGTTGATTCTTTCCAGTCGGCGGCCGTCTCCAAGAAGTAGAGCTCCTTAAGGTCGTTCAAGCGCAGGCGCGACTTCGATCTCGCGACGAGTCCCGTTCCGCCTTTGCTTTCCTGCAGGCGGTCTTGGCGGGCGTCCGCGGCCTCTTGGATCGTCGGGTAGGAGCCGATGAAGACGCTCCGACCGTGCACGTAGACGTAGGCAGCGAAGGTCCGGTGCTGCGTAAACCAGATCCCGGTTGCGACCCGGACGGGCTTCTCGGGTGTCTCTTTCGGGACATTCCTGCGGAGTTTCCATCCGTTCGTCTGACCGCGCGGCATGGCGCGAGATTCTACCGTCGTCTAGACCTAGAAATCTAGGTCATCTCTAGGTTGGTCGATCTCCAATTCGATCAAAGCGACTCAACGTCACTCAAGACCATCGAGCACACAAGCTATCGGTTTTACAATGCTTTAACGGGTCACTGTGCAAACCAGCACAAGGCCGCGCAAATCGGCGCAAGAGTTTAAAAGTGGGCTCATAACCCAAAGGTCGCGGGTTCAAATCCCGCCCCCGCAACCAACATCACACCCTATTACGGCCGCCGCGAGGCGGCCGTTTGGTTTTTCAGCAGCGATCCCCGACGATGGACGTCGCCTGGCGCTCGAGAGCGGCGCAGCAGGTGATCCAGGTCGAGTCGAACCAGCCGTTCTCCTGGGCATAGACGGTGACCGCGACGACGGGCTGGCCGTGTTCCGTGCAGCGCAGTTGCGCCGCCCGTTCCAGCCGTCCGCGCAGCCGCTCGCGCAGCTCCGGTCCGCGGTCGTTGACGGCGATCTGCATGACCTCCGCTGTCACGCTCATGGCGCGACCGCCACCACGCCCAAAGCCACAATCGATAGCCAGAACAGCATCAGATCCTCCAGGAAGAGACTCGCCGATCGCGAGAAGAACACTAAGAGGAGTGAGTCCAGAGATCTGACTTAGTTCAGACGGACTGAAGTGCCGAGGAGGGTTCCGCGACGAGCTGTCACCATACGCTGATTGTCGGGAGATGTATATGGAATCCGCGAGCGGTCTCCGGATTGCACTAAAGACCAGCAACATCAACCTCGACCTCGGCGCTCGCGATCGTTTCAGTGAGTCGTGTCTGGTCGTTTTCCAACCTTGGAGCGACGGCAATGACTACGAAGGCGCGCATCGACATTCCACTCATGAGCTTCCTGATGCTGACGCCCGTGGTCGGCATCGCCGGGACGGCCATTTACACGTATTGGACCGGCTTCGAGCTCTGGATGCCGCTTCTCGCGCTCGGCATGTACGTCGCCGTGGGCCTGTCGATCTGCGCCGGCTACCATCGCTTCTTCTCGCACAAGAGCTATGAAGCCTCGCGTCCGGTTCAGCTGTTTTACGCGATCTTCGGCGCCATGGCCGCGCAGAACTCGATCCTCTGGTGGTCGTCCGGTCATCGCACGCATCACCAGTACGTCGATCGCGACTGGGATCCGTACAGCATCAAGCGCGGCTTCTGGTGGGCGCACATCCTCTGGATCTTCCATCGGCACGAGGCTCCCGACGTCCAGGGGAATGCGCCGGACCTCCTCAAAAACCCGATCGTGCAGTGGCAGGCCCGCTGGTACAAGGTGCTGGTCATCGTGGGCGGATTCGGCCTGCCGACTCTCATCGGGGCGCTGTTCGGCGACGCCATCGCCGGCTTGCTGTGGGGCGGCTTCCTCCGCCTCGTGGTGATCCATCACACGACTTTCTTCGTCAACTCGCTCGCTCATTACGTCGGTGTGCCGCGCTACAACGCCGAGATCTCGGCACGCGACAACTGGGGCGTCGCCCTCCTCACCCTCGGCGAGGGCTATCACAGCTTCCACCACCGCTTCCCGAGCGACTTCCGCAACGGCATCCGCTGGTTTCACTGGGACCCGGCGAAATGGTTCATCGGCACCTTGCGCGCACTGCGGCTGGCGCACGATCTTCGCTCCACGCCGGCAGCTCTGGTCGAACAGGCGCGACTGCAGGCGGCACCGCGCGTTGCCGGAACCGCACCTCACTGAGTTTCGGCGTCATGCTTGCCCCCGCAATTCCCGCTTTGCGAAGGATCGCGGTCCGTTATCTCCTGCTCTCCCTCATCGCGCCCGTGGCGCATGCGCAGGAGGTGCGGCCGCTCTCGCTGGAGGAGGCGATCGCGCTGGCGAGCCCAGCTCGCGAGCGCCGAGGCGCAGCTCGGGCAGGCGCTCGCGCAGCTCGCCGCGGCCCAGGAGCGTGCCGGCAACCAGAACGTCGTCGCCTCGGTGAGCGGCATCATCAGCGAGAAGCGCGTCAGCACCGGCGACGTCGTGGCGCCCGCCAGACCTTCCGCGGCACCATCACCCGCATCGCGCCGAGCGTCGACCCCGGCACCGAGGCGGCGTGGTGACGTCGACGCTCCTCACGCTGCTGATCATCCGGCCATCTACGAGCTGATGGCGCGGGCGCGCGAGCGCGCCGGCAGGATGATGAAGCGGATCGCACCGAGAGCCGCCCCGCCATCGTAGGATGCGCGGCGCCATGCGCACGTTTTACAAACTCCTCGGCGTCGCCCTGCTGGTGGTGACGACGAACAACTTCGTCTGGTTCGCGCTGACGTTCTGGGCCTACCTCTCCACGAAGTCGGTGATCTCCACCTCCACGCTGGCCGGCGTGTTCCTGGTGATGACCATGGTGTCGGGCCTCTGGTTCGGCTCCCTCGTCGACCATCACAAGAAGAAGCACGCCATGCTCGGCTCGTCCATCGTGACGCTGCTGCTCTTCATCGGCGGGCTGGCGCTGCTGCACTTCACGCCGGCGGACGCATTCGCGTCGGTGCGCAGCGTGCCGCTCTGGATCTTCGCCGTCGTCCTGCTGGCCGGGACGATCGTCGGCTCGATCTACAACATCGCCATTCCCACGCTGGTCGCATTCATCGTCCCGGAAGACCGCCGCGACCGCGCCAACGGCATGTTCGGCACGGTGATCGGACTGGCCTTCGGCATCACTTCCGTGGCCAGCGGTCTCGTGCTCGCCTTCGGCGGGATGAAGGTCGTACTCGTCATCGCCATCGTGGCCACGGTGCTGGCCATCGCCGTGCTGGCGCTGATCCCGGTGCACGAGGAACGGCCGGCCCACACGGCCGGCGAGCCTGCGCCGAAGAAAGAGCTCGAGCTGCGCGGGACGATCCAGGCGGTCCGGAACATCCCCGGCCTCTTCCCGCTGATTTTCTTCACCACGTTCAACAACTTCCTCGGCGGTGTGTTCTTCGCACTGATGGACGCGTACGGGCTCTCCATGGTGTCGGTGAAGACGTGGGGGACGCTCTGGGGGATCGTCAGCCTCGGCATGATCCTCGGCGGCCTGTACATCTCGCGGCACGGGCTGGGCGGCAATCCGCTGCGGGCGCTCTTCCGCGTGAACTTCATCATGTGGACGGTGAGCATCTTCTTCACCATCCAGCCGTCCATGCTGCTGCTGGCGGTGGGCGTGTTCATCTGGCTGTTCCTGATCCCCTTCGTGGAGGCGGTCGAGCAAACCATCTTCCAGAAGGTGGTCCCGCCGGAGCGTCTCGGCCGCGTGTTCGGCTTCGCGCACAGCATCGAGCAGTCGGCCTCCCCCGTCACCGCGTTCTTCATCGGACCGATCGCGCAGTGGCTGTTCGTGCCGTTCATGACCACCGGCCGCGGCGTGGAGCTGATCGGGAGCTGGTTCGGTACCGGCGTGGCCCGCGGACTGGCGCTGGTCTTCATCACCGCCGGCCTGCTCGGTCTCCTGGTGACCGCGCTGGTGCGGCGCTCGAAGTCGTACCGCGTGCTCGCCGAACGAACCGCGCTGAACATCGACCGGGCCTGAGGCCGACCGGGAGGCCTCCGGCGGAAGCGGACCGCCGGCGTCCCCGCCGGCTGTCGTGGCGGCGTCCCGCGCCGCCACTCCCGCCCAGGGCGCAAGCGCTCGGGGACGCGCTGCAGGACGTCCCAGTGCTCGACCACCTTCCCGTCGTCATCGACGCGGAAGATGTCGATGCCCGCCCAGTCGGCCACTGGTTGAACATCAGGTCGTAGAAGGCCATGACGTTCTGCTTGTTGCGTTCGAGATCGGGCATTCCTCGCTCCGTTTCGTTTCGGTCACCGGCGCGGGCGCCGCGCGGCGGTACATTCTGCGCCATGCGTCCGCTCGTCTGGATTTTGCTCCTCGCCTGCACATTCTCCGCCCTCGCCCAGCAACCGGAGGAAGAGCGCAGGAAGCAGTGGCTCGAGCGCGTGATGAAGGCGCAGACCGCGGCGCCCGCCCCTCCCGTGCGAGACGGCAGCGGCGTGACCGCCGAGGACGTCGAGATGCAGAGCAGCACCCTCGGGCGCGTGATGCACTACCGCGTGCTGCTGCCCGCCGGCTACACGCAGAGCCACCGCCACTATCCGGTGCTCTACATGCTGCATGGCTTCCTCAACCCGTATTACGAGTGGGACCGGCAGACCGAGCTGGCGCGGCACATGGCGCCGTACGACGTGATCGTCGTGCTGGTGCAGGGCGACAACGCCTTCTACCTCGACTCCGCGGTGCCGGGCTCGCGCGACCAGTACCAGACCTACTTCAACCGCGAGCTGATGCCGCACGTCGCGGCGCGCTATCGCATCATCACCGAGACCCACGGCCGCGCCATCGCCGGCGTGTCGATGGGCGGCTACGGCGCCATGCTCTCCATCCTCAAGCGTCCCGGCGCCTGGGTCTTCGCGGCCACCTTCGCCGGCGCGGTGAACTTCGCGCAGGACACGGAGCTGCAGAAGAATCTCGCCCCGGTGTTCGACGTGCGCGCCCTCGGCAACCGCGACACCGTGGATGTGATGAAGCTGCTCGCCGCGGCCGACGTCGCGCTCCTGCCCTACGTCTACATCGTCTGCGGCGCGGACGATCACCTGCTGCCCGAGAACCTCGCCTTCCAGAAGGCGCTGCAGGAAAAGAAAGTGCGCCACGAGCTGCACATCGTCCCCGGCGGCCACGAGTGGATCGTCTGGGACGAGCAACTGCCGCAGATGTTCGCGCGCATGGCGCAGCTCATTCCGTCGATGCGGAAGCGATAGCCTATGGAGTGCGGCAACGCCAGTTGCCGCTTTCGATGCCGCAGCGCGAGCTGCGGCGCGGCGACTGGCGTCGCCGCGATCGAAAGCGGTAGCTGGCGCTACCGCACTCCAAAAGCGCGTACCGGAAACGTCCCCAGCCCCCGCACCGGCGCCGGCACGGCGAAAAACGTGAACGCGCGGCCGCGCAACGCGTGGAGGTTCGTGAGGTGCTCGACGACCGGGATCGCCGCGCGCAACAGAAGGGTGTGCGCGGGGCGGCTGAAGTCCGCCATGTCGTCGATGTTGACCGAGTCGATGCCGACCAGCGCCACGCCCGACTGCGCGAGCAACTCCGCCGCCTCACGGGAAACGTACGGATGATCGGCGCGGCCGTAGTCGTCCGTACGCCAGTGCCGCGACCAGCCGGTGTGCACGAGCAGCGCGGCATCGCGCAGGTCGAGACCAGCAAGATGTCCGGCGGTGAGTGCACGTTCCTCGAGGTGCACGAGCACGCCGCGCAGAAACGCCAGCCGCTCCAGCGGCAGCGCCGCGATGTCCGCCCCGCCTTCGTCACGATGCGACGGCGCGTCGATGTACGTGCCGGTGTTGGCCACCATCTCGATGCGGCCGATGTGGAACTCCGCCTCGCCGCGATAGCGCTCGCGGGATACATCGCGCGTGAGGTGGTCGGTGACGACCGGGGCTGGCAGCCCCGGATACGTCACCATCCCGTTCTCGATCGGATGACTGAGGTCGATCAGCTCGTGCGGCATCGCGCGATCTTAAGCGACCCCGGCGTCCGTCATCACCATCTCCGTCAGCCACGTCTTCACGCGCCGGTCGTGCTCCTGCTCGTTCAGGTGCGCCTGCTGGAACTCGTCGGCCATCTCCGTCTCCCCCGCCTCGCGCGCGAGGTGCGTGAGCAGCTCCCAACCCGCCGTGTCGGCGAGCTCGGTGGTGAGGATGGCGTTGAGGCACTGCGACAGCGTGGTGCGCGGATCGGTGAGCACCTGCAGCACGCCCATGGCCTGCATGCCGGCCGTGTCGGCGCACGGCGTCTGCACCGTCGGGTCGGCGCCCAGGCGCACGAGATGGCGATGCACGAGCTCGAAGTGGCGCAGCTCCTCGGCGCGCAGCTCCTCGAGATCCGCATGCCGCGGACCGACTCCCGTCTCCGGACTGCCCACCACCTTCACGATCATCGCGTCGTACAGCCGCGTGCCCGTGCGCTCGAACGCCAGCCGCTCCCCCATCTTGTCGAGCAGCACCGTCGGCTTGTGTCCCTTGAACGCCTGCACCGCGGTCTTGGCCATCCCCTTCGGCGTGACCGGTGGCGGCATCGAGCCGATCGGCTCCGGCGACTCCTCGACGTACATCCGCCGCATGTTGACCATCTCGCCCGCACCCTCGGCGATGACCGGCACACTCATCGCCGCGTCGACCATGCGCGGCGTATCGATCGGAGAGGTCGACACCCCCGTGCGGTTCATGCCGAGGTCCGTCGGCGCACTCCCCTGCCTCTTCTCGCGTTCCATCATGCGCCTCCCTTCGTTGCAACCATGAGCTCCGTCACTTCCGTGCCCGGGCGCCACGAGTAGCCGGCGGCCACGGTCTCGCTCGGCGAGCCCAGCGAGTTCAGGTGACTGCGATAGAGCACCGACGGCGAGTGCTCGTCTTCCTGCGACGCGTGGATGTACTCGGTGCCCCGCGCGCGGAGGTCGACTTCCTGATTCAGCACTTTGCGCACGAAGTCGCGGTGGCTGCGGAACGCGATCGGATCGGGCAGCGTGGCCGGGAGGATCTCCGCCGCGTCGCGCTTCTCGATGTTCTGGAAGTGCTCCACGGCAACCTGCAGATGCCCGAGCTCGTAGTCGACCATGCGCTGCCAGATGGCCTTGATGCGCGGGTTGCTCTCGCTCTGCAGGCAACTGTAGTACGCGTACACCTCGGTGGCCTCGTGCAGGACCCACTTCTCCAGCCACGTCTCGTCGGGATCGATGATCGACTCGTACTGCGTGACGTGCTGCTCTTCGATCGAGGCGATCTCGGCGTAGAGCTGCCGCGCCACCGGGTCGGCGAAGAGGGGCCCGATGTTCATGTAGTAGTCGTGCGTCTGGTGCTCGCCGGCCATGATCAGCGTGGCGTGGATCTTCGTCAGCGCATCCGCGGTGCGGCGGTCGTACGGGCGGCGGAGATCGTCCTCCGGCGCGCGATGCTCGATCACGGTCGGGCGCCCCGGCACGATGTCCGAGTAGCTCTGGGTGATGTTGTTCGCGTCCTTTCCTTCGAGCCGGTCGAGGAGCGCGGAGTAGCGGTAGAGATGATCGAAGTCCTCGAGCATGCCGAAGCGATACGTCTGGGCCATGTAGGGATCGGGCTCGTGCTCGGCTACGTGCGCGGTGACCTCGATGGCCACCTGCTCGTAGGCGATGGTGGTCTCGAGCGGCGAGTGGTCGGGCGAGATCAGCCAGTTGATCATGGTGGCCTGATGCTGCTCGACGCGCCGTACGCGCGCGAGCGGCAACTGCAGCGCGCGGTTCATGCGCGCGCAGGCATGGCTGAAGCGCTGCGCCTCGGTCTCCTGGCCGTTCATGAGAATGACGCGCACGCGCGTGAACGCGTCGTCGTCGAGTTTGCTGATGGGGGGCGAGACCATCTCCCGCCAGGTGAAACGCTGCTTGTCGAGCGCGACGCCGCGCTCGTTCCTCAGGTCCAGAGCCATTGCGGAAACCTCCGCGTGCGGAGGTTCACGCGGCGTGCCGGATTTTGCGTTTTACGCAAATCCCTACGTCATGCGAAGCGCGAGCTGCACGGCGAAGAAGAGCATCAGCAGCGCCGTGGCGGCGTTCGTCACCACCTCCCACATCGGCGAGGCGAAGCGTGCGCCGAGGCGCGACGCGGTACAGAGGACGAAGCCCCACGTCGCCGCGCCCATGACCACACCCGCGGCGAGCACGAGCGAAGAGCCGACGGTCAACACCGCGCCCGCCTGCTGCCCGACCACGGCCAGCCAGAAGGCGATGTTCCACGGGCTCGACAGGGCCATGCCGAAGCCGAGGACGTAGCCGCCGCGCGTGCTGTCCATCCTTGAAGAGGTTTCCACCGTGCCGCCCTCGCGCCTGACGCGCCAGCCGCGCACGGCGTGGCGGAGGAACGTCGTCGCCAGAAAGAGCAGCAGGAGGAAGCTCACCACGGCGAGCACGCGCTGCACGGCGCGGACGTCGGCCAGCGCGCCTGCACCCAGGGCCACGCCCAGGGCCCAGAGGAAGTCGGCCGAGCACGCGCCGAGGCCGACCGAGTAGGCGGGCCAGAATCCGCGCGACAGGCCGCGGCGGATCATCTCGCTGTTGATGGGCCCGGGTGGCCACGCCACCGACCACCCGAGCAACAGCCCTTTGCCGAGGAGCGGCGCGGCGTCGGCCCAATCCATGCGCCGCGCAGTTTAGCCGCGCCGCTCCCTCGAAGGCTCGTCGTCAGAACCGGAACTTGATGCCGCCGGAGATGATCAGCGGATTGACCTCGAGGGCATCGTCCTCCGTGTCGCCTTCACCGCGCGCCTCGTACAGGATGTACTTGCCGTCGAGGAAGACCGCGAAGCCGCGGCCGAGGCCGACGTTCAGGCCGGCGTTGGCGAGGAACTCGATCTCGTTCTCGAGGTCCGTATCTTCGAGCTCGTCATCGTCGATCGTGCCCACCTCGCCGCTGACGTACGCCACGCCACCGCCGATGTACGGGCTGATCATGCTGCCTTTCGCGAAGTGGAACTGCCCGGTCGCGGAGAGGATGTCCAGGTCGAGGCTGCCGACCTCCTCGTCGATGTCTTCGAACGAGATCGTCAGGTCCGCGCCGAGCCGCTGGTAGGCGAATTCCGTCGAGAAGCTGCTCGTCCAGAAGCGGTTGTAGAGCACGCCGACGCCCATGTCTTCTTCGAACTCGAGGTCGAAGATGTCGCCGGCATCGTCGATCTCACCGTCGTCGAACTGTGACGTGGAGATGAAGACGCCGAGGTCGTTCATCTGTGCGGTGGCAAGGAGAGGGAGAAAGAGCAGAGAGAGAAAGATGACTGTCCGTTTGATCACACATACCTCCATAAGGGTCGCCGTCCGGGCCGTTGCCAAGGCGATGCCCGGCGGCAGTGCGATCAGCGCGACACAGCGGGCTCTGGCAGGCGATCGGGAGCGCCGGCGTCGGCCGGCGCTCCACCCGGAGGCTATTTCGACGTCGCCGTGGCGGTATTCGAGTAGAGCGAGTCGCCGGCGGCGTTGTACGCGCGGACGCGGTAGTGATACGTGGCGCCGGTGGTGAGGCTGCCGTTCGTGTAGGTCGCGCTGGTGGTCGTGGCAATCTGCGTGAAGGTCACGCCGTCTGTCGAGCGCTCCACCTTGAAGCCGGTCTCGTTGCTGGAGTTGTCCGACCAGTTCAGCGTGATCTTGCGCTTGCCGGCAACGGCGCTGAGCGCGGTCGGCGCGGCCGGGGGCGTCAGCGGCGGCGGCGGCGTGCTCACGCCACCCGCGCCGGCACCGGCCATGACCAGCGCCTTCACGTCGAGAGCGGGATCGAGCTGGTAGTTGTACGGCGGATTGAAGACGTTGTCGTTGCCGCCCGCAGGGATGTTCGTATTGACGAACACGTTGCCGCTGGCCTTGATCAGACCCGGCGTCTGGCCGCTGGTGGTGTAGTACTCCCACGGGTCGGCGGTGCCGTCGAAGTAATTGTTCTCGATCAGGTTCTGCGACTCGAGCGCCGCGCGCACCGCGTAGTTGTTGCCGGTGGCGCTGTAATAGTTGTTGTAGATGTGCACCTGGCCGAAGCGCACGCGCGGCATGCGCTCGATGCAGAGATTCCCCCACCAGTTGTGATGGAAGGTCACGTGCAGCTTGCCGCGATCGCCGGTGAAGTCGTCGGACGAGCCGATGAGGTTCACGAAGTTATGGCCGTTGTTGCGCGTGTAGTAGAACTTGCACCACGACACGGTCACGTAGTCCGACGCGTTGGTGATGTCGAGCGCGCCGTCGTCGGTGTCGAAGAACGTACAGTGGTCGATCCAGATGTGGTGCGAGGCGTTGACGATGCGGATGCCGTCGCCCGTGCCCGCGGTCCGGTCGTTGGTGATGTTCAGGTTCTGGAAGATGACGTTCGACTTGCCGCTGACCTGCAGCTCGCCGTCGAGCGTCGCGCCGGAGCCGGCACCGCGGATGGTCTTGTTCGACCCGATGTTGATGGCCCCGACGTTGAGGTTGCCCGAGACTTCGATGATGAACGGTGCGGTGGCCTGGGTGGCGTAGGCGATGAAGTCAGCGGCCGACGATACGGAGACGGTCGGACCTCCCGCGCCGCCGGTGGTCACACCGTTTACGTCTGCAAATCCATCTGCTGCATGAAGGGGAGAAACGAGCACACCGAGAACGAGGACGACGGCAAGCACGAAACGCATGAATGACCCTCCTTTTGGTCAAGAGCGGGCTTCGGCGACTGCGGCGACGTACTGTTTTGCTTTCTCCGTGATGGCGGCGGCATCGCCCCTGCGCAGTGCGGCGAGGTCGACGAGGTCGGCGCCGATGCCGAGCGCGAAGGCGCCGGCCTTGATGAAATCCGCGGCGGTGTTGAGGTTCACGCCGCCCGTGGGCAGCAGCTCGATCTGGGGCAGCGGGGCTTTGACGGACTTGAGGTAGGAGGCGCCGCCGACGGCGTTCGCGGGGAAGACTTTCACCGCGTTCGCGCCGGCCTTCCAGGCCGTGACGATCTCCGTCGGTGTCAGCGCGCCGGCGAAGACCGGGATGACCAGGCGGCGGCAGAGCTGGATGGTGGGGATGTCGAGGGCGGGGCTGACGATGAACTTCGCCCCCGCGTCGATGCACTCCTGCGCGGTGTCGGCATCGAGCACGGTGCCGGCGCCGATGAGGGCCTCGTCGCCGAGGCGCTGCGAGAGCTCGCGGATGATGCCGACCGCGCCCGGCACGGTGAGCGTGATCTCCAGGATGGGGATGCCGCCGGCGCGGATGGCTTCCACCGCGGCGAAGGCCTCTTCCGCGGACGACGCGCGCACCACGGGGACGAGACCGACTGCGCGGATTCGCTCGAGCACATCCATCATCGACTCACCCTCGCTGTCCCGCCCTTCATCACCCGCTCGACTTCGGCGAGCGTGACCATGCTCGTGTCGCCCGGCGTGGTCATGGCCAGCGCGCCGTGCGCGGCGCCGCAGTCGACGGCGTACTGCGCCCCTTTGTTCATCAGATAGCCGTAGATCAGGCCGGAGGCGAAGGAGTCGCCTCCGCCGACACGGTCGAAGATCTCGAGGTCGGGACGCGACGTGGCCTCGTAGAACTGGCCGTCGCTGAATGCGATGGCGCCCCAATCGTTGCGCGTGGCCGTGTGGGCGATGCGCAGCGTCGTGGCGACGACGCCGAGGTTCGGATAGTCCGCGCGGACTTTGCCGATCATCTGCTGGAACGCTTCTTTGGGGAGGGCGCCGAGGTGCTCGTCCACGCCTTCGACTTCGAAGCCGAGGGCCACGCTGAAATCCTCCTCGTTGCCGAAGAGGACGTCGACGAGGCCGACCAGCTCGCGGTTCACCGCGCGTGCTTTCTCCGGGCCGCCGATGCCTTTCCAGAGAGAGGGACGATAGTTGAGGTCATAGGAGACGATGACGCCGTGGCGCCTGGCGGCTTCCATCGCCTCGCGGGCCACGTCGGGCGTGGTCTCGCCGAGGGCGGCGAAGATGCCGCCGGTGTGAAACCAGCGCGCCTTCGACAGCACCGCGTCCCAATCGACGTCGCCGCGCTTCAGTTGCGAGACGGCGGTGTGTCCGCGGTCGGAGCAGCCCAGGGCCGCGCGCACGCCGAAACCGCGCTCCGTGAAATTGAGGCCGTTGCGCGCGCGGCGTCCGACGCCGTCGTCGGCGACCCATCGCACGTACGACAGGTCCGTCCCCCCCTGCAGCATCAGATCTTCGACGAGGCGGCCGACGGGATTGTCGACCAGCGCCGTGACGATGGCCGTGCGCAGTCCGAAGCAGCGGCGCAGGCCGCGGGCGACGTTGTACTCGCCGCCGCCTTCCCACGCCGTGAAGGTGCGCGTGGTGGCGACGCGCCCGTCGCCCGGATCGAGGCGCAGCATCACCTCGCCGAGGGAGACGAGATCGTGGCGCGCGGCGTCTTTGTCTTTGATGTTCATGGTTCGTTGCGCTGTCATCACAGGCTCATAGGCTCATAGGCTCATGGGCTCATAGAAGTTCGCTGTGAGCCTGTGAGCCTATGTACCTGTGAGCCTGACCGGCATCTTCACTTCCGGGACGCCTCCAGCCCCGACCCGCCCTGCGCGTAGTCGGGATGCACGTTCACGACGCCGAACTGGCGGTCCTCGGTCTCGCGATTGGCGGCCATCATCCAGAGGAAGTTGATGGTGCCGCCGGGGGCGGAGACGTTGGGGTGGTAGCCGCGCGGCATGATCACGACGTCGTCCTGCTTGACCACGGCCACGAGCTCGGGATTGCGCGCGTCGGTGTAGACGAGCTGCAGTCCCCACCCCGGCTCCGGCATGTCGATGTAGAGGTACGCTTCCTCGGCCAGGTTCGCGTGCTCGTGCGGCGGCCACGAGGTCCAGTGCCCCGGCTTGCTGAACGTGACGCCGGCCAGGATGCGCCCCGCCTCGACGTTCTTGCCGATGAGGATGTTCAGGTTGCGCTTCGACGACTCGCCGCCGGTGTCGAACGAGAGCGCCGGGTTCTGCTTCACGTCGGCGAACTTCACGTACTGCACGGGGTAGGTGTGGTCGACCGGCGCGGAGACTTCCGCCAGATCGCAATGGCCGCTGACCGTGACCTCGGTGTCGCGCGGGACGTAGAGCGCGTCGTACGGCGTGAGCTCGTATCCGTTGACGGTGGCCTGCCCCTTCAGACAGATGAAGCCCGTCTCGCGGTTCTCGGTATGGAAGGTGACGGAGTCGCCGTCCAGCACGATACGGCCGTAGTGCAGGTGCCGCGCGGCGGTGTCGCCCGGCTTCACCGAAATGCGCCGGCCGCGATGGCTGGCGGTGCCGCGCACCACGCACGTGCGCTCGTCGATCCGCGGAAGCTCACTCATGATTTCTTCTCCCTGGGCGCGGCCTCGGTGTTCACCCGGTCGAGGGTGAGCTCGACCATCCCTTCGATGACGTGCCCCTGCGCCACGCCGCGGAACGTGCTCTCGCGCACGACGACGTTGCGGATGGGGGCCTGTTCGAGGCCGACGATGTACAGCGCGTGCTTGCTCTTCTTCGAGGTCATCCGCTCGACCAGGATGTTGCGCACCTCGGGGATGAACGGCCCCTTGTCGCGCGGCTCGTAGCGGAGGTCGATCTCGATCGGGGCGAGGTTGACCGTGCCGATCTCGATGTCGCGCACGAACACGTTCTCGATCACGCCGCCGCGCAGCGTGTTGGTCTTGAAGCGCAGCGCGCGCTCGAGGTCGGGACTGTCGAGGCGGCACTTCTCGGCGAAGACGTTGCGCGCCCCGCCGCTGATCTCGCTGCCGACGGTGATGCCGCCGTGGCCGTCCTTCATCACGCAGTTGCGGACGATCACGTTCTCGACCGGCGTGGCCAGACGCCGCCCATCGGCGTTGCGGCCGGACTTGAGGGCGATGCAGTCGTCGCCGGTGTCGAAGAGGCAGTCTTCGATGAGCACGTCGCGGCACGACTCGGGGTCGCAGCCGTCGTTGTTCGGGCCGTGCGAGACGGCCTTGATGCCGCGCACGGTCACGTTGGTGCAGAGCGTCGGGTGAATGAGCCAGAACGGCGCGTTGGTGATGGTGACGCCTTCGATGAGGACGTTCCTGCAGCGGTACGGCTCGATGAACGAAGGGCGGAGAAAGTGTCCCTGCCCGTAGACCCTCTGGGCGACGGGGACGCCGTCTTCGGCCTGCTGGAAGAGCTTGTTGCGGTCGGCGAGCTGCGGCGCCGGACCGTCGTTGTTCTTCGTGACGTCGGCGCGCTTGCCGGTGGTGACGCCCTTCCACGGCCACCAGTGCTCGTCGTCGGCCTGGCCGTCGAGCGTGCCGCTGCCGGTGACGGCGATGTCCTCGCACTCGAAGGCGTAGACGAGCGGCGAGTAGTTCATCAGCTCCATCCCTTCCCAGCGGGAGTGGACGAGCGGGTACTTCGCGGTGTCGCGGGTGAAGCGCAGCGTTCCCTGCACGTGCAATTCGATGCGGGACTTCAGGTGGATCGGGCCGGTCTCGTAGATGCCCTCGGGGATGACCACTCTGCCGCCGCCGGCTTTGCTCGCGGCGTCGATGGCTCGCTTGATGGCGGCCGTGGCATCGGTGCCCGGTTTGGCTTTGACGACGAAATCGCGGCGGGGAATGGTGGGGGGCTTGATGCGTGCGAGGAGTTGCGGCAGCGACGCCCACGGATCCCGCGGATCGATGCTCAACGTAGGATGGGCTTCAGCCCGTCCCTCCGGGGGGCGGGCTGAAGCCCGCCCTACGTTTGACACCGTCAGGGCGGCGCCGGCGACGGTCAGGTTGCGAATCAGGTCTCTGCGGTTCAGGGTCATGAGAGTTCGATCAGCTCCGAAATGTGCACCGTGCGTTTCTCCTCGCAGCTCCTGCGCGCGGCGATGCCGGTCAGGCACGACAGCGCGCCGGCCCGCGACCCGGGAAGCTGCAGGTGCGCGGGGCGCTGCGCGTTGGCGAAGATCGTATCGAGGAGGATGGGATCGCCGCCATGGTGGCCTCCCGGCGGCAGCAGGCCGGGGATGTCGCGGCGTTTGCCGAAGTTGTTCGTGACGTGGAGCTCGACGGGATTCGGCTGCTCCCACGGCTGCCGCTCGTAATGGCGCATCTCGATGCGCCCGCCCTCGCAGTTGAAGGCGATGCGGTGCCCCTCGAACGGCATGAAGGCGTTCAGCGAGTAGCTCATGTTCACGCCGTTCGAGTAAGCGATCAGCGCGGACATGGTGTCGTAGATGTCGACGTCCTCGCGGAAGACGCAGCCGTCGCGGTGATAGCCGTCCGCCTCTTCCGCGTTCACGTAGAGCGCGGTCTTGCGGGCGTCCTTCGTGATGTCGGTGTAGAACGCGCACCTGGTCTTGTGCGGGCAGGGGCGGCAGTGCGTGTGGCGGAACGGCCCCTTGCGGCCGTACTTTTCGAGCGAGCCGCGCGCGGTCACTTCCACCGGCTCGGCGTCGAGCCACCACGCGGCGAGGTCGAAGTGATGCGTGGCCTTGTGCACCCAGAGCGAGCCGCCCTTGTTCTTCAGGCGGTGCCAGCGGCGGAAGTAGTCGGCGCCGTGCTGGACGTCGAGATACCAGTTGAAGTCGACGGAGGTGACGCGTCCCAGCTCGCCGGAGAGGAGCAGCTCCTTCACCTGGGTGTGGATGGGCGTAAAGCGATAGTTGAATGCGACGATGACCTTGTTGCCGGTGCGCTTCTCCGCGTCGAGCACCTGCCGGCACTGCTTCTCATCGATGACCATCGGCTTCTCGGTGATGACGCGGATGCCGCGCGCCAGCGCGCGCTCGATGTAGTCCGCGTGCGTCGAGTCGACCGTGTTGATGGCCAGCACTTCCGGCTTCGCCTCGTCGCACATGCGGTCGAAGTCGGTGAAGGTCTTCGCGCTCACGCCGAGCATCGCCTTTGCGATCTCGACGCGCTTCGGGTTGCTGTCGCAGAGCGCGACCAGCTCGACGTGCGGGTAGCGCTCGAGCACTTCCTTCCCCCACATGCCCGTGCCGCGATGGCCGGTGCCGAGGATGGCGTAGCGGAGCTTCTTCTCGTTCGCGAAGGCGGGAAGGACGGCGCCGGCGACGACCGCGGCCTTGACGAAGTCGCGACGTGAAACGTCTGGAGTGCGGTAGCGCCAGCTACCGCTCTCATTCGCGGCAGCGCCAGCTGCCGCGCCGCAGCTTTGCTGCGGCGATGGAGAGCGGCGACTGGCGTCGCCGCAGTCCAGACGCCTCACGGCGTTACCTCCACGCGTAGCGGCGAGCGGACGCGCTGGATCCACTGGTCGATGGCGCGGTCAAAGTCCGCGACCTCGACAAAGTCTCCGCTGCGGTTCCAGGCGGAGCCGACGTAATACACCGCGGGGGTGCGCGCCACGATGAGCTGGTTCCCTTCCGCTTCCACCGTCTCGACCACCGAGGCCGGATCGACGATCACGGCGCAGCCGAACTCGCCCGCCTGCTGCGCCACCGGCTCCCAGTTGCGGATCACGCCGCGCTCGACGCGCCACTGCGCGGCGGGCACTTTCTTGATGCCCGCGGCCCACGTGGCAACGGGATCTTCATACCGCGACTCGAAGCGATTGAAGTTCTGTCCCGCATCCAGAGTAATGCGCTTGGTCTCGCGAAAGTCGGGGTAGTAAAGCTCGAAGATCAGCCGGATCGGCCCCTGCGCGATGACGCGCGACTCGCGGAAGTTCTTCGACGTGACGAGCTTCCCGTCGCGCCACAGGCCGTTGCCGCCGCAGCCGCGGCTCTTGCCGGCGGAGTAAAAGTCCGCCCCTTCGCCGGTGTCGCGGTGATAGTCGTCGGCCATGTACCAGTCGTTCAGCACGAGGCGGCGGGTGCGCTTCAGCCAGACGTCGACCGTGCTCGAGGTCAGCGGCTCCTTCTGCCACGTCTCCAGCGCCGCGCCGTACATGCGGTGCGCGACGCGGTCGTTCTCCCACGCGAAGTCGTCGAAGCGCTCGCGGTTGAAGCGGCCGTAGACCTTGAAGTCCGTGGGGCGGTACGTGCGCTTTTCGCCGAGGCGCAGTTCGTAGGCGCGAGCCGCGCGCGGGGACGTCCGTCTGGAAGAGCAGCGTCCCCTCGATGGCCTGCGCCAGCACCTCGCGCGCCGACCCCTTCTCGAACACGCGGATCTTCGTGGGATCGTTGCCGAGCGGCGCGAGCTGCGCGGCGGTCAGCTCCACCGTTTCCGACTGCCGCGCGAACGGCAGCTCGTTGTGCACGGTGACGGTCAGGGACTGCGCGAAGACGCTACCGGCGGCCACGAGGGCCGCCGGCAGGAGAAAGAGGAGTCTCGTGCTCATCAGAACGTCAGCTTGAGGCCGAGCTGGATGTCGCGGGGGTTGTTGCGGTCCTGGTTGACGATGCCGAAGTTGGCGTTGGTGGGGTCGAGGTTCGGGTTCCACAGCACCGTGTAGTTCAGCGCGTTGATCACCTCGGCGCGGACCTGCAGGTCCATGTCGTACGGCAGGCCGAAGCTCTTGTAGATGCCGATGTCGACCAGGCGGACGTCGTCCGTGCGCACGTGCTCCAGCGTGGAGGGGAAGCGGCGGACGGTGTTGCCCATGTTGATGCGCGGATCGCTGCGGCCCGTGCCGCCCGGGATGTAGAAGCCGCCGGTGTCCCACGCCGCGCAGTCGAGACCGGCCGTACCGCCGTCCGGGCAGTTGCCGCCGATGTGCGCGCGCAGGTCGTTCGGGTCGCGGCTCGGGTCGTAATAGATGTTGTTGTTCCACACCAGCGGCGCGCCGGTCTGGTACTGGTACGTCGCGCTGACGGTCCAGCCGCCGAGGATCGCGTCGGTGATGAAGTTCCAGTTCTGTCCGTAGCGCCGCTCGCGGCCGAATGGCAGGCGCAACGTGGCGCCGAGGGTGGCGCGGTGCGGGCGGTCGTTCGGCGAGACGCGGTCCTCGAGCTCCGTATCGGACGGGTTGAGGTAATTCAGCTTGTCGCGCGACTCGGAGCGCGTGTACGTGGCCAGCAGCGAGTTCCCGCTGCTGAAGCGCTTCTCGACGCGCAGCGAGCCGGCCTGGTAGCTGTCCGACCCCGCGTACTCCTCGGTGACGATGCTCTGGAACTGCGGGAACGGACGGAGGAGCTGCCCGCGCGTGATGTTCGCGCCGTTGAACGCCGCGTTGCCGGGGATGAGGCCCTGGAACGGGTTGGGGACGTTGGCGGAGAGGTACGCCTCGCGTTCGGTGTCGCGCTGCGTCGAGGTGGAGAGGTACTGCAGCGGAATGCCGTTGATCTCGCGGAGGACCGGCAGGTTACGCCCCTTCGAGTTCACGTAGAACGCCTCCACGACCCAGCCGCGGCCGAGGTCGCGCTGCCCGCCGATCTGCCAGCGCGTGTAGTACGGCACCTTGCGCTCGGAAGGCACGACCGTGCCGACGTTCAGGCCGAGGTTCGTGGCCGCGCCGAGCGCGGAGCCGGTCGGCTGGATGAGCTGCCCGCTCGGGATCGGGTTGCTCAGGTCCGCGATGAACGTGCGGCCGTTGTCCTGGGTGCTGACGATCGGCGTCGGCTGCGAGAAGCCGAGCTGGTTGCCGGCGTCGAAGTAGTAGTCGTAGCTGAAAAGACCGATGCCGCCGCGGATGACGGTCCTGTCGTTGATGAGATACGACGCCGCCGCGCGCGGGAGGAACTTGAAGAGGTTGTCGTACAGCGCGCCGTCGGCGAACTCGAGGCCGCCGTTGACGCGAAAGGCGTCGGCCGCGATCTCGGGCATCGGGTTGGCCGCGTAACGGGCGCGCGCCTGCGCCGCGATCGGGCTTTCCAGCTCCTGGTTGAAGCCGGCGATGTTGCGGTCCTCGGACTCCATCATGGCCTGATGGAACTCGAAGCGCGCGCCGAGGTTCAGCGTCAGGCGCTGCGTCAGCGACCAGTCGTCCTGCATGAAGAGCGAGTGCGAGACCTGGCGGTAGTCGGCGTCGGCCGCGATCTCGAACTGGCTGGCCGTCGACGCCGCGGCGACCGTGTTCGTGGCCGTCGTCGGGAGGCCGAGGAGGAACTGCGCCCACGACTGCGCGGGGTGATTCAGCGCCGCGGAGTTGTTCGCGCGCGTGTACGCGCCGTTGAAGAAGAAGCGTCCCGCGCCGTACTCCGCGTTGTCGATCTGCCAGCGCTGGTGGCGCAGCTCATAGCCGGTCTTGAAGGAGTGATTCCCCATCAGCCAGCTCGCCGTCGGCGTCAGCGAGATGTTGGTGAACGGGCGGTCGAAGCCCGCCCCGAAGTCGGAGCGCTGCGAGCCGAGGGTGGCGATGCGCGAGTTCGCGTTCGTGCTGCTGAAGCCCCCGAAGGTGATGAACGGGAGGTACTGGTAGCCATTCATCAGCGCCACGACCTGCGGCGAGAACCCGAGCGAGGCCGGGTCGATCTCGCCGGCCGGATCGCGCCACTCGCCGAACTGCGACCAGCCGCCGATGACGTCCAGGGCCAGCGAGTTGTTGAACAGCGCCGTGTAGCCGAGCGTCGCCCCCGTGTTCGTGCGGTAGTCGAAGCCCTGCGTGACCAGGACGCCGCCGATCTCCCCTTCGCCCGTGGCGTTGGCGGCACCCTTTGCCCAGTTGTAGCGGTCCTCTTCGCGCTTGTTCCAGTAGGCGTTGAGGAAGAGCTTGTGCGAGCCGGAGAAGTTATGGTCGCCGCGGACGAGGAAGGAGTTGTAGTCGTACGGGCGGAGCTGGTTGGTGAAGTAGTTGTCCTCGAGCCCGGGGCGGTTCGGCTCCGGATAGAGATTGGCGTACGCGCGCGCGATCGGGTTGATGCGGTTCGACGGGATGATGTTGCCCTGGAAGGCAGTGCGCGCGAGGTTGGTGCCGGTGGCGGTGAGCGGGTCGTAGATGGTCGCCCCGCCGGAAACGCCGAGCCACTCCGACAGGTCGCCCTGGCGCATCTTCATGGTGGGCACGGTGTACGACGACGCCTCGGGCTGAATGTCGCGCAGGCGCTCGAAGGCCACCATGAAGAACGTGCGGTCGCGGAAGACGGGGCCGGAGAGCGTGCCGCTGTAGCGGTCGTACTGGCGCGTCGGCTTCTCGGCGCCGGCGCGCTCGCTGAGGAGCGGCGTGGCGGCGCGGCTGTCGCTGCGGTTGTAGTACGCCATCGTCCCGCGCCAGTCATTCGTGCCGCTGCGGAGGGCGAGGTTCACGGTGGCGCCGGCGGTGTGGCCCGACTGCGCGTCGAAGGCATTCGTCTGGACCTTGAACTGCGAGATCGCGTCCGAGGGAGGGGAGAAGCCGACCACGCCGCTGTTGTTGCCGGGATTCGTGTTGTTCGGCGACACGCGGTTCGGCGCGCCGTCCAGCGTGAAGTCGTTGCCGCCCAGCGCGCCGTTGGCGACGATGCCGGAGAGGTTGCCGTTGTCGGCCGGACGCGAGAAGTGCAGGTCCGACGAGTCGGCCACACCCGGCGCCAGTCGCGTGAGCATGTACGCGGTGCCGTCGCCGAGCGGAAGCTGCTGGATCTGGTTGCTGTCGATGACCTGGCCGGTCACGGCGGTCGTGGTATCGATCAGCGGCGCGCTGGCCGTGACCACCATGACCTCCGAGACGGCGCCCGGCTCCATCTTGAAGTCG
>Ga0196976_1000042_pt1 | contig 85419 bp, 64 predicted proteins | sample S3v_513CmetaG_FD_148644 | JGI IMG/M metagenome (GOLD analysis project Ga0196976, IMG submission 148644) | Soil microbial communities from Anza Borrego desert, Southern California, United States - S3+v_5-13C | ecosystem: Environmental > Terrestrial > Soil > Desert | place: USA: California...
GATCGAGCACGTGCCGCGCGCGCCGTCGATCGTGATCTCGCACAACAGTTACGGCGTCCAGTTCGAAAAACATCTCCGCTTCCTTTCGAACGAGCGCCTGCTGTATCCAGTGGTCACTCCCGCACGCTCTTACAGCATCGAGCCGCTCGACCGCGGCTGGGAACTGCGCATTTTCGACCTCACGCGCGAGCGCGAGGAGACCGTGCCGTCCGTGCGTGCGGTACCCCCGACGCACAGCTTGTTGTGCTACACGAAGGATGGCGCGCATTTCGTCACTTACTCGCACTACGACAAGACGCTCGCCATCTGGCCGATCGCCGCCGGGGGCGCCTCGCTGCGCCTTCGCCGCATTCGTCCCGAGCACCTGGCCTCATACGCGGCCATCTTCCGGCAGGCGTCGCGCGTCCGCGCCGCCGAGCCTGACACCGTGGCCGCCGACCTCGCGGATGGCGTGACGATCTCGATCGCTCCCGCCGGCGTGACGGCGCGGCGGGAGGGCGAGACCTGGAGGATCAGCGCGCTGCCTCCCGCTGTCGCGGAAGAGAAGAGCCTTCGCGAGCCGCAACAGGAGCTCACGCCCGATGGACGACTCTGGGTCGTCCACGGCTCGGCATACGTCGAGTGGCCGGACAAGGCGCCGGGGTGGCTCGGCATCCGCGACGTATCGACCGGCGTGGCAGTCGCGCGTTGGCTGTGGCACGACTCCCATGTAATCGGAACGACTTTCCTCGACGAGGGGCGGCAGCTCGTCACGGTGGCGGCGTCCGGAACCGTGAGGCGCTGGTTTCTCGATGTCGCCGCGGACGACGACCGCATCAGGCTCTCGAATGCCGGCGAGGCTCTGACCGGCATGCGGATCGGCGACGCCGGCATCGCCTCGCCGCTCCCGCCGACGGAGCTGGCGGCGGTGCGGGAAGCGGAGCCACGCACGGCCGCCGAACGCCTCCTGCACGCGCGCCTCCGCATTACATTGCGGCCGTGAAGCGGGCTGAAGCCCGCCTAACGTTGAGCCGAGCCGGAGCCGCGGGCGTGATCGAATTCGGCACGACCGTGCACTACCCCAGACTCCTCGGATTGCGGTACTCCATGAGCGGGCGTGAGTATAGACGCGCGAGCTTCCCGGCCTTCCGTGGAAGGTCGCCCGATCGCGCCGCCGCTCCCGAAGACCTTCCATGGAAGGTCGCGGGACTTCACGCGTGGAGTCGCGAACCTTCCACGGAAGGTCGCGGACTTCACGCGTGGAGTGCGGCCACACCGTCAATGGATCGAAAAACCTTCCGTGGAAGGTCGGCAAACACCACGAATGCCGTCCGATGACCTTCCACGGGTGGTTTTTCCCCCGACCGCGGACCTCGAAGACCTTCCATGGAAGGACTTTCGGTCGATGCACACCTCCAGACGACCTTCCACGGAAGGTCGGCGATCCCGCGGATGGGTCGACAAATGGAAAGTTCCGGTCGGAAAACCTTCCGTGGGCGATACCGGACTCCAGTGTCGCGCGTCTCATCCACAACATGACGAAAGCGAGATATCTCACCGCGGATGCAGCGTCCTTCGGCCGGACCCTGCAGCGGCTGCGCCTGGCCGAGGGATGGACGATCGTGGAGCTCGCGCGGAGGTCGGGCTTCAACAAGAACCACCTCCGGCTGCTGGAGCTGGGCCACAACATGCCCAGCCTCAACATCCTCTTCGCCCTCGCGGAAGTCTTCCGCGTCGACGCCGCCGACATCGTGCGCGAGGTCGAACTGGCCCGGCGCGAACGAAAAGCCCGCCGCGCGGCGACCATGCTCGCCGCGGCGGGACTGTCGGCGCCGCCGGAGGGGAGGGGGGCGGAGGAGGCGACGGGCTGACAGAGTCGGCTGGCTGCCGGGCGGGAGGCGCCACGAGGTGCGCGTCACGGGTCCCATCAGCAGACGCGCGACGGGCATCACGAACACCACCGCCATCGCGCCCTGGATCATGCCCGAGACCATCCTATCAGCGCACGGCGTTGTATTTCCGGAAAGGGTGGTCGCGCCAGGTGCACTCTTCGAGGATCACCGGGATCACGCGCGCGCTCTCGCGGGCCATGGCCGTTTTCGTCTCGTGTGCGCAGTAAGCGGAGCTGCTGATCAGCAGCAGCACGAAATCGGCCGACTCGATCTGTTCGGCGATCTCGGGATCGAACGTTTCGCCGGCGACGAGCTTGCGGTCATGCCAGATCGAGAGCGTCCCGTTCCTTTCGAAGGAGCGCAGCCTGTCGAGCAGCCGGTTCTTCAGCAGCTCGTCTTCACGCGCGTACGACACGAAGACGGTCAGGCGCATGCACCCATCTTACGGACTCCCGCGCCGTATTGCCGGAATTCCCTCCTCGACCTATGTTGCTCGCATGGCAATCACGAGACGGTTTCGGTTTCAATACGCGGTGAAGTTCATCTGCACGAGCAACATCCCCGGCACGTCGCAGCAGACGCCGTCGTTCCTGGCGGGGTCGTATGCGACGGCGGTGAACATCCACAATCCCAACCCGCGGCCGGTGCGCTTCCGGATGAAGCTGGCCATGGCCACGTCGACCGAGGTCGACCCGCCGCAGATCACGGACTTTCTCAACGACACGCTCAAGCCCGACCAGGCCACGCGCGTCGACTGCAGCCGCGTCAAGGACTTCGGCCCGTCGCCCATCCACGGCTTCGAAGGCTTTTTGGTCATCGAGAGCGCACAGAGCCTCGACGTCGTGGCCGTGTACACGGCGGGGCGCACCGAGGGAGTGGAGTCGATCGACGTGGAGAGGGCGCACGAGCGCGTGCTTCGGTAGGGATGGGTTGCTGGTTGCTGGTTGCTGGTTCGTGGCGGCTCTGCGTGAAACCGCCACGAACCAGCAACCAGCAACACAGCACCCCTCTCCCCGCAGGCGCGGGGAGAGGGGAGAAAATTATCTCGTCTCGATGATGCCCGGATCGTAGCGGGGGGCGTCGGCGTAGCGCTGCGGGTTGCGGAGCGGGTCGCCGTGCTCGGTGGTCAGGACCATCGACTCGCCGCCCTTGAGCGATTGCCAGTCGGGGTCGTGGAACGTCAGGATGACGCGGTCTTTGCCGAGCTCCGTGGCGAACGGGCGCAGCTCGTGGCTGCCGATGTAGAGGAACGTCTCGATGGCGGGCGGGAGGCTCTCCCACGCGCGGCGGTCCACTTCCAGCTGCAGCACGAGCGCCTGGGTGTAGCGCCCCGTGCGGGTCTGCAGCGGGCGCTCGAATTTGTCGACCGTCGCGCCGGCGATCTTGAACGGCAGCGTGTCGGCGGCCAGGGCGGCCGTGCCGAGCATCAGCGAGAGAAGCGTGGCGATGAGTGTGCGCATGGTGGTCGGTCTCACTTTCCGAACTCGATATCGTCGAGGCCAATTTCCGCGGAGCCGGTGGTGGTGATCGTGATCTTCACGATGTCCGTCAGATCGACCTGCGAATTGTTCTTGGTGAAGTTCTGCAGCGGGATGCGGATGCCGGTCAGCGTGGCCAGGTTGGGCGACTCGCTGCCGAGGAACGGGTGCGGGATGCGCTGGTAATTGCTCGTGTCGGCCTGATAGAAGCCGACGTGGCCGGCGCCGTCTTCGAGCTGCACGTAGAGCACCACGTCCGGACCGGCCGCGGTCGGGATGACGGTGGTCTTCTTGCCGGCGCGCAGGGTGAAGTGCGTGTACATGCTCACGTTGCGGTTCGGTCCGGGCGGGATGTGCGTGGTGTAGACCTGCGGCGTCGCCCATCCGAGCTTGAGGCCGATCGTGTCGTGCCGGAACGCGCTGTCCTGGAGAGGCGCCGGGCTGTACGACGTGCTGTCGGAATTGAGCAGGCGCTCCTGGAACATCGTGAATCCCGGCGCCGTGACCATGCCGCCCACCGTGTTCGTGCTCGGGTCGAACGGCGGCTGCTGCTCGAAGTTGTCGATGGCGTTGCGGTCGCCGTCCTGGAACGTCCAGAACACGTTCGCGTTGTCCATGGCCGCCGGCTCGAGGACGCCGGTCAGGATCTCGCGGTAGCCGCCGGCGTTCTGCAGGTGCCAGCGGAAGAACGCGGTCACCGTCGACAGCGCCACCTGACGCTGCACCGCGGCGGTCATCTTCAACTGGCAGAGCTGCGGCTGGTTCACGGTCGGGGAGTGCGGGCAGTCGTCGACCGAGCCGGCCCACGGGTTCGGCGAGCCGAGATCGGCGGTCGGCGTCCAGATGGTGTTGAAGTAGTTGTGGTTCGCGCCGTAGACCCACGCGGACGCCTTCATCTCGCGATTGGCCATCCCCTGCGGGAAGGCATGGTCGTAGGTGCGGAAGCCCTGCATGTTGCTGACGTCCCCGTCGCGCGCGGCGATGAGCAGGTAGTAGGGGACGGAGGGCAGGTAGTCGACCGTGGCGTCCTGGTCGGTCGGGGCGATGGCGTTCACGGCCACGATCGAGTGCGGCGTGGGCCAGGTGGCGTTGAGCTGGTCGGCGGCCACGACGCCTTCACCGCCGCGGCTGTGGCCCGACAGCGCCACCTTCGACATGTCGATCTTGCCGTTGAAGAGGCCGAACGGGTCCGTGCCGAGGTTCGTCCAGTCGCGCAGCTTGTCGAGGAACTTCAGGATCAGCCGGCCGCGCACGTTGTAATTCCAGACGCCGCCGTCGAACTGGATGTCGTGCGCGCTGATGGAGATGCAGAACACGCCCTGGCTGGCGAGCTTCTCCATGATGTAGTTGTAGCCCTCGTGGCTGGGGATGCGGTTCGGCTGCGCGCACGGACCGAAACCGCCGGAGAGGCCGGGGCCGGCGCCGTCGTTGTCGCAGCTGAAGTGGCGGCCGTGCAGGAAGAGCGCGACCGGATACGGCCCGCCCGGCGCCACCGGCGTGCCGGTGCCGGCCGCCGTGGCCGGATACATGATCCTGGCCCAGCCGAGGTTGATCGGGTAGGTCGGCCCGGTGACGCCCGCGGGATCGGTGATGCCGGAGATGCCGGCCGGGTCGAGGTACTCGACCGTGCCCACCGCGTACGGCCCGGTGGCGTCCGGCCGCTCGCCGACCCAGAAGCCGACGTCGGAGTAGCCGTCGATGAAGTCGAGGCCCTTGTTGTAGGTGTTGTCGTGAACGAAGGACGCCGCGTCGATGGCCGGCACGGCGCCGAAGTCGACGATGACGTCGTAGCCGGCGATGGGCGCGGCCTGCGTCGCCGCCTGCCAGAGGCGGATGCGCGTGCCGTTGATGCAGAAGTACTTCACGCGGTGGATCTCCGGCCCGTCGCCGGAGACGTCGACGAGCGGCGGATTGACGCCGTCCCAGTACGCGGCCGGCTGATGGGCCACCGTCCAGTGCGCGGCGTAGCTGCCGCCGGTGTGGCCGGCCGGCACGTCGGTCGGGTCGACCGCGCCCCACACATCCTCACCCTTTTCGAAGAAGTTGGAGAACTCGAAATACGCGCCGCCGCTCTTCACCCGGCCGGCGGACTCGATGACGGTGTTGCCGTTGATGATGATGAAGTAGAGGACGACGCCGGTGTCCTCGCCGAAGCTGATGATGTCGTTGGCCAGGACGACCGGGGCATCGTCGTCGGCGACGCGGGCGATGATGTCGTACGCGCCGGCGACGGCTTTGCCGGCCGGCACGACCTCGGCGGTGAAGCGGGTCTCGTTGCGGCCGAGGACGATCGTCTGCGCGGCCACGGGCTCGAACTCGTCGTTCGGCGCCCAGCCATGGCGGTTCGGCACGAGGAAGAGCTGCACCCTCGCCCCGGCGGGGAAGTTGCGGCCGCTGACGTAGAGGGTCTCGTTCGCGGCGTTGACGGCGTTCTCGAGCACGCCGTCCTTGTTGGAGGGGTAGACGAACGGCGTCCTGCGGGGCGCCGGACGGATGTCGCGCACGGCCAGGAGGCGCCCTTCGCGCCCGCGCTCGCGCACGATGAGCTGCAGCCGGTTCCCGGCGAAGAACTCCTCCGCCTCATCGAAGTGGATGAACGCGGGATCGGGGCGGAAGTCGATCTTGCGCGAGGTCGTGCCGATGACGCCCGACTGGTACCAGAAGAGCGTCCGGGGAATGGCGCCTTCCTTGTTGCTGTGGACGCGCGAGTACGACCACTCGCGTCCTTTGTCGTCGAGCAGCAGCATCTCGACGGTGGAGCCGGGATTTGCCCCCGACAGCTCGACGGAGAGCGAGTCGCCGACCTCGAGCGAGGCCAGCGACTTGAAGCGGGCGCCCGCGGGATCGCCGACGCTGATGTTGACGCCGGGAGCGGTGTAGTCCTCGGCCAGGGCCGTGAAACTGAACAACATGAGTAAAGCCAGTCCGAAGCGGATGGGTCGATGCATCACTTTCCTCCTTTGAATGAGGGGAGGATGCGGTTCCGTCCCGTGCCAAACCTGACGGTGTGGTGACGATTTCGTTCCGGCATGTAGGGCGGGCTTCAGCCCGCCGCCGATGAAACGGTTTTGTGCTCTCCGTCACCATATCCATCAGGGCGGCCCCCTATAGTTCCGCCTGTCCGCTTCGACAATCTATGAAACGCGCAGACGGCGTCGTCCTGCAGTTCGGACCGTTCCATCTCGCTCCCGCGGTCGATCTGCTCTACCGCGGCGAGGAGGTGGTGCCGCTCGAGCCTCGCGCGGTGCGCGTGCTGCGCTACATCGTCGAGCACAACGACCGCGTGCTGTCGAAGGAAGAGCTGCTCGAGGAAGTGTGGGCGGACGTCTTCACCACCGACGGGGTGCTCAAGAAGGCGGTCTCGCAGATCCGCCGGACCCTCGGCGACGACGCCGAGCAGTCGCGCTACATCGCCACGTACCACGGCCGCGGCTATCGCTTCGTGGCACCGGTGACGCGCGTGACCGCGACCCCGCCTGCAGCCGAATCGTCCGCGCTCATCCCGAACTACGACCAGTTGGCCGGCCGCGAGGCGGAGCTGCTCACGCTGCGCGCCGAGCTCCGCAGCACGCTGGAAGGAGCGCCGCGGCCGGTGACCATCATCGGCGAGCCGGGCATCGGCAAGACGCAGCTCGTTCGCCACTTCCGGCGCTGGGCGGTGGAGCAGGGAGCGGTGGCGCTGTACGGCCGCTTCTTCGACTACCGCGGCGCGCGGCTCGCGCCGTACGAGCTGTTCCTCGACCTGCTCCGCACCGCGGTCGTCAACGGGAAGGCACCCGATCCCACGCCGCTGCGCGATGCCATCGAGGCCGCGTGCGGCATCCGCCTGCCGGCGGAGCTCTTCGAGGACGCCACCCGCGCCGATCCCGTCGGCGGCGGCCACGCCGGCGATCAGTTCCGCTTCATCGTCCCCATCTGCCGGGCTTGGCTGGCCCTCAGCCGGCGGCAGCCGCTTGTGATCGTGCTCGACGACCTGCAGTGGGCCGACCCCGGCAGCCTCGACGTGATCGGCTGCCTGATGCGCATGCTCGCCGACGAGCCGCTGATGGTGATCGCCGTCGTGCGTGCCGACGAGGCGGGGAGTGCCGACGAGCCGGTACACGCCTGGCTGGCCGAGCAGGCCGGCCGCCGCACCTATACGACCGTGCGCCTGCAGCGGCTCGACGAGACCGATTGCCGCGAGGTGATCGGGAAGATCTTCGGCATCCGCCGCAGCGGGGAAATCCCGCGCCGCGAGCTGGAGAAGCTGTACACACTCACCGACGGCAACCCGTACTTTCTCGTGGAGACGTTGCGGCATCTCGTCGCCGGCGGCGCGATCGCGCCCGACGCCGCCTCGCGCCGCTGGCTGTGGAAGGGGGTGCGCGACCTGTCGCTGCCGGAGACGATCGTCACGGCGGCGCGGGCCAAGATGGCCCGGCTTCCCGAGGGCGTGCGGGCGACGCTCGAGCAGGCGGCGGTGATCGGCGACGAGTTCCATGTGGCCACGCTCTGCCGCCTCACCGGTGCGGACGAAACGGAGATCGAGCAGCTGCTGAGCGAGGGGGTGCGCTGCGGCGTGCTCTCCATCCAGGGACTGACGCCGGGGGAGGACTGCCGCTTCCAGCACTCGATCCTGCGGCATGTGGTGTACGACGCGATTCCGCCGCGCCGGAAACGGGTGCTGCACGCGCGGGTGGCCGAGGCGCTGCAGGCGGTGTACGGCGCCGAGAGCGAGCGCATCGCCGAGGCGCTGGCGGCGCACTACTCCGCGGCCGAGGACGGGCGCCGCGCGTTCGAGGCGGGGATGCGGGCGTGGCGGACGGCCAGCAGCCGCTCGGAGTGGCGGAAGGCGGTGACGCTGATCGAGCGCGTCGAGGAGACGTCGCGCCGCCTCACGCTCTCCACCGCCGAGCGCATCGAGGTGATGCTGGCCCTCGGCGAGACCTGGCGCGCCGCGGGACGCATCCGCGAGTCGTCATCGGTCCTGGAGCGCGCCGTGTCGCTGGCCGTGCACGCCGGCGATCCGCCGCGGCTCGCGCGGGCCATGTATCTGCGCGGGATCACCGAGACGGCGCTGAGCAACTACGTTGAGGCGCGGGCGTCGCTGGCGCAGGCGCTCGATCTCTTTCTCGACTGCGACAACGGCCCGGCCATCTCCCGCACGCTAGTCCACCTGGCCGAGGTCGAGGCGGCCATCGGCCACTACGAGCGCGCCTCGGCGCTGGTGGAGGAGCTGCGCGCGAATCATCCGCCCCCGGAGCTCGCCGCCCTCGCCGACGGCATCCAGGGATGGTCGCTCGCGCTGCGCGGGCAGTACGCGGAGGGAGCGGCGCTGATCGAGCGGGCGCTCGAGGTCCACGACCGCGCCGGCGAGATCCGCGAGCGCGCGGTGCTGCTGCGGCGCCTGCACTGGACGTATCTCTCGCGCGGCGAGCACGAGTCGGCCATCGAGCTGGCCATCCGCGCCCGTGCCGACTCGGCCACGATGGGGGACGTGAATGGGGAGGCGAAGGCGAACATGGGCATCGGCCAGTCGCACCTCGCGCAGGGGATGCACGGCCTGGCCATCTCGTACCTGACCCGCGCCATCGAGCAGCTGGAGACGATCGGCGACGCGCACTGTCAGGCGGAGTGTCTCTGGCTCCTCGGCCGCGCGCGCGGTGAGACCGGGGCCCACGAGGAATCGGCGGCGCTGCTCGACCGCGCGCTGGCGATGATCCGCCAGATCGGCGACCGCGACGACGAGTTCCGCATCCTCACCGACATGGCCCGCCTGAAGATCGCCCGCGGCGACTTCGACGCCGCCCGCGAGCGCGCCACCGCCGCACGCGACCTCGCGCGATCGCTCCGCAATCGCGAGGGGGCGGAACTGGCGGAGGCGGAGCTGGTGCGGGCCTCGGTTTAGTGTTGCTGGTTGCTGGTTTTCCACCCGCCCACACACCCGTTGCTGCTCAGGCGCGGCCTGAATGAGCAACGGGTGTGCGGGTGGCGGAAAACCAGCAACCAGCAACTGCAGCGCACCGCATAATCGCGTCATGCGATGGCTCCTGTCGTCCTTCCTCCTGCTGACCTCGTCTGCGTGTCCATGGCGGGGCGCCTCGATGGCGCGCTGGCGGCGCAGAGCGCGCGCATCGAGGCGCTCGCCAGCGCCGGCACACCCGCGACCGCGGGAGGTCCCGATGCCGGCGATGAGCGCGCCTGCTGCATGGCCGTCACCATTGCCAGCTACGGCCTGCATGGGCCTCTACTGCCGGGCCAACGAATGCTGCACCGCCACCGCCGCCGATCGGGCCGCGACGGGTGCGCGACCGCGTCAATAGAGATGCCGGAACGCCCGCAGCAGCGCACTGCTCCAGTGCCGCGCGGGATCGACGGAGTACGGCATGAAGTGGATCAGCGCCGCGCGGCCGCCCCCTCCGCCGTCAGCGATGAGTCCGAGCTCGTAGGTTCCGACCACGATGATGCGCGCCGGGCCGCCCTCGGCCGCGGTGTCGACGTCCTCGTCATCGACGTTCGTGAGCGCCGTCCCGACCCACCCCCTCACATCGGCGACCGTGGTCCCGAGCGCGAAGAAGGTGATGTCCTCGCGCGTGCGGCCGGCGATGGTGAAGTCGTGGTACGCGTACGAGTGCGCGCGCATGAAATACTGGATGCGCTCGCCCGTGCAGCGGATCCGCGCGTTGGTGGTCACCGCCGCCGCCGGCGGCACGGCGGCATTGTTGTGGCGCCCGTCGTCCGTGAAGTTCCGCAGCAGCCGCTCGATCTCGCTCCAGGGATGCTCGCGTCCCTTCGACGTCCGCGCGGCTTTGGCCTCTTTGATGAACTTCCCGACGCGCTGCACGCGATCGCCCGCGGCCATGTGCTGCAGATGGTCGCAAAGCCGGAACAGAAAATCGGTGGCGGCCGGGATCATCTCCGCGTCGATCGCTTCCGAGAGGGCCTCGGAAACGGCAGCGGTGTGCTGGCGGGTGATCGCGTAGCCGAGCATGCCGGCCGGCGTGTGCGGAGGCCCCGTCGGCACGTTGAGACCCGCCGGAAGCGCCGCGTCGATGATCTCGCGGAACTTCCGATAGCCCAGGTCCATGAGCAATCGTGCGAACTCCCCATCGGTGAGCGGCGGGTGCACGGTCAGGAACGCGTTGAACGTCGCCGGCGGAATGGCCGCGGTGCGCATCCCCCGGCACAGCGCCAGGAACCGCGTCCCCGCCACCGCCGCGGCAACCACTCCGGCCGGATAATTCGTCTGGAGGTAGGTGCAGAACGTAAACCGCAGCTCGGGAGTCAGCCCTCCCGTCGCGAGGTGTTGGAGCGCGGCGCGCAGGTCTTCCTTGCTCAGGGCGATGCGGTGCGCGCCGTCGATGAAAGAGACGATGCAGTCCCAAATCTGCGTCGGGGTGGTCAGTCCGCCGCGCAGGTGCTCGATGCAGTCCAGCAGCACTTCCGAGCCGCCCCGCCCGGCGAGGGCGGTGAACCAGAAGGTGAGCAGCTGGCTGCCCGTCAGCGCGCCCGCACCGCTGGTCATGAACTGCAGCACCGTGTGCGCCGTCGCTCCGTTGAACTGCGTCTTCTGGAGTTGGCTGATCACGGGCATCCAGTCCAGGACCGGATGTCTCGGTCTCGGACCGTGCCCGAACCCGCCCGACAACGCGTTCAGCGTGGCGACGACCGTGGCCTCGGGGACCGCGGAGAAGAAATTGAGGTAGACCCGCGTCAGCCGCCGGTCATCGGCGGGGAGGTTCGCGTTGACCCAGTCATCGATCGGTGGCATCGCTCAACGTCGCCCCAGCGACTCCATCATCCCGATGAGCATATTCACCCACACCGGGTTCCAGACGTCGGAATGGCCGTTCACGATGGTCTTCGGGATCTGCATGATCCAGTAGTGCGTGTCGTTGAAGCGGCCGGCGCGCGGGGTCATGGTAAACATGTCGCGGCCGACGACGAAGCAGATCTCGCCGGACGATTCTCCTTCGCGGCACGGCGCCGCCGGCTCGGTGGCCGCGTTGGTGCGCGCCTCGGCGAGCCGCGTGAACGTGACGTCGTGGCTCCAGATCTGTGGCAGGTGGCCCATCGTCTTCGCGTACACCGTCCGTTCGCTCGGGAAGACGCCGTCCATCGGCGTCCCCTTCCAGTTGCGGAAGCTCATGAACGCGCCGCCGAGGTACTCCGCCAGCGGGAAGGCGATGCCGGTCGCGGTGTCGGTGGCCGAGGTGAGGGAGACGATGAGCGGCGTGTCGGTGAGCGCCTGCTGGCGGAGATGAAAGAGCGTCGGGCGGCGGGGGACGACGTCCGGCGACTCTTTCAGCGTCCAGACGTTGCCCAGCGCGTGCGTGGCATTCGTGGCGGGATTGACGAGGACCACCAGATCGGGGGACTCGCGCAGCAGCGATCCCGCGAGCGTGCCGCTCCGCGCACGCACGGCCTCGGTGACGAGCACCGGGCCGAGGGCGCGCTCGGTGATCAGGCCACCGAAGGAATGGCCGATCACGATGATCTGCGAGCGCGGGTTCTCCCGCGTCTTGGCAATCAGGCCGCGCAGCGTGACCGTGGCCTGCGTATCGGCGACGCGCAACGCCGCGGCGTGGCGGTCATAGAACGAGAGGAAGAAGAGCTTCCCCTTGATGGTCATGCCGCGCCAGGCGACGTACACGCCGGCTACGTTGCGCCGCGGCCGCCCCTCCCGCCGCGCGGCCTCGGTCTCGTGCTGCGACATCACCGCCAGCACGTCCTGCTTGAAGTTGTTCAGGTCTCCGTTGTCTTTGTCCGGATAGCGGGCGTTGTTCATCCAGCCGTGGACGAACACCGCCACGATGGCGCCGTTCGGCGCGGCCGCCGCCTCGATCATCTTCATCGAGGCGGGGAGCTGCTCGCCGGACCAGTAGAGTCCCTGGTCGTCGAGCTCCACGAACCCGATGTGGATCGGGTTCCCGTCCTTGTCCTGGAACGGCGGCTGCTCGACGGGCCCGTAGGGCGGCTGGGTGCGGTAACTGCGCAGCGACACGCAGGCGGACAGCGACAGGGCGACCAGGGCCGCCAGAACGGCACGCTTCATCGTCATGGAAAGCGGCGGCCGTAGCCGCCGCACTCCATATTATGCCTGCAGACGCTGGCAGGTCGCCTCATCGCGCGCTGCCTCGTCCAGCCTTCCGAGATCGCGCAGGGCGACGGCACGGTTGGCGTAGAGGTCGGCGTTGGACGGCGCGCGCGTGATGGCCTGGTCGAGGTCCGCGAGCGCCTCCTGCAGCGAGCCCTGTTCGTAGTGCAGCACGGCGCGGTTCGCCCAGACCAGGGCGTCCGAGGAGTCGAGCTGCAGCGCGGCGGTGTAGTCGGCGAGTGCGGCCTCCTGGTTGCCGAGCATCTCATGCGCCTGGGCGCGGCCGAGGATCGGCAGGAGCTGGCGCGGGGCCAGATCGAGCGACTTCGTGTACGCCGCGATGGCGCTTTCCGGATCGCCGGCCAGGTTGCAGGCCTGGCCGAGGTTCGTGTAGACCTCGTGGTACGGCTCGGAGAGCTCCGTCGCCTTGCGGTAGTCGGCGATGGCTTCCTCGAAGCGGCCCATCTTCAGATAGACGCTGCCGCGGTCGTTGTAATACTCCGAATAGCGGGGATCGATCTCCATCGCCTGCGCGTAGTAGTGCAGCGCCTCGTCGTAATTGCGCGTCGACGTGTGCACCTGGGCGATGTTGTAAAGCAGCACCGAGCGGTGGAGGCGGTACTCCTCGTCGGTGAGGTGGCGGCTCAGCCGCTCGAAGCCTTCGCGGCAGAGCTGCGCCGCTTCCTCGACCCGTCCCTGCAGGTGGCGGATGAAGGCCACGCCGTTGAGGGCGAAGACGGCCAGGTAGTGCTTCTCGTTCTCCGAGAGCGAGGTCTTGTCGATGATGCCCAGCGACAGATCGAGGAACTCTTCCGCCTTCTTCAGGTCCTTGTTCGGCAGGAAGCGGCAGTGGAGCATGGCCATCGTGTAGTAGATGCTCACGAGGTCGTTCGGCTCGGTGACTTTCGCCAGTCCCTCGTCGTGCACGAGCTGGTAGGCATCCTCGGCGCGGCCGATGGCCACGAGCGCGTTGAAGAGTCCCGAGACGATCTGCCAGCGGGTGAACGAGTTCTCGTGGGCCTGGCAGGCCTCGTCGATGTGCGGCACGAGCGGCTCACCGAACGTGAGCGCGTCCTCGTAGAAACCGTAGTGGTTGTAGACGACCAGGAGGATGGCCCGCCAGTGCAGCGCGCGCTTGGCCTGCCCGGTGGTCATGCAGAGGTCGATCAGCTCCGGCAGGTGCTTCTCGGACTGGCCGATGTTCGCCAGGACCCACTCTTCGAGCTCCGCGATCCGGAGGTCCACGGCGGCGCGGTCGGACGGCTCTTCTTCGCGCGTCACGGCCAGGCGCTCGATGACCGGATCGGACTCCTCGAGCGTCGCGGCCGCGGCGCGTCCCTTTCCGTCGTCGACGACGAAGATCAGGTCGAGCGGCAGGCGGTCGAGGCGGCGGCGGACCAGCTCGCGGAAGAAGCGGTTGCCCAGCGCCCCGGCGCCGTCGAACGAGTCGCAGACCAGCACCAGGCGGCGGCCGCTCTGCGGCAGCCACTCGGCCAGCATGTCGATCAGGCCGTGCACGAGCCGGTAGGCGCGGTCGACCGGATAGCTGCGCACGCGCTCCTTGACGGGCGACGAGTCGGTCAGGCTGGCGTTCTTCATCGGGAAACGGCGGCGCAGCTCCGGGATGGTCAGGCCCAGCGCGTACGAGTGCTGTTTCACCAGCTCCGGCGCTTTCTCGTCGAGGACGGGCAGCAGCGTGCGGAAGAGGTCCGCGACGCCGGCCCAGGCGCCGTGCGATTTCATCCGGCACGACACGGCCAGCGCGTCGAAGCCGCGCTCGCGCGCCTCCGCGAGCTGCTCTTCGATCCACTGCCGGCGCCCGCGTCCGCGGGCAGCCTCCACGATGCGGCTCGTGCCGTTTTCCGTCGCGAGCTCGCGCTCCGCGAAATCCAATACTGAATGCGAGGTCATAGGCTCGAACCTTTCCTGAACCAGAGTTGCCGGACCCACAGGCCCAGGCCGGAGAGAAGAAAGACAGAGAAGAAGAGCGCCGTGATGACGGGGACGAGCGAGTCGCCCGTGCCGCCGGCCGGCGCCCCGTTGCGGAAGCGGTCGACGAGCAGCATCACGTAGTGGTAGAGCAGGGGAAGCTGCACGAAGATCAGCAGCAGGAGCGCCACGGTCCGGCCGACCAGCCAGATGCCCGCATAGATGCGGAGCATCCGCTGCTCGCCCGGCGCGATGGCGCTCTGGTCGACGGTCTGCCCGAAGCGGAGGATGCGGACGCGCAGGTTGCGCAGGAAGTCTTCCGTGTCCTGCATCAGGCTGCGGCAGCCGAGGAGATTGGAGAAGGCGTAGTAGAAATCCGTGCGCAGGAAGAAGTAGCACTGCCACAGGATGCGCATCAGATAGATGAGCAGCAGGGCCTTGCCGAACTGCAGGATGGTCGGGTCGGCGGTGGCCCAGCCGTGGGCGGAGGCGAAGAAGAAGAGGATCAGCGCCGCGGCGGTGAAGAGATCCACCAGCGGCCCGCCGAGGAGCGGGAGATAGCGCTGCCGGCGGGGGAGGGCCCAGATCCCCGTCATGTCGGTTTCCCAGGTCAGGAACCACATCTGGTTGCCGATGGCGAAACGGCAGGAGACGCCGCGTGCCCGTGCCCCGAGGACGTGTCCCATCTCGTGCAGGAAGGTGGTGAACAGTCCCATGACCATCAGGAAAAGGAGGCCGGCCGCGGTGTTGCTCGGAAAGTACGCGGCCTCCCAGCCGGGGATGATGGATGGCTCGAACACGAGCGCCACCGCGGCCAGGACGGTCAGGAGCGCTCCCACGGGCAGGGTGAACGGCCCGAACAGCCGGCGCGCCCAGCGCGGGGAGATCCATTCGAAGTGATACTTCCGCGCGGCGACCGCGGTTCCCGCCTCGGAGGCCGGACGGACAAAGCCGGACTCCTCGAGGGTGGTCAGGAGATCTTCGACGTCCGGCGTCTCGCCGTGTCGCTCCTGATAGCGGCGCTGCGCGTCGCCCACGGTGAGTCCGGCGGCGAGATCGTCGAGGATCTCGACCGCTTCCGCGGGCAGCAGCAGAAACGTGGCAGTGTCCTTCCGCCCGACCAGGACGCCGTCGGGCTCCGGTTGACGAGACAGTTCTGCAACGTGAACGTGGGTATGGGGGGAGTATCGAGGCATCAGTACAGGGTCACGGGCGAAACAGGGATAAAAAGAATCCGGCACGGGCACCCTGAGGCGTCCCGTGCCGGAAGCACCGAGTTACTCGGCGGAGCCGAGACACATCCACCACGGGAAACACGCACGGCACTCGTACATCGCGGCCGTCGTCTTGACGGTCTCAACCTTACGGATCGCAAATTTCTTCACAGGACTTCACCTCCTCTCGGATTAGAGCTCGGGGTCTGCGCAGACTCTCGATTTATGGAACGATGCCGAGAAGGCTAGCATGCAGTACGCGAATGCGGCAACGCGTAGTTGTGTATTTGCAGTGACGGCGGGCCAAGATGTAACAACGTTTCAGTCCGCGTGTCTCGCAATGAACACCGAATGAACACCGACCGATCGTCCGGTCGTCTCCCGCCCCGCCGCAACTGGCGCTGCGGCACTCCAGACGTTCAGCGTGCTATAAGGGTCTCGGGTTCGCAGAGAGTGGAAAAGCTGGGTTCTTATCCGACGCGCGATGAGCACGCCCATCGTTGGGAGCAGCTCTGTCGCGACATTGCCGCCTCGCGACGGCACCTCCGCGAGAGCGCCGCGACCCAGCCAGGCACGCTGATCGTCCTCGGCTCGGGCATCGAGGGACTCAGCTTCGTCATGGGCGCGGAAGCGTACCTGCGCATGGCGGACAAGGTCTTCTACTGCGTCTCCGATGCGCCGACGCAGGTCTGGCTGCAGACCCTGAGGCCGGACGCCTACGACCTGTACGTCCTCTACGACGACACGAAGCCGCGCTATTCGACATACATCCAGATGTCCGAGGCCATCCTGCACTATGTACGGGAAGGCCTGCGCGTGGTGGTGGTGTATTACGGCCATCCCGGCATCTTCGTGTTTTCGACGCACCGGTCCATTGCCATTGCGCGGCGCGAGGGGCATTACGCGGTCATGAAGGCGGGCATTTCCGCGCTCGACTGCCTCTGCGCCGACCTCGGCGTCGATCCCGCCTTCCCGGGCCTGCAGACGTTCGAAGCCACGGACGTGCTCTTGCGCAGGCGCACGCTCGACACGGCCATGCACGTCGTGCTCTGGCAGGTCGGCCTCGTCGGCGACGGGGGCTACCGGCGGCAGGGCTTCATCAATGACAAGTTCCCGCTGCTGGTCGAATATCTGGAGCGGTTTTACGGGCCGGATCACGAGGTCACGCATTACATCGCGGCCCGCCACGCGGCGTTCGAGCCGACCATCGCCGTGCACAGGTTCGGCCGGCTGGCGGACCCCCGGGTGCGGGCGACGCTGACCGGTTTTTCTACGTTGTACATCCCGCCGAAACACGGCACCCCGACCGACCCGGAAATGGCCCTGCGCCTCGGCCTGATCCAGCCCGGCCAGAAACCGGTCGACCAGCCCGCGCTCCGTCCGATCGCTTCTTACGGCAAGTTCGAGCGCGCGGCCCTCGAGGAGCTCGAACGGTTCCACGTTCCCGACGCTTATCACTTCCAGGAGCGGACGCGCGCCGCCGAGTTTCTGATCGACCTCGGGCAGAACGTCGCCTTGCAGGATCTCTATCGCGAGAGTCCCGCGCAGGCCGTCGCCGAGGAATCGTTTCCGGGCTTGTCGGCGCACGAGCGCCAGCTTCTGGCGCAACGCGATGAGGGATGGGCGATGCTGGCTGCGAGGGGCGCGCGGGCGAGCACTTCGCCGAACGAGCAGTTCGTGCTCGACCTGCACGAACGCCGCGAGCTGGCCAGTGGGTTTCGTGCCGCGCTGGCCTCCGCCGTTCGCGGTACGGATGTCGCGGCCGCGGTCGACGCATGGATTGCCTCCCAGGGGTATCGGGCGGCGCTGGCGCACGTGCCGGCAGCCAGTCAGCGGGTCAACGCCAGCACGCTCCTGCCGTGGACCGGGGTTTACGCCACCGCGGACGGCAGCGTGGTGGTCACGGTCGTCGGCAGCCCCGGCTTGGTCTATGTCGGCACGGTCCCGCTCACCCGCTTCACGTTCCATGACGCCACGCTGGCCTGGGAGGCCGCGGACGGCAATCCGCACCATGGCCGGTTGACGTTCCGGATGCCGGCGCTCAACGGGACGTCCGCCTTTGTGCGTACGGCCTCGGGAACCTTGGGGGCGGAGCAGGTCATCGTCAGCGAAGCCGTCGCGGCCAGCACCGCGCTCACGATGTGGACCGGAGGCGATTCCACGCCGTTCGAAGGGCGATACCGCGTCTGGTCGTGGAGCGGCGGACAATGGATACCGCGCGGCGATTTCGATTACGCCGGAACGACGGTCCAGGTCGACGCACAGACGTTCGAAGGAGCCGTGTTCGAGCGCAACGTGTTGCAGTGGCCGGGCGGCCGCGTGCACTTCTTCATCGATCCGGCCACGCAATCGCCGAAGTTCATCGGCGACCACCTGTTCGGCATCCGGTCGCTCGAGTCCATGCCCTCATCCCGGCCTGCCGGCGACGGCATCCCGCCGCGCGTATGGGAGACCCTGGCGGCCATCGGCCTGCGGACCACCGATCCTTCCTACCATCTTTTGTGGTCCCGATGGCCGCGCGCCCGCTTTACCTGCCGGTTATTGAACAACCTCGTTCCGAGGGTGTGTGAGGTGGTTTCAACAGCGAAAGGAGAGGAGCAATCATGACGACCATCGAACGTGAACTGCAGCAGCTCGAGGAGCTCGATCACCAGGCGGCCGCGACGGACCTGCCGAATCCGCCGCGGCACGCGGCTGCCACGGGAGGCAGCGCGGACAGCCCCAATGAGGATTATCCGAACGTCGATTACACCGGCGACGACAAGCCACGGGGGGATAAGCCGGAGGGCGACAAACCGAACGTCGATTACCCGAACTCCGATTACCCCAGCGGCGACCACCACGACCACGATCGCGATGACCGGGACGATGACCATCGCGACGACCGCCGGGACGACGACCGCAGCGACGATCGCGACGATCGGCCCTGACCTCACCGGTCCCCTCTCCTCATCGCGGGGAGAGGGGACTCAGTCCGGCGGAAACCGGACCATCCAGATGTCGCTCTGCGAGATCTCCTGGCGCACATAGAGAGTCGCGCCGTCTCTCGACAGACGCGCGACGTCTCGCGACAGGTACGACGTGACTCCGCGGAGATCGATCTCCCCGCCGGGAAGGGCCGTGAATGGCACGCTCGTCGTGGCGCGGCTGGCCAGATCCAGAACGCGGACCTCCTGCCGCTCGAAATACACCACCTTCCGGCCGTCGGGAGTCCAGTGCGGTGCAGAGCCACTGGCCGGGAGTCGTTCCGCTCGGTGCGTGCGAAGCGAGTACAGGACGATCGCGCCGGAGAGACTTTCCTGCTCCCGCTCCCGGGCGACGATGAGCTGCCCGTCCGGCGACCATTTCGGCTGGGGGAGGAACCGCGGGAGCAGCTCGAGCCGCTGCCCGGGAGCACGATCGAGATGGATGAGCGCGGAGACATCGCGGTCCGTTCCCACGATCAGGGTCCGCCCATCCGGCGAGGCCACGGGGGTGTGGACATTCGGGCTGCCGATGCGCTTCAGGTCCGCATCGTCGGTGATCCGCGTCAGCCCGCTGCCGTCCGCGTGAATGCTCCAGATGTTCCAGCTTCCCCCTCCGCGATTGGAGAAGAAGAACAGCGTCTCTCCATCCGCGGACCAGTCGGCGGCCCGGTCTTTGGCCGCATCCATGATCAGTTGCCGGATGCGCGTCCCATCGGCTTCGGCGACGAAGAGATCCTCGTTTGCCGTGAAGGCGATCGTCTTCCCGTCCGGCGACGGCCGGAACGTGGCGATTTCCTGCGAGCTGCCGAAGAGCTGCCGGGGCGTGCCGATCGTGCCGGCATTCACGTCGAACGGCATGGCCAGCAGGTGGTACGAGCGCGTCATCGTGACGTAAGCCATTTCTCCCGAGCGCGCGAACGCGAAGTTGCCGGCAGCGGAGGCGGGCAATCCCACCGGCTCCGGCGCACCGACAGGGGAGCCGGTCTCCTCGTCCATGGCCACGCGCCACAGGTTCAGCGTTCCATCGACGTCGCTGCCGTAATAGAGGTACTTGCCGTCGGGCGACCAGACGGGATTCCAGTGCACGCCGGGGACGGACGTGACCCGGACGGCGCTCTTCTTCGGCTCCGGCACGGTGGGGTCGATGGTCCAGATGTCGCGGAGTCCGGCTCGGGAGGAGTGGCCCCAGCAGGCGATGCGTTTGCCGCTCGGCGACCAGCTCGGCTGCACGCAGTCGCTGTCGCGCCCGAACTCGGGTCCTCCCTCTTGCGGCTGCACGAGGGGGCGCTGCGCGGCCGTGCGCAGGTCGTACACCCAGAGCTCGCTCCTGCGCCCCCGCGACCACGGCAGCATCTCCACTTCCTCGGTCGCGAAGACGATCTGCGTTCCATCGGGCGACCAGGCGGGGTTGTGTCCCATGTCGGTCAGCCGCCGCGGCGACTCGCCGGTCGCGCCCATGACGAAGAGGCCCCCTCCGTCGCGCTCGGAGCGGAACGCGATCTGCGAGCCGTCGGGCGAGAACGCCGGCTCCGAGTCGTTGTCCGGCGAGTCGGCGGTGAGGTTGATCGGCGTGCGTCCCTCCACCCGCTGCACGTAGATGTCGCGATTGCCCGAGATAGACGAGGCGTAGGCGAACGATTTCCCGTCCGGGGCGAAGGTGGGGAAGAGCTCCATCCCATCGGCGGACGTCAGTTGCTTGTACCCGCGCGGCACGGCAACCGAGGAGCGGCCGCGAAAGGCCTGCAGCACGAATCCTCCCGCCGCACCGGCGACCAGCAGGGGCAGCACGAGGACCGCCGCGCGATACCGCCGTGACCATCCGGGACGGACGGCCTCGCGGCGGGTGGTGGTGGTGCCGCGCTGCATCTCCGGCAGCGACTGCAGGTGAAAGGCGAGATCGCGCGCCGATTGAAACCGGGCGCCGGGATCTTTCTCCAGACAGCGGCGGAGCGCGGCCTCGAGTCCGGGCGAGACGTCCGGCTTCTCGAGCGGCGGCGGCTCGTCGGCGAGCACCGCGTGCATCGTCTCGATCACCGATTCCCCCTCGAACGCCGGGCGGCCGGCGAGCATCTCGTACAGGACCGAGCCGAGGGAGAAGATGTCGGTGCGATGATCGAGGGGGGCGGCGCGCACCTGTTCGGGCGACATGTAGCCCGGCGTGCCGACGATGAACCCTGCCGAGGTGAGATGCTTGGCCGTGTGGCGCCGGCCGTCGGCGTCCGTGGCGTTGACGGCCAGCTTGGCCAGCCCGAAGTCGAGGATCTTCACCCGGCGGTCGGCGGTGACGAAGATGTTGTCCGGCTTGAGGTCGCGGTGGACGATGCCCTTCTCGTGCGCCACGGCGAGCGCCGAGGCGATCTGGATGGCGTAGTCGACCGCTTTCCGGACCGGCAGCGCGGCCGGCGCGGCATCCTCGAGCACCGCGCGCAGCGTCTGCCCCTCGAGCAGCTCCATGACGATGTAGGGCGCGCCGTCAGTGGTCCCGACGTCGAAGATGGTCACGAGGCCGGGATGATTCAACGCCCCCGCCGCCCGCGCCTCCAGCTCGAACCGCTGCAGCAGCTCCTCGCCGTGGGCAAAGCTCTCGGGCAGAACCTTGACCGCCACGTCCCGCCCGATCCGCCGGTCCCGCGCACGCCACACCTCTCCCATCCCCCCCGAGCCGAGGTGGGAGAGGATCTCGTACGGCCCAAGTGAGGTGCCTTTTGCGACCATAACTAACTGAGAAGATTATGCAGGAACGTTCGGTTGCCCCCGAAGGGGGTGACATCATACGGAGATGTCCGCCCGGATCAACGCCGGCCGGATACGAGGAGTCCAAGCGACTCGCCTCCGCCTCGAGGGCGGCGCACGGTGGGCGCTTCGCTCGTTCGCGCGCAGCCGTTCGTGGCGGTGGTCCATATCGGCCCCGAGTCCGACCGCCGGTTACAGGTCGAGCATGCACTCGACATGCTCGTCGCCGAACGCGGCGAAGCACCACAACAACATCAGAACCGATGGATCACTTTATCGCTCTGCGCTGCATGGCGGTGACGCGGAGCGTCACTCGTAACGCGCACGTGGTGAAGCAGGGGCCCTTGCGACAGACGAGATCGCCTGCGTCAAGCATACGCGAGCGTTACCGTGCTCGCAGACATCAAAAATTTCGGCGGGTCCCGTGGAAAATCGGATACATGTCTTTCTCTTCTCTTCGCGATGAGAGACCGGTGTGCGGTGATCCGGCCGCAAGCAATCAACACGACAGAGGTAGTCATGAGGATCTCTCCGCCGTGGCGGCGTGCCGTCATCGCAATCGTTGTCGCAATCAGCTTCATGATCGCAGTTCTGTTGATCGACCGGCTACGGGGCAATCGCTCACCGGTGGCGGCGATCGTCAATGCAGCCAACTCCGTCCGGTACCGGCCCATCGCAACGCGACTCAGCGGTGACTTCGAATACAAGCCATTACAGCCCGCCAGCCGTGCCGCGCGCGGCGACGCGATCAACGTGCAGGGCCGTTGGAAGATCGCCAGTGCACTCGCCGAAGCGCAACAACGCGCCGACACCGCCCCCGACTCTGCAGCGCTTCACGCCACCGGCGCAGGCCATCTTCTCCTGGAAGGCTTCGATGATGCTATTTCCGCCCTCGAGCGCGCGGTGCTGATCGATGGTGGAACGGGCAATCTGAATCTGGCGGTCCGGCATTCGCGTTCTGCGGATCTTCTCAATGATCTGGCCTGCGCGTATGTGACGCGCGGGCAGCGTCTGCAACGCGACTCTGATTTTCTACGGGCCGTACCCGCGATCGAACGTTCGTGGCAACTCGAGAAGACGCCGGCGTCGGCGTGGAACCGCGCGCTGTTGTACGAAGCGCTTTATCTGAATCGCGAGGCGTCCGTGGCGTGGCGCGATGTGTTGGCGCTGGAGCGGGCGGACGGCTGGCGAGCCGAGGCGATGCTCCATCAGCAGGCGCTGGCCGTGCCGACGGAGGAGGAACAGTGGCGCAAAGAAGAGCCGCTGTTTCTTGCCGCCATTCGATCCGGTGATCGCGATCGCGTCGGCAACTACGGCCGCCGATACGCTCCTCGCCTGTTTGTCGCGGGCAGTGAGCGAATCGCGCGGTGGGCGAACGAGATGGCCCAAGGACACCCGGCAGCGGCATCGGCATTGCGCGAGGCACGTCTCATCGCCGAGGCTCTCGCGCCCGTCGATCCATTCCTGAAGGACGCCGTTGCCACGATCGACGTAGCAGCGTCCGCCCCTGACTCCAGGCATCTCCGCAATTTGATCCGCGGGATTACGCTCCTCAACGAGGGGCGCCGGCTTTACCAGGAGCGCCGTCTCGATGAGGCGCTGACCGTCCTGCACACAGCAACCGCTGTGCTGGACGACGCGGCGAGCTGCATGTCCGCGACTTCCCGCGTCCTCACGGCGAGTTGTCTCGTCTTCAGCCAGCGATATCAGGAGGCCGGCACTGAGATCGCGTTCGTCAGGAGCGATCGGCGCGTACGGCACCGTTATCCGCGGGTCTTCGCGCAAGCCGAATGGATCGCCGGTCTGTCGTTGCTCGCGGCCGGAAAACCGTATGAGGCACTCGAAGCGTACTTCACGGCCCGCGATGTTTTCGAACGCTCGGCCGACACCGCGTCGCTCGCGGCTGTCGAAGATCTGGTGGGCGAAGCGTACGAACATCTCGGCCTGCCAGAGAAGAGCTGGCGCCACCGGCGGGGCGCGTTGGCACTGAATGCCCGCAGTGGCGTCGCGACTCGCAGCGAAGCGATCTTCGGCGGAGCGGCGCGCGCTGCGATCAAGCTCGGCCAATACAGCGCCGCCCTGCAGTTTGTCGACTCGATCATCCCTGCGAAACGAGGAGAGCCATTTGCTCTGGCCGAGCTCCTCGTGTTGCGCGGCGCAATCCGCGAGCATCTCGGTCTCGACGGCCCGGCAACGGAGGATTTTCGCGAAGCGCGCATCGCGTTGTCGCGAGTCCCTGCCGGTGCAGCACGGGACGCGGTCGCGAACGACATCCGGGCAGTTCAATTGCTCGTTGGTGCGCGGATCAATGCCGCTGTTGCCGAGGCGGCCATCGCCGATGCCGCACGCACCGAAAACAAGTTCCGACTCGTGCCGCTACTGCGCCGCCGCGCCTTGTCGGCAATACACAATGATGTCGACACTGCGGTACAGCACGCAGAGGCTGCATTATCGGAAATGGAGCGACAGCTCTCCGGGATGCGCGACGCAGACATTCGGCTGACGTCACAGCGGTCCCTTCACGATCTGTACGGCTCGCTGATTGCGACCTCTGTTGCACGGGGTGATACGAGACGCGCCGCGGAGTTGCTCGATTGCCAGCGGGAGCACAACCGCCTGGGCGGCAGCGGCGGGCCGTGTGCAGCTGTTCCATTCGACGCTCTGCCGCAGGGAATTGCACTTCTCGACTATGCCGTCATTGCCGACGCGGTGTACGTGTTCACGTTTTATCGAGGCTCCATGGCAGTGCGCCGTGTTTCCCCGTCCGCGGCAACGATCGACCACCGTGCGCGCGAATTCGTGACCGCGGTTCAGTCAGGAGACGACGAGCGCGCACGCAATGCCGCGGCCGCTCTCTCGGCGGACCTTTTTGACCCGTTCGTCGGCGACCTGCGCGATACCTCGGCGATCGTCATCGGCGGCTCTCCGGCGAGCATCCCCGTACCGTTCGCCGCTTTGTGGTCCCGCCGCACCGGCCGCTTCCTCCTGGAGGATTGGACCATCACGTATACGCCGGGAGTATCGCGTCTTGTTTCGGCGGTGCGGCGCGACCTTCAGTTGCGAAAAGAAGCGCGAGCCGAGCTCGATCTCTTCGCGATCGCACCTGCCTACGGCGACTCGACGTTGCCGCCGTTGCCGTCCGCAGCCATGGAAGCCCGTGTCATCCGCCGTCTGTACGACCGCACCGCGGGTGTAACGGGAACCGCTGCGACAAGTCAGTCGTTCCATGACATCGGCAGTACCGCGTCGGTCATTCATTTCGCCGGACATTCGATTCCGAACCCGGAACAACCGCGCTATGCGGCGCTGGCGTTCGGAAGCGCTTCCGATCAGTTCACGTCGGACATGCTGTACGCGCACCAGATCGCGTCCTCAGCGCTGTCGGCCACGCGTCTGGTCGTCCTCGCGAGTTGCTCGAGCGCTTCGAGCGGTGACCAGCCGTCCATCGCACCGACGTCACTATCGGATGCGTTCCTCGATGCGCACGTTCCCGCCGTGGTCGGGACGATGTGGTCCGTCGAGGACCAGGCGACAGGATCTCTTCTCATCGACTTCCATCAGCAGTTGCGGGCGGGCCGGGCCGCACCGGACGCGTTGCGCCTCGCGCAGATTGCGGCTCTGCGTAGTGGTGACCTGCGGCGCTCACGACTCCAGCAGTGGGCGCCGTACTGCTTCATCGGCTGGCATTCAAGCACATAGGAGAAAACATGAGCACAGAAGTGAACATCCTGTTCACAGGGATCTGTCTGTTCCTGACGGATAAGAACCGCGTCATCATCGGCGTGGCGAACGAGAAGGCAAGTTGCCTCAGCAAGGCCAAGATTCCGAGGCACTATGCCTATCTCGCCTACGACCCGACACAACGGAGCAGCGGCAAGACGGCGTGGAAAAGCAATGGCCCCCACGAGGCGGTACTGCTCTCGGGGCTCGTCGAAATCCGAGGCAAGTTCGATGAGACCGAGCTGAAGTACCCCGGCAGCAACCCGAAGCTACCTGGCGTCGTCGTCGCGAAGAGCATCGCCCCGGCGTATACGCCACTTCCGACCGTCCTGGAGGACAACCCGGTCAACATCAATCCCGCCGTCGTTGCCGCGCGCATCGATCTGCCGCCGGGCACCTTCGAGAGCCCGATCGTCACGAACGAGTTCTGGCATTTCTTCCCCCAGAAGCCGCCCCGGCCAATACGGGACCGGATTGCCCAGGCGGTCCGACTGACCTTTCACGTGAGTGACGACACAGTACAGGTGACGGAACATCCGTTCGGCGGTGGTGGTCCGACCGAGGTCATCACGCTCAAAAAAGGCAATGGCAAGGGAATCCTGTTTGTAATCGGCAACAGCAGCGAGCCCGACATCGTGCCGAAAGTAGTCCAGACGAAGCCAGCCACGGGGCCGGATCACGACTTCGAACTGCACTGGAACCTATTCCACCTCAATGGTGACCCGGACTGCCCGCCGATCTCATTCAACGAAGGCACGCCGGGCAACATAAACCCGCTGACGCTGGGAGGCGGCAATTGCCCTCCGATCCAGTGGTTGTAGGGGAGGAACCTGAAAATGAGTGACATTTCCAAAATTCGTCCCGAGTTCCGTCGTTTCGTCGAGGACTGGTTCGCGCGAGCGCCATGGATTCACGCGATCGGCATCGGCAAGAAGATCATCGCCGGCCGGCCGATCGAGCAGGACGCGATCACGTTCTTCGTCTCGAACAAGGTTCCGAACAAAATCCTCCACCCGGATACCATCATCCAGAGTTGGATCGAGTTTCCGGGTCTCGAGGGGGCGTTGCCAACGGACGTCGTGGCCATGCCGCCCCTGACTTTCTCGTGTACGTTCGACCGCCCGGCGCACGGCGGCGACTGCATCGCTCCGTTAGGTGCGCCGTACGTCAGCACACTCGGAGCGGTCCTGAAGCGCAAAAGCGACGCCGCGATGTTCATCCTCTCCGCGTCGCATGCGATGCTCGGCATTGGTGGGACGCTGCCGATCGGCCAGACCATCTGTCACCCGATCGGTAACAGTTCTCCGATCGCCAGGGTAACGGCGTCGACCAGTTGGTCGACCACCGCACCGATGATCGGCGACGTCGCTCTCGCGGAGGTGCTGAAGAAGGTTCCGCCCGATTCACCTCCCCCGGATGTCGAGCAGACGGTGAAGGACATCGGAAGCCTGACCGGCGTGGGCACGCCGGCAGAAGGTGATCCGCTGCGCTTCAGGGGACGGAATGGCCTGCAGTCGGGCAACGTGTTCTGGACGGACGTCATCGTCAAGGTCGACCAGATGTACAGGTTCGAGAACACGTTCTTGACGAACGCACTCGCCCAGAAGGGCGACAGCGGCGCCCTCGCTGTGAACAACGCCAGACAGGCGCTCGGAGTCGTTTTCGCTGACAATGGCATCCTGACGGCGTGTACGGAGCTCAATGCAGTCGCTTCGGAATTGAGCCTCAACGATTATCAGTGGTTCTGATGAGGTGTTCGATGGTGGGGGCGGTCCACGCCCCCACCACTCGTCCCTCTACAGCTTCGTCCGTGATGTGAATGTCTGGCGGTCGCGGAGTGAAGGTCGGCGTTGGCGTGGCAGCCCCTCACTTGCACATCAACTGATAAACCCCCACCACATCGTCCCGCACATCATCCAGGTCCCCCTTGATCTTCCCCACCACCTCCTGAAACTCCGGGGTGGCGTGCAGCGGCTCCAGCCAGGGGTGTTTGACGAGGGCGTACCAGGAGTGGTTGCCGAGGTCGGCGCAGCGGCGGAGCCAGGCCAGGGCTTCGGCCTGGTCGCCGAGTTTGGCGTAGACGAGGGCCACGCGGAGGGCGGCCCAGTGGTTGCGCAGGGCGTCGGGCTCGAAGGACTGGACGGCGGCCAGGGCGGCGTCGCGGTCGCCGTGGGCGGCGGCGATCATGGCCTTGAGGCTCTTGCCGAGGTAGTGGCGGGGGACCAGCGAGGAGGCCGCGGCGGCTTCCTTTTCCGCCTCCGCCAGGTTGCCCTGGAGGATGAAGGCCATGCCGCGGATGTCGTGGCCGGCCAGCGCGGTCTCCTCGCTGGCCAGCGCGTGCTGGGCGTTGGTGAGTGCGCCCTCGGCATCCACGGCGTTGACGTACCAGTAGCCGCGGGTGAGTGCCTCGTTCGACAGCGGGTCGATCTTGACGAGGCGGTCGCCGACGCATTGCGCCATCTGCAGGTCGCCCGTCGACACGAAGTACGTGGTCATCGAGTGCAGCGCCTGCGTATCGGTCGACTGGAGGCGGAGCGCGGCCAGGACTTCGCGCACCGACTCCCGGAAGCGCTCCGGGTCGCGCACGAACACGCGTCCCAGGGCCAGGTGCGCCTGCGGGAGGTTCGGGTCGAGGCGCACGGCCTGCCGCGCGTACCACTCCGCGCGCTCCATGTCCTCGGCCGAGACGAGGCTGCGCGCGCTGCCGAGGGAGAGCGCCGTGGCCAGGTCCGCATACGCGGCGGCAAAGCGCGGGTCGAGCGCCACGGCGCGCTTCAGCGCCGCCACCTGCGCGTTGAAGTTCTCGGGATTGAAGCTGCCGGAGAGTGAGCGGGCGCGGAGGTACTGCTCGTACGCCTGCGGGCTCGAGGAGCGCGCCGCGGAGACGCGCCGCTCCGTCGGCTCGACGCCGATCTCCTTGTTCAGCCCCTCCACCGTGCGCGCCGAGACGTCGTCGATCAGCTTGAGGAGGTCCGTGCGCTTGCCGATGATCGTGTCCGACCAGACCGAGAAGCCGGTGCGCGAGTCGGTGAGCTGCAGCGACACGCGCACCACGTCGCCCGCGGAGAGGAACGTCCCCTCCAGGATGCCGTCGACGTTCAGCTTCTCGCCCGCGGCGCGCGTGTCGGTGTTCTGTCCCTGAAAGTCGAGCACCGCCGACGTCGGCCGCACCTGCAGCGAGGGGATCTTCTGCAGCTTGGTCACCAGCGCGTCCGCCAGGCCGACGGAGAGGAACTCGTCCGCCTTGTTGTCGGTGATGTTGCGCAGCGGGAGCACGGCCATCGAGCGGATGGGGGGCGGGGGAGCGGTCGTCGTGGTGGCCCTGGCGGTGTCGCTGGTGCGATGGGCGATGAAGGCGGCGATGGCCACGAGCAGCGCCGTGGCCAGGAGGACGGCCACGCGCGTCCAGCGCGGACGGCGCACCGTGCGGCCGAGGGTCGTCCGCGTCGACGTCGTCATGCGCATCGTCGGCGTGTCGATCTCCTCGAGGTCCGAGAGCACCTCGCGCGCCGTCTGATAGCGGTCGTCCGGATCCTTCTGCAGCAGCCTGGCGATGATGCGCGTGGCGGTGGTGGGGAAGTTCGGGTCGGTGGCCACGAACGGCTCCGGCTCGCCGTCGCGGATCTTGTCGAGCACCATCAGCGGCGACTCGGCATTGAACGGCAGGTGCCCGGCGGCCATCTGATAGAAGACCACGCCCGCGGAGAAGAGATCGCTGCGCACGTCGGCGTTCGCGCCGCGGGCCTGTTCGGGGGCGAGGTAGTGCAGCGTCCCGAAGAAATGTCCGGTGGTCGAGTCGAACGAGCGCTCGATGCCCGGGTCGGTGAGCGTGCGGGGGATCGACTTGGCCAGGCCGAAGTCGAGGATCTTCACCGCGCCGCTCGGCTCGAGGATGATGTTCGCGCTCTTGATGTCGCGGTGGATGATCCCCTTCTCGTGGGCGGCCGCCAGCCCGGCCGCGATCTGCCGGGCGATGGAGAGGAACTCCGCGCTCTCGACTGGCCGGCGGCGGATGCGCTGCGACAGCGTCTCCCCCTCGCAGTACTCCATGACGATGAACGGCATGCCGTCCGCCGTCTCGCCGACCTCGTGGATGGTGGCGACGTTGGCGTGGCGGACCGCTGCGGCTGAGCGTGCTTCGCGGAAGAAGCGCGCCTTCCGGTCCGCGTAGGCCATCTCGCTCGCGTTCAATACTTTGATGGCCACATAGCGGCCCAGGCGCTGGTCGCGGGCGAGATACACCGTCCCCATTCCGCCCTTGCCGAGAATGCGGACGATCTCGAAACCATCGAACGTAGGAAGTGCTTGTGCCATGCGGATTTGGCCCGACTGCGGCGCATTCTACACATAATGTAGGGCGAGCTTCAGCCCGCCGGGGGCGGGCTTCAGCCGCCGGGGACGGGCTGAAGCCCGTCCTACGTGGTGGTCAAAACTCTGACCCTCAAAGCGGCGGCGTGGGTTATATTCTCACCCCGTGACGACAACTGAAAGTGTCGCTCCCGAGATTGCGCTTCCGCCTCGCTATCAGCATCGCGGCACGCTGAAACAGACACCCGAGACCTGTGTCTACCGCGTCTTCGACGTCCCGGACGCGCGCGACGAAGCCATCAAGATCCTCTGCCACGAAGTCACCGATCCGCAACAAATCCTCCGCTTCAAGACCGAGTTCCACACCGTCGCCTCCCTCGAGCACGCCAGCGTGATCAAGGTCTTCGACTTCGGCGTGCTGCAGGACCGCTATCCGTACTTCACCATGGAGTTCTTCGCCGGGAAGCGGATCACCGACTTCTTCGACGGCCAGAACTGGACGGCGCTCTACGAGGTGATCCTGCAGATCGCCTCGGGGCTGCACCACATACACCGCCTCGGCATCGTCCATCTCGACCTGAAGCCGTCCAACATCCTCGTCAGCGACGACGGCACGGCCAAGATCATGGACTTCGGCCTGGCCATCGAGAGCCACAAAGTCTTCGACCGGCAGATCCGCGGGACGCTGCACTACATGGCTCCCGAGGTCCTGAAGCAGGACCGCGTCGACTCGCGCGCCGACCTCTACGCCCTCGGCATGACGCTGTACGAGACCGTCACCGGCGCGCTGCCCGGCTACGGCCGCGCGCCGATCGACGTGATCCGCATGCATCTCGACGAAGAGATCCGCAGGCCGTCGTCGATCAACCCGCGCATCCCGGTCGCGCTCGAGGAGATCATCCTCAAGCTGCTGGAGAAGGACCCGCGGCACCGCTTCCCCTCGGCCGCCGCGCTGCTGCAGGCCGTGGCCGACGCTTCGGGACGGGAGGTGCCGCACGGCCAGATGGTCTCCGGGCGGGGAGAGCTCTTCGCCGCGCCGCTGATCGGACGCCGCGCGGAAGTGGAGCAACTGAGCGCGCTGGTCAACGAGGCGCGCGAGGGGCGCGGCGGCGGCGTGATCCTGGCCGGCGCGGAGGGGATGGGGAAGAGCCGCATCATCCGCGACGCCACACTGCGCGCGCAGCTCGACGGCGCGCGCGTGTTCTGCGGACGCTGCCCGGTCAACCGCAAGACCATCTACGCGCCGTTCTTCGAGATCTTCACGCAGATGGTGCTGGCGGTGAATCCGGAGGTGGACGTCGACGAGGAGATCCGCCGCATCCTCAGGCCGGTGGCGGCCACCTCGGGACCCGACGCCGCACGGCCGCGCCACGGGCAGCGCTTCCGCTTTTTCAACCGCATCGTGCAGTCGATGCAGGACATCTACGGCTTCCTCAGCGTCGGCGCGGAGTCGGCGGGCACGCCGCTGATCCTGGTCATCGAAGACCTGCAGTGGGCCGATCCGTCGACCGCGGACCTCTTCTCCTACCTGGTGGGCGAGGCCAAGCAGAACAAGCTCCTGGTCATCGGGACGCTGACCCTGGAGACGGGCGGCGAGGCGGCCATCGAGTCGTCGTCGCCGAACTTCTCGTTCTGGGAGCAGCGCGCGCGCGACGCGGGCTTCCCGATCATCCGCGTGGAGACGCTGACCGAGAACCTGGTGCGCGAGCACCTGCAGTCGCTCCTCGGTGACGGCGCGGTCACGGACGAGCTGGTGCGCTGGATGTTCTGGGAGTCGGCGGGCACGCCGCTGAACATCCGCCGCATCGTCGACTACCTCATCGCCCATCAGTACCTGCAGTGGCAGCCGAGCGGCTGGACCGCGGACATGGAGCGCATCAAGTCGCTGCGCGTGCCGGGCGGCTTCGGGGCGATCCTGATGGACAAGGTCGAGACGCTCGCGCCGGAGCAGCGCAAGGTCCTGGAGATCGCCTCCGTGTACGGCGAGTCGATGGAGCTGGAGCTGCTGACGCGCATCTCTGACATGTCCGCCGAGACGACGTATGCCGCCGTGCGGGCCCTCGACCGCGACCGCCTGGTCGACGAGTCGCACGACGGGCGGACCATGACCTTCCCGCAGATCCACCTGCGCGAGGCGGTGTACAACGCCATGCCCGAGCGGCGGCGCAACGAGCTGCACCTGCGCATCGCCATGGCCCTGGAGCCGGCGGCGAACGAAGGGTCGATGCACCTCATCGGGCAGGTGGCGCATCACTTCGCCCGGGCGAACGACATCGAGCGCGGCACGCGCTACTCGATCGCGGCCGGCGACCTGGCCACGCGCACGCTGGCGCACGAGGAGGCGACGGAGTTCTATCGCGTAGCCCTGGAGCTGATGGACCTGGGCGGGTTCGACGAGGCGCGCAAGGCCGAGGTGCGGGAAAAGCTGGCCGACGCCTACTACCGCCGCGACGACTACCGCAGCGCGATGCACGCCTTCCAGTTCCTCCTCAAGAGCATCCAGAGCCGGCATCCCGAGGACCACGCCAACGGTGACATCGCCCGGGTGATGAAGAAGATCGGCAAGGTGCTGGCGCGGCGCGGCGACATCGACGCGGCCATGACCTACTTTCACGGCGCGCTCTCGATTTACGAGCGCCTCGGCGACAAGCTGGCCATCGCCGAGATGCTGAACCGCATCGCCTGGCAGCACCGCATGCGGGACGATCTCGACAGCGCCCGCGACAGCGCCGAGCGCGCCCGGCTGATGCTGCAGGACAGCGAGCCGTCGGTGGTCTTCGGCTACGTGCAGAACATGCTCGGGGTGATCGAGTTCGCGCGCGGCAACTGGCAGCGCTCGCGCGAGATCCTCGAGGAGGCGGTGGCCCTCGGCGACGCCCTCGGCTCCGACCAGCTCCGCAAAGTGGCGTCGATGAACCTCGGCAACACGCTGTGGAAGCTCGGCGAATGGGACGCGGCGCTGCAGTACTACCGGAAGATCCTGGAGCGCTGCGAGGCCGACGGCGACCTGTCGGACCTGGCCACCGCGTACAGCAACGTCGGCGTGGTCGAGTACGGACGCGGCAACTTCCACGCGGCCACGGAGCTATTCGAGAAGTCGGTGCGCATCGACGAGAAGATCGGCGCGCTGGAGCACGAGGCGCTGGTGCGCGAGAACCTCGGCGACGCGCTCGAGATGCTCGGCCTCTGGAACGAGGCCATGGCCCAGTACCGCCGCTGCGTGGAGATCGAGGGCTTCGACGAGACGCGCGCGTCGCGGCTCTCGGTGTACGTGCCGATGTCGCGGCTGACCAAGAAGCGCGGCGACATCGCCCGCGCGCTGGAGTACGGGCAGAAGGCGCTGGCGGCGGGGGAGCGCGGCCGCGACGAGGACCTCATCGCCGAGGCGGCGTACGTACTGGCGTCGATCGAGGACGAGCGCGGCAACGCCGAGGAGTCGGAGCGCTACCTGGCGCGGGCGATGTCGATCTTCGAGTCCAACCGCACCCTGCACGGTATGGCCCGCGCGCACGCGGCGGCCGCCGTGCTGGTGCTGAACAAGGGCGATCTCGACAAGGCCATGGAGCACGCCGACGCGGGAGAGCGCATCGCCCGGCAGCTCGGCGACCGCTACTCGCTGGCCAAGAACGACTGGGCGCGCGCCAAGATCCTCAGCGCGCAGGGCGAGCGCGAGGCCGCGGCGGCGAAGTTCGAGTCCGTGCGCAGCGTGCTCGAGGAGCTCGACACGCCGTACGACCTGGGGCGCCTGCTGTTCGACATCGGCCTGCTGCGCGAGGAGCCGGACGAGGCCACGCACACCATCCGCAACGCCATCCGCATCTTCGAGCGCCTCGACGCCTCGCACGACCTCGAGCGCGCCCGCGGCGCGCTGTTCCGCATCAAGCCGGCCGGCAAGGCGCCCGACTCCGGCGTGGTCGGGCTGTACGAGATCGTCAAGATCATCAACTCCACGCTCGACCTGCAGGAAGTGCTCAACCGCGTGCTCGACGTCTGCATCCGCAGGCTGCGCGCCGAGCGCGGGATGATCATCCTGCTGGACCCGCTCACCGGCGCCCTGCGCACGCGCGTGGCGCGGAACATCCGCGAGGGAAGCGACAAGGAGTCGAAGCGCTCCCCGCAGTCGGTGATCAAGGAAGTGATCCAGACCGGGCAGGCGGTGATGTCGGCCGACGCGCGCGCGGACGAGCGATTCGTGGAGTCGGAGTCGGTGATCGCGGAGAACATCGTCTCCATCCTCTGCGTGCCGCTGATGATCAAGGAGCGCATCTCCGGCGCGATCTACATCGACCACCGCCAGGCGCGGCATCTCTTCTCGCCGCGCGACCTGAGCTTCCTGGAGGCGTTCGGCGACCAGGCCGCCATCGCCATCGAGAACGCGCGGCTGTACGAGGAGCTGGAGGAGGCGCGCACGCGGCTCTCGCTGGAGAACGAGACGCTGCGCAACGAGGTGCTGGTGGAGAAGCACCTCGACTCGATCGTCGGCACCTCGGACGCGGTGGCGAAGATTCAGTTCGCCATCCGCAAGGCCTCCTCGGGGCACTCGACCGTGCTGCTGCGCGGCGAGTCGGGCACGGGCAAGGGGCTGGTGGCGCGGATCATCCACAACATCGGCCCGCGGCGGAACGGCCCGTTCATCAAGTTCAATTGCGCGGCGCTGCCGGAGACGCTGGCCGAGTCGGAGCTGTTCGGCCACGAGAAGGGCTCCTTCACCGGCGCCGACCGCCGCAAGCTGGGACGCTTCGAGCTGGCCAACAACGGCACGATCTTCCTCGACGAGATGGGGAAGATGTCGCTGGCCATGCAGGCCAAGCTGCTGCGCGTGGTCGAGGACAAGGAGTTCGAGCGCGTCGGCGGGACGACCACCATCAAGACGGACGTGAAGATCATCGCCGCCACGAACCTCGACCTGGAGAAGGCCATCGAGGACGGCACGTTCCGCGAGGATCTCTTCTACCGCCTGAACATCATCCCCATCGTCCTGCCGCCGCTCCGCGACCGCAAGGACGACATCGCCACGCTGGCCGAGCATTTCATCCGCAAGATCTGCAAGGACCTCGGCATCGACAACAAGCGTCTCGAGCCGGGGGTGCTGGATCTCTTCATGCGCTACGACTGGCCGGGCAACGTGCGCGAGCTGGAGGCCACGCTGCACCGCGCCATCGTGATGTCGAACGGCGACACGGTGACGAAGACCGAGTTCTACAACCTCTACCCCGCGGACCGCGTCCCGGCCGTGGTGGCGGAGAGCGCGACCCCCTCGCTCCCCGTCATCGGCAAGATGGACATCAACAGCGACATCTACGACGAGGTGATGAGCTCCGTCGACAAACAGCTGATCCTCCGCGCTTTGGAGTCGTCGAACGGGAAAATCCGCGAGGCGGCGCGAAGGCTGGGCCTCGCGCGGAACACGCTGAAGTCGAAGATCCAGAAATACAACATCGCCGTGCGGGAGTAGTTTGGAGTGCGGCAGCGCCAGCTGCCGCTCTCCATGCGGGAGGCGCCAGCCTCCCGCCCCCCGCCGCAGCTGGCGCTGCGGCATGGAAAGCGGCAGCTGGCGCTGCCGCACTCCAGATCAGCGCGTGACTCGGCCGGCTACGCCGATCGAGTCCAGGCCCAGCAGGCGGACGTCGACGAGCAGGTCATTGACGTCCGTGCCGCCGAGGTTGGCCAGGGGGATGTCCAGCTCGAGCTTCGTCGCGCCGAGGGAGAGCTCGCGGCGGCCTTCGCCCCAGGCCAGGGCGTTGCGGTCGCGGTCGGCCACGATCACGTCGAGGCGGTACGCGCCCGCCGCCTTCATGGTCGCGTCGAGCGAGACGCGGAGCATGTCGCCGATGACCTCCGTCCGGATTTTGCCGAGGCGGGCGGCGCCGCGCTCGGCCACCAGCTCGCCCGTGCCCGTGCGGGTGAAGCGGATGCCGGCGGGCGTCGTGCCGTCCGCGTCGAAGCGCACCGTCCAGGTGCCGGGGATGTTCATCGGCAGGTCGGCCAGGGTGGCGGAGTAGACCCCGTCGCCGTTGCCGGTCAGCGTCACCTGCTGCACCGCCCTGCCGCGGGGATTCACCAGGCTCGCGGTCACGTGTGCGCCGGCCAGCGGCGCGTCGCCGTCGCGGAGCTCCGCGTGCAGCGTCACCGGCTCGCCCGGCTGGCGCGAGAGCGGCGCGGCCCACGTCGACAGCGTGACCGTGCTCTCCGGCTCCGCGACCACCACCGTGGCCGGCGCGTCGACGTCGAGCTGATAGCGCGCCGCCGCGGTGGTCATCACGTGCAGCACCTCGTCGTCGTTCTCGCGGAAGCGGCGCAGGCCGCGCTCGATCGAGCCGCCCTCGAACGGCAGCAGCTCCGCGCCCGTCGGGGTGCGCAGCTTCGTGGCCACCGGCTTCTCGGCGATCGTCCAGATGATCATGCCGCTGCCGCCCGTGGCGTAGAGGTCGATCGACGACGGCTCCGTGACGCTCTTGGTGAACATGCGCGACACGTTCGCCGGCGCGTGCGCGGCCGGCTCCTCGTACGGCGTGCCGGCGTCGAAGCGGCCGGTGACGTCCGCCGCGAAAAGGGAGGAAGCGAAGGTGAGGAGAAGGAGCAGGGTGATCTTCTTCATGGTCGTTCTCCTCAGAAATCGGTGGCGAGCGAGTCGCCGATCTTGCGGTAGTCGTTGCGGCGGTTGTGGTGGTGGTTGGCGAGCGTGGTGAACCAGACGATGCCCACCGCCTGCGCGCTGTACTGCGACACCATGCCGTCGTCCTCACCCGGCATCCCGGCGATGCCCGACAGCGTGGCCAGCCCCGTATCCTCGGTGTGGATGAAGTCGTTCCAGAGACCCGTGCCGGCGATGTTGTAGATCGTCCTCGGCAGCGCCGGCCGTCCCGCGGTGCCCTTCAGGTAGTAGGTGTTGTAGTAGCTCATCGACGACGTCGTGCAGTTCTTCGTCGAATCGGTGTTCTGCCCCACCAGGTCCACCAACCAGCCGGTCAGCCACGAGCCGGAGAGCGTGCCGGCCAGGTTCGCCGCCTCGGAGCCCTTGTTCGGCGCGGCGATCGAGTTCACCCAGCGGATGCGGTTGATGATCGGCTGATAGCGGGAGTCGTACGTCGGATTCGAGAGGATCCAGCGGATGACCACGCCGCCGAACGAGTGCGTCTCGATGACGATGTCGTCGATCGCGTTCGCCATCATCCAGTTATAGATCTGGCCGGCCACCTGGCCGCCCGCGACCCACATGTACTGCGTGCCGTCGTAGCCGACGACGAGGTAGGGGATGGTGAATCCCTTCGTGGTGGCGCGGATCATGTCCTCGCCCCAGTACGCGCGGGCCACGCTGGGCTGGGCGAGGTTCGAGCCCCCTTTGCCGTGGATGAAGACCACGCCGGTCTTGGCGAACAGCGGTACGGCAGCGAACAGCGCGACTGCGAGAGAGAGCAGAAATCGTCGTTTCATGGCTGCGCCACTTCTTCAACGATAATGCCGTACGTATTTCCAATGAGTTACGTGCAATGAGGGTCCGGGATTGAGCCATTCCGGCACTGAATGAGGGTTCATTCTTGACCGGAGGGTCTGCTTTTAGACCGGCAACGGAGGCGCGGCCACCGTCAACAGAAGCACGGTCACTGTCAACGGAAGCACGGTCGCTGTCGACAGAAGCACGGTCACTGTTGACAGAAGCACGGTCGCTTTCGACAGAAGCACGGTCGCTGTTGACAGAAGCGCGGTCGCTTTCAACAGAAGCACGGTCACTGTCAACAGAAGCACGGTCACTGTCGACAGAAGCACGGTCACCAATAACGGAAACGCGATCCTCGCGATGCACGTGGAAACGTAGGACGGGCTTCAGCCCGTCGGCGCTCGCGGTGAACGCGGCTTAGGCGTTCACCGCGATGGCGCCCCCGCCCCGCCCGGGGGGGCGGGCTGAAGCCGTGCCCTACGTTTGGCGCATGCCTTCACTCCCGCCGGAACCAGTTGTGGACTTCGTCGTCGGGCCGGGCCGGATCGGTAAAGTCGGTGTACATCCAGACCCAGAGCTGGCCGGGACGGTACGCCGACATCTTCGCGAAGACATAGCGCCTGGCGAAGTCCTGGTCGTAGAAGCCGTAGACGTGGCCGGAGGGAAGGCGCCGCGCGCCGATCTCGCTCCAGTCGCAGTCCGATGGGGTGCACTTGCCGAACACGCGCATGTACCAGGGTGGACCGGGTGGATGGAGCTGCCCGTTGATGACCACGTCCTGGCAGATGAAGCGGAGGTTGATGCGCGTCAGGCTGCGCGTCGCGGCATCCGTGTTGATCCAGTTGCCGTCCTCCGGCTGGGCGATGCAGCTCGCGCCGGCGGTGCCGGCGATGCAAACGAAGGCCAATACGGCGAAAAGGTTTCTCATCCGGAACGGCTCCCGCGTGCCACACTACATCATGCGCAGATTCGCCGCCGTCTTTGTGGGTCTCCTGTTCGCTGCATCGGTCAACGCGCAGACTGTGACGCCGGTCATCAGCTCCATCTCGCCGGCGTCGATTCCCGTGAACACGCCCGAGCAGTTCATCGACATCTACGGCGCGAACTTCTACGGCGGCACGCAGAGCTACGTCACGTACACCGGCCCGGAAGGGGAGTTCACTCTCATGGCCAGCGCCGGCTCCGGCGATCATCTGCAGGCCTACGTTCCCGACGCGATCCTGCTGAGCGAGGGCACCTACTCGGTGGTGGTGACGAACGACGACGGCGTCAATCCGCCCGCCACCTCGAATGCGGTCACGCTGACCATCACCGGCGGCCCCGGCCCGAACATCTTCGTCCCGGAGAGCGCCACCGCCGAGGCCACCGGTCCCGGCGGCGCGATCGTGCACTATGAAGTGACGGCCACGAGCACCAGCGACCCCGACGTCGACGTCACCTGCACGTTCCCTTCGGGATCGCTGTTTTCGGTCGGACAGACGACCGTCACCTGCACGGCCACGGACGACCAGGGGCAGACCGCGACGAACGACTTCGTCGTGGCCGTGGTCGACACCACGCCGCCTGCGCTCACGCTGCCCGAGGACATCACCGCCGAGGCCACGAGCGGGTCCGGCGCGGTGGTCACGTTCGAGGCGACGGCCACCGACCTCGTCGACGGCGACGTCGCGGTGAGCTGCCATCCGGCCTCCGGCTCCACGTTCCCGATCGGCACGACGACCGTGACCTGTTCCGCCGTCGACGCGCACGCCAACTCCGTGCAGGGGACGTTCGACGTGACCGTCGCCGACACGACGGCACCGGTCATCACGAGCATCACCGCCTCCCCCGACGTGCTGTCGCCGGTGAACAACAAACTGCGGCCGGTCACGATCTCCGTCGCGGCCAGCGATGCGGTGGATGGGTCGCTCACGGCGCAGATCGTCAGCGTCACGGCGAACGAAACGATCGATGCGACGGACTACGTGGTCACCGGGCCGCTGAGCCTCGAGCTGCGGGCGGAGCGGAACGGCTCGGCCGACCGCATCTACACCGTGACGGTGGCGGTCAGCGACGATGCGGGGAACACGTCCACGGGGACGGTGACGGTGAGAGTCGGGAAGAGGTGAGGAGAGGGGGCCGGACTACGCCGGCTCCCACGGCTCATCGGGAATGATGTCGTTCTCGACTTCACCATTCTCCTTGGCCTGCTTGCGTTGCGCGCGGCGCTCGGCTTTGACCTGCTGGCGCTCGCGTTTGGCTTGTTCACGCTGTCGTTTGATGACGGATACTTGAGGTTTCGGCATATAGACCTCCACGATAACAAAAAGGACAGGATTCCTCCTGTCCTTTCGAGTTGCGAGGGTGTGTCGGGCTTCAGACAGGAACGACGTTCGCCGCCTGCAGGCCTTTCGGCCCGTTGACGATGTCGAACTCGACCGCGGCGCCTTCGGCGAGGGAGCGGAAGCCGCCACCCTGGATCGCGGAGAAGTGCACGAAGACGTCTTCGCCGTTCTCGCTGGTGATGAAACCGAAGCCCTTCGCGTCGTTGAACCACTTGACGTTACCGGATGTTCTCATTGGTGAATCTCCTTTCCGTGCTGCCTTCGGAGATTCAGAAACGATGTTCATCTCTCAGAGCTGGCAAACCACTGATGTTCGCAATGGGCAACCGGACGGGGTCAGGGCGAATTCCGGCACATGGCGGGTGCCGGCGGGCTGAAGCCCGCCCTACGTTGAGCGCGCATCTCGCGAGGGGGGCGCTCAACGCAGGACGGGCTTCAGCCCGCCGTTTGCCGCGGGCGCTATGATCCCGCTCGCATGCCGCGCTATCTCCTCTCCTGGGGCGCTCCCTCGGAGCGCCTGTACGACGTCGCCATCCGCTTCACCGCGCCGGCGGACGCGCCGCGGCTGCTGCTGCCGGCGTGGCGTCCGGGGCGCTACCTGATCCAGAACTACGCCGCCAACGTGCGCGAGTGGACGGCCGGCGATGCGCGCGTCTGGAAGGAGGGAAAAACGTCGTGGCGCATCGACGCGCGGGCGGGGGAGGAGGTCGAGTTTCGCTACCGCTATTACGCCGGCGTGCTCGACGCCGGCTCGAGCTTCCTCGACGAAGAGGAGGCGTACTTCAACGGCTCGAATCTCTTCATGATGGTCGAGGGATTGCGCGGCGAGGAGCACGTCCTGACCGTCGCCGCGCCGGCGGAGTGGAACCTCGAATCGCAGCTCCCCCGCGAGGGGGACACGTTCCGCGCGCGCGACTACGATCATCTGATCGACTCTCCCTGCATCGCCTCGGCGAAGATGACGCGCCACTCGTTCACCGAGCACGGCGCGCGCCTCCATCTCATTTTCCGCGGCGATGAGGGAATGGACACGGAGCCGTTCGTCGAGCCGCTGCGCGCCATCGCCCGGACGCAGGCCCGGCTCTTCGGCGATGCATTCCCGTTCCGCGAGTATCGCTTCCTCTATCACCTGCGCGACCGCTGGCACGGCGTGGAGCACGAGGACTCCTGCTCGATCGTGGCCCGCCGCGCCGCGCTGGCCGGCAGCAAACCGGGCGACGAGGGGTTCGAGCAGTTCCTCTCCATCTCCTCGCACGAGCTCTTTCACGCCTGGAACGTGAAGCGGATCGTCCCGGCGAAGTTCGCGCCGTACGACTACTGGCAGGAGACGCCGACGCGCCTGCTGTGGGCGATGGAGGGGATGACTTCCTACTACGGCGACCTGACGCTGGTGCGCTCCGGCGTCTGGTCCGTGCAGCGTTACCTCGAGCACCTGACCCGCGAGATCGAGCTGCTGGAGAGCCTTCCCGCGCGGCAGTACCTGTCGCTCGCGCAGGCGAGCTTCGACGGCTGGCTGAGCGATCCCGCGCAGAACCACGATCACGCCAACGCCACGTTCTCCTTCTATAACAAGGGGGAGCTGGTGTCGGCGCTGCTCGACCTCACCCTCCGCCGCGCGACGGACGGCGCGCGGTCGCTCGACGACGTGCTGACCATTCTCTGGGAGGAGTACGGGCGGACCGGGCGTGGCCTGGAGGAGGATGCGATGGAGGGCATCGTGGCGCGCGTGGCGGACGCGGGCGATTTCTTCGCCCGCTACGTCGACGGAACGGAGCCCCTGCCGTACGCGGAATTGTTCGACGCCGCCGGTGTTGCATTCGCGGCTACCGCACGCGAGCCGGAGCGCGCCTTCCTCGGCGCGCGTCTCGGTACACGCGACGGGCTGCTGGTCGTCGAGTCGGTGATCCGCGGCGCGGCAGGGATGGAGGCGGGACTGCTGCCGGGCGACGAGTTGCTGGCGCTCGACGGGTCGCGCGTGATGAACGAGGCCGCGCTGAAGAGCGCCATGCGCGGCATGGCCGTCGGCGGCACGGCGGAGCTGCTGGTGGCACGGGCGGGCGTCGTCAGGACGCTCGCGCTGCCGGGACGCCCCGACCCGCGGCCGTCGGTGAGACTGCGGGTCAGCGGCCCGAGCGAGCTGCGGCGCGGATGGCTGTGGAGAGACGAATGACGGAACCGAAACCGGTCGAGCTGACGGAAGACCGCATCCCGTTCGAAGGGATCGAAGAGACGATCGACGAGCTGGTGGAGATGTACGGCGGCGATGTGACCGCGCGCCGCGAGCAGGCCCGCGATTTCATCCTGCCGCTGCGCCGCGGCGGGAGCGGCGGCGCCGTGGAGTGCACGCTGTCGTGGACGCCGGACGACGAGCGCGACGCTACGGTGACGCTGCTCTGCAACCGGAACATCGACGCGCCGAAGGCGCAGCGCATCTTCCTGCTCCTGGCGGGCGTGGTCGGCGCGCTGCTGTTCATGCTCTGGCCGTTCTTCCCGCACGAGCGCGGCTGGGGCTCGGTGGCCTGGCTCGGCGGCGTGATCGCCATCGCGGTCTACCTGATGACGCTCCGCAAATCGAGCGGCGGCCTCGCCGTCGATTTCCTGCAACGGTTGGCGACCCGCCAGCGCGCCGCGGTCGAGCAGGCCTGAGAAGCAAGCGGACCGCCGGCGTCCTCGCCGGCTGTCTCTGCGGGCGTCTCGCCCGCACCGTGGCGGCGGGACGCCGCCACAGACAGCCGGCGGGACGCCGGCGGTCCGCTGTCTCTACTTGCCCGCGCGGGCGAGGTCGCCGGCCTCGTTGATGCGGTTGTCGATCGCTTCCTGGCGTTGCACGAAATCGCTTGCGCTCGAGCCCGTGCGGATCGTCGAGTCCAGATCGCTGACCAGCGCGCGCAGGTCGCGCATCGCCTCGCGCGCCTTCGTGCACGACTCCGCGCGGCAGTCGCAATCCGCCTCCGCCGCGTTGATCCTCGACTCCACGTTCCCGCGGAACGTCGACCACGCGCCCGGATCGTAGGGCGGATTCGTGAACCGTCCCAGCCCGCTGCCCCATGCCTCCGAGGCGCGCTCCGCGCTGCGGACGCACGAGGCGCCGCCGCCCTCCACCGCCGTTTCCGCGCCGCTGCCGCCCGCTTTCGCTTTCACCCAGGGCACCGCGTACTTCCAGGCGGCGAACACGATCGCGGCGGCGATGAGCAGCTTGATGATGCGATCCATCGCCACAGTGTACGCGCTAAGCGGCCTTGGCCGTAGTCACCTTCATCATCATCTCCAGCAGATCCGCGTGCGCGTACGGCTTGAGCAGGAAACCGACGTTCGGCCGGGCCAGCAGATCCTCGATCTTCGTGCGGTCCGCATGACCCGTCGAGAAGATCACCGGCACGTACTGCAGCGTCTTCTGCAGCTCCAGGAACACCTGCGTCCCGTCCATGTCCGGCAGGCCCACGTCGAGGATCACCAGATCCGGCTGCACGCGGCGGAGCACCGCCAGCGCCTCCTGTCCCGTGCGGGCCAACCGCACCGCCGAGCCTCCCAGCGTCAGGAGGCTCACCAGTCCCGCGGCCACGATCGGGTCATCCTCCACCAGCACCACCAGCTTCGCATCCGGCGTCGCCGCGCGGCGGTAGACCTCGCGCGGGCGCGTGATGACGGGCGCCTCGGTCAGCGGCAGGAAGATGTGGAACGTCGTGCCGGCGCCCGGCTCGCTCTCCACGAACAGCTCTCCGCCGTGGCGCTGCACCACCTGCAGCGCCACCGGCAGACCGAGGCCCGTGCCGTTGCGCTTGGTCGTGAAGAGCGGCTCGAACGCGTGGCGCAGCATCTCCTCGTTCATGCCGCAGCCGGTATCGCGCAGCGTGAGGTGCGCGTAGCGGTGCGGGTCGACCACCGCGAAGCGCAGCTCCGCGTCGGGAGCCTCGCACGCCAGCTCGATCGTGATCGTGCCGCCGGACGGCATCGCGTCGCGCGCGTTCAGGATCAGGTTCGTGAACACCTGCTGGAGCTGCGCCGCGTCGCCGCTGATGAACAACTCCCCGCCGGGCGTCTTCGCCTCCAGCTGCACCGACGGCGGCAGCAGCGAGCGTCCGTCTTCGAGCACCGACTGCAGCCACGGCTCCACCGCCACGCTCGACCGCGACGGCTCCGCGGGGCGCGTGAAGCGAAGGATGTCCTCGGTAATGCGGCGCCCGCGCGCCACCGCCTGTCCCATGTGCTTGAGTGCCGTCTCGACGTTCTTCCCCTTGCGCAGCAGATCGAGGAACGGCGCCATGCCCATCAGCACATTGTTGAACTCGTGCGCCATCGTGGCGGCCAGGCGTCCCAGTCCGGCGATGCGGTTGGCCTGCTCGAGCTTCGCCTCCAGCGCACGGCGCTCGCGCTCCGCGCGCCGCGCCTCCGTCACGTCGCGGGCGAAGCCGTGGATGGCCAGCGGCTCCCCTTCCTGCCGGCGTACCGTCATCGACAGCTCGAGCAGCACCGTCCCGGCCGCGCCGCGCACCGGCACGTCGGCCACGAACGGCGTGCGTGCGTGGGGGGCTTCGGCCATCCGGGCCAGCAGTTCCGCCGAATATCCAGGGTTCTCCGCCAGGTCGAGGACCGACCGTCCCAGCCAATCCACGATCGGGTAGCCAGTGATGCGCTCGAAGGCCGGGTTGAGGGCCACGAAGTGTCCGTCGATCGTGGTCGTGAAGATGATGTCCGAGGCCGTTTCGACGATGTCGCGATAGCGATTTTCCGAGATGGCCAGATCGCGGCGGACCCCGTCGCGCTCCAGTCCCTCGGCCAGGATGTTGGCCACGGCCTCGCAGAAGAGGATGTCGTCTTCGCTGAAGGAGCGCCGCTCGCGCGAATGCGCGGTCAGCACGCCGAGGCAGCCGTGGGGGTTGGAGACCGGCACGATCAGGCCGCTGCGTACCCCCCAGTCGAGGAGCGAGCGCGTCGAGGCGAAGCGCGTATCCGTCGCGTAGTCATCGACGATCACCGTGGCGTTGCGCATCACGCACTCCGCGCCGTAAGTGCTGGCGTTGACCGGCAGCGTCATCAGCGAGTCGGGGAACCAGCGGTTGCCGGCGCGGTAGCGGAGCACCTGCTGCGTGGGGTCGAGCTCGAAGTAGACCGCGTGCTCGACGCCGAGGCGCTCGATGAGGATGTCGCAGGCGCGGAGCAGCGTGGAGCCGTCGACGCACTTCACCACGAGGCGGCTCAGTTCCGCCAATGCGCTCTGCTGCCGCGCGCGGACTTCCAGCGATTCCTCGGCGTATTCGCGCGCAATGGCCTGCCCGAGGCAGGCCGCGACGGCACGGAGGAAATCGACGTCGGCGGCCGGGAAGCTCCGCTCCTGGCGGCAACGCGCGGCCACGAAGCCCCACGAAGCGGGACGGCCGCAGACGATCGGGAGCGTCAGTCCGTGACACAGCTCGTCGCCGGCGGCGGCACCGCTCGACGCCACTACCACGGGACCGCGTTCCGTCGCCTGCGTCACCGAGGCGGCGTCGACTCCGAGCTGGTCGGCGATCGTCGCCGCCGCGCAGCGGAACAATGCCTGCAGTGAATCGCAGGCGAGCGCGAAATCGCCCAGACTGGCCACGGCAGCCGCATGGGACGTGACACGAAGGACACCCTCTCCGTTACTGACCATATTCGATTTTTCCTGGACCGATCGCTGCTGAACGATTGGGAGGAGAATACCTACGGCATTCCGGCAGTGATATCGGAAGGGTGGAAATGTTCTGTAGGAGCGCTCCTACGTCAGCAGATCGTTGCGCACTGCGTAGGTCACGATGTCGGCGTTCGAGCGAAAGCCGGTCTTCTCCAGGATGCGCGTGCGGTATGTGCTGACGGTCTTGATGCTCACGCCGAGGGCCGCGGCGATGTCGCCCACCGTCTCGCCGCGGGCGAGCCGCAGGAACACCTCGAGCTCGCGTCCGGAGAGGCGCTCGTGCGGCGCGACGGAGGAAGAGGCCAGCCCCTGCGCCAGCAGCTCGGTGATCCGCTCGCTCACGTACGTGCGTCCCGCGGCCACCCGCGCGATGGCGTCGAGGATCTCGTCGGCCGTGGCGTCCTTCTTCAGATAGCCGCGCGCGCCGGCCCGCAGCGCCGCCACCGCGTACTGCTCTTCCGGATACGACGTCAGGATGAGCGCCGGAAGGGGGATGTGCTCGCGGCGGATCTGCTCGAGCACCTCCAGCGTGCTCCGTCCGCGCAGACGGAGACCCATGACCAGCACGTCATAGCCGTCGTGCCGGATCAGGTCGAGGAGCTGCGGGACTTCTTCCGCCTCCGCCGCGATGAGCCAGTCGGGCCGCCGGGCCACGATGAGCTGCAGACCGCGTCGAATGATCTGATGATCGTCGGCAACGACGATTCTCATTCGCCGCGCAATAGACGCTTATGCGCTCCCACTTCCGTCCTCCCGCTTTATGGTAGTCCCTCGCGCAAGTGCTGAAGTGGGCCGCTGCATCTTTCAGGGGCGAGGGGCGAGAGAGGAGCGGCCTTTCCCCTCGCCCCTCACCCCTCGCCCCTTTCTCCTCACTGTTTCACCACGGCGCCGGTGATCAACCGCACCAGGCTGCGCCCCTCCTCATCGCTTTTTTCGAACGTGCGGCAGAGCGTGCGGATCTCGGCGGGATCGGTCTCCACCGGCACGGTGAAGCCGTCGGGCGGCGGCAGCGGGTCGCGCGTGTGCGTCTGCTGCCAGCGGCCGTACACGTAGCGGCAGCGGATGAACGTTCCTTCCGCGCGCGCCTCGTCGGCGCGCGCGGCGTTGTCGGTCCAGCCGTGGAGGTTGTCCACCCATTTGCGGAGGTCGTCGTCGAGGGCGTCGGTCATCGTGCGCGCCAGGATCTTCTGCGAGCGCTCGGGCACGGAGAGGAAGCGCAGGCGCGACTCGAACCGCGTCGCGTCGCCGAGCGAGGCCACGCGCGAGGCCAGCACCTCGGCCGTGGCCTCGAAGCGCTCTCCTTTCCAGTCGAACGTCACGCGCACGCGTGCGCCGAGGGCCACCGGCGCCTCGTGACGGATGCGCGCGCCGTTCGCGCTCAGGTCGACGAGCGTGCCGACGCCGCGGCCGATCACGGTGCGGATCGGCTCGTTGAGGCGGAGTCTCGGGAAGCGCCGGCGGTCGCTTCCCGGCAATGCGATGGGCGGGGGGAGGACTTCGATCGTTGCGCTCATGAGAGTCTCCCTTTCAGGCGGCGTCGCGTCCGGCGACGTCGTGCGGTGGTGGTGTGGCCACGCGATCGCGGCCCGCGCTCTTGGCGGCGTACAGCGCGCGATCGGCGGCGGAGATCAGTCCTTCGGGGGTGGTGGCGTGGTGCGGCGCGAGGGCGATCCCGGCCGACACGGTGATGGCGCCGAGGGGCTGGCCGCCGAGCTGCACGGCCAGGACGCGGCTCTCCTCGACCAGACGCTCCGCGCTGGCGCGCAGTGTCTCGAACGAGACATGGGGAATGATGATCAGGAACTCCTCGCCGCCGAGGCGGCAGACGATCTCCCCATTGCCGAACAGCCGCCGCATCAGCCGCGCGATCTGCTGCAGGGCCGCGTCGCCGCCGGCGTGTCCCCAGCGGTCGTTGTAGCTCTTGAAGTGATCGACGTCGGCCACGATCACGCCCGTGCTCGCGCCGATGCGGAACCCCGTCTCTTCCAGCCAGCGGCGGTTGAAGAGGGAAGTCAGCGGATCGCGGATGGCCCGCATCTCACTGAGCTCCACGAGCAGTTCCAGCTCGCTCACGCGGTGCAGCAGCCATTCGCAGGTGAGGGCGAGCAGCAGCATGGCGGCGGCGCCGACCCGCCAGTCGTACCAGCTTCCGGCGGCGGCGAGGACGATCGAGGTCACGCGGATGGTTTTCATCGTCGTTCCTCACGCCGCGGCGGGCGCGCTCCAGTGCGAGGCGGCGCTCGGCCGGCCGAAGTGGTAGCCCTGCGCGAGCTCGATCCCGAGCTCCCGCGCGGCGGTGGCCGTGGCCGCCGACTCGACGCCCTCCAGCACCGTGCGGCAGCCGAAGTCGCGCGCCAGCGCCACCACGTGCCGCACGATGCGCACGCGCGTGTCGTCGCTCTCGAAGCCGGTGCCGAAGGTCTGGCTGATCTTGATGAACGACGGCTGGATGGCGTTGATGGCGCCGAGGTGCGAGTAGGCGGAGCCGTGGTCGTCCAGCGCGAAGCGCACGCCCGAGTCCCGCAGCTCGTCGAGCGCGCGGAACGCCGCGCCGTCGCTGCCGAACGCCGAGCGCTCGGTGATCTCCAGCACGATCCGCGAGAGCGGCAGCCCATGGCGCGCGGCCGCGGTGCGGACCGTGCTCGTGAGATTGCCGCCGTTGAACACGCTCGGGTCGACGTTGATGAACAGTGCCGCCCCGCCGGGCAGGCGCGTCGCGCCGGCCATGGCATTGCCGAGGGCGGTCAGGTTCAGCTCCGCCAGCCGCGCGCGGCGGTGCGCGTAGTCGAACAGCTCCGCCGGTCCGCCCGCCGCCCACGCGCCGCCGACCCGCGTCAGCGCCTCGAAGCCGAAGAAGGTCGCGTCCGCGGCGCTCACGATCGGCTGGTAGACCGAGGTGAGGAGGCCGCCGTGCAGCACGTCGTCGATCGGCGGCACGTGCAGCAGCTCGTACTCGCCGTCGCCGCCGTCGCTGCCGCCGTGGAACGTCGACGCCAGCGCGCGCTCGAGCTCTTCGCAGTCGAACGGCTTGGCCAGCACGCCCGCGGCGCCGAGGCCTGCCGCGGCGGCGCGCAGCTCGTGCGATGCGTGGCCGGTCATCAGGATGATCCGGCAGTCCGGACGGAGCATGCGGATGCGGGAGAGGAAGTGCAGTCCCTCGAAGCCGAACGAGCCGGAGAACTGCACGTCGCTCACGACGTGCGTCACCGGATAGCGGGCCAGGACCATCTCCGCCGACTCGACGTCGGAGCAGACGATGGTGGTGCGCCCCTCGCGCTCGAGCAGCAGCGCCAGCCCCTCGGCCACGTCGCGGTCGTCGTCGATCAGCAGGACGTGCTCGCGGGCGCTCATGCCGTCAGCTCCATGGCCACCCGGCTCAGCACCAGGTCGTGCGTCTCGAGGTAGAAGCGGACGTCGTGCGCCATCAGCGCGTAGAGCATGCGGTCGCCCCCGCGGCCGGTCGCGCTCAGGATCCCCGTGCCGTCGTCGCGGACCAGGAGCACGTCGCCGGCGAACTCGCCGGGCAGCGCGGCCAGCAGGTCGAGGAAGTCGTCGCCGGCGCCGACGCGATCGACGATCACGCGGCTGATGTCCAGTCCCACGTCCAGCACCGCTGTGCCGAGGGCGAAGCGGAGCGCGCGGACCGAGTCGACGAAGGCCAGCGGCTGCCGTGCCGTGGCGGAGGCGCTCCAGTCCATGGCCGGCTTCCCCTTGTCGCGGGCCACGATGGTGATGCGATGTGCGCTCATGACATCAGTCCGGCCGCGATGCCGGCGACGAACGCCGGGACGCTGAGCATCAGAAGGACGCGCCAGCTGTGGCGTCCGCCGCGAAGATCGTCGAGGGTATGCAGGACCAGTCGGCTCATTTCATTTCTCCTTTCACGGGCGAGGCGGGGAGGGTGATCCAGCGGAAGCTGAAGCCGTCGAGCGGGCTCACGCCGTCTTCGAGCGGGAGCGTGCGGCCGTCGACGATGTAGGTCGTGACTTTCGGCAGGGAGATGACTTCCAGGAAGCCTTCTTTCGGGATGGTGAAGGTCTCCCCGGCGTAGCGCACCTGCTGGCCCGGCGTGCCGGCGAAGTGATATCCGACCACTTTGATCCCGCAAGTCACCTCGGGAGCGCGACGCTCCTGGCGGCGGATGAGGGCGGTCAGATCGATCTCCAGGCTGATGCCCAGCGTCAGTGCTGCGGCTGCGATGATCATGTTGTCTCCGTTCTGGACGTACTGGCCGACCCATAGTCCAAACGGGATACCAGGTGACGATTCGCGTCCAAATTGCAGTCACTACGTGGTTTGGTGTCATTTCGGTAACAACCATCTGGTGTTCGAATCTCGAACAGGTGTATGATCCGCGGCGATGACGATCCTCCTGAACCGCGTGCTCCTCGTCGATGACGACCCGCAGATCGTGGCCGGACTGGCGGCGCTGCTGGAAGATGAGTGGAATGTCCGGACGGCGTCGACCGGCCGCGAGGCGCTCGTCGCCTTCGCCGAGTTCTCGCCGGACGTGGTCCTCCTGGACGTCAATCTCCCGGACGCCAACGGGGTGGAACTGTTGCACCAGTTGAAGATGTACGCCGAGACGACGCCGGTGATCATGATGTCCGGCGCCGGCACGTACGACGCGGTGATCGAGTCGATGCGCCTCGGCGCGGAGACGTTTCTCCAGAAACCGTTCGATTTCGGGACACTCAGTGCGGTGCTCGAACAGGTGCGCCGTCTCCTGGCCACGCAGCGGGAGCTGATCGCCCTCCGCCGCGGCGAGACGAACGTGGAGCGGCTCCCCGGCGTCTCTCCCTCCATTGCCCACCTGAACGAGATGCTCGGCAACATCGCCCGGGCGCCGTCGCCGGTGCTGATCGAGGGGGAGTCGGGGACGGGGAAGGGGGTGATGGCGCGGCTGCTCCACAACCGCTCGCCCCGCGCGCGGGCGCCGTTCGTCGACCTGAACTGCGCCGGTCTGTCGAAGGAGCTGCTCGAGTCGGAGCTCTTCGGCCACGAGCGCGGCGCCTTCACGAATGCCATGAATACGAAGCCGGGCCTCTTCGAGATCGCCGGCGAGGGGACGCTCTTCCTCGACGAGATCGGGGAGATGGAGCTGACGGTGCAGGCCCGCCTGCTCAAGGCGCTGGAGGAGAAGCGCTTCCGCCGCGTCGGCGGCGTGCGCGACATGCGCGCCGACTTTCGCCTCATCGCCGCGACGAACCGCGACCTCAACGCCGAGGTGGCCGCGGGACGCTTCCGCGGCGATCTCTATTACCGCCTCAACGTCGTCCGCCTGCGCATGCCGCCGCTCCGCGAGCGGATGGAAGACCTGCCGGTCCTCGTGCAGGAGATCCTCCGCCCGCTGGTGAAGGAGATGGGCCGGTCGCTCCCCAAGGTGAGTCCGACGGCGCTGAAGAAGCTGGAGAGCTACGCCTGGCCCGGCAACATCCGCGAGCTGCGCAACGTCCTCGAGCGCGCCCTGATCACCCTCTCCCGCGACGAGATCCGCAGCGAAGACCTGATCCTCGAGCCCCCCTCGGCGCCCGTGGCGTCATCCGCGGGCGAGCCGATGTCGGAATGGGAGATCCGCCCCCTCGACGACATGATCGCCTCCTACGTCACCGCCGCGGTCAAGGCCACCGAGGGGAACGTGCGCAAAGCCGCGAGGAAGCTGGAGATCAGTCCCAGTACGCTGTACGCGAAGATGAAGAGGTGAGGTTGCTGGGTTGCTGGTTGCTGGTTCGTGGCGGTTCCGCGCCTGAACATGGGCGGCGCAGTCCGCTCTCGCGATACGCATGCTCAACGTAGGACGGGCTTCAGCCCGTCGATTCGCAGCGATGTTGTCGGCGAACCAGCACGTTCTCCTCAGGCCAGACCCCGCCACGAACCAGCAACCAGCAACCAGCAACTTCCCGAAACCCTGACAACCCCCCTCCCGTAACACCGACGCCCCCCTGTACCCGAATGAACACGGCACGCGCCCACGGGCGGCTATTCTGCCTTTGCAGATGTGCGGTCTGGTCGCACAGTATCGCCCCACGGGAGCCCCGGTCGATCGCGGTGAGCTCCGGCGGATGGCTTCCGTGCTTCGCCATCGCGGTCCCGACGAGGCGGGGTATTGCGTCCTGCACGGCGGGCGGGTCGGGCTGGCGCACCTGCGCCTCAAGATCATCGATCTGGAGCACGGGCAGCAGCCGATGTTCTCGGCCGACGGGACGCTGGCCATTGCCTTCAACGGCGAGATCTACGACTTCATCGAGATGCGCCGGAAGCTGATGGACGAGGGCTTCCGCTTCAACACGCGGTCCGACACGGAAGTGCTCCTGGCCCTGTACCAGCGCCACGGGCTGGACTTCTTCCGCCATCTGGAAGGGGAGTTCGCGTTCGTGCTGTGGGACGGGGCGAACCAGCGGCTCATCGCGGCGCGCGACCGCTCCGGCGTCAAGCCGCTGTTCTATTACCGCGACCCGCGCACGGACGAGCTCATTTTCGCCTCCGAGGCCAAAGCGATCCTCAGCCTCGAGCGCGTGCCGCACGCCATCTCCACCGAGTACATGATCGGCCCCTGGTTCGGCGCGTTTCCGGTGGCCGCGAGCGCGTTCCAGGACATCTCCGCGCTGCCGCCCGCGCACGTGATGGTGGTCGACGGGGCGAAGATCGACATCCGCCCGTACTGGGAGCATCGCTACGAGACGCGGCAGATGTCCCTCGGCGAGGCGTGCGAGGAGCTGCGCTTCCTCTTCACCAAAGCCGTGCGGCGCCGCCTCGTGGCCGACGTGCCGGTGGGGACGTTTCTCAGCGGCGGCATCGACTCTTCGCTCGTCTGCGCCAAGATGGCCGAGGCGGGGTACGAGTTCCGCGCCTTCAACATCGGCTTCGGCGGCTCGGTGTACGACGAGTCCAACCAGGCGCGCCGCGTGGCCGAGCACTACGGTGTTCCCTTCGAGACCTTCGACTGCACGATCGACCGCACCGCCGAGGCGCTCGAGGACACGCTCTTCCACATCGAATATTCGATGGTCAACCCGTGCGCGGTCGGCAAGTTCCTGCTCTCGCGGCTGGTGCGCGACAGCGGCTACAAAGTCTGCCTGACGGGGGAGGGGGCCGACGAGAGCTTCGCCGGTTTCCCGTACTTCAAGCTCGAGAAGTTGTGGCGGATGCAGCTGGAGGGGAAGGAGTCGGATCGGAAGGCCGCCTCGCTGTGGAAGCGCTTCAAGAGCATCGAATCGCGCTCCGAGGGAGCCATGTGGCACCGGCGCAGCGACTGGAAGAAGATGGAGCACCCGTTCGGGTATCCCTGCTTCCACCGGCAACGCGCGCTCGATTACGCGGAGCTCCTGCCGAGCATCATGAACGTGCAGGCCCTCGGGATCGAGCCGGGGCGCGGCCCGCACGAGGTCTACGAGCAGGCCTACGACGCCGCGGCCATGTGCGCGCTCGACCCGGTCAACGCGGCGCGCGTGATCACCTGGCGGCAGCTCTACAACTACGTCATCCCCGTGCTCGGCGACCGGCCGGAGATGGCGCACGCGGTCGAGTGCCGCACGCCCTATCTCGACCGGGAGATGCTGGAGTTCTCCGACCGCCTGCCGCCCGAGTTCCTGGTGGACATCGAGCAGCTCCGCGAGAAATTCATCCTGCACGAAGCGTTTCGCGACATCCTGCCGCCGGCGGTGCTGGAAGGGCACAAGCACACCTACCTCTCGCCGGACTGGCGCGCGCTGCGGCAGTCGCCGCGGGGGCGGCAGCTCATCGACCATTACCTCAGCACCGAGCAGCTGCGGAGCAAGCGGATCTTCAATCCCTCCGGGATCCGGCGCTATTACTGGCTCTGGCGCACGTTGCCCTACGGATCGGCGCTGCGGAAGCGGCTCGACCTGATGCTCGGGGCCGTGCTGTCGATCCAGATCCTGTCCGAGCGTCTGGTGGTGAACCCGCCGCGCGGCGACGCCGCCTTCGCGATGGTCGAGCGCATCGCCGCCCCCGATGTAGTCCCTGCCTGACAACGGGTTACAAAATCCGACAGCGCACTTCCAACATTCACCTCCGCACTTGTCCCAATGCGGACACCCAATTGTTGGGGCCGGACCTAACTTGAAGCATCGCCGTAGCGAGGGAGAGACGCAGCGATGGATGGTCGGAGTGCGCCTGGGGCGGAGTGGTTCAGTCACGAAGCAGAAGTCATCTGGGACGTTCGGCGTGAGGCGCCGGAGGTCTTCGCGCAGCTCCCCGACGCCGACCGCGCGTGGTTCGAGGCGTGGTGCGGGGAGAGGGAGACGTCGCTCCCGGTCGCGCAGACGTACCGCCCCTTTGGCGGAGAACAGTTTTACCGGCCTCTCGGCCATTCGCGCTCGCTCTATCACGTCATCGAAGGGACGCCCGGCCACAACGTCTGCCTGAAGGGGACCGAGTCGCTGAGCCCCGACGTCGCCGAAGAGCTGGCGCAGGCGCCGCAGCGGGACATGTACTCGCTGTACACCAACCAGCTCGAATGGTGGCTGCGCGTCGAGCAGAAGGCGCCGTTCGCCTACACGGTCAAGGAAGGGCTGGAGGAGGCGAAGCTGGCCGCGGCCTTCCAGGCGGACTACGCCGCGCGCTACGGCAGCCTGGCGAAGTTTCCGGTGCCGATCCGCGTCTATCGCCTGCCGAAAGCGGCCGAGGAGCGCTATCGCGACACGCTGCTCGCGCAGTGCACCCCGCAGATCCGTGACCTCGCCGAGTTCGTGCTCAGCTCCGGCCTCGCGGTCTACGTCTACTGCTACCAGGGCTCGATCGCCCGGCTGCCCAGTCTCATCCAGCCAACGGCCGGGGCGCGCGGCGGCTATCGCGGCCGCGTGATGGCGCTGCAGCACCTCGGGATGCTGAACGGGGTCGACCTGGAGCGCACCTTCGACGGCTGGCTGCAACTGGCCGTGCGCATGCTGGCTCTCGGCTATCTCCCCACCGCCTACGCGCAGGATTTCACCGGCCAGTCGGTGCGCTGGGTGAACTGTTACCTCGACGGCGGCTTCGCCGATCCCGATTCCGTCCGGAAGATCGCCGAAGTCCGCTCGGAGCAGGATTTCTATCAGTCGTTCTGGTTCCTGGTGCAGGAGCTGGCCTCCGACGTGGCCATCGGCCTGTGCGGCTGGATGCAGTTCTCGAACGGCTTCTGGTCGGGAGAGTTCTACCCCGGGACTCCGTATGCGCTGGCGGCGTCGACGTCGATCGTCTGGGACGGTCTGCGCAAGCACTTCGCCGCGGAGCAGAGTGCCGGAGCGTCCTTCGACCCGAGGCTGTCGCAGCTCTTCGACGAAGGTCTGTCCGTCTTTGCACGTCTCGATCGCGTGTTCGATTCCGTGTTCCCGCCGCAGTCGCAATACCGTCCTCCGACGGTGGGCGACATCATCCGCGGCACGGGAACGCATCTCATCATGCCAACGCCGTAAAACGTCCCGGATCGGTCATGTTCGACAAAAAGGTGCTCGTTACGGGTGGCTCTGGACTCCTCGGCCGTGCTGTGCTCGCGGAGTCCCGTGTCTCTCACATTCTCGGTTTCTGCCGTCGCACGACGCTGGAGCCGCACATGGTTCCTCCCGGCGTCCAGTTGACCTGCATCCGCGGCGACCTGCGCGAGGAGCATCTCGGGCTCGACGACGCGGCGTATGCGCGGCTGGCCGAAGAAGTCGAGGTCATCCTGCACCTCGGCGCCGTCACCAGCTTCAACGTGAAGAGCGCGCAGATCGAGGCCACCAACCGGGCCGGCACCGAGCGGATGGTCGAGCTGGCCCGCCGCAGCGGCGCGCGGATGGTCTACGTCAGCACCGCGTACGTCGACGAAGGATCGTCGGCACTGGCCGAGCCGTCCATCTACGAACAGACCAAGCGCGATGCGGAGGCGCTGGTGCGCACGCTGCCCGACTGGGTCATCGTCCGCCCCTCGATCATCATCGGCGACTCCCGCACCGGGCGCGTGGCCGCGTATCAGGGCTTCCACCACATCGTCGGCTGCATGGTCGACGGCACGCTGCCGGTCCTGGCCTCGACGCCCGGCCGCCTGGGCGATTTCGTGGCCCAGAACTGGGTCGCGGACGCGGTCTGGGGCGCGGCGCTGCACGAGAAGAACCTCGGCACCCTCTGGGTCACGGCCGGCGCCGACGCGCTGCCGATCGAACAGATTCGCGAGATCGCCGTGCGCGTGGGACGGGAGTACGGCTTCAACCCGCCGACGCCGCGCCTCGTCCCGTACGACACGGTGGAGCGGCTGTTCCTGCCGGTCTTCATGAAGAACCTCCCCATTCGCCTGCAGCACCAGTTCCGGGCGGACCTCAAGCTCGCGCGCTACATGAACCAGCTCGTGCCGCTGCCGAGCTCCGAGCCGCTGCTGCGCGCGGAGCTGGGCCTGCCGCGGCGCGAGCCGGAAGAGCTCATCCTCGAGCGCAACCTGCAGCGGTGGGCGGAGGACCGCGCCAGCGGCGCGCTCAAGGGACGCACGCTGGCCGTGGCACCGCGCGGCGCGCGGACGACGGACTACTCGATCGGCGGCGAAAAATGATCGCCCCCGATCGCGCCGAGGTGATGCGGCTCTACAAGCGCCACGTCAGCAGCGGCTGGGCGCGCGTGTACGAGCTGATGAACAGCGCCCTCGAGGTCGAGTCCTCGGGCAACTGGATCACCGCTTCCGACGGCGCCCGCTATCTCGACTGCGGCGGCTATTGCGTGTTCCTCCTCGGCCATGCCCATCCGCGGGTCGTGGCCGCGGTGCGCGCGCAGCTCGAGCAGCATGCGATGTCGTCGCGCATGCTGCCGCACGCGCCGCTGGCGTACGCGTCGGCACGGCTCGCCTCCATCGCGCCGGAGGGACTGAGCTACGTCTGGTTCGGCTCCAGTGGGGCCGAGGCCGTCGAGGCGGCGGTCAAGCTCGTGCGCGCCGGCGGCCGGAAGCGGTTGCTGTCGATGGACGGCGGCTATCACGGCAAGAGCATGGGAGCGCTCAGCGTCAGTGGGCGCGACCGCTACAAAGGGCCGTTCGAGCCGCTGCTGCCGGGCACCGAGCGCGTCCCGTACGGCGACATCGCCGCCTTGCGCGCCGCCATGGAAGGGAGCGACGGCGACACGGCCGTCATCCTGGAGCCGCTGCAGTCGGAAGCGGGCGTGATCATCCCTCCGTCCGGGTTCCTGCGCGACGTCGCGGAAGAGTGCCGGCGCCACAACGCGCTGCTCGTCTTCGACGAAATCTCGTGCGGCATGGGGCGCACGGGAGAGTGGTGGTGCTCGTCGCGGGAAGGGGTCGTGCCCGACGTGCTGCTGGCCGGCAAGGCCCTCAGCGGCGGCGTCGTCCCCGTCAGCGCGGTCATTGCCAGCGAGGCGGCGTTCGCCCCCTTCAACCGCGATCCGCTCCTGCACACCTCCACCTTCTCCGGCAATCCGCTGGCGTGTGCCGCCGTCATGGCCACGATCGACGTCATGGAATCGGAAGGAATCCTGGAGCGCTGCCGCGCCCTCGGCGGGTTCCTGCTGGAAGGCTTGCGGAAAGCGGCCGCCGGAAACACGGTCGTGCGCGACGTGCGCGGCATGGGGCTGCTCATCGGCGTCGAATTCGCGCAGGAGCATCACGCCGCCGATTTCATCCTCGAGATGATGACCCGCAAAGTCCTGCTGTCCCATTCGTATTACGGCCACAAGGTCGCGCGCCTCACTCCACCGGCGACCCTGACCGACGCGGATGCCGAGCAGATCATCGCGGCGGCGGAAACGAGTCTGCGCGCGGTGGAGGCGCGTCACCTGAAGCGTTAAGAGAGAGAGAGCCATGCGCGAGGTCTGGATTCAGGCAGTCGTACGCTCGACGGCACACGAGGGGTATCGCCTCCTGTCCGATTTCGATGCCTATCCGCGGTACATGTCGTCGGTGCGCAGCGTGAGCGTGCGCGAGCACTCGGAGGCCGGCTGTACCTCGGTCTGGGAAGTGGAGTTCCGCGAGGGAACGCTCAAGTGGATCGAGCGCGACACCTTCCTCCCGGAGCAGAACCGCATCGACTTCGAACAGATCGAAGGCGACCTGCTGGTCTTCAAAGGCTCCTGGCAGGTCACGGGAGCAGGAGACGGGCGCTCGGAGGTCGAGTTCCGGAGCGTATTCGACCTCGGCATCCCCAGCCTGGCCGCGTTTCTCGAGCCGGTGGCCGAGGATGCCCTGGTCGAGAACGTGGAAAAGGTGCTGCGCGGCCTGTTCGGCAGCGACACCCGCGTCGCGGTCACGCGGCGCATGGAGATCGGAGCCGAAGCGTGACGGCGGCGGCCGGCGTCTCCGAGCGTTTCCTGCAGACCGAGCGGGCATGCCTGGAATCGCTGCTGCCCGGGCTCGACGCGGAGCTCGCGGAGATCGGCCTGACCCGCCTGGAAGGGGAGCCCGGCCTGGCCATCCAGCGCGTCAAGGCGTCGGGCGCGGCGGGGTTGTGCATCTCCACCGCCTACGCGGGACTGGGAGCCACGCCGCGGCAGGCCGCGTACATCGTGCGCGCCCTGGCCTCGCGCGCGCCGTCGGCCACGGTAGGGATGGTCATGCACCACTTCTCCGTGGCCACCTTGGGCGAGCTGGCCCGGCGCTCCGAGGGGATGGAGTGGCTGATGCTGGAGGCGATCGCCAGAAACCACCTCCTCGTCGCCTCGGCCTTCGCCGAAGGGCATCCCGACGGGCGCATCCTCGACCCCACTCTGACCGTGGAGACCGGCCCGCGCGGCCTCCTGCTCAGCGGCGTGAAGAAGCCGTGCAGCCTGTCGCTGTCGATGGACCTGCTGTCGGTGAGCCTGGTCACGCCGCCGACCACGGAGTTCCCCTCGGGGCGGCTGGCCGTCGGACTGGTGTCGGCGCACGAGGAGGGGATCTCCGTGCATCCCTTCTGGACCAGCCCCGTGCTCGCCGCGGCCGAGACGGGCGAAGTGCGCTTCGACAGGGTGAAGGTCGACTCGAAGCTGCTGTCGTACTCGGGCGCGCCCAACGCGCTGGACGACATCCAGACCCTCGGCCTGGTCTGGTTCCAGCTGCTGATCAGCGCCACGTACGTCGGCATCGCCTCGGCGCTGGCCGAGCGCGTCTTCCTGCGGCGGCGCATCGCCCCCGCTGACGCCGCGCGCCTGGCCATCCTGCTGGAAGGGGCCATGACCGCGCTGGTCGGGCTGGCCGCGCTCCTCACCGAAATGAAGCCGGAGTCCCCCCTGCTGACGCAGTCGCTGCACTGCCGCTACGCGGTGCAGGAGGCGGTGTCGCGGGCGGCCGTCCTGGCTTTCGAATGGTGCGGCGGAGTCGATTTCGCGACCTCGCCCGAAGTGGCCATGCTCATGGCCGCCAGTCACGCTCTCGCCTTTCACCCGCCGTCGCGACCGCGGATGCTCGACCGCCTCGGCGGCTACATGCTCGGAAACTCTCTCGACGAAATCTGAACGGAACCGATCCCATGGACATGTACAACACCTTTCAAAGCCGCGGCACGTACCGCCTGATGCGCATCGATTACTTCGTCGTGCTGCTGATCATGGTCGTGCTGCTGCTGATGCACGCGGGAGAGGTGAACTGGTGGCGGTTCATCATCGCCTTCGCCTGGATCGACGTGCTCGGCACCCTGCCGGCCTGGTACGTCTACTACGCGCGCCGCAAAGGGGAGCACCGCACGCTCCCGCCGTTCTTCTACAGCCTCTACAACTTCTGCCACAGCCTCACCACCAACGCCGTGATCCTGCTGATCTGGTACTGGGTCACCGGGTCGGTGGAGTGGGCCATGCTGGCGGCGCCGATCCACATCCTCGGCGACCGCTCGCTGTTCGGGAATGTCTACAAACAGGAAGGGCTGTCGTTCGAGCCGGTCTATCACCCGGCCTACGAGCGCTTCGTGCAGGAATACGAGACCGCGGGTCGCTGGTGACCGCGGCACGACAAGGAGCCGATGCATGACCACGATCCCGCGGGAAACCGATTTCAACGAAGCTCCCGACCTCCTCGAGGGCGCACTGAATCTCGACCTCACGGCCGAGCAGTGCGACATCGAATACTGGCTGCACGCCTCCGCGCAGGGGACGCTGCGGAACCTCGTCCACGGACACCGTCCCGACCTGAAGGTGCCGCAATACCTGCTCGATCCCGGACCGCTGCGCGAGTCCGTGCTCGAGGAATACGCCTTCCGCACCGTGGTCGAGGAGTACGGGACGCGCTGCGTCGCGTACATGGTCCAGTCCGCGCCGACGCGCGCCACCCTGGAGTTCTACGTGACGCAGCTCTTCGACGAGGCGCGTCATTTCTCGGTCTTCCGGCACCATCTGATCGAGCTCGGCATCCGCGAGGAGAAGATGGCCGCGTTCCTCCGGGAGCGGACCCGCTTCGGCCACGACCAGGTTCTCGGACCGCTGCTCAAGTTCGCCCTCGACGACGCGAACGGCCGCAACGACTTTTACGTGGCCGTGGTCATGCTCACCGTCATCGTCGAGGGGGTGCTGGCGCCGTCTTCGGAGATGAGCGAGCGGAAGTGGAAGGTCCTCGACCCCCTCGCCGCCGACGTGGCCCGCACGGCCAACATCGACGAGATCCGCCATCTCTGCGTCGGCAGCTCCATCGTCCGCCAGCACCTGCGCGAGCACCCGGAGGAGCGCGAGCGCCTCGGCGGGCTGATGATGCAGGGGATGCAGCTCTGGAAGACGATCCCCATCAAGGACCTGATCGTCCAGCGCGAGGTGCTGTTCCAGCAGGGGATGCTGTCCGCGCGCGACGTCCTCGGGGACTACGAGCTGGTGCCGGGCCGCCGCCTCATCGATACGACCGTCGAGGAGCGCCTTGGGATCCAGATGGAGTGGTCGACCGCGCTGCAGACGAAGCGTCTCCAGTACATGGGATTGGCCTGATGATCCATGAGCCGGAGCGCCAGGCGCTCGACGGGAACCTCGACGAGGCCAGGCGCCGGAACGTGGAGCCGGTGGCGCGCCTCATCGAGGCCCTGCGCGCCGATCCCGCGATGCGGCTCACGTTCGTCTCCACGACCTGCGTCGCGGGGAACAAGAAAGGGTTGTTCACGGAGTTCGACCACGACTGCGGCCAGCGTTTCTACAACGCCTACGACCGGAGCCTGTTCGAGGCGGAAGGTCTGCTGCGCGCGTCCGACGTCCGGTCACGGGTGACGATCGTGCGGCGCTGCTTCCTCCTCGATGACGGCCCGCTCGCTTCACTCACGGCCATGCTGGCCGGAAGGCGCCCGGTCGTCATCGCGGCCGATCCGCGCGCGGAGCTGCACGCCATCACGTCGGCAGAATTCGCCGAGGCTTTGGCGTCCATTGCGGCGAATCCGGCGGCGATGGGAAAGACGCTGCATGTGGTGACGGGCTTCAGCCCGTCACGGCGGGCTGAAGCCCGCCCCACATCGATTCGCGAGCTCGTCGATGCCGCGCGCCGCGGTCCGGTGTGGTTCCTTCCGCCCGCGCTGGCGCCGCTGGCGTGGGCGCTCCGGGCGCTCACGCTCGGATTCGTGCGCGCCTTTCCCGCGCCCGGCTCGGGTCTCGGCCCGTACCTCCGTCACCGCACGGCATTCGATGACTTCCAGGCGCGGCAACTGGTCACATGAAAATTGTCTGGCATTCCTCGATCGACGACATCGGCGCCGCGGCCCTGGAGCCGCTCGAGGGGTCGCCGGTCGATTTCTCCCACGGCCTGCTGCGGGCCATGGAGCGCTCGCTCTGGGGCGACCTCGCGGTGCGCTACCTCTGCGTGGAGGACGAGCGCGGCCTGTGTGGCTTCGTCCCGCTCTATTTCGGGACCAACCTCGGGTTCATGGCCCTGATGCCGAAGCTGATCCGCCTCGGCTACGAATGGGTCGTGGAGCGCTTCGGACTGGCCATGGCCTACCGCGTCGCGATTGTCGGCTCGCTGATCTCGGACCGCGGCTTCTGGCCGCTGCGCCCGGACGCCGACGCGGCCCGGGTGCTCGACCGGATGATCGCCGCGATCGACGCCTTCGCCCGCGAGGAGCACGCGCAGCTGGTCATCATCAAGGACGTGCATCAGGACTTTCCCGGCATCGACCGCTTCCGCGCGGCGAAGTTCATGGAGTGCCATTCACTCCCCACCGTGCGCGTCGACACGACCTTCCAGTCGGAGCGCGACTACATCGCCGGCCTCTCCGCCAACGGCCGCAGCAGCGCGCGCCGGATCATCAAAAAGTCGGAGGAGCGCTTCACCTTCGAGTTCGTCGCCGACTACGCCCCGCTCGTGCCGGAGGTCTATCCGCTCTGGCGCGCGACGTTCCTGAAAGCGGAGTTCAAGCTGGAAGAGCTGCCGCCGCAATTCTTCGTCGAATGCGCGAAGAGCTCGCCGCCGGAGTCGGAGCTGCTCGTCTGCCGGCGCGACGGCGTCATCGTGGGCGCCTACCTGGCGCTGTACCACCGCGGCCAGCAGCTCAACAAACGCATCGGCATCGACTACCGCGACCCCGACAGCCCGCTGATCTACAACGCCCTCAACATGCGCTGCCTCCTCCGCGCCGCCGAGCGCGGCATTCCGCTCTCGTATCTCGGCCAGACCGCCTACACCCCCAAGCTCCGCCTCGGCGGCCACCTTGAGGAGCAGTTCCTCTTCATCAAGCCTTACCGCTTCGACGTAGGTCTCAGCCTCCCCATCCAGCGCCTGGCCACGCGGCGCTTCCGCCGCGAGATCGTGGAGCGAGAAACCTCATGAGTTGCTGGTTGCTGGTTCGTTGTGGTGCCTGGGTTTCAGGCCATGCACCACAACGAACCAGCCACCAGCCACCAGCAACATAGTTGTAAGCTCCCATCCATGTCCTCCTGGCCCGAGCTCCCCTACGACGCATGGAACGACACGCGCGAGACGCTGCACCGCTGGACGCAGGTGGTCGGCAAGATCCGGATGGAGCTCACGCCGGTCATCAATCACTGGTGGAACGTGCCGCTCTACGTCACCGCGCGCGGGCTGACCACGTCGCTGATCCCGTACGGCGACCGCTGGTTCGACATGGAGTTCGACTTCACCTCCCACGTCCTCCGCGTGCGCAGCAATGACGGCGCGCTCCACGACGTCCCCCTCGGCCCGCGCAGCGTCGCGGACCTGCACGACGAGGTCTTCTCGATCCTCCGCTCGCTGCGCATCGAGTGCGACATCTGGCGCACGCCGGTCGAGATCGCGAACCCGATCCCGCTGGACGTCGACAAGGAGCACCATCACTACGATCCCGAGGCCGTGCGCCGCTTCTGGAGCGCGCTGGCCCGCATCCATACGCTCTTCACGCGGTTCCGCGCGGGCTTCATCGGCAAGTGCAGCCCCGTGCACTTCTTCTGGGGGAGCTTCGACCTGGCCGTGACGCGCTTCTCCGGCCGCCCCGCGCCGCAGCGTCCCGACGCCGACACCATCACCCGCGAGGCCTACTCGCACGAAGTCAGCAGCGTCGGCTTCTGGCCGGGCGACGAGCGGCTCCCGCGCGCGTCGTTCTACAGCTACGCCGCGCCCGAGCCGGCGGGGTTCCGCGAGGCGAAGGTGCTGCCCGAGGCCGCCTACTACAACGAAAAACTCGGCGGCTTCTACCTCCACTACGACGACCTGCGCGCGCTGCCGGACCCCGAGAAGGCCCTGCTCGACTTCTGCGAGAGTACCTACGCTGCCGCCGCGGATTTGGGTAAGTGGGATCGCGCCGCGCTGGAACGGGCGGGCTGAAGCCCGCCCTACGTTGCGCACCCTCCTCGCGCTGCGCATGCTCAACGTAGGACGGGCTTCAGCCCGTCCCGCGCTCGCGACGAGCAGGTCACTCACGGAATCCGGTAGAGCCGGATCGACTTTCCGACGCGCGCCACCGGCCGGTACTGCCCGAGCCACGCAAAGTCCTCGGGATTTCCGAACTTGAGCTGCATCTCGCTGATGGCCACCCACCCCCGCACCCGCCGGTCGCGCGGCAGCTCCTCGGCGGGGATGGCGTGGCGGCGCCAGTCGGCTGAGCCGAAGTAGGAGAGGTAGAGGTGCCCGATCCGCCGCTCGCGCACCTCCCGCTCGAGGCGCAGAAGGTCCTGTCCCCAGTCGAGATTGCTGTCCGTGGCGATCTCCTCGGGGTGCCGCGCCAGCTCGTGAAAGTACGGCAGGTAATCGGGGTGGGCGAGGGCGCCGGCGACGAAGAACCACCCCGCCAGCACCACTGTCGCGACGCGGCTCTTCTTCCACAGCACCACCGCGGCGTACCCGGCCACGATGGCCAGCACGGGGTAGAGCGGCAGCACGTGGCGCACGCCGATGTTGATCTTGCTCGTCAGGGCGGGGAGGAGCATGACCAGCGGCACCCAGGCGAGCGCGCGCCGGCGCAGCAGCACCATTCCGCCGAGAGCCAGGAGCAGGAAGGCGAGCGGCGTCTTATAGAAGAGGAGGACGGGGAAGTAATACCACCACCCTTCCGGCCGGTGCTCGCCGAGAAGAAAGGCGGGGTGGCCGGCCTCGGAGTGCTGCGCCACGTACTCCGCGCCGGCGATCCAGTACGGCGCCGGCAGCGGCACGTGCACCACGACAGACTGCCAGGCGCGGAGAAACGGCTCCTGCACGCGGTCGAGGAGCGACGGGCGGGGGAGCGGACCGCCGTTCGCCGTCGTGTCGCGCCCGCTCCGTCCCGCCTGCGGCGACGGATAGCCGGCCGCCTTCGCCCAGTCGACGAAATCGACGCCGACCGCGCCGCGGTTCGCCGCCGCATGCGCGTAGTCGTAGTAGCGGATGACCAGGTCGGGCCGCACCCAGTCGTACCCCTCGAACGACGCGAAGCGCGCCGCCTGATAGCGGAGCGACTCCGGCGGCAGCACCTTCAGGCGCGTCTCGTTCAGCGTCCCCGTATCGAACTTGTACCCCGCCCACACGAACAGCACCGGAAGGAACCCGATCACCAGCAGTTGCCGAAACGTAGGACGGGCTTCAGCCCGTCCCCCCCGGGGGCGGCGGGCTGAAGCCCGCCCTACGTTTGCGTTTGCCACCAGCAGTGCCAGGGCCCCGGCCGGGAAGTAAATGACGAACGAATACTTCGAGATCAGCCCCAGACCGATGGCGGCGCCGAGGAGCGCCGCGCGTTTCCACGTCCGCTCCGCCAGCCACCCATCCAGCGCCCAGAGCGCGAACACCACCGTCGCGGCGGCCGCCATGTCCGTCGTGGCCAGCCCGGCGTGGGCGAGGATCGGCGGCAGCGCCGAGTAGAGCGCGCCCGCCGTCAGCCCGGCCGCGTCGCCGAAGAGCCGCCGCCCCCAGGCCATCACCGCGAACAGCCCGAGCAGAAAGTACGGGAGATTGCCGATCCGGGCCAGGAACAGGTTGTGGCGATAGCGACCGTCCCGGTACAGCAGCTCCGTGCCGCGGGCGACGCGCGGCAGCTCCTCGCGCCATTCCGCCCCTTCCAGCACGGCCCCGGCGGCGAAGAGAATCCGGGCCAGGGGAGGGTGCTCGGGGTCGAGCGCGTACGTGCCGGTCGTCAGCCACTCGAAGCCGGCCACGACGTGGGTCGGCTCATCGATGGTCTGGCTGAAGACGCGGTACGTCGCGGCGATGCGCACCACCGCCACGACGACGATCGCGAAGAGCAGCCACCTCCACCAGGATCCGGGGACCTGCATTGGCGGCGGCAATGGTACCCGGGCGTATAATGAAGGCGTTCCCTCATGTCCTCAGCTGCTCCTGACTCGCGTGTCGAGCGCGTGCTCGCATACTTTTTCGGCCGCGACGTCTTCGTCTCCTACTGCTACAAAGACTCCGCGTATGCCGAGGCGCTGGCGGTAGGGCTCGGCGAACGGAAGTTCTCGGTGTTCCTCGGCGCCTGGGGCGCATCGCCGGGAAGGGAAATCTCGGAGCGGGTGGCGTCCGCCGCGCGGCAGAGCCGCCTGCTGGTCGTCGTGGCCACTCCGCACTCCCGTGGCTCGGGACCGGTGGAAGAAGAGATCGGCTGGTTTGCCGCGCGCGGCAGGCCGGTCGTGCCGATCGACTTCGGCCTCGGCATGACCAATCCCAAAGAGGAGTGGCCGGCGATCAGCGGGACGGACGTCATCCGCGAGACGGCGGACCTCCCGTCGGCGCCGGTGTTCGGGCGGATCGAGAACGCCGCGAAGTTCATGCGCCAGGAAGCCCGCCTGCGGCGCTTCCTCGGCGGGATCGCCATCGCGGTGACCGCACTGATCCTGGGGGCGCTGCTCTGGAGCTTCTCCATCGTCAAGGACGCGGAGATGCGCGTCGGCGTTGCCGAGACACGCGAGAGGACGGCGGTAAAGCGCGCAGGCGATGCGCAGACCGCGGCAGACCGCGCGGATGCCGAGAAGAAAAGAGCGGTTGAAGACCGCGACATCGCCAGAACAGAAAAGGAAGAAGCGGATCGCCTCCAGCAGCAGGCTGCCGCCGCCGCGCAGCGCGAAAGCGAGATCAGAGATCGTCGACACGCACTCGGGCGTGGTGACGCCCCTGTGCACGCCGCCGGACGCGAAGGTCGTGGACGCCATCGGGATCTCCGCCGACGGAAGCAGAGCCGCCGCGACCTATCGCAGACAGGCAAACGGTCCGGGCGGCGCGCTCGTGATCTGGCAAACGGACGGCGGGGCCATGATTCGCGAGTTTCCTCTGCAGGAAGGGGCGCTGGCATTCGCGCTCGACCGGCATGGGGAGACGCTCGCGATCACGGAGCGGCTCGGGCAGGAGGTGAGCACGAGGATCGTCCGGGTGGCGGATGGCGTCGCGCTGGCGCGGATCCCGCGCCCCGCGAACACGCTCGAGCGCGACCTGCAGTTCAGTCCGTCCGGCAAGATCGTGTCGCTGCTCGGGCCGTCCACGATCGTGTGGCCGTGGACGGAAGGCACGACGACATTCATCGCGCCGGGGGAGCGTGCTCCGCAACAGTTGTTCTTCCATCCGACCGACGAGGGACTGGTCGCGTTTCAGGATCCGGGGCTCCAGATCTGGCGCTGGCGCGATTGGAAGGCGGGCGCGGCTCCGGTCTGGTCCACTCCGGCCGACATCTCGCTGGATCGCGGCGCCGCTGCATTCAGCTCCGACGGCGAGTGGATCGCTGCCTCCGCGCGGAGCTCGGTCCTGGTCGCGCGCTGGCGCGAAGCCCGGAACCCCACCGTGATCCCGTTGCATGGGGAGAGCCGCGTGGTCGCGGTCGAGAACGGGAAGCTGGCCATCGGCTTCCATGACGGCGTGGCCGAGCTGCGGTCGATGGCCGAGGATACGGTGACTCACGTCGCGCACGGTGGAGAGGTGCTGGCGGTCGCCTTCACGCCCGGCGGCGCGGTGCACTCCGTGTCCGAGAGCGGGGCCATGACGTGGCAGGCCGCGCCCGTCGACTCGCGGCTCACGACGGCCAGGGTCGACGACGCCGCGATCTCACACGACGGCGCGATCGTCGTCACCGTGGTCTCGGACGCTCCGCAATCACGGAATCACAAGTTGTACGTCTATCGCGACGGGCGCGAGCTCGGCCCGTTTACCGGTGGGAAGTTCAGCTCCGTCGCCTTCGATGCCGAGGGCGGCCTCCTCGCTGGGACCAGGGATGACCGGCTGCTTCGCTGGAAGAGCGTTGCCGATCTCGAGTCGGGAAAGCCGCCGGACGTCGTCGCCCAGGTCACGCCCTCGGTGTCGATCAGCCCCAGCGGCGCGTATCAGGCCTGGATCACCCCGGCGGTGCGCCGGAAAACTGCCTCGGGGCGGGCGGAGATCGTCAGCTCTGTCGTGGTCGCCGGTCCGAAGGACTTGCGCTTCGAGCTGCCTCATCCCGTTCCGGCGGGGGTTGTCGTCTTCGGGAGCGACGACATGCTCGTCACCGCTGCCGGGGATGGCAAGATCCGGGTCTGGAGGTGGCGGGTCGATGCCAGGCGTCCGGCCGCCGTATTCACCCGCCGCGGGACGTCCTTCCTGGCGGCGAGCCGCGACGGTGCCTGGGTCGCCGCGACAGGCGGCGACGGGCCGGCGCTCATCTGGAGCACCTCGGGACCCGACCGTCCGGTGGCCACTTTTCCCAGCGGCATGTCGATGATCGGCTTCGATCCGTCGGCCGCGAGCGTGCTCACCGCGGACGCGGACGGAATCGCGCGCGTCTGGAGCCCCTGGCGCGACGCGCCGGTGGAGATTGCGCGGTTCACCGCACCCCCGGCCGTGAACGTGGCGCGCTTCTCCGCGGATGGCAGGTATCTCGTCACCGCGTCGCGTTTCGACGGCGTCCGCCGCCGGCTCTGGAATGATGACGAGATCGCCGACGTAGCCTGTCAGCGTCTCCGGGATGCCGGGCTGGCCCGCTACGGTGCGATCTGTCCGGGCGGGCCGTAGCCCGCCCTCGTTACAGACGCTCCGTGAGGATGGTCTTGGCGATGGTGGCGAGCTGCATGTTGCTCGTCCCCTCGTAGATCTGGCCGACTTTCGAGTCGCGCCAGAACTTCTCCACCGGATACTCCTTGGTGTAGCCGTTGCCGCCGTAGAGCTGGACGGCCAGCGAGGTCACCTTCTCGGCCACCTGCGAGGAGAAGAGCTTGGCCATGGCCGCCTCGCGGAGGAACGGGCGCTGCGCGTCCTTGAGGCGCGCGGCGTTGTAGACCATGAGGCGGGCCGCCTCGAGGTCCGTCGCGGCCTGGGCGATCTGGAACTGCACGCCCTGAAAGTCGGCGATGCGCGTGTTGAACTGCTTGCGCTCCTTGACGTAGGCGATGGCGTGCTCGAGCGCGCCGCGGGCCACGCCGATCATCTGCGCCCCGATGCCGATGCGTCCCTCGTTCAAGGTCTCGATGGCGATCTTGTAGCCCTTGCCCGGCTCGCCGAGGACGTTCTCGCGGGGGACGCGGCAATCCTCGAGGATCAGCTCGCACGTGGAGGAGGCCCGGATGCCGGTCTTGTCCTCCTTCTTCCCGACCTGGAAGCCGGGGAAGTCGCGCTCGATCAGGAAGGCGGTGATCCCCTTGTAGCCGGCGTTCGGGTTGGCGTTGGCGAAGACGATGAACACTCCCGCCTCGGCGGCGTTGGTGATCCACAGCTTCTGCCCGTTCAGGACGAAGTGGTCGCCCTTGTCCTCGGCCTTCGTGGCCAGCGCGAACGCGTCCGAGCCCGAGCCGGCCTCCGAGAGCGCATACGCGCCGACGGTGTCGGCCGCCAGCATGGCCAGGTACTTCGACTTCTGGTCGTCATTCCCCCAGCGGAGGATGGCGTTGTTGACGAGCGTGTTCTGCACGTCCACCAACACGCCGCAGGAGGCGTCGACGTGCGAGAGCTCCTCGACCACCAGCACGGCCGTGAAGAAGCTCGAGCCGGCGCCGCCGAACTGGTCGGGGACCTCCACGCCCATGATGCCGAGCTCGAAGAAGCTCTGGATCAGCTCCTTCGACATGGTGGCGGTCTTGTCCATCTCGTGGACGAGGGGGCGGATCTTCTCGACGGCGAAGTCGCGCACGCTCTGCTGGAACATCTGCTCTTCTTCAGAGAGCGTCGTGAGCGGCGCGCCCGGGAGATTGTCGACGGTGAGGGTCATCTGTGCTGCCTCCGGAGGGGTGTCTGATGCGGCGCGAATGATACTCGATGTGCGAAGGTTATGATCGCGAGCACAACCGAGCCCCGGTGGCGGAATCGGTAGACGCAGCGGACTTAAAATCCGCTGTCCCGAGAGGGGCGTGCCGGTTCGAGTCCGGCCCGGGGCACCACGCGCAGGTCGTCAACTTGTTGACCGACTGCACATCTTTCGCTACAGTGCTGGCCGTTAACGGATCTGTGGCGGCCTTCCGGATCGCGCGTGTCCCTCACGCGTTTACGGCGCTCGCGGCACGGTACCGTTGATCAACGCATCACAGGCAACCCGACAACCGGCAAGAGGCGGATGGGAGGGGAGATGGGCCGCTGCGACCACTGCGGGGCGACGTTCCCGAAGACGCGCAAGACGCGCAAGTACTGCACGAACCGTTGTAAGACGAACGCCTGCCTGGAGAAGAAACCGCGCCTGCGCGCGGCCGACGTCGAGGCGCTGCAGGACGTGCTCAGCGCCGAGTTCGCCTCCGTCGAAGCAATGCGCGAGCGCCTGCGGACCATCCTCGCGCCCGAGCTGCCGCCGATCCCGCTTGTGGACGGGCGGGCGGTGGTGCCGCGGATGGACTAGTCGGTTGCTGGTTGCTGTGTTGCTGGTTCCGGGTGCCGTCTCGCCGCGGGCGTGCTGAACGTAGGACGGGCTTCAGCCCGTCCGCTCTCGCCAGGAAGAGGCGGGCTGAAGTCCGCCCTACGTTGAGCACGCTCTCCGCGCCAGAAAAACAAAAAGGGCGCCCTGTTACAGGCGCCCTCGGGGTGGGCGTTACCGCGTAACCGTACGGTTACGAAGCAACCCCCTTAGGTTTATTAGAACAATCCATGCGAATTTCGTTACCTCCTCCCCATGAATTTCCGGCGGACCCGCTACAAGCGCCACGTCACGTGCCATGACCCACCACGCCTTTGTTGCGGACCGGATCGACCGCTCCTACTCGCCCTGCGGTGGAAGGGAGGAGCGGGATCTGGTGAACTCTGTCAATGATCATGCGACCGAAGGTCGCGATGAATCGTACGGATAGAGAAACAGCGCCGGCTTGCGTTTATTGCAGCCCTCGCGCCCCCCTCCGTTGCGGTGCATGGTGAATATGATACGTTTTTTGCGCGTAATCGCAATCGAAAATTCGCACGATATTCCTACTTCAACCGGCATGCCGGAAGCACAAATCCGTGTGCTACACTTCCCAGCCCCCGGAGCCAATTTCATGAAACGTTTCCTCCTCATCGCGGCGGCCGCGGCCGTGCTCTCGACCGGCCTTTCCGCCGCCCCCGTGAATGGCAAAGTGATGTTCATGACCCGCCGCGGGCAGAACCCCGTGGTCAACGAGACCCTGGTCTGGCTCGAGCCCGCCGGCAAAACGTGGAAAAAGCCCCCCGCCACCTTCACCATGACCACCCGCAGCAAGACCTTCCTGCCGCACGTCGTGGCCGTGCCGGCCGGCTCCACGATCAGCTTCCCCAACGAAGACCCGATCGCCCACAACCTCTTCTCCCTCACCCCCGGCAACACCTTCGACCTCGGCCTCTACCGCCGCGGCGCGGGCAAAACGCACAAGTTCGACGCGCCCGGAACGGTGAACGTCTACTGTAATGTCCACCCGAACATGTCCGCCGTGGTCCACGTGATGAGCACGCCGTTCTACGGCTTCGCCGACCCGAACGGCAACTATTCCTTCGACGTGCCGCCGGGCAGGTACCGCGTGGTCGCCTGGAACGAGCAGGGCGGCACCAGCGCTCCCTCCGACCTCGAGGTGAAGGGAGACGGCACCGTGGCCGGCGCCACGCTGCTGACCATCGACGGCCGCAACTTCCGCGTCTCGCAGCACAAGAACAAGCACGGACAGACGTATCGCCCTCCGAAGGACTACTGATCGATGACAGCGCAGGCGCTCGACACCAAAGCCACGCTCTCGGCCGAGGTTCCTTCGGTGAAGGCCTACACCGTCGAGAAGCCGCGCTTTCCCCTGGTGCTGAAGCTCTTCCTGCTGACGGCGCTGCTGATCGCGATCGTGGTGGCGGTGGCCATCGGCATCACCATCAGCCGCGCCAACGCCATCGCTAACGAGACCGTCAACCGCTCCATCTCCGGTGCGGCGCGGCTCTTCGACCAGTTCGAGCAGCAACGCCTCAATGCCCTCGCCGGCGCCACGCAGGTCCTCGGCAGCGACTCCAGCTTCTACGCCTACATCCAGACCACGTTGTATCCGGTCGCGGAAGTCGCACCCGCCGACCCAAACGCGCCGGGGCCGGGGATCGACTACGCCAGCATCAACGATCAGCTCATCCAGAACCGCGCGCGGCTGAAGACAGACGTCCTGATGCTGCTCGACGACCAGGGCACCCTCGTCGCCCGCACGGACAAGCTGATGATCGCCGGCGGCACCCAGGAGGACTTCTACGAGAAATTCTCGCTGGTGCACGCGGCCATCGAAGCCGGCAAGCTCGACGCCACCACCGGCGTCCTGTCCCTCGACGGAAAGCTGTTCCAGGTGGCCATCGCTCCCGTGGCTTCCGGTGCGCGCGGGGTGGTCATCGGCTACCTCATCAACGGCTACGCGATGGACGACGCGTTCGCGAACCAGATCGAGGCAGCCACCAACGCAGGCGTCATGTTCGCGACCAAAGAGAACAGCGTCCGCTCCAGGAACGCCCCGAGCGTGATGCCGAAAGACATCGCCCCCGGCCGGACCTCCGAGGTCACGGTCGACCGGAACCGCTACATCGCCACCGCGCGCCCGCTGAAGTCGGGCAACGACGTGGTCGGCAACGCCATCTTCCTCCGCTCGCTCGACCGCGAGCTGGCTCCGTTCCGCAAGATCGAGCAGGCCATGCTCTTCGGCGGCGGCGCGGCGCTCCTCCTGGCGCTGCTCTTCTCCTGGCTGATCGCCAAGCGCGTCACGCGTCCCATCTCGCAGCTCGCCGGCATCGCCCAGGCCGTGACCGCGGGCGACTACAGCGTCGGCCCCGACACGCGCGGCAACGACGAGGTGGGAATCCTCGGCCGCTCGTTCGGGAAGATGATCAACTCCCTGCGCGACAAGGCGGAGCTCGAGGAGCTCTACGCCCAGATGGCCGAGAAATCGGCCGAGGCGCCGGCGGTCACGCTGCGCAACGAGCCGGCCAGGCTCGACGAGGGGACGGTGCTGGTCACCGATCTCCGCGGCCTCCCCGCGACGGTGGGCGAGGGCGACGCCTCCTCGGTCATCGCCGCCGTGGAGCGCGCCATGCGGCTGCAGCAGAACGAGGTCGCCCGCCAGGACGGCGAGGTGCGCGAGATCAACGGCCACCGCCTGGTCTCCGTCTTCCGCGGCGACCGCGGGATCATCCACGCCATCCGCGCCGCGCGGGCCATCAATGAAGAGCTGGCGGCGCAGCACACCACGATGGGTGTCGGCGTGGGCATCGCCACGGGGGAGTTCGTCTCCGGCTCCGTCAATCTCGATTTCGACAGTGGCCTGGCCATCGTCGGCAACGCGCCGCTCCTGGCGCTGCTCTTCGCCTGGCACGCGCCGAACGGCTTCGCGTTCGTCTCATACGAGAGCGCGCAGGCCGCGGGCGCCGAGGTGCTGAACGCCGCGGTGCGCGAGGAAGTGAAGCTCAAGTGGCTGCCGCAGGCGCTCCCCGTCGCGTCGCTGCCGCTGGTGAACGTCACCACGGGGATGATGCGCGCCGTCGGCACGATGGAGGGCGAGGCCACGCTGCGCATGGACGGCACCGCGGCCGGCAGGACCGCGCCTGCCAACCCGCCGGCCGAGCTGACGGCCGGGCAGCTCTTCGCCGGCCGCTACCGCATCGAGTCGATCCTCGGCCGCGGCGGCATGGGCGTGGTCTACAAGGCCACGGACGCGCAGCTCGACGAGACGGTGGCCATCAAGACCCTCCCCGGCGACGTCATGACGCGCTCCCCCGAGGACCTGGAGCGCTTCAAGCGCGAGATCCGCCTGGCGCGCAAGATCACGCACCGCAACGTCCTGCGGACGTACGACTACGGCGAAGCCGAGGGCGTGTACTTCATCAGCATGGAGTACGTGCGCGGATACACACTCAACGAGTTGATGGACGAGGCGCCGGCGCGGCAGATGCCCGCCCGCGCCACGATCGGCATCACCCGCCAGATCTGCCGCGGACTGCACGCCGCGCACGAGCAGGGGATCATCCACCGCGACATCAAGCCGCAGAACGTCCTCATCGACGCGAAGGGCGAGGTGAAGCTGATGGACTTCGGCGTCGCGCGCATGGCCGAGGTGCCGGAGGCGATGACGCAAGCCGGCATGATCGTCGGCACGCCGCACTACATGAGCCCCGAGCAGGTGCAGGGGAAGACGCTCGACGCGCGCACGGACGTCTATGCGATGGGGGTGCTTTTGTACGAACTAGTGGCGGGGCGGCGCCCGTTCGAGTCGTCCTCGCTCACCGGCATCCTCACCGCGCACATCACGGAGAAGGCGACGCCCCCCATCGAAGTCCGCCCCGATATCGGCCGGGAGCTGAACGCGATCATCCTGCGCTGCCTGGAAAAGGACCCCCGCGCCCGCTACGCCGACGCGGGAGCGCTGCTCGCGGACCTCGACCGGGTGCAGATGCCGAGCGCCGCCGCGGCGGCGTAGGGGTCATCGGAAGTACCCCGTCACGTCGATGATGAAGTGTACGGGCTGCGTCCCCGCGTTGAAGACATTGATCGTGCCGTCCGATCCGACGCCCGCCAGCGCGTTGTTGGCGCGCGTTCGTCCGATGCGGTAACTGATCGTGCTCACCGGCGGGCGGGTACTGCCGGCCGGGCCGGGGAAGACGGACATCCAGCCGTCGATGACCGGGCTCACGGCCGTGATGTTGATGGCCGCGGCGATGGCGCCGGAGGGAATTCCGCAGCGTCCTGCCACGGGAACGTTGCGCGTCGCGTTCGTGCCGAGCGCGAAATCCGCGCGCGTGTCGATCAGCCGGCACGGCGTGACGAGGTACAGGCCCTGCGCCACCGGCGTTCCGCTGAAGCCCGCCACGAGGATGGGATCCCCGGAGCCGGTCACGGTGCACGTGGTCGTCTGGCTGCGGTCGTTGGCGAGCGCGCAATGGGTCGCCGTCCAGTGCGAGAACTGGTAGCCGGAGTTGTACGGCACCGCGGTGATGCTGATGGCCGTGCCGGTCGTGTAGCCGCTGGAGTTGTTGCAGTTGGCCGGAGTGTTGACGGCCGTGAAGCCGGCGTCGAGCGGGTTGCTGAAGGCGCTCAGCGTGAAGCAGGTCGGTGTCGAGTCGTTGTCCGCGATCGTCACCGTGGCCGCGGACGGCGATCCGATCGTGTAGGCCGACGAGGATGAGAGCGTGAGCGTGACGGTCTCGCTTCCTTCCACGGCGGTATCGTCGATGGGGGAGACGCTGATCGTCGCCGACGATGCGCCCGCGGGAATCGAGACCGGCGACGAGATCGACGAATAGTCGCTGCCGTTCGAGGCCGACCCCGAACGCGAGAAGCCGACCGACAGCGACGACGCCGTGCTGCCGGTGCGGGTGATGGTGAACTGGCCGGAATTCGACGGCTCCGCGGCGGAGGAGTCGGACGCCGCAATGGTCACGGTCGGCTTCGTCGCGGTCACGGTCAGCGCCAGGGCATCGTCTCCGGACGAGTCGTTGTTCGACGACTTGGCGTCGCTGGTACTGATGATGACGCCGATCCAGTACGCGCCCGAGGCCACGTCGGACGGGATGACCGGAGGCGACGACACGTTCACGGCTACGCCTCCTTTCGACGCGGCGTTCACGGTCACGTTGTGCGATCCCAGCAGCCGGTCGCCGCTGGAGATGGTGTCGTTGGTCGATAGATAGACGCTGACCGTGTAGGTCTGCGAGACCGAGGCGCTGGAGTAGTTGTGGATGTAGTAGCTCATGGCGCTCAGCGCGGAGCCGGCGTTGACGCTGGTCGTGCCGCGCACCCAGAGCGGCATCACGTCCACCGACGACGGCAGGTCGGCGCTGATGAATCCCTGGATGGACGTGAACGTAGAGCTGGTGATGCGCGGGCTGTTGGTCCGCGACGTGTTGCCGTTGGAGAGCACGGCGTACACGATGTTCGAGCTGCTCAGAACCTGGCTGCTGCCGCTCTGTCCTTTGTACGAGCGGGCGTTGAAGGTCACCTCGTTGCCGTACCAGCCGCCGGAGTAGTCGCAACTGTCGAACGTGCCCGAGCGCGTGTACATGCGCGTGCCGTCGTACGGGGACTCGGACGGATAGCCGGGCGTGCGGAAGGTGTTGCTCTGGTAGAAGGAGCAGAGGTCGTTGTAGCCGTAGCCATACCAGCCCGACAGCGCACCGACGGCGCGGTCGGTGTCGATCACGGCGATGTCGTAGTCGAAGTCGCCGCTGCCGGTCCAGCCGGTGAACGAGTGTAACTGCGTGAAGCCTGCGCCGCCGAACGGCGCGGTCGGCGAGTCCCAGTCGTTCGTCGGATCCGTGCCGGCGGGATAGATCAGGATCTCGTCCGCCCATTCGGCGTCGTCGACGTCGTAGACGCAGTGCCCCGCGGTGAGGACGTGCATCGGATCGATCATGCTGCCGCTGCAGACGAACCATCCCGAGGAGGGAAAGTGCATGAGGAGCTTCGCCGCCGGCGACGTCGGCCAGTTTCCGGGGCTGGACACGGAGGTCAGGCTGCCGAAGTTCTGTGGGCCGATTTTGATCGCATCGGTCGCGTCGTCGACGACGGGGCCCGGCTGTGCCGGCTCGCTGGCCTCGGGCGGCGCGACGAAGCCGGCCGGCGTGACGTTGCCGAGGGCGATCGTGCCGTCGCGGTGCCGCGAGATGGCGCGGTTCGCCTCGGGCGCATGCGCGAGCGGAGGCCGCCGCGGCAACGGCCGCGGACGGATGTTCGTCGGTACGGGCCGCGGCCGCGGCACCTCTTCGGCGGACGCTGCCGCCGTTGCAAGCAGGCAGAGGAACATGCCGAGCGCGAAACGTTCTCGAGTGGCCATGATGAGGCTTAAGACACGGAACCGCGTCGAGTGTGGCGAGGCGATGGAACGTTTCCCGGCGGCTTAACCGCCATGGTCAGCTTTTCAGTGATCGAAGGACACTTATCTCGGGCTCTTGATAATGTTACCTTGACACTTGGCTTAGCTTTTCAACAGCTCTTGCCCGGTCATGCTCATGCTTATGACAAATGAACCCTGCCGGTAGGAAACACATCCATAGGTCATAGGTTCCTGCGCCTCGCGCAACCGTAATGTCTCCGGGCTGAAGCTCTCTCGGAATGCGTTTCCGGTTCATGGTCGGCTGGTCGGAGTCGATCTCGAGGATCTCGGTGCCGAGGTAGGACCAGTAGCCGGCCATGTCAGGCGGCTCGTCGAAGCGGCTGATGCGCACCTTGCCGGTGCCGCGAGTCTCGGTAAACGTCACATTCGCCGTCTTCGACCAGGCGTTCAGGTGCCGGAGGATGCGCGCGCGCAGAGCGGCGGGAGGGGAGTCGAGGAACTGGACCGACAGCTTGACGCCGGAAGTGGGCCATCGCCGTCCGACGACCAGGGCCAGGCGCCGCGGACCGCCGCGCCGTCCGATCGGCGTGCGCTCGACGCGCCGGCTCTCGACCGCGTTGGCGGGGTTGATCTCGATCGCGCGCCGCGCGGCGGTGGCGAGCTTCTCCGGGGGCAGGGAACGCGAGACGCAGAGGATCGACTTTGCCATGACACCTCCCGAGCGGCGGATTCCTCTCATGGGAGGGACCATACGGACGCGATTTCCTACCACGCACACTCCGTGGGAAAATGCCGTCCGTCACCCTCAAATCAACAGGACCGAATGGAGCGTACATGAGCGACATGGACGTCGTGGCAGCACCGCGCCGCGAAAAGCGGCTCATTCTTTGTCTCGATGGCACCTGGAACAGCGGGTTCGAAGAGGTCCAGCGGCGGGACGGCCACACGGTCATGAAGCCGACGAATCCGCTGAAGATCTGTCGCGCCGTCAAGCCGTTCGATGGGAAGAGCGGGATGGCGCAGATCACGTACTACGACCTCGGCGTCGGCGCTCTGGCGGAGTATCCCGGAACCGCCAACCGCCTCCTGCGCTCCTTCGATCGCACCCTCGGCGGCGCGTGGGGCGCGGGATTCGAAGGGAACGTCGAGGACGCGCTCAATTTCCTCGCGTACAACTATGAACCGGGCGACGAGGTCTACGTCTTCGGCTTCAGCCGCGGTGCCGCCCAGGCGCGCGCGGTGACGCAGTTCCTGGACTGGAACGGCGGCCTGCCGGAGAAGGGCGACGCCTACTACCTGCCGCGCCTCTTCCGTCTGTACGTGACGACTCAGGGGAGGGAAGGCGCGAGCCAGGAGTTGATCGCGGAGAACAATAAGAAGCGGGACGCGGAAGGGCGCGATCGGATCCAGCCCTTTCGTCCCGTGCGCGTGAGGTTCCTCGGCGTGTGGGACACGGTGATGGCCCTCGGCTCGCGCCTCGACGCGGTGGGCGAGCACACGTCGGTCCCCGGCCGGACGTTCTACGCCGGCACGACGCCGGCGCGCTGCGTCGAGCACGCGCGCCAGGCTCTGGCCCTTGACGAGAAGCGCTACGACTTCCGCCCGGAGATCTGGCAGAACAGCCTTCCCGGTCAGACCATGGCCCAGCGCTGGTTCGCCGGCGTCCACTCGAACGTCGGCGGCTCGTATGGCAACGACGGACTGGCGAACGTGGCGCTGCACTGGATCGCCGCCGGTGCCAAGGCCGCCGGCCTGGCTTTGGACGACGAGTTCCTCAACAAGTACGTGCCGTGGGTGAAGCACTCCCTGTACGAATCGGCCACGCGCTTCTACAGGGTCCTGGACGGATTCCGAAACGTCTCGGGCGACGGCGTGCGCAGCCTGCTCGGTCACGCGCGCGAATGCAACCTGACGCTCGATCGGACGGTGATCGAGCGCATGCAGGCCGATCCGAAAGACCTCGACGCCAACGGAGACGGCACGCCTGCGACGGCCTACCGCCCAACCAACGTCATCGAGCTGCTGGCTGCGCATGGAGCAGACCTTCCCGGCTACCTGAACGACCTCGGAATCACCGCCCCGCTTCCGCCCGACGTGCTGGCCGCGATCACGCCGCTCAGCCGCCGCGGCCTGCACGTCCACCCGCCGCAGGCCAGCGCGCAGGCGCATCCCTGATCCGTCATGCCGAAAGCCGGACCCGCTCCCGATCCCTCGCAGCGCATCCTGCGCGTCTTCGCGTTCGATCCGTCACGCGGCGCACGGCTCGACAACCGTATGACGATCCGCGTGCCCTACGAGAAACTGACGAAGGGACCGATCGGGGACAAGATCGCCGTCATCGACTACGACGCCTCGAACGACTGCTACTACGAGGGCATCGATCTCGACGCCTCGGCGGTGCTCGGGCAGAGCGGACTCGCTCCATCCGAGTCGAATCCACAGTTCCACCAGCAGATGGTCTACGCGGTGATCATGGACACCGTCCGGCGTTTCGAGGCGGCGCTCGGCCGGAAGGTGAAGTGGGTGGGCGACTCGAGACCTAAGACCGAGCCGTTTCACGGCAAACTGCGGGTCTACCCGCACGCCTTCCAGGAGGCGAATGCGTTCTACGACCCCAAGCTTCGCGCGCTGCTGTTCGGCTACTTCAAGGCCTCCGAGGAGGATGCGGGGTCGAACCTGCCGGGGCAGATCGTCTTCACCTGCCTCTCGCACGACATCGTCGTCCACGAGACCACCCACGCCATCCTCCACGGCATTCGCCCCCATTTCGCGGAGCCCACGGGGCCCGACGCGACGGCGTTCCACGAGGGATTCGCGGACATCATCGCGCTGCTGCAGCACTTCAGCTTCAAGGAGACGCTGCTGGACACGATCCAGCGCACCGGCGGATTGATTCACCGGCGCCAGCTCGCACCGGACGTGGCGGCCGGCCGCGAGGGCGCGCTGATCCAGGCGGAAGTGGGCGAGGACAATCCGATCGTCGATCTGGCGCGGCAGTTCGGCGAGGCGATGGGCAACCGGAAGGCGCTCCGCAGCGCGCTCGGCACGCGTCCCGATCCGCGCGCGCTCCAAGATGTGCAGGAGCCGCACGAGCGGGGGGCCATCCTCGTCGCGGCGGTGTTCGACGCCTTCTTCACCATCTACATCAACCGCACCCGCGACCTGATCCGCATCGCCTATCCGGACGGCCGTTCGATCGTGCCGAACTTCCTGCACGCCGATCTCGCCCGCCTCGCCGAAGACGCGGCCAAGACCGCGAACACGATCCAGAACATGTGCCTGCGGGCGCTCGACTACTGCCCGCCCGTGGACATCACCTTCGGCGACTTTTTGCGCGCCATCGTCACCGCCGACCGCGACACCGTCTCCGAGGACCGCTTCGGCTGGCGGGCGGCGATCATCAACGCCTTCCGCGCACGCGGTATCCGCCCCGAAGGCGTCATCTCGTACAGCGAGGACGAGTTGAGTTGGGACAAGTACGAGGGCATCAGCGCGACCGCGGTCAATCCCGATTTCAAAAGGCTCTTCACGCTCCTCAACGAGCTCGAGGAGAATCCGGACCCGCGGCGAAGAAGGCACCTCTATCGAAGCCTATGGGCCCGGGCGGGCACGTTCGCGATGCAACTGGGGCTGGACCCCGACTCCAAGCTCGCCGCCGAATCCATCAATCCGCTGCATCAGATCCGGGCGGATGGATCGCTGGCGCGGCGCATCGTCGCCGAAATCGTGCAGAACAGGAAACGCGTGCCGATCGACCCGGCCGATCCGCAGGCGGGCACGTTCACCTTCCGCGGCGGCACGACCGTACTGATCAACCGCACGGGCGAAGTGCAGTATTCGATCTCCAAGCCGACCCATGGCCCCGCCGGCGAGCGGCGGTGCGAACGCCAGCGCGAGCACCTCATGCTCCTGGCCGACTCCTTTGCCCTCGCTCCGTACATCGCCTTCGACGCCGCCGCGCAGAACCCCTTCCGCGCGGTCCACCGGGGATATTGATCATGACCTCTGCGATCCGCGTGCGGATGTACCGGACCGGTTTCGGCGACTGCTTTCTCCTCTCGTTCGGCCCCGCGGCGTCGCGCGACCATGTCCTGATCGACTTCGGCACGCACGCGCACGGCGACATCGGGACGATGGGACGGATCATGGACGAGCTCGAGACCGAGACGGGGAAGAAGCTCGCGCTCATCATCGCCACGCACGCGCATCGCGATCACATCTCCGGCTTCGGCACCTTCCGCGACCGGTTCGCGCAGTTCGAGATCGGAGAGGTCTGGCTGCCGTGGACGGAAGATCCGAAGGACGAGAATGCTGCCGCGCTGCAGCGGAAGCAGGTCGCGCTCACTGAACGCCTCCACGCCCACCTCGCCGCCATGGGCGCGAGGGCAACGGATGATCCTCGTTATGCGCCGGCCCTGCACGCGATCTCCAACCTGCGCGGCAACCGGCCGGCGAAGGATGCGCTCGCGGAGGGTTTCCGCAAAGCGAGGACACGTTACTACGCGGGAGGCAGAACCATCCGCAACGTTTCCGGCGTGCCGGGACTCTCCGCCGAGATCCTCGGTCCGCCCCGCGACACGACCTTCTTTTCCAGAATGCAACCTCCGTCGCACCAGCGATTCCTGACCGCGCCGGACGATGAGGTCACTCCAATCCGACCGTTTCCCCGGCTGGAGATGAAGGCGGCCGACGCCGACCTCAAGGAGCTGGTCGAGAAGCAGGCGCAGCCCGTCCTCCCGGACGAGGACACGCTGGCGCTCCGGGAAGCCGCGGAAGCTCCGGCCGACAGGCTTGCGCTCGTCCTCGACAACGCGCGCAACAATTCCAGCCTCGTCATCCTCTTCCGTTACGGCGGCCGCTCGCTGCTCTTCGGCGGCGACGCTCAGTGGGGAAACTGGCAGTCCTGGATCGGCACGGAGCGGGCGCGCGAGCTGTTGTCCGAGGTGGATTTCATCAAGATCGCACATCACGGAAGCCACAACGCCACGCCGGTGGACGTCGTGAAGGCGCTCCGGCCGAAGGAGCTGGCGGTGATGATCTCGACTCAGGCCGAGCCGTTCCCGACCATCCCGCGGCCGCCGCTCCTCGCGCAGTTGGAGCAGCGCGCCACGGGAAACGCGATCATGCGCAGCGACTGGGTCCGGATCGAGAACGCGCCGGAAGGCCCGGAGGCGAAGGCACTGCCGCAGTGTGAGGTGCGCGCGCTGTGCGTGGAGTATTCGCTCTAATCGTCGCATTCAGCGTGGCGTTCCACTACGGAGGAGCCGCACGTGGCGCTGTACGACCGCGCCGGCACACGCTCGCGCATCTCTCCGAACTGCCGGGAGTGTACGCGCCGGAGGGGTATTACGCGGCGTGGTGACCGGACTCAGTCCCGCTCGAGGTGAAGATCGATCCACGGTTGCCACCGTTTGCCTTTCAGCTCCCACAATCCCGTAAGCCGCGAGCCGTCCGCGGAGAAGCGGCCGTCGAAGCGCACGGTCTCCCCCGTGATTCTCCAGCGCCGTCCATGGAGCTCGACCTCGAAGGTGTCCGATGTCCCCTTGTCGTCATACGAACGGGCCATGTACCTGCGCGTGGCGAGGTCGTAGCCGATGACCTCCATCGAGCGGGTCACCTCGTCGCCGAAACGGGCGTCCACGTCGTGGACGATGAATTTCCCGCCCGGCAGCCACCGGTAGCTGTCCGTCGCCACCAGGACGGTCGCGGGCGATGCATCCGTCGCCAGGACCTCGCCGCGCGTGTTCCAGAGCCCGATGAAGATCCCGAAACGGGCCATGTCCGGCCGAGCCATGCAAACTCCTCCCGGGGAGATGATGAACGTGATTGCCATCACCGGCGTGAAACGTTTTCCGCTCCACCTTCACTACTTCACCGATGTGCCAATTTCAGTGGAGGAAAAAACGGAAATGACTCGTTCGCTTCGTCTGATCCTGCTCTCGTTCGTCGCTCTCGCTCTCGCCGCCCCGGCCTTCGCCTTCAACGTCGTCAACACGTCGTGGACCGTGCAGTGCCTGTTCAGCACGACCTGCAGCGTCTCCGTGACCGATCACGTGTCGGAGTTCCCCGTCAGCGGAGGCAGCGGCAACGGCCGCCTGCAGTCGCGCGTGTTCCAGGGTCAGGCCGGCACCACGGGCGCGGGTAAGTGGGTGTACGAATACCGGATCAACCTCGGCCCGGTGGCGGGGCTGACCTATATGCCGTACGCCGATTACCTCGCGGTCGACCGCTGGGGAGCGATCCGCCAGTACGACTACAACGGCGACGGCATCGCCACGGATGAAGTCTTCAACATCACCAGCGGCGGCATCGGCACGAAAGCCGTCACGGCCTCCTGGCTGACGGCGCCATGGACGTACTTCCAGTTGAGCAACCCGGTCTACTCCGGCAGCTATCCCGGCGGCGGCGAGAGCAGCTACTTCTTCGGCCTCGTCTCCGACCGCGCGCCCGTGCTGCGCTCCATGTGGGTCCATCTGGACAGCGGCTGGGTGCTGGTGGAGGGGTACGCGCCGCCGCTTCCGTGATGCTGTTGCTGGTTGCTGTGTTGCTGGTTCGTTGCGATGCCTGGGTTTCAAGCCCTGCAGCCCCACGAACCAGCAACCAGTCACCAGCAACAACTACCGGACTTTCCTCATCTCCATCCCGATGGTGAGCACCGGGACCGCGAGGCCGCTGTCGGCGGCGCGGGAGGGCGACTCTTTCAGCAGCGCCTCCAGCGCCGCCGGCGTGAGGGTGGGGTCGACCTCCAGCAGGCGCGCGGCGATCCCCGCGACGTACGGCGCCGCGAATGAAGTGCCGGACGTGCTCGGGCCGGTGCGGTAGCGGGAGACGCCCGACAGCGACGCGAGCATCGGCGAGTCGGCTGGCGCGACGAGCTCCACGAGGTCGCCCGCGCACGAGCCGCTCCACCACGTGTTCTCGCGCGTAATGCCGCCCACCGTCACCACCCCCTCCATCTCCACGCCGAGCACGGTGGGGAAGGTGCGACAGAAGTCCGCCCGCGGGTTCACGTTTCCGGCGGCGACGGTGAAGAGAAACTTCTTCCCCTCCGGATCCTCGTTGCCATTCACGTCGACGCCGCGGGTCATGCGGCGCACTTTCTCGACTAGCGCCAGGTACAGAGGATCATGCGGCAGTGGCGTGGCCGGCACGCTGATGGTGACGACGGCCGTCCCGAACGACGGGGTGTGCGCATCCCAGGCGTGGCGGATGATCTCGTTCAGCGCCACGTGCCACATCCAGATCTCGGGCGTGCCGGGCCGCGTGGGGATGACCACCACGCTGTAGAGGCTCGCGCCCGGCGCGGTGCCGGTGCGCAGGCCGGCCACGGCCGAGGCGACGGCCGTCCCGTGGCTGACGGTGGCGGGCGGACCGCAGGGCTCGACCGCGGAGTCGGGAGGGCAGCCGCTCGGCAGGCCGGCGGCGCGGACCGCGTCGAAGCCGCCGAGGACGACGTCGCCGTCCGGACGTTGAAACTCGTCGTGGCGCTGCAGGATGCCGGTGTCGATGACGTAGACGACCGAGCCGCGCCCGGTGGTGCGGCGCATGGCGAAGCCGTTCAGCTCACCGCTGACCGAGTCGGAGCGGTCCACCTGCCACATCGCGTTTTCGGTCACGTCTTCCGCGCAGCGCTCGAGCTCGAGACTGGTGGGGGAGAGGCCGGCGGTCGTGCAGCGCGTGATGGCGTGCTCGACCGGCTGGGCGAGGAGAGCAGACGTCCAGAGGAACCCGAGAAGAAGGGGGAGTGTTCGCATCGGCGCATTATGCAAATAACACCGACATGCGTCCAGCGGACCGCCGTCCGTCGCGCCAGACCGCCGTTCGTCGCAAGGCCGTGGATGCGACGCTCCTCCAAGGACGAGTATCCTCGATTCCATGACTCCGGCCGCGATTCTCCGGCGCCTGTTCGTCGCCCTGACGCTGTCCGGCGCGGTCGGCTGGCTGCTCGGGCAGGGATGGCAGGGGGGGACGGCCTCGGTCCTCATCCGCTCGGTCGCGGTGGGGCTCATGGCCACGCTGGTGTTCTCGCTCTTCGAGCAGTGGCCGAGGCAGTTGCCGCGATGGCTGGCGCGGTGGGTGGTGCAGGTGGTCGCCGTCGGTGTGTCGGTGCCTGTCTCGACACTGTCGATCTGGATCGTCTCCACGAAGGCCGGCCAGCCGCCGTTCTGGGAGGACCCGGACCGGATGAACGGGTGGATGATGCTCACCTTCTTCGCCCTGCTGGTCGCGCCGTGGACGGCGCTGGCGGCGCTGGTCCGGCAGAAGGAGGCCATGGCGCGGCATCAGGCGCTGGCGTTCGAGCTGGAGCGGAGTGAGGCGCGCCTGCAGTTGCTCCAGGCGCAGGTCGCGCCGCACTTTCTCTTCAACACCCTGGCGAACGTGCAGGTCCTGGTGGACACCGGCTCGCCGCGGGCCTCGGCCGTGCTGCGCAGCCTCACCGAGTATCTCCGCGCCGCCGTCCCTCTGCTCCACGAGCCTGCCGCGACCCTCGGCCGCGAGCTGCGCCTGGTCGAGGCCTACCTCGAGCTGATGCACATGCGCATGCCGGATCGCCTGAGCTACACGCTGCACGTCGACGACGCCGCGCTTCCGCTCCGCTGTCCGCCGACGACCCTGCTCACGCTCGTCGAGAACGCCGTCCGCCACGGCATCGACCCGAGCGAAGAAGGGGGCTCGATCGACATTCACGCGGAGCGGCGCGGCGACCGCTGCCTGATCCGCGTCAGCGACACCGGCGCCGGCCTGCGCCGGACGGACCAGGGACTGCGCACCGGCCTGTCCACGCTGCGCGAGCGTCTGCAGCTCATGTTCAGCGGCGACGCGCAGTTGCGCATCGCGGCGCGGGAAGGCGGAGGCGTCTGCGCCGAGCTGGAGATGCCGGCGCAGGCAGGGACGAGCTGATGGCCGCACGTCCGACCGCGCTGATCGCCGACGACGAGCCTCTGCTGCGCGAGGCGCTGGCGCGCCAGCTGGCGCAGGCGTGGCCCGAGCTCGAGATCGTGGCGCAGGCGCGCAACGGCCGCGAGGCGGTCAACCTCTTCGAGACACTCCAGCCCGACGTCTGTTTCCTCGACGTGCACATGCCCGGCCTGTCCGGGATGGACGCGGCCAGCCACATCGGCCGCCGCGCGCACCTGGTCTTCGTCACGGCGTACGACCACTATGCCGTGCAGGCGTTCGCGCAGGGGGCGCTCGATTACCTCGTCAAGCCGGTCGAGCAGGCGCGTCTCGAGGAGACCGTGATGCGGCTGCAGGAGCGCCTGGCGGCGGCGCGGCCGGCGGTGAACACGGAGCCGCTGCTGCAGCAGCTGGCCGCGCAGCTCGCGGCGCTGCAGGGGAGTCCCGCCGCCACGCCGCTGCGTTGGATTCGCGCGCAGGTGGGACAGACCGTGCGCCTGATCTCCGTCGAGGAGATCGATTACGTGCGCTCGGACGCCAAGTACACCGTCATCGTCTGGCACGGCGGCGAGGCGGTGGTCCGCACGCCGATCAAGGAGCTGATCGCGCAGCTCGACCCCGGCCAGTTCGCGCAGGTACACCGGTCGGTGGTCGTGAACCTCCGCTCCATCAGCTACATCAAGCGGCACGACAACGACACGGCCGAGATCCACCTCAAGGGACGCAAGGAAGTGCTGCCGGTCAGCCGCAATTACCTGCATCTCTTCCGGCAGATGTGAGCCGCCTCTCATCCCCCGAAAACCGCCGTCCGTCGCAAGCGTGTGGTCGCGCTCCCGCGCCGAACCGATCATGCGCCGTATGAAAACAACTCGCATCGCACTCACCATCGCTCTGATGTCCATCGGTTCGGCCGCGCTCGCACAAGCGGACGCGAAGCAGTCGTTCGACCGTCTCAAGGCGCTCGCCGGGACGTGGGAAGGGCGGATGACCGTCGACCCGCCGGCCCCATCGATCGACGGCACGCTCACGACGGTCACCCTCCGCGTCACGTCGATGGGCAACACGCTCATGCACGAGATGACGGGAGCGGGCCGGCCGGACGACCCGATCACGATGTTCTACCTGGATGGGGATCGTCTGGAGCTGACGCACTACTGCGACGCCAACAATCGCCCGCGCATGGTGGCGAAGGCGTCGCCCGACGGCAAGCGGATCGAGTTCGAGTTTGCCGACGTGAAGGGGAACATGAAGCACGGCCACATGCACGGCACCGTCTTCACCATCACCGGCGAGAACCAGCACACCGAGGAGTGGACCTTCATGCGCGGCGACAAGCCGTATCG
>Ga0196976_1000043_pt1 | contig 82766 bp, 70 predicted proteins | sample S3v_513CmetaG_FD_148644 | JGI IMG/M metagenome (GOLD analysis project Ga0196976, IMG submission 148644) | Soil microbial communities from Anza Borrego desert, Southern California, United States - S3+v_5-13C | ecosystem: Environmental > Terrestrial > Soil > Desert | place: USA: California...
GAAACCGAGCGAGCCCGGGGCCACCGAGACATGCGGCGCGAGGGCGCGCGCGACGTTCAGGAAGCCGGCGCCCTGCTCGATGGGGCGGTAGCTGACGCCGGTGAGGTCGTTCAGGTTCGAGGCGGTGTTCATCAGCGCGAGCTTGATCTGCTGCGTCGTCCACTCCGGATGCGCCTGGCGCAGGAGCGCGGCGGCGCCGGCCACGTGCGGCGAGGCCATGGACGTGCCGGACAGGGCGGCGTAGCCGGTGGCGCTGTACTCGAACGGCACGGCGGCGATGATGCCCGTGCCGGGCGCGCTGACGTCCGGCTTGATCATCAGGTCGACCGTGGGACCGCGCGAGCTGCCGGAGTTCATCTGCGCGCCGGGGTTGTACGTGGTGACGGTGATGAGCGGGTTGGCGATGACCTTCAGGCCGTTCGCGTACGACAGGGTGAAGCTCGGCACGGCCAGCGCGGCCATGCTGAAGTCGACCGCGCGCGCGGCGTCGTTGTAGACGATGAGGGCCGCCGCGCCGGCGGCCTGCGCCTGCAGTCCCTTGTTCACGAACGCGGCGTCTTCGCCGGCCGCGCCGCCGCGCATGGCGATGGCGATCTTGCCCGCGACATTCTTGCCGGCATACGAGGCCGGCGTGTTGCCGAAGCCGACGTTGACCACCTGGAGGGAGGTGCCGAGCAGCGACTGCGGGAACTCGGTGGCGAAGAGGCCGCCGATCAGCGCTTCATTCGTGGCATTGACGATGGTGCGCGGCGCAACCGCGAGACGCACGTCGGCGTTGCCGGTGGCGATGACGTCCGGCGACGCGCCGTACATGTTCGGCAGGTACGGCGTTGGGCCGTCATTGCCGTTGGAGTTGACCCACACCACGCCGGAGCGCATGACGTTGCCCGTCATCTGCGCGTAGAGGTTGGTGGAGGGACCGGTCACGCCCTGGAAGCCGATGCTCATGTTCACGACGTGGGCGCCGTTGCGCATGGCGAACTCGGCGCCGGCCATGACGGTGTCGAGGTTGCTGAGCTTGCCGCTGCTGTTGGTGCCGAGGACGCGGATGGCGATGATCTTCGCATCGGGCGCGACGCCCTTCGTGCCCGCCGCCGTCGCGGCGACGTGCGTGCCGTGGTAGTCGCGCGTCTTGACCTGGGTCGTGGCGTTGGTGGTGTGGCCCGACTGCGGGTTCGCGTCGAGGTCGACGAAGTCATATCCATTGATGACCTTGCAGCCGGCGCCGAGGCAGCCGCCGAGGTCGGGATGCGTATAGTCGACGCCGTCGTCGATGATGGCCACGACCACGCCGGTGCCGCGCAGCCCCGCGGTCCAGGCAGCGTCGGCCTTGATGGCCGGCGTGCTCAGGGCGAGCTCGGGCGCGGCGACGTTCGGCACCGCGCTCTCGGAGACGTCTTCCTTCGCCACCGGGATGTTCTCGTAGATGCCGGTCACGCCGGGCGTGGCGGCCAGGATGGGAAGCTGGTCGGCCGGCAGGGTGATGGAGAAGCCGTTGATGACGAGCTCGAACTCGTGCTTCGGGCTCACCTTGATGCCATTGCGGCGGAGGTGGCTGAAGACGTTGCCGCGCTCGGCGCGGATCTTGTTGAGCTGCAGCTCACGCCCCTGTTTCGCCGGTCCGGCGGGCGGCTCGGCGAGCGTGACGATGACGTCGACGGGCTCGGGCGAGTCGAGGTCGAAATGGGTGAGGTGCTCCCGGACGGTGGGACTGATCGTCACGGTTCCGGCCGGTGCGGCGAACGCGCCTCCGGCGGTAAAGGACAGACACAGAGAGAGGGCCACGACTCGAAAGAGAGGGGTCATGCTCATTCCTTATTGGTTGTGTGAGGCTGCGGGGTGGACCCCATGTAACGGGACCCTCCGGAGGAGTCTTCCCGGATGGGGGTATTCCTACCGCCGCACGTTAAAGCGGCGTAATTGACGCGCGCTCAGCCCGCTGCGGCGCGCCACGGCGTCCATCGTCAGTGACGGCTCGTGCGCGAGCGAGCGCGCCAGTTCGAGGCGCACGCGCGTCGAGAACTCGTGCACGGAGATGCCTGTTGCCTTGCGGAAGGTGCGCGTGAGGTTGCGCGACGACATCCCTGCCAGCTCTGCCAGCTCGTCGAGCGTCGGCCGGCGGTCGGGATTGCGCACGATCCAGTCCTGCACGCGATGGACGCCGGGATGAAGGTGCGTGCGGAAGTCGAGATAGACGCTCTGCTGTTCCTGCGACCCGTCCCTGCGCAGGTAGACGACCATCTCCCGCGCCACCTCGGCCGCGACGAGCGGACCGTCGGCCTGCTCGATGAGGGCGAGGGCCATGTCGATGCCCGAGGCGATGCCGGCGCTGGTCGTCACCTCGCCGTCGGTGACGAAGAGGCGGTCGGTGAGCACGCGCGCGTTGGGGAAACGCTGCGCCAGCTCGCTCGTGCGCGACCAGTGCGTGGTGCAGCGCCGGCTGTCGAGGAGTCCCGCTTCTCCGAGGACGAACGCGCCGGTGCAGACCGAGGCGAGGTGCGCGCCGCTCGCCGCCGCGCCGCGCAGCCAGCGCACGACGCCGCGGTCGAGCTTCTGCGTGGCGGCGTACGGCATGCCGGGCACGACGATCAGGGTGCCGGCGCCGGGGTCCGGCAGCGGCTCGAGGTCGGCCAGCACGATGCCCTGGTCGGTGCGCACTTTGTCGCGTGTCGAACAGAAGCGAAGCCGGTAGCGCGGCCGCGACCGGTTCGCCTCGCCCAGCGCCTGCAGCGGTCCCGCGAGGTCGAGGATCTCGACCTCGGGGAGCAGCACGAACACTACGTCGCGAATACCGCCTCCATCTCGTCGACCGTGGCGATGCGCGCGAAGCGCCCGCGCAATACGGCCTCGGTGCGCTCGATGATCGCGTCCGTCGACAGCGTGCCGATCGGGAACGTGAGCGTGGCCTCGGTGACGAAATCGACCTCGTAGCCGAGGTCCGCCGCGACGCGCGTCGTCGTCTCGCAGCACTGCTCGGTGGAGATGCCGCACACGGCCACGCGCTTCACGCCCAGGGCGTCGAGGCGCTGCTGCAGGTCGGTGCTGGTGAAGGCGTTGCGCGTGTTCTTCACCAGCAGCGGCTCGGAGTCGCGGCGGTCGAGGAAGGACATCAGCCGCACCTCCGGATCGCCGGGACGGAAGCCGGGATCGCTGTCGTTGTGCAGCACGAAGAGGACCGGCTCGCCGGCCTCACGGAACGTGGCGATGAGCTTCGTCACGTTCTCCTCGAAGCACGGATTGCTGCGTCTCTCCCACCGCGCGGGATCGATTTTGAAGGAGTCCTGGATGTCGATGACCAACAGTGCTGTTTTCATGCTGCACAGTTTCGGCCCGCAAAGCATGCGCGTGGGGACGGGGAGCGGTCAAATCGGGCCAAGGCATGCTCGCGCCATGGCCGGCAAGACTCTCTCCAGTAAAGACACAGAGACTTTCAGGTGTCTTATTGCACCTCCGTCTCTAAGTCGTTAGATTGGCTCAAATCGACAATCGAGAGTTTCGCGAAGGAGGGTGTATTCCATGCGTAAAGTCGCAGGCAAAATTCTCGACGGTATCCCCGGCTACGGCGACGATTGCCTGGCCTGCACGTTCATCGTGAAGTAACGGCACCTCAGGAGCCCTGCTTGGGACATTTGCTCTCCGCGCTATTCCTGTCGGCCGTGACGGCGTTGTCGCCACTGAAGCCCGTCACGGCCATCGACCTTTCCTCGCAGGGGACGTTCGCCTCTGACGTCACGTGGTTGAATGACGACGAGATCCTCGTCGCGCTTCTGCATGGTGGTGTGGCCAAAGTCTCGCTCGGCTCGAAGAAGGTCACACGATGGGTGCCGGAAGGCGAGTTGCCGGACGGTTTCCCGTACCCTGAACTGGTGTCCACCGACGGCAATCTGGTCGTGATCATGGGCGCCGGGCGCCGCTACTTCATGTTCCGGACAAAGGACGGGAAGTACATCTCCGGATATGGCGGCGGGCGTCTCTATCCGCGAGGGCTGGCGGTCGTCGACGGCAAGGCCGTGTACATGGGGTGGATGGGGCAGGCCGCCGAGAACGAGACCCTTCGTCGCGGCGTGCTCTGGACCCAACTTCCGGATAAGGATGTCGTCGAAACGCCAATCCATCGTATTTTCGGCGACAACGACGCGGTCCAGCGTTGGCGTATGACCGCGTCGCCGTATGCCGGCGCGATGGTCGCGCTCCCGGATCGTTCCATTGCGGTCTTGACTGTCGCGGAGCCAGGCATCTATCGCTACGACCGCACCGGCAAACTCATGGAAGTGCTCGGCGGCGGGGTCGACGCACTGATGCTCGACACTCCCAGGCTTGCTCGCGAGTACAACGTGGACGTGAACGCGCGCTACGTCCAGTTCGTGAACCGCGGCCCGCTCGTCGATGATTTAGTCGCTTTGCCCGACAACGGTGTGGCCGCGCTCGTACGCACCGCCGTTAACGGCAAAATCGGCTGGGCGCTGTGGCACGCCGGCAAGACCGGCTTCAATCGAAAGCAGGCACTCGACATGACGCGACTCGGGCCCTTCGGCCACATGAGATGCGAGTCGCGGAAGACGCGCCTCGCCTGTGTCACCGACGTCCCGGGAATGCAACATGCCGGCAAGCCCGAGACCGCGGGCACGAATCCGCGGCTGCTTCTTTTTACGCTGAAGTAGAGGACGAAAACGATGCAAGTGATTCTCGTGATGCTCCTCGCCGTAACGCTTGCCCCGGATGCCACGAGAGTCGCGCTCGACCGCGAGGGATGGACGGTCGGGAAAGACGACACCGCCCATACGACGTGGTGGTGGAGCGCGTCCTGCGCGCCGCAGAAACTGGAAGGCGATCGGAGCGTGGTGTGCGGGGCGCTGCGCACCGTGCGCATCCATACCGCTCCTCATGCGACGGTGACGTGGGGAAACGCGGCGATGCTGCGCGATCTCCCGGACGACCGGCTTCCGTCGTCGAGAGCCAATGAAGAAGGTGTTGCAGACCTCGCCGTTCCGGCCGGAGAAGAACTATGGACGCGGGCGGTCACGGAGAAGGCCGCCACACAGTGGACTCGCGTCGCCGCCGGGTCGCGTGAAGTCCGCCTGACGACGGCACCCGCCCTGCCGCTGCGCATCGCGCTGCGCGGCGAGGACGGCCAGCCCGTCGTCCGTGCACGCGTCGCGCTGCTGCCGCCGGACTGCACGCGCATCTGCCCCGAGCGCCTCCTGGCATTCGAAGAGAAGAAGAAGCCCGCCGTCGTGACGGCGATGCGCGGCGCTGCATATCGGGTGGTGGTCTGGTCCGATTCGCACGCGCCGCTGACGCGCACCATCGCCGCGACCTCCGGCGAGCTCGCCCTCCTGCTGAAACCCGGCGGCACGCTCGACGCGCACCTCGTCGACGGTACGCGCAAGCCGGTCCGCGGCGGGGCGCTCGAGGTGCAGTACCGGCTGCCTGAATTGAGCGAGGCCATTCGCCGCACCACCACCGCTTCCGCGGACGGCAACGTCGTGCTCGGCGGGCTTCCGCGGTCGCTGGTCGAATGGAGCGCCGGTGCGTCCGCGTTCGCGCGCCGCGTCGATCAGGCTTCCCTCGCCACCGGTTCCGCGAGCCTCGGCGAAGTCATGCTCCATCCCGCGCGTGAGGTTCGCGTCGCGGTTCGCGACGATGCCGGCCATCCCGTGGCCGGCGCGAGAGTCGTCGCGCAGGGCTCGTCGTTCGCGGCGACGGATGGGAAAGGCGTGGCTCTGCTGCGCGAGCTCCCCGCCGGCGAGACCGCGCTGCAGATCTTCGCGGACGGCTTCCTCGCCGCCGGCGCCACGCTGGCGAAGGACGAGCGCGAGCTCGCCGTCACACTCACCCGCGGCGCCACCGTGAAGGCCACGCTGCTGCGGCAGTCCGACGGACAGGCACCGCGCAACGCGCGCGTCCGCATTACGAACAACGGACGCCAGTCGCTCCGCACCGTCGAGCTCTCCGACGAGCTCGTGCTCTCCGGCCTGCGCGGCGGCACGGCGCGGCTCTCGATCCAGAGCGACGGCGCCCAGCCGTACGATACCGGGACGCTGCAACTCGCCGATGGCGACGTGCTCGACCTGGGCATCGTTACCCTGGCCAGCGGCTTCTCCGTCCGCGGCACCATCGTCGACGATCACGGGGCACCGCTCAAGGATGCGCGCGTGCGCCTCCTCCGCACGGACGGCGACTCTCCCGCCCTCGCCCACGTCCTCGGCAACTGGACCGAAGTGGAGAGCGCCGGCGATGGCACATTCCAGTTGAGCGGCCTCGCGGGCGGCTCGCACTTCGTCGTGGTCGAGGCGCGCGGCTTCGCGCAGCGGGTGCTGCCGAACGTCACCGTCAGCGACGATCACGCCTCCTTCGACGCGGGCACGATCGCCATGGAGCCCGGACGTACCATCGAGCTCGTCTGCCGTCCCGAGAAACGCTGCGGCACCGAGGCGAGCATCCTTCTCGCCGGCGCCGAATATCCGTTCCTCGCGGTGCGCACGGCGCTGCGGCAGGGGCGCGGCTCGTTCACGACGGTGCCGTCCGGCACCGCGACGTTGCGGCTGACCCGCAATCAGCACGTCACCCACGAGCGCAGCGTGACCGTCAGCGCCGGGCGCGAGGCGGCCGTCCTCGAGGTGGATCTCCCCGCCGTGCGCGTCCGCGGCGACGTGGTCATCGGCAGCCGCCGGGCACGCGCGGGGTCGCTGCTCTTCACACGCGCGGTCCGCTCCACGGGCGTACCGATCATGGTGAACGGCTCCACCGAGTACGGCACGACGATCGACAAGCAATGGCTCGGTTCCTTCGGCGCATCGAGCGCGTGCGAGCTGGCGGCGAGCGGCGAATTCGCCGTCGAGGATTTCGAGCCCGGCCTCTACGACGTCGTCTTCCGCAGCGACGGCGCATCGACCGCCGCCGTGCGGGTCGAGATTCCGAACGTTCCCGAGCACCATCTGCCACTCCGCTTCGAAGGCGCCGAGATCGCCGGGAAGGTGGTCGACGCGACGGACCAGCCCGCGGCGGTACGCATCGAGGTCATCGACGCCTCCGGCGCCTCGCACGTGGCCCGGAGTGGAGTCGACGGCGAGTTCCGCCTGCTCGGGTTGAGCGGCGGACGCGCGCATGTGAAGGCCACCGGCGCGGGAAGGAAGGCCGAGACGGAGGTCGAGACGGAGGATGCCGGCGCGCGCAACCTCGTGCTCCGGCTGGCCGACGATCCGAGCTCCGGGCTCACGGTGGAGGTCCGCGACGCGGATGGCAGCTCCGCCGCGGGCGTGCTCGTCTTCGCCATGGCCAACAGCGGCGTCATCGCCGGTTCGACCGATCGAGACGGACGCGCGAAGCTGCAGGGCGTGTCCGGCAATACGCCCGTGGCCGTGCACCAGCCGGGAGGCAAGTGGGCGTTCGCCAGCGGCCGCTCCGGCGAGACGACGCGGCTCGTGCTCCCCGCGCGGCCGGGCGCCGTCGTGGCGAACTCCGCCGCCACCGGTGACGCGACGATCCTCGCGCCGAACGGATTCCCACTCGACCGCGTGCTCCCGATGGTCGGCATCTCCTCCCGCATTGCCTCCGGCTCTTCGCTCCGCGTCCCCGGCCTCCCTCCCGGCGCCTATGACGTTTCCCTCGGCGCGTTCCGCAAAGGCGTGACGGTCGCTCCGGGCGCGATCGCCGAGGTGCGCTTCGGCGACTGAGTCCAGCTCCCCGGTGCCGGCACGAAAACGTAGGGCGGGCTTCAGCCCGCCGCTCCCGGGGGAAGTGGGCTGAAGCCCGCCTACGTTCAGAGGCGATGGGGTGAGCTTCGATGAGCCATCGGCGCCCACGCATCTCCGGAAAGCACTCGCGTAAATGAACCGGTGCAGATCCGAAAATGACCGCAGATCATCTGAAAAATGAACGGAGATCACTTGAACGTGCTCCGCGATGACGTCCGCGTGATCCGCGCTCACCTTGCAAATGATTGCGGAGGCCATGCAACTGACCCCTCGGTCGACACTCAAATGATCCACGATGGGAGCGACGCTCCCGCGGGCGGGATGAAGGTGATCCGCGTTCATTTGCAAGGTGATCCGCGTTCATTTGCAAGGTGATCCGCGTTCATTTAGACAACGAAAAGTCGCGAGCGTCGATGGCTCATTCGCGGGATCTACCGATGGAAACACCGGCGCCTGCACATTCTCGCGAGATCAATCCTCGGCGGCCGTCATCTCGAAGTCTTCGAACTCGAATCCCGGTCCCACGGTGCAGCCGACGAGCACGTACGCGCCGAGGGGGCGCGCGGCCTGCCATTCATTCGCGCGAATGACGTGCACCCGGTGGTCGGAGTCGAGGCGCGTGACGGAGTCACGCGTGAGGAGCTCCAGTGCGTCTCCTTCATAAAAGTGCCACACCTCGTCGGACGAGACGCGGTGCCACGCGCTGTGCGTGCCTTCGACGAGGAGAAAGTAGATGGTGGTGAGCGCGCTGCGGTCCGCGCCGTCGGCGTGACGCGTGACGCGTTCGTTCGATTTGTAGACCTGGCGGTACCAGCCGCCCTCGGGGTGCGGGGTGAGCTGGAGTTGCTCGATGAGCTGCTGCGCGCGGGGGTGCATGGAACGGCGTCATAATAGGCCCCATGTCCACCATCGAACAGAGCGCCGCCTTGAAGTATCCGAACGTCCGCAACTACATCGGGGGGACGTTCGTCGACGTCGCCGACCGTCCGACGCTCGACGTCACCAATCCGGCGGATGGGAGCGTGATCTCGCGCGTGCCGTTATCGGGCGCGGCCGAGATCGACCGCGCGGCGGAAGCGGCGCAGAAGGCGTTTCCCGGGTGGAGCGGCACGCCCATCAAGGAGCGCGTGCAGGTCTTCTACCGCTACAAGGCGCTGCTCGAGAAAAACATCGACGAGCTGGCGGCGCTGGTCAGCGAGGAGAACGGCAAGATCCGCAGCGAGGCGGCGGCGGAAGTGCTGAAGTCCGCGGAGCTGTGCGAGTTCGCCACCTCGCTGCCGCAGATCGTCCCCGGCGAAGTGCTGGAGGTCTCGCGCGGCGTCGAGTGCCGCGTCGAGCGCTATCCGGTCGGCGTCGTCGCTTCCATCACGCCGTTCAACTTCCCGAACATGGTTCCGAACTGGACGATCCCGAACGCGATCGCCCTCGGCAACTGCATGATCCTCAAGCCGTCCGAGCAGGTGCCGCTCTCCAGCGGCCGCATCGCCGAGCTGCTGAAGGAAGCGGGCCTGCCCGACGGCGTGCTGAACATCGTGCACGGCGGACAGGAAACCGTCGAGGCCATCTGCGACAGCCCGTTCATCGACACGATCAGCTTCGTCGGCTCCACGCACGTGGCCAAGATCGTCTACCGCCGCGGCTCGCACAATCTCAAGCGCGTCCTGGCCCTCGGCGGCGCGAAGAACCACCTCATCGTCATGCCCGACGCCGAGCCGGACATGACCTCGAACAACGTCGTGGCCTCGATGTCCGGCTGCGCGGGACAGCGCTGCATGGCCGCGTCGGTGATGATGGCCGTCGGCAAGACGGACCACATCGTGGAGCGGATGGCGGGCATCGTCCGCGGCATGGTGCCGGGCACGCACATCGGTCCCGTGATCTCGAAGGCGGCCAAGGAGCGCATCGAGCGTTACATCACCGAGGCCGAGGCGGCGGGAGCGACGGTGCTGGTGGACGGGCGCGGCTACACCGTGCCGGGACGCGAGAACGGCTTCTACGTCGGGCCGACGCTCATCGACCACGTCACGCCGGACATGCGCATCGCCCAGGACGAGATCTTCGGGCCGGTGATGGTGATCATCCGCGCGAAGGACGTGGACGAGGCGCTGACGGTGCAGCGGCGCTCGCCCTACGGCAACGCCGCCTCGGTCTTCACCGAGAACGGCGGCGTCGCCCGCTATGTGATGGAGAACGCCAGCGCCGGGATGGTCGGCGTGAACGTCGGCGTGCCCGTGCCGCGCGAGCCGTTCGGGTTCGGCGGCTGGAACGACTCGAAGTTCGGCGTGGGTGACATCACCGGCCGCGGCTCGATCGAGCTCTGGACGCGGTCGAAGAAGATGACCACGAAGTGGAACAAGGAAGCGGGCACGAACTGGATGTCGTGACGTAGGACGGGCTTCAGCCCGTCCATGGGCGGGCTGAAGCCCGCCCTACGTTTACATCCGCTCGAAGAAGTTCTCTCCGATGCGCACGCCGCGCTCGGTCAGGGAGCCGCTGATGACGCGCAGGCTGCCGTCGTCGAAACTGGCGCGGGCGGTGAACTTCTCCCCCTTCACCTCGATCGCATTGAGGACCGCCACACGGCCCGATTCGACGTAGTTGCCGCGCAGTTTTCCGTCGGGTGCGACCTCGAGGACGAGACCATAGGACTCGCTCGGGCCGCGGTAGCTGCCGGCGATCTTCGGGCTCTGTGCGTAGGCCGTGACCGCGACTGTGAGCATCAACACCGCTGCGAGCTTTTTCATGATTGCCTCCAGCGGTAAATACGACAGCGGCTGAAAAAAGTTGTTCAGGTTTTTGTCGCGCGCACAAGTTTTTCGAACAGACCGGTCAACGCCGCATCGAGATCTTCGTGCACGCCGGAGTGCACGGGCGAGGTCTGGATGATCGTGCTGCGCGGCGCGACCAGCCAGTGAAAACGCGCGCGCTGCGGCAATTGTCCGATCGAGCCGGCGTCGCCGCCGCCGGCGCAGATCTTCGGGATGATCTCCAGATAACTCTCCACCGCGGCGAGGTCGACGTCGGGTGCGAGCGCGTGCAGGCGCGCGCGATCGAGCTCGATGCGCGACTGCAGGTACGCCGCGGTCGAGGAGAAGAGGATCACGCCGGCGTTGACGAACTCGCCCCGCTCGACGCGCGGCACGACGCGCACGACCGCGTAGTCAAAGACGTGACGCTTGCGCACGAGCCGCATCCTCCACCCATTCGCGCGGCGCGTCGAGCCGCCGCAGGAGCACGTCGCGATACGCGGCGCGGTGCTCCGCCATCGACGCGAATCGCGGCTCGTCGCCGAGCCATTCATCCGGGATCAGCGCCAGCACGCCGTCGATCGCCTCGCGCGTGAGCCGCGGCGCGAGCGCGCTGTCGGCCGCGGCGAGCTCCGTGGCCCACGGCAGCAGCACGTGCTCGCGGGCCTGCTTGTACGGGTTCCGCGCGCGCTCGAGATGCTGATCCCAGGAGTGATGAAAGATCAGCGACGCGCCGTGGTCGATCATCCACAGCTCTTTGTGCCAGACGAGGAGGTTCGTGTTCTTCGCGGTGCGGTCGACGTTCGTCACCAGCGCGTCGAACCAGACGATCGACGACGCCAGGCGCGGCTTCTCCGCGACGGGACGCGGCACGAGCGGGTCGAAGGTGATCGAGCCGGGGAGATAGTCGAGGGCGAGGTTGAGTCCCTCGCTGCGGCGCAGGAGGTCCTGGATCTCCGGGTCGGGCTCGGTCTTGGCCATGCGCGGGTCGAGCTCGGCGAAGACGATCTCCGGCACCGGGAGGCCGAGGAGGCGGGCCAGCTCGCCCGAGACCAGCTCGGCGATGAGCGCGCGCGGCCCCTGCCCCGCGCCGCGGAACTTGAGGACGTACGTGCCGTCGTCGTCGCCGGCCACGATGGCCGGGAGCGAGCCACCCTCGCGCAGCGGGGTCACGTACTCGGTGGCGGTGATGGTGCGGAGCATATGGAGTGCGCGAGCGCCAGCTCGCGCTCTCAATGCCGCGGCGCAAGCCGCGGCGGGAGGCGGAGGCTGGCGCCTCCGCATTGAGAGCGGCAGCTGGCGCTGCCGCACTCCAGACCTTATCGGTTTCTCACGCGCGCGAGCAACTGCTCCGGCGTCGCCTCGAAGGTCCGGGCGATATTCGGGGCGTGGATCGCGTCGTGGAGCGTGCCGCCCATGTCTTCGAGGATGGGGGCGAGCGCGGAGCCGCGCCAGAGCTCTTCCGACGACGAGATGAACTGGTCGGTCACCGAGCAGTTGGCGTCGGTGCGCCCTTCCGCGCTGACCAGGAACACCAGCACGCGCTCGAGGGCGGCGGTGAGTGCGGCGTCGTCGCCGAAGGCGTCATGGACGGCGCGCAGGAGCGGCTCGAGCTCGTGCGAGGTCTTGCGAAAACGGACCGACGCGCGCCACAGCGTCTCGAAATCACTCATCTTTCTCTTTGAATGACGACGTACGTCTGGCGGTCGAGCATGCGGACATTCTCGCTCAAACGAGCGATGAACGATGAGCGATGAGCATCGCCGCACCCGGTTCATCGCTCATCGTTCATCGTTCATCGTTCCCCTTCAGGATCACCGCGTGATCGCGCCGAGGAGCCGGACGTCGCCGCGCCAGACGAAGACGCGGTCGAAGTCGTCGGTGAAGAGCTCGCCCAGCTCGCGCGTGTCGTACGCGAGCAGCACCACCGGCGTGTCGAACCCTTCTTCGCGGATGGAGCGCGCCAGGCGCAGCGGGGTCAGGTCCTCCACGTGCAGCGTGGTGATGACCAGGTCGAAGCGCTGCCCTTCGCGCAGCAGCGTCAAGGCATCGTCGCCGCGCGAGACGGGCGTGGTGGGCATGTTGGAGCCCTCGGCCACGAGATAGCAGCCGTTGCGCAGCAGGTTCGCGGCGTCGTTGGCGTTGATCTCGTTCTGCGTGGCGCTCGGGAACGCGCAGTCGGCCTTCACGTCCCACAGCGGGTTGTGATCGGCGCGGCTATCGATGCGTGTGTACGTCGCTTCCTTGAGCTCATCCGCGTACTCGGCGGGGTTGCGCGCCTTGACCCCGGCCATGAAGTCCTCGACGAACGGCGACAGCCGGTCCGCCGCCTCTTCGGCGTAGGTGCCCATGCACACTCCTCTTGTTGTGTGCGGAAAGGGTACTACGGGTCAGGTGTCATCCTGAGCCGCGTAGACGGCGAAGGATCCCCTGCTGAAACCCCGTGCTCGCTCCGTAGGCGGGGGATCCTTCGCTGTCTACGCAGCTCAGGATGACACGGGCGTCACCTCGCGTGCTTCTTCTCGATCGCCGCCAGACGCGCGTCGAGGGCGGCGCGGTCGAGCCAGCGTCCGCGCACCATCACGCCCTGGATCTTCGCCACGTTGCCGATGTCGGCGAGCGGGTTGGCGCCGAGCAGGACCAGGTCCGCGCGCTGGCCCGCGGCGACGGTCCCGAACGGCTCGGCAAAGTACGAGCCGACGTTCACCGTGCCGCTCTTCAGGATCTCGTAGTTCGACATCCCGGCCTCGCGCATGCGCAGCAGCTCGCGGTGCAGCGAGAAGCCGGGGACGCTGAACTGCTGCGGCGCGTCGGTGCCCATGAGGATGCGCACGCCCCCCTCGTGCAGCGCGCGGAGGATGCGCGTGCGGTTCTCGATGATGTTCCTGGCCGCCTCGCGCGGCATCTGCTTGAGGCGGTTTTCGTACGCGGTCGACCACTGGTTGACCGCGTTCGCCGGCACGTACTTCAGCTCCGGATACGCCTTCAGCGTCTCCAGCGGGATCGTGTTGAAGAGCACTTCCCACAGCGCCGAGGTCGGGACGATCCACACGCCCGCGTCCTTCGACTTCTTCACGATGGCGGCGAGCTTCTTCGGGTCCACCGGACCCTTGTCCGCCTCCAGCAGCTCCCCGTAGCCGTCGATGTGGTCGAACGTCTCCTGCCCCATCTCGATGGCGTGCTCCAGCCCCACTTCCTGCGGCACGTGGCCGCCGAAGCGGATCTTCTCCTCGCGCGCCGTCTTCGCCATCGCGTCGTACTCCGCGAGGGTGAGGCCCGGGTGCACCTTCAGCAGGTCCCAACCTTCCTTCTTCTGCGCGCGCACCTTCGCGATCGCCTCGTCGGGAGAGTTGACGCTGTTGCCGTTGAACGACGGACCGGCCAGGTAGAGGTTCGGCGCCACGATCTCGCCGCGCTTCGACTTCTCCCGCAGCGCGAGTTGCCCCTCGTGCCCGAGCATGCCGCGCACGGTAGTGATACCGCTGGCGACATAGAGGAAGAGCGTGTCCTCGGTGGCGCCGTTCGGCGCGGCGGCGGGCGGCACGTGTCCGTGCATCTCAGCCAGGCCGGGCATGAGGAACTTGCCCGTGCCGTCGACGACCTTTGTCCCGTCCGGCATCTTGGCCAGCCTCGTCGAGACCGACTCGATCTTCCCGTCGCGGACGATGACGTTCTGCTTCTCCATCACCTTCGGCGAGGTCATGGAGATCACGTTCACGTTGCGGAAGACGATCGTCTCCGCGAAGGCGGGCAGGGCGAGGAGCAGCGAGAGCAGGATGGCGCGCATGGGCGGCAGAGTAGCGAAAGCGGGCCGGCATCTCCGCAACAGTTCGGAGAACGGTTGGTACCATCGCGTCAGCTCATGAGCTCTCCCGGGCACAACGATCCGGTCCTGGTGCCCCTGATCCGCGCGGACGACCAGCGGTACCCCGAGGAGGTCGAGCATCTCCTCGCGGTGCACGTGCGGCCGTTGCTCGCGCGCGTGCTGGGGCGCTACACGGCGGTGCTCAGCGAGGCGGATGCGGAGGACGTCGCGGCCACGGTCGACCTGCGCGTGCTGGAGAAACTGCGCCGCGTGCGCGAGGGGCCCGGCGACGCGATCGAGGACTTCGCGAGCTACGTGGCCATGATGGCGTACAACGCCGTCAACGACTTCCTGCGCGCGCGCTACCCGCGGCGGGCGCGGCTGAAGACGCGCACGCGCTACGTGCTGGCGCACGACCCACGGCTGGCGCTGTGGACCACGCCCGCCGGTCCGGCGTGCGGCCTGGCGGCGTGGAAGGAGAGCCCCGCGTCGCACGACGCGAGCCTCGGCGAGCGGGTCAGCGGCGTCATGCGCGACGCGGATCGCCCCGCCGATGCCATCGCGGCGGTGCTGCGCGCGATCGGCCGTCCGGTGCTCCTCGACGCGCTGGTGGACGTGCTCGCGGACCTCTGGCAGATCGTCGATGCGCCGCCGGGAGGGCTGGCGCTCGTGGAGCCGGCGCAGTCCGCGCAGCGCGACGCGGGGGAGGAGCTCGAGTCGCGGCAGTACCTCCGCGCGCTCTGGAGCGAGATCCGCGAGCTGCGTCCGATGCAGCGGCAGGCGCTGCTGCTCAACCTCCGCGACCAGCAGACCGTCGACGCGATCCAGCTCCTGCTCGTGACCGGCACGGCCACGTTCGACGAGCTGGCGTCGGCGGTGGAGATGACGCCCGAGGAGCTCGCGGAGCTCTGGAACGAGCTGCCGCTCGACGACCTGCGCATCGCCGCGCGGCTGCAGGTCACCCGGCAGCAGGTCATCAACCTGCGCAAATCGGCGCGCGCGCGGCTCGGCCGAAGGATGGGACGATGAACGGTAATACACCGCGAAAAGGAGCGTCTTGATGACCGTGTCCTCCGCGCATCTGACCGAACGGACGCTGGAGCGGTTCGCGCGGCGGGAGCTCCCGCCGGACGAGCTGCTTGCGGCGGGGCGGCATCTGAGCGAGTGCGAGGAATGCCGCGGCCGGGCCGGTGCAACCGATCCCGCCGCCCTGCGTGCGGCGCTGCGGCCCGACCCGGCGGAGCCGGCGCATCTCGACCCGGAGACGGAGCTGATCCCGTACGCCTGCGGCACCGCGGACGCGGCGACGCGCGAGATCGTGGAGACGCACGCGGAGGCATGCGCGTCGTGCCGCGCCGACCTGCGCGACCTGGAGACCTTGCGTGCTGTCATGCGCCCGCGCCGCATGCCCCGCATCGCTCTCGCTGCCGCCGCGGCGGCCATTGCCATCGCGCTGCTGCTCGTCCTGTTCGCGAACCGGCCCGCCCCTCGCGCGCTGCCGTCGCATCCGACCGTCGCGGTGCACCCTCCCCCGCCGCCGCCCGCGTACGCGCGGCCGGAATGGGAGCCGCTGGTGCAGGAGGCGCGGCGCACCGGCACGCTGCGCTTCCCGCCCGACCTGGCGCGGCTGCGCGGCGAGAGCAATGCGCTGCGCGGCGCGGGCGGCGCTCCGGCCGCGGAGCTCGCCCCGGCCGGGATCGTCGTCGACGACACGCGGCCGCGCTTCACCTGGCCGGAGCGCCGCGGCGCCACCTATGTCGTCTCGCTGTACGAGAACGACGAGGAGATCGCGCACTCGCCCGCGCTGGCGGCGCCGGAGTGGCGGCCCGAGCGCGAGCTGCGGCGCGGCCGGACGTACGCCTGGCAGGTCGAGGTGCGGCGCGGCGACGCGCTCGAAGTGCTGCCGCCGCCGACGGCGCCGGAGGCGCGGTTCCGCATCGCCGGCGAGGACGAGCATCGCCAGATCGAAGAGGCGAAACGCGCCCACCCCGACGATCACCTGCTGCACGCCGTACTCTACGCGCGCGCCGGTCTCGAGGCGGAGGCGCGCGCGGCATGGGAAAGAGCGAGGCATGAGGCGACTCCGTGACCTGATCCTCTGCCTGGCCGTGGCCTGTTTCGCCCGCGCCGCGGACGATCCCGCGCGGGCCATCCGCGACCTCTTCATCGCATCCGCGGAAGGGAGGGAGACCGGCCACGCGACGCTCGACCGGGCCGCGCGCGCGGCGCTGCGCGTGAAGTGCATCGAGCTGCACGGCGTGCGCGTCGAGGCGCTGCAGGTCGACGGCGACCGCGCGTCGGCGCACGCCACGGTCGCGCTGACGAAGCGCGAGCGCGCCACCGGCCGCGCCGCGGCATCGACCATCGACTACACGCTCGCGCTGCGGCGCGAGGACGCCCGCTGGCGCGTGACCGCGGTCGCGGCGGACGTCGAGGCGCTGGCCGACCGCCTCCTCGCCGCCGCCGACGCCGGCGCGCAGCGCGCGCTCCTCCGCGACGCTCCCACGCTGCTGACGCCCGAGCTCGTCCGCGCCCTCTTCAGCCGCGCCTACGCCCTCGGCAACATCCCCGATTTCGCCGCCGCCACGCGCGCCGGCGAGCTCGCGGGATCGATCGCGGCGGACATCGGCGACGAGGGCGGCGTGGCCCTCCTCCTCGCCGTGCGCAGCGTCATGGCCCGCGTCGACGAGCGCTGGGACGAGGCGCGCGCGCTGGCCGAGGAGAGCGCCGGGCTGGCGCGGCGCGCGGACGATCCCGACGCCCTGGCCCGCGCGCTGGTCAACCTCGGCCGCAGCTACGACCGCGACCCGAACCGCGCGCTCCGCCGCAGGCTCTTCGAAGAAGTGCTCTCGCTCGAAGAACGGATCGAGGACCTGCCGATGGTCGTGCGCGCGCTGAACGGCCTCGAGCTCGATGCGTGGCATCAGGACGACTACGCCTCGCTGCGCCGCGTCATCGACGAGCAGATCCGCGTCGCCGCGCTGGCCGGCGACGGCGTCGGCCTGGCCGCGGCCACGCTGAACCTGGCCAGCATGTACGACGACATTGCCGACCCGGCCGCGTGCATCGAGTACGCCTCGCGCGCCATGGAGCTCGCCGTCGCGGCCAACACGATGGAGATGGAGCTTTCGGCCGCCGTGGTCGCATCGCGCTGCCTCCGCACGAACGGCGAGCGGGAGCGCTCGCTCGCGCTGGCCAGACGCGCCGCGTCGGCCGCCGGCGATCCCGCCCGGAAACTGACCCTGCTGCACGAGTTCGCGCTGGTCGAGCTCGCGCACCACCACCTGCTGGCCGGCGAGAACGACGAGGCGGAGCGGCTGCTCCGCGAGGCGCTGGCCTTGGCCGCCGGGCGGAGCGCCTACGCGGACGAGCCGTACATCCTGCTGGCCAGGCTCGGCCTGCAGCGGCGGCGCTATGCCGAGGTGCTGGAGCTGACGCGCAAATACCTCGACTCGCCTTACGGCGAAGCGCCGGGCACGATCGTCATCGGTCAGACGGTCGCCGCGCGCGCGCATCGCGGCCTCGGCGACACCGCGGCGGCGCTGGAGGCGCTGGAGGCGGCCATGGAGGCGAGCGACGACCACGGGGCGCGGCTGATCGGCGATCACGCGCAGCGCGCCGCGGCGCTCGAGTACGCGTCCGAGGCATTTCTCGAGGCGGTCGACCTGAACGTGGAGCTGGGGCGCACGGCGGAAGCGCTGGCCTGCGCCGAGGGGGCGAAAGGGCGCGTGCTGCTCGAATCGCTGCGGCATGCGGACGCGCAGCCGGAGAAATGGATGACGGCCGCGGAGCAGCAGAGCGAGCGGCGGCTGGAAGGAGAGATCGCGGCGCTGAACCGCAGGCTGGTGCGTGCGGAGCCGCGCGGACGCGAGGCCGCGGAGATCCGCGACGCGCTCGAGCGCGCGCGCGTCGAGTACGCGTCGTTCCGCTCCGCGCTGCACGCGCGCTACCCGCGCCTGCGGCGCAGCGGCCTCGGCGCCACGCCGGTCGCGGAGATGCTCGCCGCCGTGCCGCCGCGCGGCGTGCTCCTCGAGTACGTCGTCGGCGCCAAGCAGACGTACGTGTTCGTCGTCCGCCGCGACGGCATCCGCGTGCGCAGGATCGACGTCGGCCGCGCGGAGCTGGAGCGGAAGGTCGCCGCCTGGCGCGAACAGCTCGCCCTGCGCCACCTCGGGCACCGGCGCGGTGCGCGCGCGCTCGACGCGCTCCTGCTCCAGCCGCTCGAGCCGTGGCTCGCCTCCGCCAGCAGCGTCGGCATCGTCGCCGACGGCGTGCTGTGGCAGGTCCCGTTCGAGGCGCTGATCGACGCGAAGGGACGCTACCGCATCGAGCGGCACACGATGTTCTACGCCCCCTCGATCCGCGTCTTCCTCGAGATCGGCAAGCGCGAGCGGCACGCGCCGCGCACGCTGCTCGCAATCGGCGATCCGCTCGTGGCCGGCCGCGTGCGGCGCAACCTCGCCGCGACCTATCGCGGTCCCGACCTCGGGCCGCTCCCGGATGCGAGAAGTGAAGTGGAGACACTGCGCACGATCTACGGCGCCGGCGCGGCGCAGGTGTACGTCGGGGCGGCCGCGACCGAGGAGCGCGTGAAAGAAAAGATCGCCGGCTCCTCCGTGCTGCACTTCGCCACGCACGGCATCCTCGACGACTCCAGCCCCGCCTACTCGCGGCTGCTGCTGGCCGAGGGAGGCGAGGCCGACGGCATGTTCGAGGCGTGGGAGCTGATGAAGCTCGAGCTCGACGCCGACCTCGTGGTCATGTCCGCGTGCGACAGCGCGCGCGGCCGCGTCAGCGCCGGCGAGGGGATGATCGGGATGACCTGGGCCGCCTTCGTCGCCGGCGCGCGCACCAGCGTGGCCAGCCTCTGGAAAGTCGCGTCGAAGAGCACGTCCACGCTCATGGTCGACTTCCACCGCGAGCTGCACGACGGCAACACCCGCGCGCTGCCGAAAGCCTCCGCGCTGCGCCGCGCCAAGCTGCGCATGCTGCGCGATCCCGAGCACCGCCACCCCTTCTACTGGGCCCCCTTCGTCACCATCGGCGAGCCATGAAAAAAGTCCCCTCTCCCCGCCCACAGCGGGGAGAGAGGTTGGGGTGAGGGGCACTCCTACTGACAATTCGTATACAGCAGCTTGTTCGGCCCCGCCAGGTCGGGATCCGTCGTGGCCAGCGCGTTCGTCGTCGCATTCGACAGCAGCCAGGTCGTGACCTGCGCCGGCGTGGCCGCCGGATGCGCCTGCAGATACTGCGCGACCACGCCCGACACCAGCGCCGCCGAGAACGACGTGCCGGTGCCGGGGCCGAGGCGCGGCGCCTGCGGGTCGCGGATGGCGTTGCCGTACGCGTCGCAGCTCCAGATGCCGGCCGACTTCACGCTGGCCGGCGCGAAGAGGTCGATGGCGCCGCCCCAGTTCGACCCTTCGTTCGGGTCGTTCGGGTCGTAGTACGGCGCCACCCAGCGGCGGTCCCAGTGGTCGCTGCCGCCGACGGTGATCACGCGCGGGATGTTGGCCGGGATGAACGACATGGCGTCGCGGTTGTGGTTGCCCGCCGCGGCCACCACCGTCACGCCGTCGTCGATGACGCGGTTCACGGCGTAGCTCATCGACACGCCGTCCTGATAGGTCCAGCCGAAGGCGAAGCTCATGTTGAGGACGGCCGGCTCGTTCGCGGCGTGAGTGTTCACGATCGCGTCGAGCCCCTGCAGCACGGCCGCCAGGCTGAACGACTGGTCGCAGCCGCCTACGCGGATCGGCACGATGGTGACGCCCTTGGCCACGCCGTACGTGTTGCCGCCGATGATCGACGCCACGGCCGTGCCGTGGGCCAGGTTCGGGAGGGCGGGGTTATCGCACGTGGTGGGGAACGAGGGGCAGGGGTTGTCCGCCGTCCCTTCCCACACCGGCCCGCCGGTGAAGTCGAAGCCTGCCGTGACGCGGCTCTGCCCGTTCGTCCAGAACTCGACGTGATCGCGCCAGACGCCCGTGTCGATGACGTACGCCTTCACGCCCGCGCCGGTCTGGCAGTAGTTGTAGGTCGGCGTGTATGGATACGTGGACCAGCCGCGCTGGCGCTGGTCGATGCGGTCGAGCGCGTACCACTCGAAGCTCGGCAGCGTCTGCGTGGCCTGCACCTCGCCGTACGCATCCTCCTCGATGACGGCCACGCGCGGGTCGCGCAGCATGGCCGTGGCCTGACCCTCGGTCATGCGTGCGGCGAAGCCGGGGAAGATCTCGGTGAAGACGGCGTACGCCTTCGCGCCGTGGCGCGAGGCGAGCTCGGAGGCCACTTCCGCGGAACGCCCGCGCTGTGCCTCCTCCAGAACGACGATGTACGACCCCTTCACCGGCTTCTGCGCGCGGACGAGCTTCGCCGCGAACGCAGGAAGGGTGAGGAGCACGAATGAACACACGAACAGCCGGAATGCATGACGCATTGGGAAATCCTTTCTCTCTCGATCTTCTGAGGACGGGCCGCGTCTCGCCCCTGAAGACGGAGACCCGCGGCCGCGTATTACCGCCGGCCGCGGCCCGGGAAAGGATTTCGGCGCTCAGACCGTGAACCCGTGCTTCATCGCCACGGCCATCACCTTCCCCATGTCCTCGCAGGAGCCGGCCGTCTCGGCATCGAGCTCGGTGAAGAACTCGCTCGCGCCGTGCGGGCTGGTGATGACCACGAACTTCGCCGACTTCGACCGGATGCGGTACGCGTGCGTCGTCCCCGCGGGGATGTGGTAGAAGCAGCCCGCCGTGGCCAGCGAGTGCGCGCCGTCGACGAACACCTCCGCCTCCCCGTCGATGACCACGTACGCCTCGGCCCACGGATGCGCGTGCGGCGGCGGCCCGCTCCCCTCCGGCCCCTCCAGCTCGAAGATCTCGTACGCGCCGCCGGTCTGCGCGGTCGAGGCGAGGACGCGGACGACGTCACCGACCACGCGCAGGCGCGCGCCGTCGGCAGGGTTAGCGATGATTGATTGCATGCGGTGAATCCTCCTGCGAGCCCTACGACGCGGGAGGAGGGTTGGATGTATGAATTGAAAATTGAAAATTGAAAAAGGCCCTCCACCACGGCATCGAACTTTCAATTTTCAATTTTCAATTTTCAATTCGTTACAATCGCCGCATGTCCACAATCGATGTGCCGTCTGTGCCATCCGTGCGCCGCGATTTCGTCGAGCTCGACGCCGACGTGTCACACAGCCCGCTCTGGAACGAAGATCTCGCACCGACGCCGCTCGCGCGCCGCACCTGGTCGACCTACAACATCGCCGCGCTCTGGATCGGCATGTCGGTGGTCATCACCACCTACACCCTGGCCTCGGGACTGATGGCCCAGGGGATGAACTGGGCCCAGGCCCTGACCACCATCCTCCTCGGCAACTCGATCGTGCTCGTCCCGATGATCCTCAACGCGCACGCCGGCACGAAGTACGGAGTGTCGTTCCCGGTGCTGTGCCGGGCCAGCTTCGGCGTGAAAGGGGCGAACATCCCGGCCATCCTGCGCGCCATCGTGGCCTGCGGCTGGTTCGGCATCCAGACCTGGATCGGCGGACTGGCCATCGACGCGCTGATGACCGCCGCGTGGTCCGGCTGGTCGGGCCTCGCGTACGGCAAGGCCATCGCCTTCATGGCCTTCTGGCTGATGCAGGTGGCCATCATCATCAAGGGCACCGAGGGGATCAAAGTGCTGGAGAGCTGGTCGGCGCCGCTGCTGCTCGCGGGCGGCGCCGCGCTGCTGGTGTGGGCCATCAACAAAGGGGGAGGCCTCGGCGCGGTGCTCGACCGCTCGCGCGCGCTGCAGAGCGGCAACACGCCGTTCTGGGACCTCTTCCCCGCCGCCCTCACCGCCAACGTCGGCTACTGGGCCACGCTCTCGCTGAACATCCCCGACTTCACCCGATACGCGAAGAGCCAGCGCTCCCAGGCCACCGGCCAGGCCCTCGGCCTGCCGACGACCATGTCCGCGTTCGCCTTCATCGGCGTGGCCGTCACCAGCGCCACCATCGTCGTCTTCGGCAAGGCCATCTGGGATCCGATCGAGCTCGTGGCGCGCATCGGCAGCCCGGCCGTGATCATCTTCGCCGCGCTGGTCGTGCTTGCCGCGCAGATCACCACGAACATGGCCGCGAACGTGGTCTCCCCCGCCAACGACTTCTCGAATCTCAACCCGCGGAAGATCTCGTACGTCACGGGCGGCCTGATCACCGCGGTGATCGGCATCGCCATGATGCCGTGGAAGCTCTACTCCGACGCCTCGGCGTACATCTTCACATGGCTGATCGGCTACTCGAGCCTGATGGGCGCGCTGGGCGGCATCCTCATCGCCGACTACTGGGTGGTGCGGCGGCAGAAGCTGAACCTGCGCGACCTGTTCGAGCTGCAGGGCGAGTACACGTACGCGAACGGCACGAACTGGCGTGCGGTCGCGGCGCTGGTGCTGTCCATCCTCCCGGTCGTACCGGGCTTCATCCGCGCGGCCATGACGCCGGGCGGTCAGGTAGCGAGCCCGAACTTCATGGACACGCTGTACACGTACGCGTGGTTCGTCACGTTCGCGCTCAGTTTCGTGCTGTATCTACTGCTGATGCGGCGTCGGACGTAGAGCGGTCGCGGCTGCCGACGAGGCTGTGGCGGTAGCCGTACGCGGTGAGCTCGGAGCGTGTGGAGACGCCGAGCTTGGAGAAGATCACACCGAGGTGATGGCGGACGGTGGCCTCGGAGATGACGAGCTTCTCGGCGATCTGTTTGTTGGTCAGGCCGGTACACGCGATCTTTGCGATCTCGCGCTCGCGCGGCGTGAGCTGGTCCATCTTCAACTGCTCGGTGCGCGGCACGTCGGGCGCCTGGGTCTGCATGGCGTCGACGAGGATCTCCGTCAGCACGGCGCGCTCGAGCAGCACCTGCCCGCGGGCGGCGCTGGTCATGGCATCGAGCAGCGTCTCCTCGCCGCGGGCCTTGAGCACGATGCCGCAGACGCCGTGGAGGAGGGCGGTGAAGCAGGTCTGTGGATCGATGACCGAGGTCACGATGACCACCGGGCGCGGCGCGAGCCGGTCCAGCAGCGTGGCCAGGCTGGCCAGCTGCGTGCGGGTCGCGGGGCGGAGCTCGTGATCCATCAGGACGAGGTCGACCTCGCCGCGCAACGCGTACTCGAGCGGGGCGGACTGACAGGTGCTCTCGGCCACGATGCGGAAGTCGTCCCGCGTCTCGACGAGGATGCGCAGGGCGGCGCGGTAGAGGGAGTGATCTCCGCATAGCAGCACCTTCGTCTGCGTCAGTGGCCGGAGCCGCCTGGGAAACTCATGCGCTTCCGTCCACGGAAAGGGTGATCGCGGTGCAGGTACTTCGTCTTTCCCCGCTCGGTTCATGGTCGTTTGTACTGATGGCCAGTGCGGGCAGCATGCCACTTAAAGGCGTCTATCCGCTGTTCTGTTCAAGAGGAGACGCGGGAAGAATGGTTTTCCGGTAGGACGCCGTGACGATTCGCTTCGGCGGGCGGCACAGCCATGTCCGCGCCCGCGAGGCACCTTCACGACACTCCGAAATAGGTCCGGTACCACTCGCGCTCGTGATGGTCGACCGCGGCCTCATCGATCGTGTGCTCCCGGTCGAGCTTGCGCAGGATCGCGTGCAGGGTACGGTCGTCCCGCTGGCTGACGACCTTGTATCCGTTGCGCATCAAGAGCGCGGCACAGACTCCGGCGCCGCGCTGATATTGCTGGCCCGACCGTACTCCGTCGTAGATGACCTGCGAGCCGCACGCGGCGCTGATGTCCATGAGCAGCGCCAGATGGATGGAGTGGCGCCGCGCCAGTTGCAGCATCTCCTCGGCCGCGCGGAGCATCCTGTCGGTCCAGTCGGTCCCGCTCTCCGTGAGCACCCGTGCGCGGCCGTCGAGGACATCGAAGCCGGTCCCGCCGTGGATGTTGCAAACCTCCCGCGGTGTGCCGAACTGCGACTCCTCGGGGCAGAACGAGATGCTCCGGACGTTCGGACGGGCCAGGATGCGCCGCGGCAGGACGTACTCGCCGTATGAGCTGCCGTCGTACCCGCACAGCAGCCCGGCGACACAGCCGCTGACCAGAACCCGCATCGGATCTTCGGCGGTGAACTCCGGCCAGGCTGCAAGGTCGGCGGGCGATGGGAGCTGCGGATTCATACTGGCGCCAAGCGTAACCGAACTACGGGAACGCGACAGAATCTACACGGTCGAGCTGACCGGGCCTATCGAAGATGACCCGTCTCGAAGAGTCTGGATGGGTCAGCGGGGCGGCCTCAGTCTGGAGAGCCGCAGCGTCACCGGCTGGGTGGAGTGCGGAAGGCGGCCGGTGAGCGTGACCGTACCGCGTGAGGCGTCGTACGGCCCCTCCATCAGGAGCGGCCCCTTGACCTTCCAGTGCGTCCAGATCCGCACCCGGGAGCCGTTCGGATCGAGCTCGAAATGATGGTCCTGCGAGCCGGTGGGATAGCGGAAGACACACCACCACGCGCGAGTACGCTCGAAGTAGACGTGTGTGGGCACCCTGTTTTCCGCCCCGGCCACACTCGTCACGGCCCACGTGCCGTCGATAGGCGTCGGCTCGATGTTGTTGTAGTGCGCGGTGTAGTACGTCAGCGAGAACGTCGCGGCGACGAAGAGCGTGGCCACCGCGGCGGCGAGCACCCGGCGCCGTTTCGGGGTCTCGGCCTGCGGCAGGAGGAGCAGGGCCATCCGGCGCCGGTGCTCGAAGAGCACGCGCACGAGACACGCCTCGATCGCGATGGCCGCGCCGAGCGCGCTGCAATCGACGCCGTAGAAGATGTCGATGAGGATGATGTTGCTGACGACCGGCAGGAGCACGCACGCGCCGATCAGAGCCAGGCGCCGGATCATCAGCGCGATCGCGCCGCCGATCTGCACGAGCGCGAGGATGGTCGAGTAGACCGCCGAATAGCCGAAGTAATACCAGGTCAGCCAGAAGCCCGACACGTCGCGCAGCGGCTTGTCGAGCTCGGAATCGAGGACGGTGAACTGCGAGCCGTTGATTTTTGCGAAGCCGTACGCGAGCAGGAGAAATGCCGCGAAATAGCGGCTGAATGCGTACACGCTTCGATTATATGTTGGAGGACAGGCAGGGTTGCCTGTCCCCCATCATTCACGATCAGCGGCAGGCGGCGGTTTCCTGCGACTTCTTCTTCGTCGAGCCGGGGCCGCACGGGACCAGCCGGTCGTCGCTGTCGCCATCGAGATCCTGGACGACGGCGGTGACGGTGTCGCCGGGCTTCACCACGCCCGTGGCGTACTTGTAGATCTTCCAGAGCACGTAGTTCCCGCGGCCGTCGAGGTTGACCTGCTCGACCTTGTCGGCCACCACCACGGTGGTGCCGTTGACGACGAGGTGGGCGTCGACCAGGGTGGCCGTGCTGCTGGCCTGCACGAGGGCCGTAAAGTACGGGTACTGGTACTGCGTGGCGGTGACCGAGCCGACGCTGACGGCACCGGCCCAGGCGGGAACGGCGAAAAATGCGAGCACTGCAAGATAGCGAAGTTTCACGACGGGTCTCCTATTGCTTGGAATCGGGCATGCCGTTGCCGCATGCCGTCTCGAGGCCGAGGGACATCACTTTCGTGGACGGGTTCCAGTTGATCACGGTCACGACGTGGAAATCGTCCGGCGTGTTGACCTTGTGATAGTGCCGGGTCGTGACCGCATTGCTGTAGCCGACGTCGGCCTGGGACGAGCCGGCAGCCTTGTACACGCCACCCATCCACGTGTTCTCGTTGAAGACGTAGCGGGCCACGTTCGGATCGGTCTGATTGCCCAGAGCGTTCGCGCTGTAGTCGACCCACACCCAGTCCTGCACCGCGGTGCAGGGATTGTCCAGGTACCGTCCCTGCTCGTACTTGCTGGTGCCGGACCAGCCACCGCCGCCGCTGACGTCGCAGTCGATACACATCTGGTTCCCGGTCGAGCCGTCGTCGAGACGCGGGGTGGCCGGTTCAATGGTCTGTCCGAACGCCGTTACGGTGCATGCCGCCACGACGACGAGCAATATCCAGATTCTGTTTCTCATGTTACGGGTCTCCTATTGCGCGGAATCAGGCATGCCGTTGCCGCATGCCGTCTCCACGGCGAGGGTCATTTGTTTGGTGGCCGGGTCCCAGTTGACCACGGTCACGACGTGAAAATTGTCCGACGTGTTCACCTTGTGATAGTGCCGCGTCGTGACCGGGCTGCTGTAGGCGACGTCGGCCACGGACGAGCCGGCAGCCTGGTACATGCCGCCCATGGAAGTGCTCTCATTGAAGATGTAGCGGGCAATGTTCGGGTCGGCCTCATTGCCCAGGACGTCCGCGGTGTACTCGACCCACACCCAGTCCTGAATGGCCGTGCACGGATTGTCCAGGTACTGCCCGGAAGCGTAAGAGACCTCGCCGGCCCACGGCTCGACCGACGGAGTGTCTTCGAGCTCGCGGAGCCGGTATTGCCCGAACGACGGCGCGGCGGCCGCCGCCATGAGCACGAGGAACAGACACAATCTCATTTTCATGAGGGTGGACTCCTATTGAGCGGAATCCGGCATCCCGTTGCCGCATGCCGTCTCGAGAGCGAGCGTCATGGCCTGGGTGGCCGGATTGAAATTGATGACGGTGACAACGTGGAAATTGTCCGACGTATTCACCTTGTGATAGTGACGGGTCGAGACCGGGCTGCCGTAGGCGATGTCGGCATCGGACGCGCCGGACGCGGCGTACATGCCGCCCATCGACGTGTTCTCATTGAACAGAAACCGATTGACGCCCGCCTGCTCCTGCGTACCGCTGGCGTAGGCCGAGTAATTGACCCATACCCAGTCCTGAATGGCCGTACAGGGATTGTCCAGGTACTGCCCCTGCTCGTACGTCGTCTCGCCGGACCACCCCTCCTCCGGCGTCTCGCGGGCGATCTGGCGCGGATAGAACTGCGCGAACGAGGGGAGCGCGAACGCCGTCACCGCGAACAGCAGAAAGGCAATCTTCGTTTTCATTACGTTACTCCCTCGAGTCCGGCATACCGTTGCCGCACGCCGTCTCGACCGTCACGCTCGAGCTCTTCGACGCTGGGTAGACCGTGACCACCGTGACGACGTGAAAAGCGTCGGAAGTGTTGACCTTGTGATAGCTGCGGATGGAAAACGATCCCCCGTAACCGACGTCGGCCTGTGTCGAGCCGGACGCCGCGTACATGCCGCCCACGTTCGTGTTCTCGTCGACGAGGTAGTCGTTCGCACCGGCCGCCTGCTGCGCGGCCGTGGCGTAGGCGGAGTAATTCACCCACACCCAGTCCTGAATGGCGGTGCACGGGTTGTCCATGTACTGCCCCTGCTCGTACGAGCTGCTGCCCGACCAGCCGCCGCCGCCGTCATTCTCGTCGACCTCGCGAAGGATCTGCCTGTCGCTGAACTGCGCGAACGACGGGACGGCGAATGCCGCCAGCACGACACACAAAAGCCAGATTCTCGTTTTCATCGTGTCACTCCTTCGAGTCCGGCATGCCGTTACCGCACGCCGTCTCGACCGCCAGGGACGTATATTTCGAAACCGGATCGACGGTGATCACCGTGACGACGTGAAAATTGTCGGCGGTGTCGACCTTGTGGTAATAGCGCGTGGTGAACGCATTCGCATATCCGATGTCGGACTGCGACGAGCCGGACGCCTTGTACATCCCGCCCATGGTCGTGCTCTCGTCGACGAGATAGTCGTTGGTCCCGGCGGCCTTCTGTGCAGTCTGTGCATAGGCCGAGTAATTGACCCACACCCAGTCCTGGATTGCGGTGCAGGGATTGTCCATGTACTGTCCCTGCTCGTACGAGGCCGAGTCGGCCCAGGCACCGTCGGGATTGATCTGGTCGTCGAGATAATAGCGCTGCGCGAACGACGGCACGGCGAACAGCGCCGCGGCCACGAGCAGCAATGCGATCCTGATTCTCATGAGATCCTCCGGATCAGTTGCAGCTGGACGTCGACGAGACGGTGGTCTGGATGCCGTTGCCGTTCACGTGGAAGACGAACGTGGCGTAGAAGCCCGGCACGCCGTAGCTCTGGCTGTTGAACCGGCTCTTCGAGCGGAACGAGATCGGGAACGACGGGAACTTGGAGTTCGTGTGCATGTTGCCGCCGATGTTGTAATACGCGCCGGTGCTCTGGCCGCGGCCGGAGACGCTGTAGTTCTCGTTGGCCACGAAGTGGATGCGGCCGTCCGTGGCGATCTGCGTCTTCTCGTGGATGTGAATGGTCCCGGAGAACACGACCGACTCACCGTTGCACGGATTGGTGGTGGTCCCGGAATACGGCTTGGAGTAACTGACCATCTGCGCTCCGGCGGACACGGTCATGACTACGGCACACGCAATGAAAAGCAGTCTGAAACGCATGATTGAATCTCTCCTGAATGAATTGTGGTTTGGTTTGTTGCCTGCAGGAGAGAGAATAGAAAATTCATTACAGCGGCGCTACAGACATTGTGATAACTATTGCTAATTCCCGGGCATTTTGTTCATTGTGCGATAACGCCCGGGGCTCACGCCGAGCCGACGCGCAAAGGCACGGTGGAAATTGCGTGGCGTGCCGAATCCCGCCTTGACGGCTACGTCCTCGGTCCTGAGGTCGGACTCGACCAGCAGCGCCGTGGCGGCCATGACCCGCTGCGCCGCGAAATACTCCGACAATGATCTGCCGGTCTTTTCCTGGAAACGGTGATTGAGGGTGACGCGGGAAATCCCGAGCTCGTCGGCGAATTCCGAAACGCGTGGCGCCGTGGCCTGGGCCCGGCAGCGCGCAACATAGGCATCGACTTCCTGTGGATCGATCTGGGTCGGTTTTCTGGACATGGTCAATCGTTCGTCTGAAAAGTCCCGGCGGGCGCCAGGTTTCCGCGGGCGTCCACAGTGGCCACGTGGACTCGCGGCACGGCGGTCCTGCGGCCGCGCCCGAACGTCAGCGGCGGCGTCACGCCGGTGTCGAATTCATAAAGGCTCTCCAGCGAGGCCCGCAAGCCGTCGCGGGTCAGCGTGCGCCCGCTCAGCTTGAGCGCATGGACGAGCGCTTTCGCCGCGGCGTAGGCGGAGAGCTGGGACGCGATCTGCGGTCCCGTGATGGAGTGCCGCGCGGCGAAGGCGCGGTACTCGGCGATGCCGGTCAGGTCGGCGGGCGTGGTGGTCAACGCCACCCGGATCCGGCTGCCGTAGGCCGGCGCTTCCTTGAAGAAATCGGCCGGCAGGAGATTGCCGAGGAACAGCAGCGGACTCGTTCCCTGCACGGGGATGGAAGCGAGCTTCGCGTCGGGATCGAGGAACACGACGGCCGTCGAGTCGTCGGCGCGCTCGGCGATCGCGACCTCGTCGCCGGCGGCGCGCCGCGCGACGGCCGCCATTTCGCCGCTGCCGGCCAGGATCGCCGCCCGCTTCACGCCGCTGAAGCGCAACAGGCCGCGGAGCTGATCCTCGAGGCCGGGGTGGAGATAGAAACGCTGGCGGTTCTCCGCGGAGGCATCGCCGCGCAGGCTGACCGGCAGCACGAGGGGAATGCCGGCGCGCTCCACCGCCTCCTCCGCCGCCGCGTCGGTGATGCCGGCGGCAAGGGCGAACGGCGGATTGTCCTGCAAGGCGGACGGCTGCACCACCTCGAGCGTGAGCCGGCGTCCGTGAATCTCTCCTGCCTCCGCGAAGCAGGCGGAGAGCACGGCCGCCATCTCGGAGCCCGCGGGGTTGTCGGGGACGATCGTGCCGATGCGCACCGCGGTCTCCGTCACGCCCGGCACGCTCTCGCGCCCGAGGAGCTGCAGATAGGCGGCGAGCGCGGCGAAGTCGCCGTCCGTCATCGCATAGCGCGGCATGGCCGCGTGCAGCGGATTGCCGGCGGAGTCGATCCCCTCGGCAATCGCGCGGCGGAGCGTCTTCTCGTTGTACGCCGGACGACGGCGGCCGTTCGGCGTGGCGGCGCGGTACGGCTTGGTGAGCTCGTCCCAGGTGATGTTCGACGCCACGACGCCGCCCTCGGTGGTGCCGCGGCCGTCGGCGCCGTGACAGTTCACGCACGGCAGCATCGACGCCGGCAGCTCGGTCGAGCCGGCCATCGTGGCGGCGATCGGCTGCCCGCCCTTGCCGGAGACGTAGATCTGCCGGCCGGCGCCGAAGTCGCCGGCGTGCACGACCACCGCAGCGAGCGCGATCAGAAAGAGGAGGCGCTTCATTTCTCGGCGATCACGCCCTGCACGATCTGCACGATCTCGTCGGCCTTGCCGAGGCCGAGGACCTTCTTCCAGACACCCTTCGGCTCATTGCCGACCAGGAAGAGGTTCTTGTGCTCCTCGCGCGTGGCCACCTTCAGGCCGAGCTTGTGGAGAGCCTGGTCGACGTTCTCCTTCTTCCCGGTCAGGAAGACCCAGCCCGGACGGGCCTTCATGTGCGCGGCGTACTCCTTCAGCTTCGCCGGCGTGTCGGTCTCCGGATCGACGGTGATCGAGACGAGGACGACGTCCTTGCCGAGGCGATCGCCCACCGCGTTCTGAATCTTCGCGAACGTGGAGTTCATCAGCGGGCAAGTGCCGGTGCAGCTGGTGAAGAACGACTCGATGACCACCGTCTTCCCCTGCAGCACGTCGCTGTAGAAGCGCACCGGCTTGCCGTTCTGGTCGGTCAGGGCGACGTCAGTGAAGTAGTTGTGGGCCGGGTTGGCGGCCAGCGAAGCGGCGAACGCCAGGATGACGAAAAGCTTTTTCACGATCCCTTCTCCAGTTCGTTCAGCATGACCGCGAGCTTGGCGGCGGTGGTGAATCCGTACGAGCGCTTCCAGGTGCCGGTGGCGTCGTTGCCGACGAGGGTGACCGGCTGATGGTTGGCGAAGTCGGGCGAGTAGGCGTTCATTGCCTTCAGCAGGCGCACGATGTCGTCCTTCTTCCCGGTGACGAGCGTCCAGCCCGGGCGCGCGCCGAACTTCCCGCTCCACGCCTTGAGGCGCGCGGGCGTGTCGACCTCGGGGTCGATGCTGACGGAGATGAGCCGCGCCCCCGGCTGCTGCTCCTGCAGCTTGCCGAAGATCGCCCCCAGCGGCGGGCAGACGGTCGTGCACGTGGTGAAGACGAAGTTCACCGCCACGACCTTGCCCTTGATCAGGTCACTGTAGAAATCGACGCTCTTCCCCTCCTGCGTGACGACTTTCACGTCGGGGATGGAGCTGACGGCGGACGGCGTCCGCGGCGGCGCCGCGGGCGCATGCGTGTGGCACGACTCGGCGCGTGCGGCGCCGGCAATCATCAGTGCGAGTACGAGGACTGCGGTTTTCACGAGTTGTTCTCCGTGGCCGTCACCACCCAGTGGGGCAACTGGCGATAGGTCTTGCCGAGCGAGCTCGATTCGAAGAAGACGTAGTAGACGCCGGCGTGCGGCGGCACGACAGTGGCCTCGTAGACGCCGTCGCCGACCGGTTTGGCGAAGGCGCGGGTCTGGTGGCGTCCGGGCGTGAAGGTCAGCACGCGCAGGTCCTGCACGTTCTGCAGTGGCTGGCCGTTGCCGCCGACGAGACGCACGCGCACGTTCATCGGCGCGCCGGCATTCGTCTTCGGCTCGAAGAGGCGCTCCAGCTTCACGACCGTCTTCGGGTCTTCCTTCTTCTGCAGGTCGGACGGCAGCGCGACCGAATAGTCGAAGCACTGCGTCATCCTCGGCGAGTCGAGGACGAACGGCACGTCGAAGCGGCCGCCCTGCGCCAGGCGCACGGTGGTCGCGTAGACGCCGGGCCTGGTCTCGCGCAGGTTGCGGTTCACGGCCAGGACGCCGAGGGGCTCGCGGCGATAGTTCTGGAAGCTGCCCATCGGCGCGGCCATGCCTTCGGAGTAGTAGTAGATGGTCTTGTCGGCCGGATTCGAGACCAGCACCGTCCCTTCTTCCGGCGCGGGCACGATGGCCGCGGGAATGGCGGGGCCGGAGGCGTACTCGGGCGCGATCTGGCCGCCGGGGAAGCGGCTGATGGCCGGCTCCTTGCCGCCTTCGACGGTGCTGAGGCGGATCATGCTCACTTCCTCCGAGCCCGCCGCGCGGATGTACGCGTAGAGCGCGGTGAACGAGACTTTGTCCGGGCTGCCGGCGATGCTGATGCTCTGCACGATCTCGTTCGTCGAGGAGTCGAGCACGTTGACGGCGTTCGCAACGGGATTGAGGAGGAAGCCCCAGCGGCCGTCGCGCGAGAAGCCCATGGTGCGCAGGCCCGCCTTGGTGGCCACGCGGCTGCGGACCTCGTGGCTCGCGGCGTCGATGACGACGACGGTGCCGTCTTGGTGCGCCGCGTAGACGGCGTTGCTCAGCGCGGAGTACGCGAGGGCGACGGGCGACTTGGCCGTGGCCACGCGCTTGACCTGCTTCGGATCGCGCACGTCGACGACGGAGACGCTGTCGTCGCCGGCGACGAAGGCGAAGCGGCTGTCGCGGGAGAAGGCAAAGTCATGTGGCGCGGGCTTCAGCCCGCGATCGCCGGCGGGCTGAAGCCCGCTCCACATTAAACGCCGCTCGGCGACGTCGATCACGTTCACGCCTTCATCGGTGGCCACCCAGAGGTAGCCGGCGTCCGGCTGGAGCGCCATGCGCTGCGGCTTGCGGCCGACGGTGACGCGCCTGGCGATCTTCCACGTCTGCGTGTCGACGGCCACGACTTCATTGAGCGCCGGGACGCTGACGAAGAGCGTCTGCTGATCGGGCGTGAGCGTCCAGTCGGACCCCTCGCCGCCGAGGATGACCAGCGCGAGGAGCTTGCTGCCGCCGAAGCCGAGGAGCGGATCGATGACCGCCACCGTGCCGTCGCGGTTGAGCGTGAGGATGACGTACTTGTTCAGGTCGGCCTCGGGGCGGGCCTGCAGGCTGCCGCCGAGGAACGACTTCACCTTGGCCTTGCAGGAGTCGGCTGTCGGCGCGGCCGTCCAGCGGTCGACCCAGGCGATCGGATTGAGGCCGGTGATCGGCGCGCCGGTTTCCGCGTTCGTGATCGTGAAGCGGACCTCGACGTCGTTGTCCTTGACCGGCGTCATCGAGAGATCGACGGCGATGCCGTCTTTGCGGAGGGTTGCGGCGCTCATATTGAGCGCCGCAACCAGCAGTGAAACGGTGAACAGATTACGGAGTGACACGGAAAATCCCCCAGATGCCGCCGTCGAACTGGAACGACTGGAACGTCCGGTACAGATAGTCACCGGGGAGCAGGAACGCGCCGCCCGCCTTGGCGATGGGCGCGTCCAGATGATTGCTCGGCCCAATGCCCATCTCGGCGCTGGTCCACTCGGAGAGCGGATTCGAGCCGATGGCGGTCGAGTTGTTCACGTACGGCGAGCGCTGCCAGCCGTGGCCGTGGACGGTGAAGACGTTGTTGCGCTGCTTGCCGGACGGATGGACGACGCGGAAACGGACCGGCAGTCCCGCCTTGGCGGTGAAGACCGGCGTGACCGGGTCGCCGCCCACCAGGCTGTTCGACAGCGCGTTGGTGAAGTTGAACGTACGCGTGGTCTCGAGCGGAGTGTCGGGAGCGAAGTTCATCCGCGCCCACATCGGCTCGGAGCGGTAGTTGACGGCCTTCTGCGCCGAATCCTCGGGATCCTCGGCCTCGGCGGTGTTGGGCACGGCCGTGCCGTCGGAGAAGCGGAAGTTGATGTCGTTCTGGAACAGGAGCACGAACTCGCGGAACTGACGGCCGTCCGGCGTGGAGACCGTGGCCGCGGCACGCATGTTCGTATCCTCGACCCAGCTCGAGCCTCGCGGCTCGATGATCAGCGCACCGATCGCGCCCTTGCTGCCCTGCTTGATCGGGTCGGCCGGCATCAGGTTCGTGGCGCCGAACTCGATCGGCGTGGCCACGCGCCTGCCGTCGGGCTGCACGTCGATCGCACCCGCATACCACTGGTACGTGACGCTGCCGCCGTTCGGGGCCGCCGTCTGCTGCACGGTGTTGTTGCCGACGTTCATGCCGTCGCTGCTCTGCCAGAGGTGATAGGTGAGCAACTGCGGATGGAGGCCGACGTGCGACGAAGGCTTGATGTCGTTGTTGTTGAAGTTCTCCACGATCATCGGCAGGGTGTTGAAGCCCGGCAGATCGGGCGCCGTCGCCGGCAGCTTGTTCTGCAGCGTGACGTTGATGCAGTCACCCGCGTTCGCACGCAGGATCAGCGGCTCGATGGGAACGCCTGTCTTGAGCTTGCCGGTCTTGCTGTCGATGTCGGTGGAGCGGAAGTACATGATCGCGGTGGGGTCGTTCAGACCCTCGCGGGCGTTGTAGACGAGCGAACCGTTCGACAGCGCCTGCTGCGCGGTCATGGCCACGACGGTGTAGTAGCGCGGCATGGCCGTGCTCGGGCAGAGCGGGCCGTTGAAGTCGATCGGGTTGGACATCGGCTTGGCCGAGCCGTTCGGGTTGTTCGGCAGCGGCAGCAGGTTCGGCTTGATGCCGGCTCGGCCGTCGAAGACGCGCATCAGGCCCCACACGCCGTTCCACAGATCGTCGGTCGACGCGCCGCGGTAGAGGTAGTCGGTGGGGTTCGGCAGATACTCGACAGACGAGGGCAGCACGAACTCGAAGTGCTCCGAGATGCCCATCATCTGGCTGTTCTTGTAGCCGCTGTTCGGCTCCGACGGCTCGGCCAGCCAGCGGACGCCGTTCATCGAGAAGTTGTGACCTTCCTCGTGTGCGCCGACCAGCATGCGCACCTGGATCTTGTCGCCCTGGTACGCGCGCATCAGCGGCGTGAAGGGGTCGCCGTTACCGACGTCCGGCGTGAGCGGCGGATAGAAGCTCGGCTGGCTGTTGAAGGCCGTGTCGGCGCGCGTCACATTCGAGCGGAACGAGAACGCGAGGTCGCCGGCGGTGCCGGCCGCCTGGCCGTTGGTGTTCGGGTCGCGCACGCGGAGCGCGAGCGGCTCGTTGCGGTAGTTGACGGCCATGGTGCCCGGATCGTCCGCGGAGAACGCCTCGGGGCACGGCAGCGGCACGCCGCCCGGGCAGTTCGGCGCCTTGGCCAGCAGCTTCGGCAGACCGACTTCCTTCTTCGCCGGCGGGTTGATGACGTTGACCGGGTCGGGGAACGTGCTGTTGGGTTTGTACGCGAGCTGGAAGTCCGCGATCTGCAGCAGGAACTCGCGGAAGCTCTCCGCCGTGTTCGGCGGAATGATGTCGGCGCGCCAGCTCGTGGGACCGCCGTCGAAGCGCGAGCCCATGGTGGCACCGGTGTCCGGATTGCGCCACGTCGATCCCTGCGGCTCGACGACGAGGCCGGCGTAGAGACCCGCCTGCTGGTGCGTCGAAGGCCCGAAGTGATCATGCGAGAAGACCGTGCGGAGCGTGCGGTCCTTGCCGGCGTTGTTGAGGAGGCTATCGGCGTACCAGCGCTGGACGGTCGTCTGCGCGCCGAGGGTGCCGAAGAACGGATGGGCGCGCGCGGTGAGCGTCGTGCGCGCGCCGCTGGCCTGCTTCAGGCCACCGAGCTGGTTGATGGCGTGGATGCGCTCGAGCACTTCATCGGGCGCGAACGTGCCGTCTTCGTAGTTGAAGCCGTTGCCGGCGCCGTCGGAGGCGAGCACGTCGAACTTCACGAGGTGGATGTGCTGACCCATGACGTCGGTCGGCGTGCGCACCTGGAAGTCGTCCAGCTCGTAGATGTGCGGCGTGAGCACGGTGTGGTAGAAGGAAATGCAGTCGTTGGTGTTCGCGCGGAAGAAGAACGGCTCCGGCGCGCGCGTGCCGTTTTTCGTCGCGGCCACGTCGTCCCACAGCGCCTCGATGCGCTGCTGCGGGAAGTGCCAGCCGGCCTTGTTCAGCTTCAGGTCGAGCTGGATGACCGCGGCCTTGTACGTGCGCGGGTTGCCCACCGGCTGGCCGGCGTCGTTGACGCACGGGTCGGCGATCGGCGCTCCGGCCACGGCCGGGCGGCCGTTGGTCGTGTACGTGCCAGCGGTACCGTCCGGCTTGTACGTGGAGTGCGTGCGCTGCGCGTGGAAGTTCATGGCCGCGATCTCGACGGCCGTGCCGGTCTCCGGAACCGCTTTCGCGTCGGCGGTCAGCAGCTCTTTGTTGAAGTCGAGACGCGTGTGGTGCTCGATGAACGTGCCGTCGGTGATGATGTGCCGCGGCAGACCGCCGTCATCGACCGTGTCGAGCGGCGGCTTCGGCGGACGGTGGCCCGCCTGCGCCGGCACGAAGAACGGGAAGCCGGGGTTGCCGGTGCCGTTCACCACCGCCTGGCCGTTCACGATGGACACGGCCGCGCCGGGAACCGGGGGCATGCCGATGGTCGGCAGCGGAACCATGGCCGGAATCGGCGTGCCGGCGGCGATCTCGCCGTCGGGCAGCGCGCGCTTGCCGGCCTGCGGACGGCCGTTCGCGTCGAGCGGCGTGCCGGCCTCGAAGACGTCGTGCACGCGCCACAGCCCCCACATGCCCTGCGCGAAGTGGGGGTAGAAGTGGCAGTGGAAGATCGAGTCGCCCGGCGTCTGGTTGCGGTTGCCGCTGCCGTTGTAGGTCATCTCCAGCGTGTAGGAGGCGCCCGGCCCGATGGCCTGCGAGTCGAGGTAATTCGAATTGTCGCTGTCCGGCGTCAGCAGCCACTGGTGCGCGTGCTGGTGATGGACGTGATGCTCCTTCGACCCCGCGTGCAGGATGCGGAACTTCACGTGGTCGCCGAGGTAGCTGTGGTAGACGTTCGACGGATCCTCCGGATAGAAGACCCGCGTCGCCTTCGGTCCCGGCGCCGGGGTGCACGGATTGCCGTCGTGCATCGACTTCGGATCGCACGGGGCGTTGGCCGGCACGTCGACGACCATGGCCGGATCGCCGACGGTCCAGGAGGAGAGGAAGAACTCCTCGTACTTGCATTCGGTGCACTTGTGCATGGGGCCGACGCCGAAGCGGTTGGCCAGCACTTCCGCGCCCGCCCCGGCCGTGCCGTAGTTGATGGCAAAGGCGTCGCGCGCGCTGTGCAGCGTGTGGCTGAGCACGGGATCTTCGAACTCCGCAAAGGCCTGCACCGCGCCGATCTCGTCGTGATAGATGATCGTGAACTCGCGGAACGGCTGGTTGCGGTCCGGCGTGGCCGGGTTGGGGCGGTACGTCCCCGCGGGGAAGCGTCCCGCGTTCGGCCCGGTAATGAGCGCCGTGAGATCGGTGTGCACGATCTCCGTCCCCTTGAGCATCTTCAGGATGGGGATCCCGCTCGGGTACGTGGCGTTGTAGTTGACGATCGGCTGCCCGCCGGGCGTGGTGCCCGTCGTCGCCAGCACCAGGTCGGCATTGGTGACCTGGCTGCGATACCACTCGGCGCCGGCCGGCTGCACGGTGATGGCGCCGAAGAGACCCGCGTTGATCGAGCCGCCGTCGCCTTCGCCGCCGGTCTGCGCCGCGCCGCTGTAGAGCAGGTGCGACCCCTCACGCTCCGCGTAGAACGTGTAGGTCGTGCTGCCGCCCGGGGCGACGAGGCTGCTCGCGTTCGCACCGACGTTGGAGCCGTCGGAGGCGATGCTGTTCACGAGCTGCAGCCCGAGCGCGCGGATCGAGGCGGTGCGCGTGGCGGGCTGCTGGTTGTCCTTCGGCGCGGCCGCCAGAAGGTTCTGGAACTGAATGCTGAGGCAATCCCCGACATTCATTCGCAGCACGAGAGGGCGCGGACGCTTTCCCTCCCGAAGCTGCACGTTGCCCGGCGTGAGGCCTTTCGCCGAGTCGATCGGAACGACGTCGCGACGGAGCGCGTACATCATCCCTTGTGGCTGGATCGCGCCGAGGCGGTTCCAGATGAAGGCCTGGTCGAGCGCCACGACGTTGGCCGTGATCGTGCGGCTGCACTGGGCCATGGCGCTCGAGGCTCCCCAGGTCATGAGGCATAGAAACAGAAGCGGGCGAAGCACACGGGCTGTCGCCTTGCTGCGTAAATCCATGAATCCCCCTTGCTGCGGAATGGAGTGATGCGACTGGAAGCAGCAGCAAGTTATCTTTAGCAACGGGTCACGCGAATCGACCGTTTGCCGGAGAGGGGGTAGGCCGAATGTCGGATACTGGGCGCATAATCAGCGCTTCCTCACGAAAGGGGGACATCATCCAAATGGCCGACCTGTCGACCACGTTCACCGGGCTTCACTTCGAGAATCCATTTCTGCTCGCGTCCGCTCCGCCGACCGAGTCCGATTCGAACATCATTCGCGCCTTCGAGGCCGGCTGGGGCGGCGTCGTCACCAAGACCATCGGCCTGCACCCGGTCATGAATGTGAAGGGTCCGAAGACCAAGTTCCTCCGCGCGCAAAACGCCGGCACGGGACTCTCGATGAACAAGCGCGGCCCCGACACCACGCTCATGGCCTCCTGGAACTGGGAGCTGATCTCCGACAAGCCGCTGGACTGGTGGATCGGCAAGCTCGCCCGGATCAAGAAGCAGTTCCCGACGCGCATGCTGGTGGCCTCGATCATGGCCGGCTCCGGCAACGACAAGGAGCTGCACAACTGGCAGAAGCTGGCCAAGGCCTGCATCGACGAAGGATGCGACGCGCTGGAGCTGAACTTCTCCTGCCCGCACATGGACCGCATCGACATGGGCTCGAACGTCGGCAAGGACAAGGTGCTCTGCTCGGTGGTGACGCAGGCGGTGAAGGAAGTGTCCACCGTCCCGGTGTGGGTGAAGCTCACGCCCGCGACGTCGGACATCGTGGTGGAAGCGACCGCGACGTTCCTCGGCGGCGCCGACGCGATCTGTTCGTCGAATACCTGGCCGTCGCTGCCGCTGATCGACCCGCAGACGCTCGACTTCGAGATGAGCGTGGAAGGCTACTGCTCCTCCGGCGGTCTCGGCGGCCCGGCCATCCTCCCCCTCTCGATGGCCAAGATGGCCCAGATGACCCGCGCCTTCCCGGAAAAAGAGTTCTCCGGCATCGGCGGCGTCTCGACCTTTGAGCACGCCCTGAACTACTTCCTCCTCGGCTGCGGCACCGTCCAGGTCTGCACCGCCGCCATGCTCGACCACGCCATCGGCCCGAACGTGATCAAGGCCCTGACGTCGGGGATGAGCGAGTTCATGGAAAAGCGCGGGTTCGCGTCTCTGTCGGACTTCCGCGGCCTGCGCCGCGACCGCATCGTCGCGCACTCGCAGATCAAGCGCCCGGACACGGTGGATTACCACGGAGGGTACGAGGAGGAGCACGAGGGATACGCGACCACCCTGTCATCCTGAGCCGCGCAGACGGCGAAGGACCCCCTGCCGATGCAGCCGAACGTGCACCAGTACTGGATCTACATGCTGACCAACCGTTGGAAGAACGTCCTCTACACCGGCGTCACGAACTCCCTGGAAAACCGCATCTGGCAGCACAAAAACAAAGCCGTTCCCGGCTTTCACGAAAAGTACAACTGCGACCGGCTCGTCTACTTCGAAGAATACGCTCGCATCGAGCAGGCGATCGCCCGCGAAAAAGAGATCAAGGGGTGGGTACGCGTGAAGAAGAACGCGCTCGTCGAAGGGACCAATCCGGAGTGGAAGGACCTCGCCGAGGACTGGTATGTGGAACAACCCCCGTCATCCTGAGCTGCGCAGACAGCGAAGGACCCCCTGCTGAAACCCCGTGTCCGCTCCGTCGGCAGGGGCGTCCTTCGCCGTCTACCAACCTGTCATCCTGAGCCCCGTAGAGGGCGAAGGATCCCCTGCTGGAACCCCGTGTCCGCTCCGTCGGCAGGGGGTCCTTCGCCGTCTACGCGGCTCAGGATGACAGGCGGTTACCTCGCCACACACTCAATCTCGATCAGCAGATCCTTCCTGCAGATGTCCGCCTCGAGATACAGGTTCACGGGAAACACGTCTTTGAGGCGGGCGGCCACGCGGGGGTAGTCCTCGGCGTGGCGGATGTAGGTTTTGGCGGCGATGACGCTGTCGAGGGTGCGGCCGGTCTGGGCGAGGACGACCTCGATGTTGCGGAGGGTCTCGTCGAGCTGGGCGTCGACGTCGCCCGCGTGCACGGTGCGGTAGCCGACGACGCTCGAGGTGCCGGAGACGAAGACCGTGTCGCCCCACACCGTGGCGCGCGAGAATGACGGGCTCTTCGGGCCGTACTGGGGCGGATAGTCGTAGGCCGCGACCTGGCGGGGGTTCTCGACCTGCACGCCCGCCTCGCGGGAAGCTAAAAAGTACGTGATCAGTCCGCGGCCGCGCATTCCGACCGCGCTGGCCGAGGGGAGGTCGACGTCGTGGTGGTAGCCGGCGGCGACGAAGGCGTCGTGGCGGCCGGCGCAGAAGAGCTGGTAGCGCTCGCGCTCCTCGAGCTCGTTGATGCCGCCGACGAAGTTCCACACGCGCAAAAAGTACGGATAGCCCGACGCGCGCACGTGGCTGATGAGCCGCGCGTAGTGCTCGCGGCTGAGGTCTTCGAGCGGCATCGTCTCCTCGAGGGCCACCGCGCCGAAGAGCAGCTCGTCGGACTGCCACACCTCGACCAGCGGCTCGGGTCCGAGCTGGCGCGATGGGACGGTCACCGCCGCGGACACGTGCTGACCGAAGGCGATGACATGTCCCGCCGGCGCGTCGAGCGCGCGGGCGTACGTCACCTCAATGCCGGAAATTAGTCGTGAGATTGAAGAGGACATCAACAGGTACGCCGTCCAACGTTCCGGGCGCGAAGGTCCATTTCGACAGAGCCTCCAGCAGGGCGACGTTCAGCTCAGGATAAACGGTCTGCTGGACCAGGCGAAGATCGCGGACGCACCCTTCCGAGGTGATGGTAGCCTCGGCGACGACCGTGAAGTTGCCGGCGATGCTGCTCCGGCGCACGCTGTCCGGGTAGTGCGGCTCGACGCGGTCGAGGACTCTGGGCGGCTTGACATCCTTGGCGTTCATCGCGGGGACGCGGTTCGTCACCGCCGCCTCGTCGAAGCAGGGCCGCGTCCCGGCAACGCGCATGACGAGCAACTGCGTGCTCGCCGGCTCGCCCGGCTCGGCCAGCGACAGCCGGGCCATCGTGCGCAGCGCCTCGATGCAGCCGCGCTCGGCCCGCACGTTCTTCGTATCGATGGCGGTCACGCGGCCGGCGGCATCGCGGGTAACGTCGGCGACACCGATCCAGCCATGCCTGCAGCGTGTAGCACGCAGGATCTCGGGGCCGAGGCCGCGCGGAATGGCGAGCGGAAGCGTGAAGAGCGGCTCCCGGAGCAACGTCGAGGCGCCTTTGGTGTCCTCGGGCGGCAGCCCGCGCCGCTTCGATAACGACAGGACCGGCCGCGGCTCGGCGCGCAGCTTCCCGCTGTACGGGGCGTGCGACGTGCGCCGCAGCGCGTCGCCGAACGCGGCGTCGATCGAGGCGGGGAACCGCGAGAGGTGCGAGGCCGCAAAGGCGACGTCTTCCGCGCTGCCGAGGATGACGACGGCGCGGACCAGCTCCCGTGCCGCCTCAGCATTCGACTCCTTCTCGAGCAGCGTGCGCAGCGACGGCACGAGCGCGGTGACGCCGCGCACCATGGCCACACGCGCGGCGGTGGCACGGACCAGGGCGTCGGAGGACTGCAGCGCCTGCGCGAGCGCGGCCTCATTGACCATCTCGTCGTGGACCGTGCGCGCGACGCTGGCAGCGTCCTGCGCGTGCAGGCCGAGGGCGAACAGCAGCGGGAGCAGGATTCTCACGAATCCATTGTGCCATGCGAACGGAGGGCGGGACATGATCCCGCCCTCCGCGAGGCAGTGTCAGTGGGGGTTGCTGAAGAGGGAGCGCAGGCCGGCGATGTCGGTCGGGAACGGCGAGCGCTTCTCGCCGCCGAGGTAGAACGGGTTCATGACCGCTTCCGGATCGAAGACCTTGCCGTTCGGCTGGAGCTTGAACGGCTCGTTCGGATTCGGGCCACCGAAGTGATCGAGGCCGAGGGCGTGACCGTTCTCGTGCAGGACGACCGTCTCGATGTCTTCCGTCGGCCCGAGGAACTGGGCACCGTTGAGGACCCAGGTGAAGCCCTCGTTGTAGAACTGCTCGGCATACAGCGTGTCGGTGTAGTTGTCGCCGTTCACGTCGCCGGAGCCGAGGATGAGGGTGATGCCGAGGATCGACGTGCTGCCGAAGCAGGAGGAGAAGTACGACGGCGGACGCCAGCCGCCGACGACGATGTCGGCCTCGGTGCTGATCACGCCGGTGACGGGGTTGAAGTTCGGCGAGGTGAGGTCGAGCAGCGTCAGGCACTGGCCGGTCACCGGGTGGAACGTCCCGTCGAGGAGGTCGAAGTTCGTGCCGTCGTCGGCGATCTGCGTCGTGGAGATGCCCGCGTGGGGAATGGCGTTCCACGTGTTGTAGGCGGTGGTGATGGCCGCCGCCGCGCCGGCCGCCGGCACGTCGCTGGTCATCTCGGAGCCGTTGACGACGTAGGTGAGGTTGCGATACGGCCATTTCAGGCCGGTGCGCAGGGCGCGGAAATCAGGCACGCCGTGCCCGCGCATGAAGAACGAGGCCTTCACGATCCGCACGTCGCTGCCGAGCGAGGCAAGGTAGGCATTGGTGTTCTCGATCGTCTGGCGGGCGACCGTGAGCTCATTTTCCTGGGCGCTGACGGAGAAGACAAAGAGCAAGAGAAACGCAAGGAGGGACAGCTTCCGCATGAATACATCTCCCGATTGATAGATTGGTCCGAAGGACGGCAGGAATGTAGCACGAAGTTATTCGGCGTGCTGTCACACTTTGCCGACAGGCATGTCGTTGCGGCACCACTCGCCCCAGCTTCCGACGTAGAGCGAGGCGCCGTGGAGGCCGGCGATCTCGAGCGCGAGGAGGGTGTGGCAGGCAGTGACGCCGGAGCCGCAGTGGACGATGAGGCGCTCCGGCGGGACGTCGCCGAGGAGCTGCTCGTACATGGCGCGCAGTTCCTCCGGCGACTTGCCGAGGTTCTCGGTGTACGGCAGGTTGACCGCGCCGGGGATGTGGCCGGCAACGGGGTCGATCGGCTCGGTCTCGCCGCGGAATCTGTTTGCGGCCCGGACGTCGAGCACGCGCCACGAGGGGTCATTTCTGCGTGCGTCCACCTCGGCCATGTCAACTACCGGGAGTGTCCATGACGTAGGGCGGGCTTCAGCCCGCCCCGGACGGGCTGAAGCCCGTCCTACGTTTTCCACCTCTACGTTGTCGATACCCACCGCGCGCAGCATCCACCATACGCGCGCCGCGGCGTTGGCGCCGTTCTGATCGTCGTAAACAATGACGTGCGTATCCGGCGTGATCCCCCACTCCGCCACCTGCGCCAGCCAGCGATCGAGCGGCGGCAGCGGGTGACGCCCCCCGCGAGCGGGATCGCCGGGATGGCTCAGTTGCGTCTCCAGATCCGCGTGCAGCGCGCCTTCCCTGTGTCCCGCTTCATAGGCTTCGCGAGAACGCGCGTCGAGAATCACCGTGTTCATGCATAGAATCTTCGCATGCGCACAGTGATTCGGAATGGCCGCATCGTCACCGCCGTCGACGACTACAACGCCGACCTGCTCATCGAGGACGGGACGATCGCGATGATCGCCAGGAAGATCAACGTCGACGCCGACAAGGTCATCGACGCGAAGGGACGCCTGGTCATCCCCGGCGGCATCGACCCGCACACGCACATGCAACTGCCGTTCGGCGGCACGGAGGCCTCCGACGACTTCGACACCGGCACCGTGGCCGCGGCGCACGGCGGCACGACGACCATCATCGACTTCGCCGTGCAGTCGAAAGGGCAGTCGCTGCAGGAAGCGGTCGACGTGTGGCACGGCAAGGCCGACGGGAAGGCGTCGATCGACTACGGCTTCCACCTGATCTGCACCGACCTCCCCGACCAGCGCCTCGGCGAGATGAAGGGGATGATCGACCAGGGGGTATCGAGCTTCAAGCTGTTCATGGCCTACCCCGGCGTCTTCCTCGTGGACGACGGCACGATCTACAAGGCCATGCAGACCGCGGGCGAATACGGTGGCCTGATCTGCATGCACGCGGAGAACGGCGTGGTCATCGACGTGATCGTGAAGCAGGCGCTGGCGAAGGGACACAAGGCGCCGAAGTACCACGCGCTCACGCGTCCGACGAAGGCCGAGGCGGAAGGCGTGCATCGCGCCATCGCGCTGGCGGAGATGGCCGGGTCGCCGGTGTACATCGTCCACCTCAGCTGCAGCGACGCGCTGGACGAGGTGACGCGCGCGCGCGACATGGGCATCCCGGCGTTCGCGGAGACCTGTCCGCAGTACCTCTTCCTCGACTACAGCGTCTACGAGCGCCCCGGTTTCGAAGGGGCGAAGTGGGTCATGACGCCGCCGATCCGCGAGCAGTGGAACCAGGAGAAGCTGTGGCGCGGCCTGAAGTACAACGACCTGCAGGTCGTCTCCACGGACCACTGCCCGTTCTGCATGAAGGAGCAGAAGGAGCTCGGCAAGGAAGACTTCTCGAAGATCCCCAACGGCGGCCCCGGCGTCGAGCACCGCATGAGCCTCATCTACAACGGCGGCGTGGCGGAGGGACGCATCTCCGTGAACCGCTTCGTGGAGATCACCTCCACGGCCCAGGCGAAGATCTTCGGCCTGTTCCCTCGAAAAGGAACGATCGCCGTCGGCAGCGACGCCGACATCGTGATCTTCGACCCGGACGAGGAGATGACCATCAGCGCGAAGACGCACCACATGCGCGTCGACTACTCGGCGTACGAGGGGATGAAGGTGCGCGGCGTGACGAAGACGGTGCTGTCGCGCGGCGAGGTGGTCATCGAGGAGGGGCAGTACGTCGGGCGGAAAGGGCACGGCTCGTTCCTGAAACGAGGACTCGCGTTCTCGCCGCGCTGATCAGACGTCGAACGCGAACGAGTGGTCGGTCAGGAACTCGAACGACATCCGTCCGCCGAGTTCCTCGGCGCGGCGTGTGACGAGTTCCTCGATCATGCGCATGTGCGGCGCGAGCCGCGTCGGCGCGACGCTATGATGGCTGTTGAACCACAGCTTGAACTCGCGGTCGTCGTGAAGCCGTGAATCGATGAACCACGTGACGACCTGCTCCTCGGGATTGTCGTGCGCGCCGTTGCCGCAAAAGACGTAGTGGTCGGCGGTAACGCGGCGGCAGAACTCCTCGGTGACGTTTGCGAGCGCGCCGTGGTGCGGCACCTTCAGCACGTCGACGTGCAGACTGCCGCCCTCCTGCATCTTCCCCATCTGCTCGAGTCCGCGGAGGATCGTGTCGTGGCGGCCGTCGCCGGTGAGGAGGATGGTTTTGCCGCTCTCTTCTTCCTCGACGTGGAACATGAGGCTGGCCAGATTCGGGACCGTGACTTTGCCCAGAGCGCGGCCGCGCGCCTCGAGGTGTTCGAGCACGTCGTCGGCCGATGACGCGGCGATGGCCTTCGCATCGGTGAGCGCCTGTTCGCGGATCTTCTTCAAGCGTGGCTGGTTTTTGCCGGCCTCGAGGAACTTCGTCCAATCTTTCCGCAGGGCATTCAGTTCCGCCTCGAACGGGCCGATGATCGTGAACGTCAGCGGACCGACGCGGAGCGGGTCTTCGCCGTTCCCGGCCATCAGCAGTGCGCCGCGCGCCTCGTTGTGCTGGAGCCCGAGCTGCGCCGAGCCGATGCGGTTCGACAGCTCGATGGCCTGCGGGATGCTGGTTGCGAGGTTCTCGAGCTCCAGCGCCTCGGTGCGCAGCGCCTGGCTCCCTGCGGCCAGGACAGCATTGGCGATGACCAAATCCTCGAGCGGGCCGCTGTTCTGGTCGACCTGCGCGTGAAAGGCGTTGTGCCAGACGCGGCTCAGCTTCGGCGGACGCGGGTTGTCCGGCCGCGGGTGATCCCGTCCTTTTTTCTGCCGGTGCTCGAAGACGCGCCAGTCGAACTCGTCGTCGATGAGCTGCAGCACGCCGCTGATGTGGTCTTCATCGACGTGCGAGACGTACACGACCTCAAGTTCGCCGAGGTCGGAAATCGCCTGCGCGGCGTGCTCGCGGAAGGAGCGGGCCATGCCGCCGTCGACGAGCACGTGATGGTCACCGGTGCCGGTTAGCAGCAGGCAGTCGCCTTCGTCGCTCTGAAAGACAGTCACGTGCATCAGGTCACGTCCTTGCGGTTGTGCACGCTGGCCGCTTCGATGAGGCATTTCGCGGGATCGATGCGTCCGTAGCCGGCATCGTTCTTCCACGCGTACGTCGCGCCGGGCAGCGGCTGCGCGGTGCGCTGCATGATCCCCTCGATCTGCGAGCTGGTGAGCGTCGGATTGAGGTTGAGCATCAGTCCCGCGACACCGCAGACGTACGGGCTGGCCATGCTCGTGCCGGACATGCGCATCCAGGGATCGCCGGGCGCAAAGCCTTTCGCCGCGACGATGCGCGTTCCCGGCGCGGCGATGTCAGGCTTGAAGCGCCCGTCGCGCGTCGGCCCCTGGCTGCTGGAGACGCTGATCCGGTCCGCAGCCTCGTCGAGATTGGCGGCGCTGATGATGAATCGCCCGCAGGCCAGGCTGCTCACGCTGCTGTGGTCGACGTTGCTCCGGTTGCTGAAGAAGCTCGGGAAGGCCCAGGCATTCTCGCCGTAGAAGTCGCGGCGGCGCGGATCGTCGCGCTCGATCCAGGCGTGATACGCGCCGTTGCGTACGTCGTGGCCGATCAGCCGCACGAGCCACGTCCCCTTCGGCACGCCGATGACCGCGTCCTTGCCGAGAAACGGCGAGAGATAGATGCCGATGTAGTTCGCGCCGTTGGCAGGGTGGTAGAGCTCGTTGTAGATGCTGATCATGCTGCCGTCGGGGAGCTGGCGGTTCTCGATGAACTGCCGCGGCTCGATGACAGGATCGAGCCAGGTGCCGTCCGGCGTGCGCACCCGCACGGCGAAACGGTCCTGCGCGCCGTACCAGATCTCCAGCTCGTTCTCGCTGACGTCGACCTTGCCGTCGCCGTAGACGACCCACTCGATGTCCTGATGCAGCCCCTTCGACGCCACGACGCCGCTGGTGTGGATCCGTCCCATGACGAAACCGAGGTCACCCTCGTACATGGCCGCTTCCTGGCCGGCGTTCCCTGCAGCCACGGTCACGCAGCGGCCGGGGATGGCCATGGCGTGGTCGATCCAGCGGCTCACGCTGTTGCTCGCGTCGTGCGCATGGCCGTTCGTGCCGAGACTGATGTTGATGGAGATCAACGGACAGTTCTTCTCGACAGCCAGTCGCATCAGCCAGTCGATGGCGTGCGCGATGCGCGCGCTGTCGTAGAAGCTTTCGCGGCGCGTCATCTCGTCCTGCGGAATGCTGATCAGCACCCCGGCGATTTTCGCGTTGCGGCAGATGCCGCTGTTCCCCGCGGCGATGCTGGCCACGTGCGTGCCGTGGCTGCCGGGCTGCATCTGCGACTGGCGCTCAATGGTGGTCGCGGGAATCCCGAGCTCCGCGGCGTCTTCGATGGCCGCGGCGATCAGTTCCTCGGTGATCAGCGAACCGTAGTTGAGGTCTGTGTCGTTCGGCGGCTTGCGTTTGTTGCCGCCCTGATCCCAGATGGCGACGAAGCGTGACTTGCCGTCGCGCATGAAGTCGAGATGCTCGAAGTCGAAGCCGCCGACGTCGATGATGCCGATGAGGACGTCCTCACCGTACTTGTGGCGCTTGCGGATCTTTTCCGGCACGTCGAATTCGCGCGGCTGCGGTGCCGCGGAATGGCGCTCCTCGACGGCGGGCTGCGGCGGCTTGAGCGGATCGCCCAGCTCGATGTACGCGACAGCCGGATCCTTGGCCAGCTTCTTCATCTGCGCGAACGTGAGCTCGGCGGTGACGAGGTTGCCGCGGCGCAATGCGTCTTCCGGCAATCCATGCGGGAAGCCCGTGGATTTTCCCTTCTCGCTGCCGCTGGAGGCGTGGAGACGGATGAAGACGCTGGTAGTGACGTTGTCCGCGAGCCGTCCTTCGAGCGATCCGCGCTTCGCCGCGGTCTCTTTGCGCCCGACTGCCGGCAGATCGCACCGCTGTGCGACGTCCGGTTGGGCATGGAGCCTTAGACTGGAGGCGCAGCCAGCGCGCAACGCGCTGACGGTCTCGTCGCCGTTCCGGGTCATGCGGACTTTCGGATGGAGCTTGCGGTCGGAGGGCTCGATCTTCACTCAATGTATGGAGTGACGCCGCGGCGATTTTCCCTACCGCCGGAGAATGGTTGTCTTTGGGCGGTTCGGCTCGGCCGCGATCACGCTCTCCGGCGTGATGACGATGACGGGGATGTTCAGCCGCCGCGCCTCGGCGTGATCGCGCGCGGAGGGCTGCGGCGCGATGGCCGGGTGGGTGTGCAGGATGGCGATCGTGCGCGGCGGGAGGGCGCCGCGGAACGTGGCGTGGCGGAAGCCGCCGTGGGGCCAGGGCTGGAGGGTGAGCGTGCCGTCGCTCTCGCGGATGAGGAAGGCGGCGCGCTCGCGGTCGAGACGGCCGTAGCCCCCCTCGGCCAGCAGGTGGTCGTACCAGAAGAGCGCCTGCGGCGAAGTGAGGTCGAGCGAGACGGCGAGCAGCAGCGCGAGCATGCCGCAGCGTCGCGCGGGGGACCGCTTCGAGACCTGCGGGATTCCTTCGAAATTTCTATACTTCCCCCATGCGCCTCCGGTTCGGCGTCTTCACTTTCGATTCCCAGGAACGCGAGCTGCGCCGCGACGGCGCGGCCGTGCCGCTCTCGCCGAAGGCTTTCCGCCTGCTCGAGCTGCTGGTCGAGGCGCGGCCGAAGCCGGTCACGCGCGAGGCGCTGTACGCCGCGCTTTGGCCGGACGTGGTCGTCGAGCCGGGCAACCTGCACACGCTCGTCTCCGAGGTGCGCAACGCCACGTCGCGCGAGGCCATCCGCACCGTGCACCGCGTCGGCTACGCGTTCGTGGCCGCGGGGGCGTTCGAGGACAGCACGCATTACGCGCTCGTCCTCGGCACGGAGGAGATCCCGCTGCGCAGCGGCGAGAACATCATCGGCCGCGACCCGCACGACGCCATCGTCATCCGCGCCCCCGAGGTCTCGCGGCATCACGCGCGGCTGGTGGTGGAGGGGCCGCGCGTCACGCTCGAGGACCTCGGCAGCAAGAACGGCACGTTCCTCGGCACGCGGCGCGTGACCGCGGCCACCGAGGTGCGGGCGGGGGACGAGATCCTGGTGGGGACGATCCGCATGCGGCTCGTGGCGGGGGATGCGATGGGGACGACGGCGACCCTGGGAGGCGGGCTGAAGCCCGCCCTACGTTGAGCGTGCTTCACGTAGGACGGGCTTCAGCCCGTCCCGCATTCACCGGAAGTCGCGGATCAACACCGCGTCCCTTTGCGACTGGCCGCGCGTGACGACGAGGCGTTTGCCGTCGCGCGAGAGATCGAACGAGTGGATCTCGCCGGAGTCGAAGAACGTGCGCTGGCGCGGCGCGCTGCCGTCGAGGTCCTGCTGCCAGATGTTGGCGGTGCCGCCGGCGCCGTCGATGAAGAGGAACGACTTCCCGTCGGGATGCCACTGGAAGCGCGGTGTGGCGCCGGCGCGCGGGACGTCGAAGTAGCGCGGCTCGCCGCCCCCGTTGGGCGCGATCGGCATGACGGCCGTCCGCCACAGCGGCACATTCGGCTCGCGCGAGCGCACGCGGCAGAGCAGCCACTGACCGTCCGGCGAGACGGAGACGCGGCTGGTCGGCACGTGCGTCAGTTGCACCGGCGGCTCGGAGCCGTCGATCGGCACGCGCCACGCGTACTGCGACTCGCCGTCGCTGAGGTAGACCAGCGACCGCCCATCCGGATGGAACGACGGATGATCCGCGCGCGGGCCGTGCGTGACCTGCCGCGGGCTCGCGCCGTCCGCGCCGGCGATCCAGATCTGGCTCGAGCCGGAGCGGTCGGAGGCGAAGGCGATCTGTTTTTCATCCGGCGACACCGCCGGTTGCCACGCCGCCATCCCGCGGATGAGGCGGCGCGGCGTGCCGCCATTCGCATCGACCGCGAAGAACGTGCTCGTCCCTTTTTCCTGGCCGTGGAAGATCACCTCGTTGCCCACCCAGCGCACGCCGGCGGCGCCGACCCAGTTGCCGACGCCCGACGTGAGCGCCTTCGCCGAAGCCGCGGAGGGGGCGTTGAAGTCGACCGCGTAGATGTTCGAGTCGAACTGCTCGCGCACCGCGGAGAACGTCCGCGCGTCGGCCGTCGGCCGGACGTCAAAGTACGCGCTGACCTCGTTCGTCACTTTCCGTCCGGTCGTTTCGCCGGCAGGGATGAACCACACCTGCGCCGGCTGCTCGCGGTCGAACGCGGTGAGCAGCATGCCGCTGCCGTCCGGCAGCCAGGCGTACGAGCCGACGCCGGAGAAGCGCGGCGTGGGCAGCTTCGTGCTCTCGCGCGTGCGCAGCGACAGCCGGTACAGCTCGGTCGAATTCCGCTGGGTCGCATTGCCGGCAACGTAGGTGATGGAGTGGCCGTCCGGCGACCAGACCGGCGCGTTGACGATGCTCGGATGCCCGCGGCGCAGGACCACTTCCTCGCCGCTGCCGTCGACGTTCGCGACCGTCAGCTTGTGCTCGCGCTCCAGGGCGTTGAAGCGGCGGAAGGCGACGTGCGTGCCGTCCGGCGAGAGGGAGAACCAGAACTCCGTGTCGGCGGCGATGAGACGCGGCGTGCCGCCGAGGATCGGGACCTGGTAGATGTTGACGACGTTCGGCTCGGAGCGCTCCGCGGCGGCGTAGTACGCGTAGTTGCCGTCGGCGGAGATCTGGAGGCTGAAGTGGAAGCGCGACATCGGCTCGGCGATGCGCGTGATGGTGCCGCTGGCGATCTGCTTGACGTACAGCGTCTCCAGATCGCCCTCCCGCACGACGTGCACGAGGTAGTTGCCGTCCGGCGAGACGGCCGCCGTGGCCACCTGTCCGTTGTTGGTGAGGCGGGTCATGGTCATCGAGCGCGGCGGCTCGCTCTTGGGGGCGAACTGCGACCAGCCCAGCCACGCGGCGGCGGCGAGCAGCGGCAGCGCGGCCGCGGCCGCGAGCCACCGCCACCAGCGCCGCTTCGGACGCGGCGCATCGCCCTCGCCCAGCGCCTCGCGCAGGTCGAGCGCGGCGTCGCGCAGGGAGTCGTAGCGCTGCTCCGGCTCCTTGCGCAGGCAGCGGCGGACGATGCGGCGCAGCGCGTGCGGGATCGGCTCCAGCGGCGGGTCGAGATGCGCGACGTTGTGGATCGTGTCGGCGTACTGCGGCGCCGCAAACGGGTTCGTGCCGGCCAGGAGCTCGTACAGGACGACGCCGAAGGCGAAGACGTCGGCGCGGTGGTCGAGCGACTTCCCTTCCACCTGCTCGGGCGCCATGTACGCGGTCGTGCCGACGCGTGACGTCGGCGTGGTGGCGCCGGTGAGCGCGGAGCGCTCGCCGAGGCGCTCGGTGAGCTTGGCCACGCCGAAGTCGACGATCTTGGCCCGCCCGTCGTGCGTGACCATGATGTTGTCCGGCTTGAGGTCGCGGTGGACGATGCCCGCGTCGTGCGCGCGCGCCAGCCCTTCCGCCACCTGGGCCATCAGCTCGACGCGAGCGGCCACACTGCGGCGCTTGCGCTGCCACGCCGAGAGCGGCTGGCCGTCGATCAGCTCCATGGCCAGGAAGTGCACGTCTCCCTCGTTGCCGGCGTCGTGCACCGCGACGATGGAGGGATGATTCAGCGCCGAGGAGGCCCGCGCCTCGCGGACGAAGCGGGCCACGCGCTCGGGATCGGAAGTGCGGTGCCGCGGCAGGATCTTCAGTGCCACGCGGCGCCCGAGGTTCGAGTCGTGGGCCGCGTAGACCTCCCCCATCCCACCCTCGCGGATGAGCGACTCGATCTGGTAGCGCCCGACACGAGTCCCGGCCGGGACGGAGCCGCTCGCGGTCATATGAAGCAAATATACGGGGCCGTGGATGGAAAGTTGGATAATGCTGTTTCCAGTGTCATCCTGAGCCCCGTAGAGGGCGAAGGACCCGCTGCCTACGGAGCGGGCACCAAGTTCCAGCAGGGGATCCTTCGCCGTCTGCGCGGCTCAGGATGACAATCACAAGGAGCGAATCCATGTCCCGTATCGTGAAATGCGGTCTCATCCAGACTTCCCTCGCCGCGGATACGTCCGAGTCTCTCGAGACGATCCGCAACGCGCAGATCGAGCGCACCCTCGGCTACATCGACCAGGCCGGCCAGCAGGGCGTGCAGATGATCTGCATGCAGGAGATCTTCACCGGGCCCTACTTCTGCGCGGAGCAGTCGACGCGCTGGTACGACTCGGTCGAGAAGATCCCCGACGGGCCGACCACGCAGCTGATGCAGGAGTACGCGAAAAAGTACTCGATGGTCATCGTCGTCCCTCTCTATGAGGAGGAGTCGACCGGCGTCTACTACAACACCGCCGCGGTGATCGACGCCGACGGCAGGTACCTCGGCAAGTACCGCAAGAACCACATCCCGCACGTGGCGCCCGGTTTCTGGGAGAAGTTCTACTTCCGCCCCGGCAACCTCGGCTATCCGGTGTTCGACACGGCGTACGGGAAGGTGGGCGTCTACATCTGCTACGACCGCCACTTCCCCGAGGGGGCGCGCGAGCTCGGCCTGGCCGGCGCGGAGATCGTCTTCAACCCGTCCGCGACGGTGGCCGGACTCTCCGAGTATCTGTGGAAGCTCGAGCAGCCGGCGCACGCGGTGGCCAACGGCTACTTCATCGGCGCCATCAACCGCGTCGGCACCGAGGCGCCGTGGAACATCGGCGAGTTCTACGGGCAGAGCTACTTCTGCGACCCGCGCGGCCAGATCCTGGCCATCGCCCCGCGCGACCAGGACGCCCTCGTCGTGGCCGACCTCGACCTCGACAAGATCCGCGAAGTACGCAACACCTGGCAGTTCTTCCGCGACCGCCGTCCCGAGACCTACAACGGGATCGTGCGGCTGTAGCACCCGTGTCATCCTGAGCCGCGCAGACGGCGAAGGACCCCCTGCCTATGGAGCAGGCACGGGGTTCCAGCAGGGGGTCCTTCGCCGTCTACGCGGCTCAGGATGACACCGTTTCCTGTTATCCTTCCTTCGGTCCGTTTCCCCCCCCAAAAAATCAGCGACTGAAGGAGGGTCTCCATGTCCCGTCTCCTCATTTGTCTTCTCCTCGCCCTGTCCGCGCTGGCGCAGTCGGCGCCGCCGCTCCCGCCACCCAACCCGCTCCTCGAGAACCACAAGCACTGGTTCCTCCCCGCGGAGATCTGGGACATCCAGACCGATCCCCGCCTCTCCGCGCACCGGCCCAAGGGGCTGAGCTACAAGGCCTACAGCGCCGTCGGGTTCAACCTCGCCAACACCGTGGCCATCGTCGGCCCCACCGGCGAGATCACCATCATCGACACCCTCGGCGACCGCAAGTCGGTCAAGGAGATGATCCAGGTCTTCCGCGACAAGAAGATCTTCCCCTCGGGCAAGCTCCCCATCCGCACCATCATCTACACGCATAACCACATCGACCACATCGGCGGCGTGAAGGAGTTCCTGGCCGAGGCCAGCCGCCCGGCGTGCCTCGAGGAGAAGACCTCCGAGGCCGGCAGCGACAAGCCGCTGAATGCCGACTCGCTCGACTGCGTGTCCGTCATCGGGCAGGAGAAGATCGTCGACGGCGTGAACAACACCGCCACGGTGGTCGGCGCGGCCATCAATCCGCGCTCGGCCTACATGTACGGCAACCTGCTGCCGCAGGACGAGAAGAAGCCCGCCGACAAGAACTGGTTCATCACCAACGGCATCGGCTACAAAGTCGAGGAAGGGGTGTCCGACTTCGTCATGCCGTCGCGCACCTTCTCCAACCAGATGACGCTCGTCTCCGGCGGCGTGACGATGGAAGTCATCTACGTCCCCAGCGAGACCGACGACGAGCTGGCGGTCTTCATCCCCGACATGTTCAACGGCGGCACCGGCACGGCCGGGATGCTGCAGTCGGCGGAGGTGATCCAGGGGCCGTCGTTCCCGAACCTCTACAGCCTGCGTGGCACGAGCTTCCGCAATCCGGCGCAGTGGTTCCGCAGCGTGGACGTGCTGCGCAAGTACGACTCGTGGTGCATGCTCCCCAGCCACGGCACGCCGCTCTGCGGCAATGACAACGTGCAGAAGCTCCTCACGAACTTCCGCGATGCCATCCAGTACACGCACGACCAGTCCGTGCGCCACATGAACAAGGGCTACTCGATGGAGCAGTTGCCGCTGCTCATCCCGATGCCGGAGTACCTGATCGACGACCTGGCCACCGTGAAGACGGCCAAGGGGAACAACGTCACCGATCCGAAGGACTACCTCCGCTTCTTCTACGGCTCGGTGCCGCAGGCGGTGCGCGAGCTGTACTTCGGCTACCTCGGCTGGTTCCAGGCGGACCCGGTGGCGCTCGCGCCGACGCCGCCGCAGGAGTACGCGTCGAAGACGGTGGCGCTGATGGGCGGCCGCGACAAGGTACTGGCCGAGGCGCGCAACGCGTTCGGCCGCAAGGAGTACCAGTGGTCGGCCGAGCTGGCCACGCTGCTCGTGACGCGCGATCCGGCGGACCAGGTGGCGCGCAAGGAGAAGGCGGCGGCGTACGTGGCGCTGGCGGTCCCGCAGCAGAACCCCAACTGGCGCAACTTCTACCTCACCGCGGCCATGGAGCTGAACGGCGACCTGAAGGACCATCGGGCCATCCCCGGCGGCCTCGTCGCGCCGGGCATCGTCGAGGCGCTGCCCTACGGGAACTGGGTGAACCAGTGGACGTGGCGCCTGAAGGCGGAGGAGACGATCAAGGGCAACGTGAACCGCACGCTCGGCTTCTACTTCACGCCGGCGGAGGCGAATCAGACCGCCGAGGGCTTCACGCTCGAGGTCGCGCGCGGCGTGGCGCGGTTCACCTCGACCGGCGCGAGCCGCGAGGCGGTGAAGGCGCCGGTGGTCATCGAGATGGGGAAGAGCGCGCAGAAGAAGCTCGTGTACGCCGACCTCCCCGGCTTCGACGTGCCGTACGAGAGGGTGCTGGGCAAGCTCATCGACGACGGTGAGATCAAGGTGCAGGGCGGCACGAAGGCAGACGTGCTGAGCTTCTTCGCCCTGTTCGACCGGGCCCCGCAGAAGCTGAACGACTTGGCGGTACGCTGAGGAGGCATGTCGCTTGCGATTTCCAACGGCTGGAGGACAGATAAATGTCGAACCAGAACAACCGTGGCGGTGATGATGCGGCCTCGAGCAATCAGCCCGCCGAGCCGGGGCGCAAGCACGAGAGCGGCGGCAACATGGGCGCCGGCAAATCGGGCGGCAAGAGCTTCGGGGCCGAAAAGCCCGAGGTCCGCGACGACAACGGCAGCCGTGAAGCGGGACGCGATTGGGACAATAATCCGAAGGAGTGATCCGCACCCTCACCCACGATGATTTCGAGTCGCTGTTCGCGGCCTTCACGGCCGCGTTCAGCGACTACGTGGTGCCGCTCGTCCTGACCCGCGAGCAGCTGCTGGAGATGTTCACCCGCCGCGGCTGGGTCCCCGAGCTCTCCGTCGCCGCCTTCGACGGCGGGGCGATGGTGGCCTTCACGGTGAACGGCATCGACAGCGACCGCGCCTACGACTCCGGCACCGGCGTCGTCCTCACCCACCGCCGCTCCGGCCTCGCCCGCGCGATGATGGAGCGCTCGTTCGAGCTGCTGCGGCCGCGGGAGTACGTGCTGGAGGTGATCGACGCGAATGCCCGCGCGCATGCGTTGTATCGCGACCTCGGGTTTCGGGAGACGCGGGGGTTGCAGTGCTGGGCGTTCGAGGCTCAGAGGCACATAGGCTCACAGGCTCATAGGGGCTCTCCTGTGAGCCTGTGTGCCTCTGAGCCTGTGAGCCTCTGGTGGGACATCCAACCCTCCTGGCAAAACTCCACCAGCTCGATCGCGCGGGCCCGAATGCCCCACGTGACGCTCGGCAACGAAGACGCCTATGCGGTGCTGTTCCCGCAGACCGGCGATCTCGCACAGCTCGCGGTCCGGCCGGAGGCGCGGCGGCGCGGGCTCGGGACGGCGTTGCTGCACGAGGCTGCCGCCGTGGCGGGGAAGCCGCTGCGTATCCAGAACGTCGATGAGCGGCACGCCGGCATCGTGAATTTCCTCGAGCGGGCGGGGGCGAAGCGGACCGTCCGGCAGCTCGAAATGGTGCGCGCGCTGGACTGACTTGTGCAGCCTCGGCTGCGACGGGCCATGCCGCACGGAAACATACTGGTAGTCGAAGACGACGACAGCATGCGCCGCCTTCTGATGGAGTACCTGCAGGAGCGGTCCTCGCTGCACGTCGACGGGGCGCGCGACGGCGTCGAGGCGCTGCACCAGGTCTCCATGCGGGCCTACGACGTGGTCATCCTCGACCTGATGATGCCCTACATGAGCGGCATCGACTTCCTCTCCTCGCTCGACGCGCTCATGTCCGACCCCTCGATCAAGTCGCTCGAAGAGCCGCCCGCCGTCATCGTCGTCACCAGCGCGCCGCAGGAGGACGTCTCCGCCGCCGACCTGCAGCACCGCTTCCCCTCGTTCGTGCAGGGAGTGCTGCGCAAGCCGGTCGACTGCCGCGCGCTGGCGAGGCACGTGGAGTCGCTTCTGCCGTGACGTCGGAATGGACGGGCTGAAGCCCGTCCTACGCTGAGCATGCGCATCGCCAGAAACACGCTCAACGTAGGGCGGGCTTCAGCCCGCCTCCCCGGCGCTTACGCGTGGCCCAGCGCTTCCGCGATGGCGCGCGACACCGTCTCCCGCGACAGGTCGCCCTTGTAGATCACGTTCGCGGCACGGGTGAGGATCTGCTGCCGTTCGGCGTCGTTCACGAAGCGCGAGGTCACGATCACCACCGGGATGTCCGCCGTGGCCGGATCGCTCTTGAGGCGCGACAGCACTTCGTGGCCGCCGAGGCCCGGCATCATCATGTCCAGCATGATCAGGTCGGGGCGGTCGGTCTGGGCGCGGGCGATGCCCTGCATCCCGTTCTCCGCCTCGATGATCTCGACCTCCGGACGCGTGGCGAAGCTGCCCAGCGTGTAGCGCGCCGTCTCGTCGTCGTCGATGACCAGGATGCGCGTGCGCGCCGACGGCGCGGACGGCACCACCAGCGGCGTCCCCACGTGTCCCGCGTAGCGGACCGGAATCTCCGCCCAGAACGTCGAGCCGAGGCCGGGCGTGCTGTGCAGGCCGACGCGCCCGCCGAGGAGCGTGGCCAGCTTGCGCACCAGCGGCAGCCCGAGGCCGGTGCCCTTCTCCTTCCGCTGGATCGGATTCTCGATCTGCGTGAACTCCTCGAAGATCCGCTCCTGATCCTCCGGCGCGATGCCGATGCCGGTGTCCGCCACGCTGAAGCGGATCATCTCCCCCGCCTGCGCCGCCGACACGCGCACCTCCCCCGCCTCGGTGAACTTGAGCGCGTTGGAGATGAAGTTGCGCAGGATCTGCGAGACCTTCCCCTCGTCCGAGAACATCGGCGGCAGTCCCTCGACCTCTTCGAAAACCAGCGCCAGCGAGCGGTTGAGCAGCAGCGGCCGGAGCATGCCGCGCAGCGCGGAGAAAAGGTTCGTCACCTCGAACTCGGCCGGCCGCATCTCGATCTTGCCCGCCTCGATCTTGGCCAGGTCCAGCAGGTCGTTGACCAGGCTCTCCAGGTCCTGGGCGGCGCGGGTGATGAGACCGATCTGCTTCTTCCCCCCGTCGTCGAGCGGCTGCTCCTCGAGCAGGCGCGCCAGCGCCAGGATCGAGTTCACCGGCGTGCGGAACTCGTGGCTCATGTCGGAGAGGAAGCGCGTCTTGACCTGGTCGGCGCGGCGGAGCGAGTCCGCCTTCTCGTCCAGTTCCGCGTACAGCGCGAGCACGCCGCGGTTCGTATCCTCGAGCTCCTGGTTGAGGCGCTCCAGCTCTTCCTGCCGCTCGTTGAGCTGCCCGAGGGCGTGCAGCAGCTCCGCGTTCTGCTGCTGGATCTCCTCGAGCGGGCTCTCCGGACGCTGCCGCGCCAGCTCGTCGGTGAGGCGCCGGATGCCGTCGCCGTCCAGCACGGGCGAGCCGGGCGGCAGGCGCTTCTTCATCGATACCGTCGTGCCGGAGCCGGGCGCGCTGTTGACCTGCAGGTCGTCCATCAGCCGGCGCGCGCCGACGAGGCCGATGCCCATGCCGGTCTTCGACACGTAGCGCCCGCTGAGGATGTCGTCGAGGTTGGCGATGCCCGGGCCGCGGTCGCTGACGGTCATGCAGAGGAGCTCGCCGTTCTCGCGGCGGTCGACGGCGAACTCGATCCGCCCGCCGCCGCCGTAGCGCAGCGCGTTGCGCGCGATCTCGGAGGCCACCGTGGCGATGCGGGTCTGGTCCTGCTCGTCGTAGCCGAGCAGCGCGGCGATCTGGCGCGCGCGCCGCCGCGCGGCTACGAGGTCGTAGTCGAAGTGCAGCGCGATCGAGGAGAGCGGCATGAACGACATCTAAGCAGCCTTTGCCACCACGACGGTGGCGTCGTCCGTGCCGCGGCAGTGGTCGCGGTAGAGCACCGCGGCGATGAGCGCCGGCTCGTGCTGCATCAGTCCCGGATAGACAGCATGGTTCCAGTTCGCGGAGACGCCGTCCGACTGCAGCACGAGCACCGCGGAAGCGTCCCACGGATACGTGAACGACTGCAACTTGCGCATCTCGTGCCCCACGATGCCCGGCAGCGACACGATTTTGCGCGCGCCTTCGTCGCGTACGATCGTCCCAGCGATGTTTCCCACGCCGATGAAGTCGAGCCGGCTCTGGACGTGATGGATGCGGGCGATTCCAACCGCGGCGCCGCGCGTCGGCCGCAGCATCGCGTGCGCGTCCTCCATCAGCCGCTCCAGCGGCGTCTCCGCCCCGCCGGAGAAGATGCGCGCCGCCGCGCTGGAGGCGGTCGCCGCCAGCGGGCCGTGCCCGAGTCCATCGGCCACGGCCACGGTCAACACGCTGCCGCTCGCGGCGGCGCTCCAGGCGTCGCCGTTCGCCGTCTCGCCCGTCTTCGGGATGGCCACTCCGCCGACGGCGAAGCGCGCGGGCGGCACGAGCGGCGACGGCTGCGGCCCCTCGTCGCCCACGAGGCAGTGCACGACCGTCCCCTTGTTCGCCAGCGTGTAGAGGTCGACCGAGAGCGACGCGCGGTAGACGGCGCCCAGCCCCGCGCCGTAGCTGCCCGCGGTGGAGTAGCCGTCGCGCACCGCGGCCTGCACGTTGGCGATGCCGTTCCCTTTGTCGCACGCGGTGATGCTCAGCACGCGCGGACGGCCGGCGTCCGAGCCGAAGAGGATCGTGCCGCCGTTCCCGTGCTTGACGAGGTTGGTGGCCAGTTCCATGACCACGATGGCCGCGCGTCCGGCCGCGACTTCGCTCATGTGCAGCGTCTCGGCGCATTGCGCGGCGACGCGGCGCGCGCTCGCCACTTCGCTGGCCTCGCTCACGCGCACCGCCTGCGTGGCGCGGATCACGCCGCGCCCTTCCAGCGCGTGATGGCCACACGGGTGCCCTCGCCGGGGGCGCTGCGGATCTCGAACTCGTTCGACAGGCGCCTCGCGCCGCCCAGGCCGAGGCCCATGCCCGAGCCGGAGGTGAACCCGTCGCGCAGCGCCATCTCGATGTCGGGGATGCCGGGGCCCTGGTCCTCGAAGATCAGCCGCAGCCCTTTGCGCGGCCCTTCCTCGAGCGCCTCGATGGTCATCGTCCCGCCGCGGCCGTAGTCGACCATGTTGCGCGCGAGCTCGCTGGCGGCGGTCACGATCTTGGTCTGCTCGACGATCGTGAAGCCGAGCTCCACCGCCCAGCGCCGCACCAGGTGGCGCACGCTGACCACCTCGCCCGACCCGCGGACGGGGAGGCTCTCACTCTTGATCGTCGAGCGCATCCGGCTCCGGATCGTCCTGCACGATGGTGCGCAGCAGCTCCATGCCGCGCTCGACGTTCAGAGCAGACCGCACTCCTTTCAGCGAGAGTCCGAGCTCCACGAGGGTGATGGCCACGGACGGCTGCATGCCCACGACGATCGTCTCGGCGTCGAGGATGTGGGCCATGGCCGCGGTGTTGGCGAGCATGCGGCCGATGAAGGAGTCGACGACGTCCAGCGAGGAGATGTCGATGAGCACGCCCTTGGCTCTGTCCTTGACGATCCTCGCGGTCAGGTCGTCCTGCAGCGACATGGCCGTGCGGTCGTCCATGTCCACCTGGATCGAGACCAGGAGGAACCTCCCCATTTTCAGGATCGGGATGCGTTCCATCGGCTACTCCGCCGCCGTCTGCGGCCTGGCGGCACCGGCCGGCTTTCGGGCGACGGTCAGGCCGACGCGGCTCAGCGCGATCGCGAACGCATCCGCGAGCGTGGCCTTGGTCAGCACATCGTTGATCTCCACGCCGAGGTGCACGATGGTCTGCGCGATCTGCGGACGGATGCCGCTGATGATGCAGTCCGCGCCCATGAGCCGCGCCGCGGCCACGGTCTTCAGCAGATGCTGCGCGACCAGCGTGTCCACCACCGGCACGCCGGTGATGTCGATGATGGCGATGGCCGACCCGGTGTCGACGATGGCCTGCAGCAGGCTCTCCATGACTACCTGCGTGCGCGCGCTGTCGAGCGTGCCGATGAGCGGCAGCGCCAGCACGCCGCGCCACAACTGCACGACCGGCGTGGAGAGCTCGAGCAGCTCCTGCTGCTGGCGGTTGATGATCTCCTCGCGCCCCTTCTGGTAGGTCTCGGTGGTGTACAGCCCGAGGGCGTCGAGGGCGAGGGTGAGCCGCCACACCGCATCGGCCAGCTCCTCGGAGCTCAGCTCGCGCCGCAGCACGTCGAACACCGGCTGCTTGAGCGAGAAGACGAACATGGCCGTCTCGGTCGGGGTAAAGCCCTGCCGCGCACGCGAGCGCGAGATGTCGGAGACGAGCTCCCGCATCGGCGTCCACGACTGGCTGGTCACGGGGTCCTCGGCGCTGCCCGCCTCGATCATCGTGAGCAGCAGGCGCAGGAACGACCGGCACTGTTCTTCGAGCTCCCCCGCCTTCAGCAGGTTGTTGCGCAGCGACAGGTTCTGCTCCTGCATCCGCACCCACGCCGCCACTACTTCCTGTTCGTGACGGCGCAGCACCTCGCCGGTTCTGCTTTGATCGGCCATGAAAGAGCTCTCCTGTCTCGCGTGATGTTGCTGGTTGCTGGTTGCTGTGTTCGTGGTGGCGCGCCGGGTTTCAGGCCATGCATCACCACGAACCAGCAACCAGCAACACCCCGGTCGACTCTATCCCATCGCAACGTGCGATACCATCGCCCGTCCCGATGCCCGAGCGCCACGTTGCAATTCACGGACACTTTTACCAACCACCCCGCGAAAACCCCTGGCTGGAGGCCGTGGAAACGCAGGATTCCGCCTACCCCTGGCACGACTGGAACGCGCGCATCACGCACGAGTGCTACGAGCCGAACGCCACCGCGCGCATCCTCGATGAGAAGGAGCGCATCCTCGGCATCGTCAACAACTACGCGGCCATCAGCTTCAACTTCGGCGCCACGCTCCTGAGCTGGCTCGCCGCCTCGGCGCCCGAGACCTACCAGGCCATCCTCGAGGCCGACCGCCTCTCCGTGGACCGCTACTCCGGCCACGGCTGCGCCATCGCCCAGGCCTACAACCACATCATCCTTCCGCTCGCCTCGGACCGCGACAAGCGCACGCAGGTGCGCTGGGGCGCGCGCGACTTCGAGCTCCGCTTCGGGCGGAAGCCCGAGGGGATGTGGCTGCCGGAGACGGCCGTGGACGTCGACTCGCTGGAGGCGCTGGCCGAGGAAGGAATCGCCTACACCATCCTCGAGCCGCATCAGGCCGCGCGCTGGCGCGAGCTCGGCGAGGAGGAATGGCAGCCCGCGAACGGCCATCTCGACCCGACGCGGCCGTATCTCTGCCGCCTGCCCTCCGGCCGCGGCATCTCCATCTTCTTCTACGACGGTCCGATCTCGCGCGCGGTGGCGTTCGAGCAGCTCCTGGCCCGCGGCGAGAACCTCGCCCACCGCCTCCTCGGCGCGTTCAACGACGTGCGCGAGCACACGCAGCTCGTGAACATCGCCACCGACGGCGAGACCTACGGCCACCATCACCGCTTCGGCGAGATGGCCCTCGCCTACGCGCTGCAGCTCATCGAGACCACGCCCGGCGTGCGCCTCACGAACTACGGCCAGTTCCTCGCGCAGCATCCCCCCGCGCACGAGGTGGAGATCGTCGAGCGCACCGCCTGGAGCTGCTCGCACGGCGTGGAGCGCTGGCGCAGCGACTGCGGCTGCAACACCGGCGCGGGGCAGGGGTGGAACCAGCAGTGGCGCACGCCGCTCCGCGACGCGCTCGACTGGCTGCGCGACCGCGCCTGCGTCATCTTCGAGCGCGAAGGGGCGCGCGTGCTGCGCGATCCCTGGGCCGCGCGCGAGGACTTCATCGACGTCATCCTCGACCGCTCGTCCGAGTCGGTGTCGCGCTTCCTGGAGCGCCACGCCCTCGCCGGCGCCGAGGTCACCACCGTCCTCGAGCTGCTGGAGATGCAGCGCCACGCCCTGCTCATGTACACGAGCTGCGGCTGGTTCTTCAACGACGTCTCCGGCATCGAGACCGTGCAGATCCTCCACTACGCCGGGCGCGTGATCCAGCTCGCCGAGCGCGTGTCGCACGAGACCCTCGAGCCCGAGCTCCTGGAGCGCCTCGCCCCCGCGTACAGCAATCTCCCCGACCGCGGCACCGCGCGCCGGATCTACGAGCGCGAGGTCATCCCGGCCCGGCTCGACCTGGCCCGCGTCGCCGCGCACTACGCCGTGCTCTCGCTCTTCGAGTCGTTCGACGACATGGCCCGCGTCTACTGCTACGAGGTCACCCGCCGCGACTTCGACGTCCGCCGCGCCGGCCGCGCGCGCCTGGCCATCAGCTCGGTCGAGGTGCGCTCGCTGATCACGCACGAGACCGCGGAGTTCGAGCTGGCCGCGCTGCACCTCGGCGAGACGGAGCTGGCCGGCGGCGTGCGTCGCGCCCGCGGCGGCGCCGATTACGACCGCGTCCGCGAGGAGCTGACCCGCAAGATGCAGCCCGGCGGCATCCCCGCCGTGATCCGCCTCCTCGACGCCCACTTCGGGGAGACGCCGCTCTCGGTCCGCTCGCTCTTCCGCGACGAGCAGCGCCGCATCCTGCACGAGCTGATCGTGGCCACGCTCGAGGAAGCCGAGTCGACGTTCCGCCAGCTCCACGAGCGCTACGATCCGCTCCTGCGCCTGCACACGCGCCTCGGCATCCCGGTGCCGAAGGTGCTGCAGACCGCGGCCGAGTTCGACCTCAACCGCCAGATCTGCCGCCTCCTCGGCCACGAGCCGCCGCCGCTCATGGACCTCGAGGCGCAACTGCGCCAGGCGGGCGACGAGGGCGTCACGCTCGACGAGAGCACGACCATGGCCTTCGGCGCGGCCATCGAGCGCGCCTCGGAGCGCTTCCGCGAGCGTCCCGACGATCTCGACCGCCTCCAGTCACTGGAGACGCTCGTGACCATCGCCCGCGACGCGCGCCTCTCCCTCGACCTGCGCCGCGCGCAGAACCGCTACTACCGCATGCGCGCCGCGGTGCGCCCCGCCATCGAGGCCTCGGGCAACGGCGAGCAGTGGCTCTCGCTCTTCGACTCCCTCGGCCGGAAGCTCACCGTCGCTCCCGCCGCCGCCATTCCGGTCTAGGACTTCATCATCGTGACGCATACCTCGGAGCATCCATCGCCCGCCAGCCGCCGCACCGCCGGCGCCCTGCTGCACCCGACCTCCCTCCCGGGCCGCTACGGCATCGGCGACCTCGGCGACGAGGCCATCGCCTTTCTCGACTTCCTGGCCGCCGCGGGCATGACCGTCTGGCAGGTCCTCCCCCTCAATCCTCCCGGCTACGGCTACTCGCCGTACGCCTGCCTGTCGTCGTTCGCCGGCAATCCGCTGCTCATCTCGCCGCAGCGGCTGCTCGAGGAAGGGCTGCTCGACAAGGTCAAAGACCCGCCGCTGCTCCCGCACGATCACGTCGATTTCGAGCGCGCCGCCGCGTACAAGTTCTCGCTGCTCCGCCGGTCGTGGAAGCGCTTCGCGGGCCACCCGCACTTCGACGCCTTCATGGCCGAGGAGCGGGAGTGGCTCGACGACTTCGCGCTCTACATGTCGCTGAAGGACGCCGCCGGCGGGCAGCCGTGGTGGGAGTGGGAGCCCGCGCTCCGCTCGCAGGAGCCGAAGGCGATGGCCAAGGCGCGCGCGAAGCACGCCGACGACATCGGCTTCTGGCGCTACACGCAGTGGCTCCTGCGCCGGCAGTGGGACGTGCTGCGCCACGCGGCGCGCGAGCGCGGCATCCGCATCCTCGGCGACGTGCCGATCTACGTCGCCGGCGACAGCGCGGACGTCTGGGGCAGCCGCGAGCTGTTCTACCTCGATGACAACGGTCTCCCCACCGTCGTCGCCGGCGTGCCCCCCGACTACTTCAGCCGCACGGGGCAGCGCTGGGGCAATCCGCTGTACCGCTGGGACGTGCTGCGCGAGACGGGCTATCGCTGGTGGATCGCCCGCGTGCAGGCGAACCTCCGCTACGCGGACATGATCCGCCTCGACCACTTCCGCGGCTTCGCCGCGTACTGGGAGATCCAGGCCTCGGAACCGACGGCGATCAACGGCCGCTGGCTCCCGGGGCCCGGCCGCGAGCTCTTCGACGCGCTCCGCGCCGCGCTCGGCGACCTCCCGCTCGTGGCCGAGGACCTCGGCTTCATCACCCCCGCCGTGCACCAGTTGCGCGCCGACGTGGGGCTCCCCGGCATGAAGATCCTGCAGTTCGGCTTCGCCGAGGACGACAGCCCGCACCTTCCTCACCGCTACGAGCCGCACACCGTCGCCTACACCGGCACGCACGACAATGACACTGCCGTCGGCTGGTTCGCCGCCGCGGACGACGACGAGCGCGCGCGCGTGCTGGCTTACCTCGGCGACGGCGACATCGCCTGGTCGATGATCCGCGCCGTCTACACGTCTGTCGCCGAGATGGCCATCGTCCCCGTCCAGGACATCCTCTCCCTCGACAGCTCCGCGCGCATGAACACCCCCGGCAAGGAGCACGACAACTGGAGCTGGCGCCTCAGCGCCGCCGCCCTGACGCGCGCGCACAGCGAGAAGCTGCGGCAACTGGGAGTCGTGGCCGGCCGCTGATGCCGACGATCTTCACCCACCCCGCCGTCGCGCTCCTGCGCCCCTGGTTCGGCGACGTCCCCCGCCGCGCCGTGGTGGCGGGCGTCATCGGTTCCATCCTCCCCGACCTCGACGTGGCCGCCTTCGCCCTCGGCATCCCCTACGAACACCCCCTCGGCCACCGCGGCTTCACCCACTCCATCCTCTTCGCGCTGCTCTACGCCGTCGCGGCCGCGCTCCTCCTCCGCGTCCGCGTGCCGTTCCTTTTTCTCTGCACCGTCTCCCACACCCTCCTCGACGCCCTCACCGACGGCGGCCTCGGCGTCGCCTTCTTCTCCCCCTTCTCGAACGAACGCTACTTCTTCCCCTGGACCCCCATCCGCGTCTCCCCCATCGGCGCCGGCTTCTTCTCCCCGCGCGGCCTGGAAACCCTCGGCAGCGAATTGATGTGGATCTGGGCCCCCTGCGTGGCCCTCGGACTGCTTGGCCGAGCCCTGGTCCAACGAAGGCAACACGTTCGCGAGTAACGCCGCGGCGTTCGTTTCATAAGACACCGCGCTCGATCGCGTGTGCATCGCACTCGACCACGTGCACCTCGCCCTATATCGCGTGCGCATCGTGCCCGCTCGCGTGGCCGACGGGCTGAAGCCCGTCCTACGTTCAGCATGCGTCGAGCGCGAATCATGCTCAACGTAGGGCGGGCTTCAGCCCGCCGTTCTGCTACGGCTCCTCGGCGAACACGTCGCGCAGCGGCATCGCGAAGCCGGGAAGTAACGACGTGGTGATGGTGTCGGTGATGACGTCTTCCTGACCGTTGCGGATGATCGTCACGGAGGCTTCTTCCGGGTCGACGATCCACATTTCCCTGACACCGTGCCGTGCGTAGAGCCGGCGCTTCGTGACGGTGTCGTGGCGGTGGGTGCCTTCGGAGAGAACTTCGACTGCGATGTCGGGAGCGCGCTGGGCATTCTTCCACTGCATCATCGACAGGTTCTCGCCCAAGAACACCATCACGTCGGGCTGCACGACGTTTTCGCGCGAGAGCACCACATCGGCCGGTGCCATGATCGTGCTGCCGATCCGATGCTCCGCCAGATAGTTGCGGAACGCGTGATAGATGTTTCCAGCGATGATCTGGTGCCGGAAGAACGGCGCAGGGTTCAAAACCAACTCCCCCTCGATGAGCTCAGCGCGCCTGTACTCATCGGCGGGAAGCGCCATGAACTCCTCGTACGTCATCCGCGTGGCGGTCTGCGGTGCCATGGCGAAATTCTACGCCCGTTCGAAAATTGCGACGGGGAATGACGCGAATACGTTCCGCAGCTCCGGCGACTCGAGCGTTTCGCCGGTGAACACGTTCCTCCACCGCCCGCCCGCATCCAGCGCGGCATCGCCCCATACCTCGCCCAGCGGCAGTTCCTTGCCGAGCCGGGTGGTGAGGCGGGGGACTACCACCAGGATGTCGTCGCCGCGGGTGAAGGCGAGGGCGTTGGGGGTGCCGGTGCCGACGGGGCGGTAGGCGCCTTCGCGGAAGGTGTCGGCGTGTTTCGCGCGGGTCTGCAGCGCGCGGCAGGTGACGAAGAGTTTGATCCGGCCGTCTTGCCAGCGCTTGAGCAGGGCCGCGGGCGTGCCGAGCTTCGGGAGGAGCGCGGCGCGGCGCGCGTAGTCGACGGGGCGGCGGTTGTCGGGGTCGACGAGGCTGAAGTCCCACAGCTCGGTGCCCTGGTAGAAATCGGGGATGCCGGGGCTGCAGACCTTCAGCACGACCTGCGCGAGGGAGTTCAGGAATCCATGGAAGGCGATGCGGCGCTGGAAGCGGCGGAAGCGCGGCAGGAAGTCGTCGTTCGACAGGACGGCCGTCGCGAAATCCTGCAGCGCCTTCTCGTAGTCGCCCTTCACGTCGATCCAGCTCGAATGCGTCTTCGCCTCGCGCGCCGCCTTCTCGAGGTACTGGCGCAGGCGCTCGGGAACATCGGCCTCCTCGGAGGAATCCAGAGGCCACATGCCGAGGAGCGTCTGGTAGATCAGCAACTCCTCATTGGGATGCGGCACGCCGTCGCGCTTGAGCGACGCATTGGCGCGCGTCCACGCCTTCAGCTCGCGCTCCCACTGCTCCGGGATCTCGGAGAGGACGCTGATCCGCGCGCGCACGTCCTCGGAGCGCTTGGTGTCGTGCGTGGACGTCGCATTCATCGTGTGCGGCCAGTCGCGCACCATCGCCTCGTTGCGCGCGTGCAGCTCGCGCACGGGATCGAAGTCGCTGCCGCGTCCCGGCTCGCCGCCCACTTCGTTGATCGAGATCAGGCGGTTGTAGTTGTAGAAGGCCGTGTCCTCGACCCCCTTGGCCATCACGCGGCCGGTGAACTGCTGCCAGCGCATCACGAAGGCCAGCCATTTCTCCCGTTCCTCCGCGATGTACGGCGGCGGCTCGAGCAGCAGCACGTGCTCGACGAAGGTGAAGAGCCGCGCGTCGACGTGCGGCGCCCGGCGCCGCCCCTCCGCGCTGGCCTGCTGCACGAAGGCGCGGTCCGTGTCGCTCACCTTTCTCTCGCGGATGTACGTGCGATAGACCGGCATGCAGGCCGTGATCTCGATGAGCGCGCTCAGCAGCTCGGTCGGCGCCAGGTCGCGCGCGTTGCGGTCCGCGACGGCCAGTTGCGCGAGGTGCGCCCCGAGGGCGCGCATCTCGCCGAAAAAGAGCTGCTCGATGGCCTGCTTCTTCTTCTCGTAGACCACGTCCCCGTACGCCGCCGTCTGGCCGCTGTAGCGGTGATAGATGCCGGTAAGTGCGCCCAGTCCCGCCGGATCGACGAAGACGGCATTGGCCGTATCGAGAAAGTCGTAGCCCGTCGTCCCCGCGCATTGGAACGACGACGGCAGCGCCTCGCCGTGCTCGAGGATCTTCTCCACCACCACATAGAACTTCCCGCCGAGGCGCGACTGCAGCTTGGCCAGGTAATTCACCGGGTCGAAGAGGCCGTCGATGTGATCGATGCGGACGCCCGTGACCTTCTTCGCCGTGATGAGCTCGAAGATGAGCTTATTGCGCGCCTCGAAGACCTCGGGGTTCTCGACGCGAATGCCGACCAGGTCGGTGACGTCGAAAAAGCGGCGGTAATTGATCGTCTCGCTGGCGATCCGCCAGTAGGCCAGCCGGTACCACTGGGCCGAGACGACGCGGTCGAGCAGGTCGGGATTCCCGTTGAAGCGCGCGATGGCGTCGTCCATGGCCTTCGCGAATTCCGCCGACTCGTCGCGCAGGCGGCTGAGTGTGTCCTTGAGGAACCGGCTGTTGGCGATGACGGTCTCGTTCTGCACGAGGTCGCGCACTTCGATCCCCACCCCACCCTCGGGCACCGCATCCACGCACGACTCGAGCACGATGCGGTACGACTGCGGCGCCAGCGGCAGCCGCTTGTCGTAATAGGCGAGGAAGAAGCCTTCGCTGTCGAAGCCGAGCTGGATCTCCTTCGACTCCAGCGCCTCGCCGTAGGGGCGGCCGAGGATCGGCAGCAGCACCTTGTCGTCGCGCCAGTCGATGTCGAAGAAATGGAGATAGCGCGACTGCGGCCCGTTCTCCAGCACGCTCACCCACCACGCGTTCTCGTGGCTGGCGGCCATGTGATTGGGGACGATGTCGAGGAGCAGGCCCATCTCGCGCGCGGCCAGCTCGCCGTGCAGCTCCGTGAAGTCCTCCTCGGTGCCGAGCTCCGGGTTCAGCACGTTCGCATCGACGATGTCGTAGCCGTGCGTGCTCCCCTTGCGCGGCCGCAGCAGCGGCGACGCGTAGAGGTCGCTGATGCCGAGGTCGTGCAGGTACGCGACGATGCGCTTCGCGTCCTGAAACGTGAAATCGGCGTTGAACTGCAGGCGGTATGTGGCCGTCGGCGCCCGGTACATTACGAACCCGTGCCCCACACCGCGACCCCGTGCGGCGGAAGCGTCATCCGCGATCCTTCAAGCTTCGCGCCCGTCTCCAGGAGCGGCCGCCACGCGGACGGGCTGAAGCCCGTCCCTACATCGACCGTCTGCGCCTTGTCGCTGAAGTTGAACGCGACCAGCGCCTCCCCGGCATCGGCGCGGCGCCGCACGAGCAGCACCTGCTTCGCGTCGTCGGCGTGCGTCTCCAGCGAGGCGAGGTCGAGACGCCGCAGCGCCGGCGTCTCGCGGCGCAGCCGCAGCAACTGCTGATACCAGCGCCACATCGACGCGTGCTCGTCGCGCTCGAGCAGCGACCAGTTCAGTTTCGAGCGGCGGAACGTCTCCTCGTCGTGCGGGTCGGGCGGCTCCCCTTCCCACGAGAAATCGTCGAACTCCTCGCGCCGCCCCTTGCGCACCGCTTCGATCAGGTCCTTGTCCGAATGCGAGGTGAAGTACTGGAACGGGGCCTTCTCGCCGTACTCCTCTCCCATGAAGAGCATCGGCACGAACGGCGAGAGGACGATCGCCGCCGCGGCCAGCCGCGCCTGGTCGAACGACACGAGGTCGCCGAGGCGCTCGCCCATCATGCGGTTGCCCACCTGATCGTGGTTCTGCATCGAGATGACGAACTGCGCGCCGTCCTTCGTCTTCGGCTTCAGGCCGTATTTGCGGCCGCGGTAACTGGAGTGCTGGCCGACGTAGAGATAGCCGGTCTCGATGACGCGCGCGAGATTGCTGACGTGCCTCGAAAAGCCGGAGTAATAGCCGTCCTGCTCGCCGGTCAGCAGGACGTGCAATGAGTGATGAAAGTCGTCCGCCCACTGCGAGTCGAAGTCGAGGCCGAAATCCTCGGCCGGCGTAATGACGCGCGGGTCGTTGAGATCGCTCTCGGCGATGCTGTAGACCCGGCGCCCGAGCTGCCGCGCGCGTGCGTGCACGGCCACGTTGAGGTCCTGCAGGAACGGCTCCGCCGAGTGATCGACGATGGCGTGCACGGCGTCGACGCGCAGGCCGTCGAAGTGGAACTCGTCGATCCACTGCAGCGCGCTGTGGATGAAATACCAGCGCACGTGATCGCTGTGCGGGCCGTCGAAATTGAGCGCCAGGCCCCACGGCGTCTTGTAGCGGTCCGTAAAGTACGGGCCGTACTGGCCGAGGTAATTCCCCTCCGGGCCGAGGTGGTTGTAGACCACGTCGAGGAGGACGGCCAGGCCGCGCTGATGGCACGCGTCGACGAGACGCTTCAAGGCGCGCGGCCCGCCGTACGACGCCTGCGCGGCGCCGGCGTACGTGCCGTCGTACCCCCAGTTGCGCGCGCCGGGAAACTGCGCCACCGGCAGCAGCTCGATGGCCGTGACCCCGAGCTCTTTCAGCCGGTCGAGGTGCTCGATGACCGCGTCGAACGTCCCCGCGGAGGTGAACGTGCCGACGTGCAGCTCGTAGACGACGTAGTTCTCGAGCGGAATGCCCGTCCACCCGTCGTCGTGCCACTCGAAATCCGTTCCGACGACGGCGGATGCGGCGTGCACGCCGTCCGGCTGATGGCGCGACGCGGGATCGGGACGCTCGTCGCTGCCGTCGAGGACGAACAGGTAGCGCGTCCCCTCGGGACAGTCGTCCACGATGCCGTCGTGGTAGCCGGCGTCGTTCTTCGTCAGCGGCACGCGGCGGTCGTCGTTGATTTTCACTTCCACGCGGGCGAGCTCCGGCGCCCAGACGCGAAACTCGCAGCGGTTGCCGGCGAGCAGGCGCGCGCCGAGGGGCAGGCCCGTGGGCGCCGGCGACGTGTCGCGCTCAGCGGGAGGAAAGGTCTCTTGTCCGGGAACGGCAGCAGTCGTGGTCATTCTTCAGGAGCCTCGTTCATGAGGAACACCGCACCGAGCGGCGGGAGCGTGAGCGTGACCGACCAGCGCCGGCCGTGCAGAGGAATGGGCGAGGCGTCGACGCCGCCCATGTTCCCCTGTCCGCTGCCGCCGTACAGCGTGGCGTCGCTGTTGAGCACCTCGCGCCAGTGGCCGTTGCGCGGCACGCCGATCTGATAATTGTGCCGCTCCAGCGGCGTGTAGTTCATGACCACCACCACGTCGCTCGCGCCCTCGGTTTTCGCGTGGCGGGTCATGCTGACGATGCTGTTCTCCGTGTCGCAGCAGTCGATCCATTCGAAGCCTTCCGGAGACATGTCCAGCTCGTGCATGGCCGGGATGTCGCGGTAGGCCTTGTTGAGGTCTTCCAGCCAGCGGTTCACGCCGGCGTGGAATGGATATTCGAGCAGGTGCCAGTCGAGGCCGGCGTCGTGGTTCCACTCGCGGTACTGCCCGATGTCCGCCCCCATGAACAGCAGTTTCTTGCCGGGGTTGGCGTACATGTGCGCGTACAGCAGGCGCAGGTTGGCGAAGCGCTGCCACTCGTCACCGCGCATCTTGCCGAGGAGCGAGCCCTTGCCGTGCACGACCTCGTCGTGCGACAGCGGCAGCACGAAGTTCTCCGTGAAGGCGTACATCATCCGGAAGGTCAGGCCGTTGTGATGGAACTTCCGGTGCACGGGGTCTTTCTGGAAGTAGTTCAGCGTGTCGTGCATCCACCCCATGTCCCACTTCATGCCGAAGCCGAGGCCGCCGACATAGGTCGGCCGCGAGACCATCGGCCACGCCGTCGACTCCTCGGCGATGACCTGCACGTCGGGATGCACTTTGTAGACGTCCTCATTGAGCCGGCGCAGGAAGGCGATGGCCTCGATGTTCTCGCGCCCGCCGAATTCGTTCGGCACCCATTCGCCGTGCTTGCGCGAGTAATCGAGATAGAGCATCGACGCCACGGCGTCCACGCGCAGGCCGTCGATGTGGTACTCGTCCAGCCAGTACAGTGCGCTCGACAGCAGGAACGCGCGCACCTCGTTGCGGCCGTAATTGAAGACGAGCGAGCCCCAGTCGGGCTGGAACCCCTTGCGCGGGTCGGAATGCTCGAAGAGGTGCGTGCCGTCGAAGTAGCCGAGCCCGTGCTCGTCGGTCGGGAAATGCGACGGCACCCAGTCGAGGATCACGCCGATCCCGTTCTGGTGCAGCAGGTCGATGAGGTACTTGAAATCCTGCGGTGTGCCGAAACGGCTGGTGGGGGCGAAATAGCCGGTGCCCTGATAGCCCCACGAGCCATAGAACGGATGCTCCTGGACGGGCATCAGCTCGATGTGCGTGAAGTTCATCTTCTTCACGTAATCGGCGAGCGGCTGGGCGATGTCGCGATAGCTGTACGGCTGGTTGTCGTCCGTGCGCAGCCACGAGCCGAGGTGCACCTCGTAGATGGACATCGGCGCGTCGTAGGCATTGCGCGCCTTGCGCGTGCGCATCCACTCCTCGTCGTTCCAGTCGTACTCGAGGTCCCACACTTTCGAGGCGGTGGCCGGCGGCGTTTCATGGTGCACGGCAAACGGGTCGGCCTTGTCGACCGAGTAATTGTTGAATTGGGAGACGATGCGGTACTTGTAGGTCGATCCCTTCGGGAGGTCGGGGATGAATCCTTCCCAGATCCCCGAGGCACCGCGCAGGTGCAAGGGGTTCGCGTCGGCATTCCAGCCGTTGAAATCGCCGATCACGCTCACGCGGTCGGCATTCGGCGCCCAGACGCCGAACATCACGCCGCCCGGCACCGCGTGGTTGCCGAGCTTCTCCCACAGCTTGTGATGCGTCCCTTCATTGAAGAGGTGGATGTCCCAGTCGCTGAGGAGCGTCTCGGGACGCGTCGCATGTAGGGCGGGCTTCAGCCCGCCGTCGTCCGACGGGCTGAAGCCCGTCTCCACATTCGGGCTGAAGCCCGTCTCTACATCAGCGTCCGTCAGGATCGGCCCCGCCTCACTCAGCACCGCGTCCGGCTGCGGCACGAGCACCTCCGCCTCGACCGGCACGGTCGGCACCACGTCTCCGCCGACGTGCACGAGCTCCTCGGCTGCGGCCTGCGGCGTGGCCCGCTTGCGCGGCGCGCTCACGGTCTTGCCGGTCGTGGCGCGCTTGCGGGGCGCGGCCTTCTTCGATCCATCACTTCCACCCGATTTCTTTCTGACAGCCATTACCCTTCCTTCGTTCGATCGTGTTGCAGCAAGGGACTTGCCCTGCGGTCATTCACATTGGTCAGCACGCGGCGGATGGTGCCGTCCGCCATCGCCGCCTCGAGGCCGAGGCGGAACTTGTGGCGCCAGCTCCGCGCGGGGACCCCGGGCATGTTCTGCGGCTCGAGCTCGCCCCACAGATCCTCGAGATTGATGAGCACGATCTCGGCCTCGCTCTTGGCGAGGAACATTAATAAGGATTCGAGCGCGCTCTTCGCGTCGTGCGCGCCGGTGCTGCGGCGCATCTGCTCGCGCGTCTCCTGCTCGCGGCGCGCGCCGACCTCATCGAGCAATCCCTGCTCGACGCGGTCGTCGATGTCCTTGCCCCCCCACCACGCCGCGAACGGCGGCATGTCGTGCGTGTTGATGCTGGCCACCGAGGCCGCGGGCGGCTCCGGCAGCGGCTTGCCAGGCTGAATCTCGTACTGCACGACGTACATCCGCCGCAATCCATGGCGGGCCATCGTCTTCGGGACTTCCGGCGGCACCGTGCCGAGGTCCTCGCCGACCACGACGCAGCCGTGGCGGCGCGACTCCAGCGTCAGGATCGCGTACAACTCCTGCGCGTTATATCGCACATAGACGCCGTCGGCGGGCTCGAGTCCGTCCGGGATCCAGAAGAGGCGGTGCAATCCCATCACGTGATCGATGCGGAGGATTCCCGCGTGCGACACGTGCTGCCGGATGGCTTTGCGAAAGTACCAGTAGCGGTCGGCGCGAATGGCGTCGGGGTCGAACGGGGCGAAGCCCCAGTTCTGCCCTTTCGTGAAGAAGAGGTCGGGCGGCGCGCCGACGGAGACGCCGTTGGCGAAGACGTGCGCGTAGCGGTGCGCGTCGTAGCCGCCGGGATTCACGCCGAGGGGAAAGTCGAGGTAGAGGCCGGCGCCGATGCGGCGGGCGGCGTTCGCGACCTCGCGCATCTGCTGCGCGAGGCGGTATTGCACGTAGAGGTGGTATGGCTCGTCGCCGCGGAAGGCGGCGTACTCGCGCGCCTCGCCGCGGGCGAAGCGGCCGTACTCGATGTCGGGCACGAAGCGCTCGGCGCAGAGCTTCAGCACGCGGCGCTTCTCGCGGATCACGGCCTCGTAGTCGACGTACGTCGTCTGCTGCAGGTGCGCGATGGCGCCGAGGTCGGCGTCCTCGGGGCGGTACTCGGGGAGGCGCGTGACGTCGAGATAGAGCTCGTTCCAGAAGAGGCGGCTGTGCGGCGAGTAGGGGCTCGGCTCGTCGTCGAAGGCGGCCAGCATCGGCAACGTGGCCACGACGGAGCCGCCGTGATGGTCGACCCAGCTCGCGTACTGCAGCATGTCGCCGAGGTCGCCGGCGCCCCAGCTGCGGCGCGTGTGCGCGGCGTAGAGCGGGGCGAAGAGGCCCCACGATTTTTTGCGCGGCGCGTAAGCCTTCATCGGCGCGGCGATGATCAGCGTCTCGTATTCGTGGTTGGTGCGCAGCGTGTGGTAGCCGGGCGGAAGCGGGTCGAGCGACTGCGGGCCGCGGCCGGAGCGCCACGCGCCGTCTTCGAGCTCGAGGTCCCACTCGCCGTCGACTTCGAGGCGCTGGTTGCCCCACAGCACGCGTACGGGATCGGGCTCCGGAACGGCGGAGCGCCTGCGCGCGTCGATGGCGGCCATGAGCGCACGCTTCGACGCCTGCTGCCGCTTGCCGGCCGCATCCGTGTAACTCGTTTCGATGGAGTATTGCCGCGCCAGGTCGCGCAGCGCTGAAGTCCTCATCTCGCGTCGCGTGATTGCAGCATCTGGGCCGTGACGGCGATGGCGATCTCGTGCGGATGATTCGAGCCGAGCTCCAGTCCAACCGGGCAGAAGAAGGCGCGCGTCAGCTCTTCGGGAAGGCCCGCGTCGACGATGTCCTGCCGCAGCCGCTTCGCCTTGGCGTTGCTGCCGATCACGCCGAGGTACGGGAACTTCCGCGTGCGCAGGATCTCGATCAGGATCGGCTTGTCGGTGGTGTGCCCCATGGTCATGAGCAGCACGAACGATCCCTCGGGGATCTTCGCCACCTCGGAGGGCATGTCGCTGGTTTGCACCTTCCGCAAACGCGGCGAGGGGGGCAGGCGCTCCAGCCATTCCGGCCGCGGGTCGATGCAGGTGATGCGGCAGTCGAGCGTGATGAGAATGTGGATGAGCGCCGCCGCCACGTGCCCCGCGCCGAAGACAACGATGTTCCAGCGCGTGACGTTGAAGGCCTCGAAGTAGACGCGCACGATCCCGCCGCACGTCATGCCGATGTCTTTCTCCAGCGACCACTGATAGAAGCGCGTCTTCGGCGCGGCATCGTCGGCCAGCATCGCCTGCGCTTCCTGGATCGCGCGCGCCTCGATCTTCCCCCCGCCGACCGTGCCGTACTGGCGCCCCTCGGCCGTGACGAGCATCTTCGCCCCGCGATCCTGCGGCGTGGAGCCGAGCGTGTCGACGACCGTCACGGCCACGAAGGGGACGCCGGAGCCGGCGAGATCGTTGAGGGCTTCGAAGAAGGTCATCGCTGAAGTTCTCATGGTCTCACAGGCCCATAGGCTCATAGGCTCACAGCGCCTCCCTATGAGCCTATGCGACTATGAGCCTATGCGCCTCGCCTCTCGTCGCGTCGTTCTTCCCTCCGGCGTGCAACCCGCCACGATCCTCTTCGACGGCTCCCGCATCGCCGCCATCGAGCCGCACGGCCCGGCCGACGTCGACTATGGCGAGCTGGTGGTCATGCCCGGCCTGGTCGACTCGCACGTGCACGTGAACGAGCCGGGCCGCACGGAGTGGGAAGGATTTGCCACGGCCACGCGTGCCGCGGCGGCGGGCGGGATCACCACCATCGTCGACATGCCGCTCAACTCGCTGCCGCCGACGACCACGGTCGCCGCTCTCGAGCTCAAGCAGCAGCACGCGCGCGGCGACATCACCATTGAACTGTGGGGTGGCGTCGTGCCCGGCAACACGCGCGAGCTGCGGCCGATGCTCGAGCGCGGCGCGCGCGGCTTCAAGTGCTTCCTCGTGCACTCCGGCGTGGACGAGTTCCCGAACGTGAACGAGCGCGAGCTCTACGAGGCCGCGCGCGAGCTGGCCGGGACGAACGCGCCATTGCTCGTGCACGCGGAGCTGGGCGAGCATCTGCACGAGCCGCACGGCGATCCCGCCGACTACGCGACGTACCTGCACTCGCGCCCGAATGCCGCCGAGGATGCCGCCATCGAGCTGGTGGCGCGCGTCTGCCGCGAGACCGGCGCGCGGATGCACATCGTGCATCTCTCCTCGGCCACCGCGCTGCGGCACGTCGACCGCTCGATCCCGCTCACGTTCGAGACGACGCCGCACTACCTCCACTTCGAGGCGGAGTCGGTCCCCCGCGGCCGCACGGAGTACAAATGCGCGCCGCCGATCCGCGAGCGCTCCAATCGCGAAGAGCTGTGGCGCGGCCTCGCCTCCGGCGCGATCGACCTCGTCGTCAGCGACCACTCCCCCTGCACTCCCGAGCTGAAGAAAGGGGACTTTGCCCAGGCATGGGGCGGCATCGCCTCCCTGCAGTTCGTCCTGCCGATCGTCTGGACGAACGCCCGTGCGCGCGGCTTCACCATCGAAGATGTAGTGCGCTGGTGCTGCGTCGCACCGGCAAAGCTGGCGAACCTTTCCAACAAAGGTGCGATCGTCGTCGGCAACGACGCCGACCTTGTCGTCTGGGATCCCGACGAGACGTTCACAGTCACGCCGGAGATCATTCAGCACCGCCACAAAGTCACGCCCTACCTGGGCGAAAACCTGCGCGGCGCGGTCAAGGCGACGTGGAGTCGCGGCCGCGTGTCATCCTGAGCCGCGTAGACGGCGAAGGACCCCCTGCCTACGGAGCGAGCACGGGTTCCAGCAGGGGGTCCTTCGCCGTCTATGCGGCTCAGGATGACACCCTCTCGGTAGTAAACTCCGCCCGCCGTGACCGACCTACTCGACCTCGCCTCCGAACGCCTCGGCGGGAGCGTGCTTTACGCCAACGACGACTACTTTGCCGAAAAGGAAAATCTCCTCCGGCCGTCGAAGCCCGTCTGGAAAGAACACGAGTACACCGACCGCGGGAAATGGATGGACGGCTGGGAGAGCCGCCGCAAGCGCGTCCCCGGCCATGACTTCGCCATCATCCGCCTCGGCCTGCGCGGCATCGTGCGCAGTGTCATCGTCGACACCGCCTTCTTCCGCGGCAACTTCCCCGAGTCGTGCTCGATCGAGGGAACGTCGATGCGCGTCGACACGCCTCTCGAAGAGCTGATGAACGCGGAGTGGCGCGAGCTCCTCCCCCGCTCGCCGCTGCAGGGGAACAACGAGAACATCTTCGACATCGACAGCACGGACGCCATCACGCACGTCCGCCTGAACATCTTCCCCGACGGCGGCGTGGCGCGCCTGCGCGTCCTCGGCGAGGTCGTGCCCGAGTGGCGCCTCGCCGGCGGCCTCGGCAACGAGCTCGATCTCGCCGCCGCGGAGCACGGCGCGCAGGTCCTCACCTGCAGCGACATGTTCTTCGGCCCGAAGCACAACCTGATCATGCCCGGCCGCGCGCACAACATGAGCGACGGCTGGGAGACGAAGCGCCGCCGCGGCCCGGGCCACGACTGGGTCATCGTGCGGCTGGCCACCGAGGGGCGCGTGCGGCGGATCGAAGTCGACACGAACCACTTCAAAGGCAACTACCCCGACACCTGCTCGATCGACGGCAGCACGGACGGCGAGCAGTGGACCGAGCTCCTCCCGCGCACGAAGCTGCAGGCGCACACGCGCCATTTCTTCATCGACGAGCTCCTCGGCGACGGCCCGTTCACGCATCTGCGCGTGAACGTCTACCCCGACGGCGGCATCAGCCGCCTGCGCGTGTGGGGCCTGGCCACGACGAACGGCCGCCGCGCCGCCGCCGTGCAGCGCGTCAACTCGCTCTTCGACACGCGCGAATTGCTGAAGGTGTGCGCGGCGCCGCGGTGGGCGGCGGCGATGATGACCGCGCGGCCGTTCGCGTCGTGGGAGGCGATGGTCGCGCACGCGCGGGGCATCGAGCTGACCGATGACGAATGGCTCGAAGCCTTCGCCGCGCATCCCCGCATCGGCGACCGCAAGCCGGGCTGGTCGTCGCAGGAACAGTCGGGCACGCGCACCGCGTCCGAGGAGACACTGCGCGCGCTCGCCGACGGCAACCGCGCCTACGAGGAAAGATTCGGCTTCGTCTATCTCATCTGCGCCACCGGCAAGTCGGCCGACGAGATGCTCGCAACCCTCGAGACGCGCATCGGCAACGACCGGCAGACCGAGATCCGCAACGCCGCCGAAGAGCACCGGAAGATCACGGAGCTGCGACTGGAGAAACTGGTTCTCTGATGGGCATCAGCACACACGTCCTCGACACCGCCAAAGGCCGCCCCGCCGCCGGAGTGCGCCTCCTCCTCCTCCGCGACGAACAGCTCGTCTTCGACGGCATCACCGACGGCGACGGCCGCGCGCGTCTCGCCGAGCGCGCGGAGCCGGGCACGTACCGCCTCACCTTCGACACCGGCGCGTACAACCCCGGCGGCTTCTTCCCCGAGGCCACCATCGTCTTCCGCATCGAGAACGCCGAGCAGCACTACCACGTCCCGCTGCTCCTCAGCCCCTTCGGCTACTCCACCTACCGCGGCTCGTAATCTGGAGTGCGGCAGCGCCAGCTGCCGCTCTCGATGCGGAGGCGCCAGCCTCCACCGCCCGCCGCAGCTAGCGCTGCGGCATGGAGAGCGCTAGCTGGCGCTAGCGCACTCCAGACCTGCGGTTCTTCAGAATCTTCACGAAGCTCCGCGACCGCAGCTCCTCCAGCGTGAGCCCCGTCGCCAGCGCTTCCTCTTCCGTCAGCGCGCCGCTGTTCATCCCGCGCAGGAAGTAGTTCAGCAGCCCCTGCCCCGTGGCCGCATCGTCGAACACATCGCCGACGAGCGTGGCCTGCCCCGCCTTGTCCATGAAGTTGCGCAAACGCTCCGTGGCGGCCGCCAGCCCTTCGAGGAAGAACGCGTACACCGCGGCGTAACGCGTCGGCAGTTGCGCGGGATGGAGGTCCCATCCCTGGTAGTAGGCGTGGATGAGGGAGTGCCGGATGTGGTCGACGTGCAGCTTCCAGGCGCGATGAATCGTATCGCGCTCGCCGATGGGGAGGATGTTCGTCGCGCCGTCGGAGAGCCACAGCCCCGTGCCCGAATAGGCCACCTGCATCATGTGCCGCGCAAAGTCGCAGGAGGGGTGATCCATGCGCTGCTCGTTCGCGGTGATGTTGCAGCTGGCCGTGTAGTCGTAGGTACCAAAGTGCGCGGCCACGGCGCGTCCGCGCGCGGCGTCGAGGAACAGCGGGAGATTCGAGCGGCCGTCGGCGTTGAGGATCGACTGCGTCGTCTCGATCATGAACTCGAGACGCAGCGTGTTGGGCGCGAGCCCGAGCCGCGGCTCCATGGCGTCGAAGACGTCGCAGAGCAGCGTCACCTGTTCCGGGAGCTGGATCTTCGGCAGCGTGACCACGAAGTTCTGCGGCAGCCTGCCGGCGAGCGTCGTCAGCACGAGGTCGAGCGTGCGCAGCGAGCGCGCCGTCAGCTCCTGGGTGAACGGCTTGATGCGGATCCCGATGAACGGCGGCAGCGTCCCCTCGTCCATCCCTTTGAGGAATTCGCCCGCTACGCGCGCGGCATCGCGGTCCTCTTCCTCGTCGGGACGGTTGCCGTAGCCGTCCTCGAAATCGACGCGAAAGTCCTCCACCGGCTCGCGGCGCAGCTTCTCCAGCACGCGCTGCCAGACCGTCTCCGCGTGCTGGTCGGGGAGGCCGATGGCGCGCGAGAAGGTGAACGCGTCGACGCCGTGCTCCTCGGCGACCTGCAGCGCCTTCTCGCCGAGCTTGCGCGTCGTGTCGTGCTTGAAGAGCTGCGCGCCGCCGTACACGGTGTGGATCGGCTGGCGCTCGCCGGCGCTGCCGGGAAAGCGTTTGTTGAACGGGATCAGTGCCCGTTCGAGAGGCGCGGTCATCGTGGAGAGCTCGGGTGTCGTCAGTGTCGTGTTCATAGGCTCACAGGCTCATAGGCTCATAGCGGTCTACTGTGAGCCTGTGAGCCTGTGAGCCTGTGAGCCTACTGCTTCCGGATCACGTGAGCCACGCCCCACCCCACCAGCGTGAGCACGCCGAGTACCACCCAGTTGTACTGATGCCCGTAGGTCGTCACCGGGAAGTGGTTGCTGATCATGATCAGCACGACCGGGATGACGATGTAGGTGTTGTGCTTGGAGCGGAACTTGGCGCGCTCGGCGAGGACCGGGTCGGGCTGGCCCCCTTCCTGCGCGGCGCGGACCATCTTCTTCTGCGCGGGGATGATGCGCTCCCACACGTTCGCGGCCATGCACGTGCCGAGGAGCGCGCCGACGTGCATGTACGCCGCGCGGGACGACATCACGTGCGGCAGCCACCACGACAGCGCCACGATGGCCGCGTACGAGATGGCGATCGCCACCGGCTCGTTCTTCGCGATCGGCGAGAGCCACAGCAGGTCGTACGCCTTCCAGCCGGCGAGGATCACCGCCGCGCCGATGATCGCCGCGACCTTGAACGACGGCTTGCCCGGCTCGCCGTCCACCAGCAGGCCGCCCGCGTAGTAAAGAAGGATCAGCAGGAGGATGCCGCTCAGCCACGTGATCGCCGCCTCCCACTTGAACCAGTGCAGCGTGTGCTCGGGCGAGTGCGTCTTCGTCTTCGTCACGCGATAGAAGCCGCCGCTGTGCACCATCCACACTTCATCGGGGTCCGTGGTGTGGAAACGGCGGTCGAGCCACGTGAAGTAGTACGTCGCGCCAACCCACATGATGCCGGCGAACACGTGCGCCCAGCGGAAGACGAGGTTCAGCCATTCCTGGACGGTGTAGCTCAAGCGACGGCCGCCCCGCGCTTCGTGTACTGGGTGAGCCGCATCAGAATCTCCTCGTTCGTCGCCGGGAGCTTGAGCTTCGCGATCTCGCCGTTCGAGACGAACGTCAGCGCGTGCTTGACCGCGCACCAGATCGAGATCGCCGTGAGCAGCGGCGGCTCGCCGACCGCCTTGCTCCCGCGGATGTTCACCGGGTTCTCGTGATCGATCCACTCGAGGTTGAAGACCGCGGGGAGGTCGTTGATGTTCGGGATCTTGTACGTCGTCGGCGAGTGCGACAGCAGCTCGCCTTTCTCCGTGTACCGCAGGTCCTCGGTGGTCACCCACCCCATCCCCTGCACGAACGCACCGACGCACTGGCCGCGGTCGACGCCGGGGTTGAGCGGCTTGCCGATGTCGAGCAGCACGTCGCTGCGCAGCACTTTCAGGTCGCCCGTGAAGCGGTCGATCAGCACCTCGGAGCAGGCCGTGGCCATCGTGAAATAGAGGAAGGGATGTCCCTGGCCGGAGGTCCAGTCCCAGTCGATGCGCTCGGTGGCGTAGAACCCGCGCTCGCCGAGGGAGAGACGCTCCATGTACGCCTTGCGGACCAGCTCCTCCCAGGTCAGCGCGGCGTGCTTCGCTTCGACGGAGTCGAGGCGCGCGCGGATGCGGCGGCAGGCGTCGACGGCCGCCTTGGCGTTGAGGTCCGCGCCGCTCGACGCCGCCGTGGCGGAGGTGTTGTTGTTCTTCTCCGTCGACGTCGGCATGACGTGCACGCGCTCGAGCGGTACGCGCAGCTCGTCGGCCACGACCTGGCGGATCTTCGTGTTGACCCCCTGCCCCATCTCCGTCGCGCCGGTCGAGACCTGCACGCTGCCGTCGAGGTAGACGTTCACCAGCGCGTTGGCCTGGTTCAGGAACTTCGTGTTGAACGAGATCCCGAACTTCACCGCCGTCATGGAGAGGCCCTTGAGGTGCGTCTGCGAGCTGGCGTTGAACTCGCGGACCGCCTTCATGCGGCTCGCGTAGTCGCACTTGTCGGTCAGCTCGGCGAAGAGGCGCGGCAGGGTGTTGTGCTCGAGGATCTGGTGGTACGGGGTGACGTTGCGCGTGTCGACGCCGTAGCAGTTCACGCGGCGGATCTCCAGCGCGTCGCGCTTGAGCGTCTGCGCGATCTCTTCGATCACGTTCTCGATGGTGGCCACGCCCTGCGGTCCGCCGAAGCCGCGGAAGGCGGTGTTCGGCGGCATGTTGGTGCGGCAGACGGTCCCGCGGATCTCGACGTTGGGGATGTAGTACGCGTTCTCCGCGTGCGTCATGGCCCGGGCCATGACCGCCGGCGAGAGGTCGGCGTACGCGCCGCCGTCGGAGTAGAGGTCGAGCTTCACCCCCACGATCTCGCCGATGGAGTTGAAGCCGACGCGGTAGCGGTTCGCGAACGGATGCCGCTTCCCCGTCGCGTGCATGTCCAGGTCTTTGTCGTAGACGATGC